>Ga0308171_1000062_pt1 | contig 354306 bp, 300 predicted proteins | sample PhyGR1_FD_202135 | JGI IMG/M metagenome (GOLD analysis project Ga0308171, IMG submission 202135) | Phyllosphere microbial communities from UC Gill Tract Community Farm, Albany, California, United States - DLSLSG.R1 | ecosystem: Host-associated > Plants > Phyllosphere > Unclassified | place...
CTTCTTCGATCAGCTTGGTGTAACGCTCAACCATGCCGCCGACTTGCTCGCTCTGGTCCGGGTGAACCAGGAAGATGATTTCGTAATGACGCATGAATGCTCCTTACGGGTTAGTAGTCTGCCAGCGTATCTGGTCAGACAAGGAGTGAATGACACTGTATGTCTTGCACGGAGGGGAGGCACATGAGCGCCTGCCAGCTCGGCAAGGGGCGCAATTGTAGAGAAGGCGTGGCGCACAAGCAAGGCAATTGGCGAATATTTGAACAGCCTGAAACATATTCACAGGCTACCGGCCCTTTCGCGGGTAAACCCGCTCCCACAGGGACCCCACTGCTTGAAAGCCAGTGAAAAACCTGTGGGAGCGGGCGCGCCCGCGAATGGGCCGGAACAGGCTGAAGATCAGCGCTTGGCCTGACGCTGGCGCACGGCTTCGAACAGGCAAACCCCGGTTGCCACCGAAACGTTCAGGCTGCTGACGCTACCGCCCATCGGCAACTTCACCAGGAAGTCGCAGTGCTCGCGGGTCAACCGGCGCATGCCTTTGCCTTCGGCGCCCATGATCATGACCAGAGGCCCGGTCAGGTCCTGTTGGTAAATCTCCTGCTCGGCCTCGCCGGCGGTACCAACCACCCACAAGCCACGCTGCTGCAGCTTCTCCAGCGTACGCGCCAGGTTGGTCACCGCTACCAGCGGAATCACCTCTGCCGCGCCGCATGCCACCTTGCGCACCACAGGCGTCAGGGTCGCCGACTTGTCCTTGGGCACCAGCACCGCCGTGGCACCGGCCGCATCGGCCGTGCGCAGGCATGCGCCGAGGTTGTGCGGGTCGGTAACACCGTCCAGCACCAGGATCAGCGGCGGCGTTTCGGTGCGCTCGAGCAACTCTTCGAGCATCAATTCGCCCCACACCTGGCTTGGGCTCACCTCGGCGACAACGCCCTGGTGCACACCTTCAACCCAGGCGTCCATCTCACGGCGCTCGGCCTGGCCAACCTGCACGCGGTTTTCCGAAGCCAGCGCCAGCAGGGTCTGCAGGCGTGGCTCGCTGCGCCCTTCCGACAGCCAGATCTGCTTGACCCGCTTCGGATGGTGCTTCAGCAGCGCCTGCACGGCATGCACGCCGTAGATCTTTTCCAGCTGACTCATGACTTGCTCTTGCTCTTGCGTGGCGCGCCGGACTTCGGCGGGCCTTTACGGTGCTTGGTCGGTTTGCCGGCGGCCTTGCCGCCTTTGTCCGACTTGCTGCTGGACGAGCTGCCGGTGCGGGCATCGCTCATCAGCGCCTTTTTCATTTCACGGCTTTTGCGCACTTCGGCGTTACGCTGCACGGCGTCTTTCGGGAAATACGCCTCGGAGGTTTCGCTCTTGCGGCTGCGCGGCTTCGGCGTGGCCCTGGCCTCGACCGGTGCTGGCTCGGGCTTGTCGGCTTTGTCGGCAACCGGTGCGGCGCCGCGCTGCTTGCGGCCGATCGGCGCAGCCAGCGTCTTGTCGGCCACTTCGAAGTCGATCTTGCGCTCGTCCAGGTCAACACGCATGACCTTGACTTCAATCGTGTCGCCCAGGCGGAAGCTGCGCCCGGTGCGCTCACCGGACAGGCGGTGGTGGACCGGGTCGAAGTGGTAGTAGTCGCCCGGCAGCGCACTGACGTGTACCAGGCCTTCCACATAGATATCGGTCAGCTCGACGAACAGGCCGAAGCCGGTCACCGCGGTGATCACACCCGGGAAGGTTTCGCCCACGCGATCCTTCATGTACTCGCACTTGAGCCAGTTGACCACGTCACGGGTGGCTTCATCAGCCCGGCGCTCGGTCATCGAGCACTGCTCACCAAGCTGCTCGAGAGTGTTTTCGTCGTACGGGTAGATGCGCGCCTTGGGGATGCTCATGGCGCCGGCACGCTTCACGTGCGGGGTGTCCACCTTGGAACGGATGATGCTGCGGATGGCGCGGTGCACCAGCAGGTCCGGGTAACGGCGGATCGGCGAGGTGAAGTGGGTGTACGCCTCGTAATTCAAGCCGAAGTGGCCGTTGTTTTCGGTGCTGTACACCGCCTGGCTCAGCGAGCGCAGCATTACGGTCTGGATCAGGTGGAAATCCGGGCGCCCGGCGATGCTTGCCAGCAGGGCCTGGTAATCCTTCGGCGACGGGTCCTTGCCCTTGTGCAGGCTCAAGCCCAGCTCGCCGAGGAACGCACGCAGCTTTTCCAGGCGCTCCGGCGGCGGGCCGTCGTGCACCCGGTACAGTGCCGGCACGCCGTGCTTCTGAAGGAACTCGGCGGTGGCCACGTTGGCCGCCAGCATGCATTCCTCGATCAGCTTGTGGGCGTCGTTACGAACAGTTGGGCGAATTTCCGCGATCTTGCGCTGATCGCCGAAGATGATTCGGGTTTCCTGGGTCTCGAAATCGATGGCACCCCGGGCGTGACGGGCATCCAGCAGCACCTTGTACAGGTTGTACAGGTTCTTCAGGTCCGGCACGACTTCCTTGTACTCTTCGCGCAGCGCCTTGCCCTCACGGGTGCGGGCGTGCTCGAGCATGCTGCTGACCTTGTTGTAGGTCAGGCGGGCGTGGGAGTGGATGACGCCTTCGTAGAACTGGTAGTCGACCATCTGGCCGGCTTTGTTCATGGTCATTTCACAGACCATGGCCAAGCGGTCGACGTGCGGGTTCAGCGAGCACAGGCCGTTCGACAGCTCTTCGGGGAGCATCGGCACCACGCGCTCGGGGAAGTACACCGAGTTACCGCGTTGCTGGGCCTCGACGTCCAGGGCCGAGCCCAGGCGCACATAGCTGGACACGTCGGCGATGGCCACATACAGGCGCCAGCCACCGGAGAACAGGCGCAGCTTGCCCAGCGGTTCGCAATAGACAGCGTCATCGAAGTCGCGGGCGTCTTCACCGTCGATGGTGACGAACGGCAAATGACGCAGGTCGACGCGCTTCTCTTTGTCCTTCTCTTCGACTTCGGAGCGGAACTTGCGCGCTTCCTTGACCACATCTTCGGGCCAGACGTGCGGGATGTCGTAGCTGCGCAGGGCAACGTCGATTTCCATCCCCGGCGCCATGTAGTTGCCGATGACCTCTACCACATCGCCTTGCGGCTGGAAGCGCGGGGTTGGCCAGTGGGTGATCTTGATTTCGACAAACTGGCCGATCTTGGCACCACCATTACGCCCGGCGGTCACCAGCACTTCCTGCTGGATTTTCGGGTTGTCCGGGGTTACGTAGCCAATGCCGCCTTCTTCGAAGTAGCGGCCGACCACGCTTTCGTGGGCACGGGAGATGACCTCGACGATCACGCCTTCACGGCGCCCACGGCGGTCGGTACCGGACACCCGCGCCAATGCACGGTCGCCATCGAAGGCCAGGCGCATCTGCGACGGGCTGAGGAACAGGTCATCGCTGCCATCATCGGGGATGAGGAAACCAAACCCATCGCGGTGGCCGGAGATACGGCCGCAGATCAGGTCGAGCTTGTCCACCGGGGCATAAGTGCCGCGCCGGGTATAGATAAGCTGGCCGTCGCGCTCCATGGCACGCAGACGGCGGCGCAGGGCTTCGATCTGGTCTTCTTCATACAGACCAAACTCTTTCGCCAGCTCCTCGCGCGCAGCGGGCTCGCCACGGTCAGCAAGGCGCTGCAGGATCAGCTCACGGCTGGGAATGGGGTTGTCGTATTTTTCCGCTTCGCGAGCGGCCTCGGGATCGAGGGATTGCCAATCGGCCATCAGAAGGGGTTCACCTTGGGGTATATAGATAGGAATTCTGGCATAGGCCTATTGAAACCGGAAATGTCTGGCTTGGACAGCCCCCACTGCTGTGCTTCCAAAGCAGTAATAGGCCTGTGGAATCAACAAGTTGAATTTTTTGAAATTTTTTTTGATTGGGGGGTTTACAGCCCTGGGGAGCGTCCGTATAGTGCGCACCACAACGACGGACAACCCCGACGTTGTAGTAGAGATGAACGGCGCTGTAAAGCATCTTGTAATCTCGAATGTGTGCCCAGGTGGCGGAATTGGTAGACGCGCTGGTTTCAGGTATCAGTGACCGCAAGGTCGTGGAAGTTCGAGTCTTCTCCTGGGCACCAAATATTTTCAAGTAATAGATGACCAAGGATCTGTTACTACTGTGTGAACGCGAACAATAGTCGCCTTCATCAGATGATGCAAAGCTTTGCCCAGGTGGCGGAATTGGTAGACGCGCTGGTTTCAGGTATCAGTGACCGCAAGGTCGTGGAAGTTCGAGTCTTCTCCTGGGCACCATACAAAAACCCACTAGCTTGCTAGTGGGTTTTTTCTTGCCTGCGTTTTTTGCCCCCGCCCTTCCCGCGCGCTCCCAGTGCCTACACCATGGTCTGCCCATGAATTTCTCGTCATACGGCCACTTGAGAAACAATTTCGTTTACCATTGTTTCCAAATATGTAGCCGTAAGCGAGGAAGTACCCGCATGACGATCCGCCCGCAACCGCTGATGCGCACCTTGGCCGCCGCCGTGCTGAGCCTGGTCATCGGCGCTCCGGCCGCCATGGCAGACGCACCGGTCACCCTGACCATGTACAACGGTCAGCACAAGGAAATCGGCGAAGCCATCGCCAAGGCCTACGAGGCCAAGACCGGTATTCACATCGACATTCGCAAGGGCAGCAGCAACCAGCTGGCCAGCCAGATCATCGAAGAAGGCGACCGGTCGCCGGCCGACATCATCTACACCGAAGAGTCCCCGCCCCTGAACAACCTGGGCGAGCTGGGCCTGCTGGCGAAGATCGACGACGCCACCTCGAACATGGTGCCCAAGGAGTACGTTGGCGCCAACGGCACCTGGATGGGCATCACGGCCCGTACCCGCATCGTGGTGTACAACCCGAAAAAGGTCGACGAAAAAGACCTGCCAACCACGGTGATGGACTTCGCCAACCCCGAGTGGGAAGGCCGCGTCGGCTATGTACCCACCAGTGGTGCGTTCCAGGAGCAGGCCGTGGCCATCCTGAAAATGCACGGTCGAGAAGCCACCGAAGAATGGCTGACCGGCCTGAAAGCCTTCGGCAAGACCTACACCAATAACATGGTCGCCCTCAAAGCCGTGGAAAAAGGCGAAGTGGCTGCGGTACTGGTGAACAACTACTACTGGTACGCGCTTGAACGCGAACGCGGCAAGCTGGACACCAAACTCTACTACCTGGCCGACGGCGATGCCGGCAACCTGGTCACCATCTCCGGCGCAGCCGTGGTCAAGGCCAGCAAGCACCCGAAAGAAGCCCAGGCCCTGCTCAACTGGATGGCCAGCGAAGAAGGCCAGCGCGTGATCACCCAGACCACCGCCGAGTACCCGCTGCACAAGGGCATGGTTTCTGACCGTGGCCTGAAGCCGTTCGATGAGCTGCGCCCGCCGAAGATCTCGCCGGCTGACCTGGGTAACGCCGAAGAAGCCATCGAGCTTGAGCGCGAGGTCGGTCTGCTCTGATGACTGCCGCCCTGTCCGCACCGGCGCCGGTGCGCTTCGTACCGCGCAGCAAGCGCCCCTCCATCTGGGTGGTGCTGCCTGTGCTGTTCCTGGTGGCGATGAGCCTGCTGCCACTGGCCTATGTCGCCATCAAAGCCTGGGAAGCCGGCTGGCGCGAAGCCTTGCACCTGCTGTGGCGCCCCTTTGTCTGGGGGCTGATGCGCAACACCCTGTTGCTGATGGTCGGGGTGACGCTGACGTGCATGGCGGTCGGCCTGGCGCTGGCCTGGCTGCTGGAGCGCAGCAACCTGGCCGGCCGCCGGCTGTGGGGCGTGGTGCTGTGCCTGCCGTTCGCCGTGCCGTCGTTCGTCAGCAGCTTCACCTGGGTGTCGCTGAGTTCGGACTTCGAAGGCCTCGGCGGGGCGATCATGGTCATGGCCCTGTCCAAATACCCGTTGGTGTTCCTGCCCGTTGCCGCAACCCTGCGCAACCTCGACACCTCGCTGGAGGAGTCGGCGCGCACCTTGGGGTGCAGCCGCTGGGGCGTGTTCAGCAAGGTCACCCTGCCGCTGCTGTGGCCATCGATGCTCGGCGGTGCGCTGCTGATTGCCCTGCACATGCTGGTTGAGTTCGGCGCCTTGTCGATCCTCGGCCTGCAAACCTTCACCACCGCCATCTACCAACAGTTCGAACTGGAGTTCAGCAACGCCAACGCGGCCATGCTGTCTGCCGTGTTGCTGGCGATGTGCCTGGTGATGCTGTGGCTGGAACTGCGCGTACGCGGCAAAGCCCGCCATGTGCGCATCGGCCAGGGCGTAGCCCGGCGTGCGCAACCGGTACGGCTGCGTGGCTGGTCGGCGCTGGCGCAGCTGTTCTGCGTGGGCCTGGCGGTGCTGGGCAGCGGTATTCCGCTGGCCATGCTCGGCTACTGGCTGAGCGTGGGTTCATCGGCAGCATTCCCGGTAGCGGCCATCTCCAAGGCGCTGTTCACCTCGCTGTCGGTGTCGCTTGGCGGTGCTGGCTTCTGCGTGTTGTTGGCCCTGCCGATCAGCTTCCTGGTGGTGCGCTACAAGGGTCGCCTGGCGATCTGGGCCGAGCGCCTGCCTTACCTGCTGCACGCCCTGCCCGGCCTGGTGATTGCCCTGACCCTGGTGTTCTTCGCCCTGCACTACGTGCCGGCGCTGTACCAGACCACGGCACTGCTGCTGCTGGCCTATGCGCTGCTGTTTTTGCCACTGGCGCAGTCGCCGGTACGCACCGCACTGAACAAGGCCTCGCCAACGCTTGAGGAAGCTGCACGCACCCTGGGCGCGAGCAGCTTTACCGCGTTCTGCCGGGTGACCCTGCCGATCATCTTCCCGGCCATGGCGGCGGCTTTTGCGCTGGTGTTCCTGGATGCCATGAAGGAGCTGACTGCCACGCTACTGCTCAGCCCGACCGGGATGACCACACTGGCCACCGAGGTGTGGGCGCATACAGCCAACGTCGAGTTCGCGGCGGCGGCGCCTTATGCGGCACTGCTGATCGTGGTGTCGGGGTTGCCGGTTTATCTGCTGACGACGCGGATGTACCTGAACAAGGCTTGAATGGTCCGCCTCGATTGCTGTGCCGTTGCGTATATCGAGCGCCGCGCGGGCGGCGCTCGATCTCACAGGCGCCGAAACCTCACGACACCCCATCTCAAGCTCTAAACTGCCCCAGGCTGGCCCGCAATTGCGCGGCCAGGTCATCCAGCACCTTGCTGCTCGCCGTGGTCTGCATCACCACTTCGGCCGAGCGCTCAGCCTGGGCATGGATAGTCTCCACCCGACCACGCACTGCCTGCGCCCCGCTCGCCTGCTGCTCGGCTGCACGGGTGGCCAGGCCAATGGCCGCATGCACCTGCTCCACCGCCGCCTGCACGGACTGCTGCCGGCGCTCGTTATCACGCAGTACCAGCAGCCCTTCGCTGGCCTTGAGCCCGGCCTGGCTGATGGTCGCCACGGCTTCCTTGGCGCCTTTCTGCAGCGCCGCGATGTGCGACTGGATATCCCCCGTGGAGCTCTGCGTCTTGCTCGCCAGCGCCCGCACCTCATCGGCCACCACGGCAAACCCGCGCCCGGTCTCACCTGCCCGGGCGGCTTCAATGGCCGCGTTCAGCGCCAGCAGGTTGGTCTGCTCGGCAATCCCGTGGATCACCGTCAGCACCACTTCGATCTGCTCACTCTGCTTGGCCAGGCGCTCGATCACCTGAGAGCCCGATTCGACCTGCCCGGCAAGGTTCTCGATCAGGCTCGCCAGTTGCGTCGAGGAACGGCTGTTCTCATCGGTCGCCTGGCGAATGTCCACCACCTGCTGCAACGCCGCCTGCATGGCATGGCTTTCAGCCTGAGCCTCGTCCGCCATGCTCGAAAGGTCGCGCAGGCTGGCTGCCACTTCATCGCGTTGCAGTGCCGCAGCCGCATCAGCGCCGGCATTGCGCTGGGCCATCGCGCCAATCTCGACACCGGTACGCTGCGCCACCTCGCCCGCCTCCCGCACGATCGGTTGCAGCTTGTCGACAAAGCGGTTCACCGCCGAAGCCATGTCGCCAATTTCGTCGCGGCTGTCGAGCGGCACGCGCCTGGTCAGGTCACCTTCGCCCGCCGCCAGGTCGTCCAGGGCAGCAATCAGCAGGCGCAGCTTGCTCAGCACTCGGCGGCCAAGCACCACGGCCACCACCAACAGCACACCCAGGCCGACCAGCACCAGGCCCAGGCCAATACGCCAGCGCAGTTCGGCAGCGGCATCGCGCACAGTCTGTGCGGTATTGGCCTGCATCGCTGCAGCACTGCCTTGCGCCTTCTCCAGGCGCTCACGCAGGGTTTTGCCGCTGTCGGCTGCGGCACCCACCAGGCTGTCGCCAACCAGTTGCTCACCGCTGGCAATCAGCGCCGCGAAGCGCTGGTCCAGGGCCTTGAGCTCCTGGTCGATGCCCGCCGTGGAAACCCCCATCACCACCTTGCCGATTTCTGCGCCATTGGGGTTGATCGAAGCTTCGACAAAGTACACCGCCGGGTCGTGTCGCGCGGCATTGATCACCTTGTCCAGCGCACGCTCGCCCTGGCCCTTGTCCATCAAAGCCTGGTTGATCGGGTTTTGCCGGTTCAGGTAACGGGTCAGGTGCTGGCCCTGGGCATCGTCGTACACCACGAACAGCACGTTGGGGTTACGCTGGGCACGCCGGGCAAAGTCGGAGAGCACTGGCACATCGTTGTCCCAGATCGCCCGCGGGGCAACCGAAGCCAGCAGCTCGGCCATGTCGTTGGCGGAGTCCTTCAGGTTCTTTTCCAAGGTGCTGCGCAGTTGCTGCTGTTCGCTTTGCAGGCGCTCCGACAACCCGGCGCTCAGGCGCTGGCGGGTGCTGCTGGACAGGCCGTCGAGGCCCGAGCGCACATCTTGCCCGGCTTGCTCCAAGTCATTGGCCAGCTGTCGGCTGTCGTTACCCAGGCGTTCGCCAAGGTCGGCCTCGAGGGCAGTGACCGTGCTTCGGGTAAGCGCAACGGCAACCAGCACCTGCACCAAAAGAGCGATACCAAGGGCAACAAACACAGGCCGCAAAAGGCGGCTTCGTAACAGTGAGAGGATGGCAGACACGGTGTAACCCTCGTGTTTTCTGGCGCCACTATTCTGATGGCATCTTCAGAAACTTCTTACAGCAAGGGTTGTGCCGGAGGCAGCAGGGATAAACGCCATGGTTCAGCAAGGGGGGTTGCCGGCGATAGGGCCAATGCAGGCATACCCCACAAATGAAAACGCCGCGGCCCTTTTCAGGGCCACGGCGTCAGATCAGCCTGGAGGGCGGATCAGGCGAACGGGTGACGCAGCACGATGGTCTCGTTGCGGTCCGGGCCGGTCGAAATGATGTCGATCGGCGCGCCGACCAGCTCTTCGATGCGCTTGATGTAGTCACGCGCAGCTTGCGGCAGCTCTTCCAGGGTTTTTGCACCCAGGGTCGACTCGCTCCAGCCTGGCATCTCTTCGTACACCGGCTCCAGGCCGATGTAGCTGTCGGCATCGGAAGGCGCGTCGATGACAGCACCGTTCTCGTTCTTGTAGCCAACGCAGATGTTGATGGTTTCCAGGCCGTCCAGCACGTCCAGCTTGGTCAGGCAGATGCCCGAGATGCTGTTGACGTCGATGGCGCGACGCAGGATGACGGCATCGAACCAGCCGCAACGACGGGCACGGCCAGTGGTGGAGCCGAACTCGTGGCCACGCTTGGCCAGGGTAGCGCCGGTCTCGTCGAACAGTTCGGTCGGGAACGGACCGGAACCCACGCGAGTGGTGTAGGCCTTGGTGATACCCAGGATGTAGTCCAGGTACATCGGGCCAACGCCGGAACCGGTGGAGATACCGCCAGCGGTGGTGTTGGAGCTGGTGACGTACGGGTAAGTACCGTGGTCGATGTCCAGCAGCGAGCCCTGGGCACCTTCGAACATGATGTCCTTGCCGGCGCGACGCAGGTTGTGCAGCTCGGCGGTGACGTCGAGCATCATCGGCTTGAGCTGTTCAGCGTAGGCCATGCACTCGTCCAGGGTTTGCTGGAAGTCAATGGCCGGCTCTTTGTAGTAGTTCACCAGCTGGAAGTTGTGGTAGTCCAGCAGCTCACCCAGCTTGGCAGCGAAACGCTCGCGATGGAACAGGTCGCCCACACGCAGGCCGCGGCGCGCGACCTTGTCTTCGTAGGCTGGGCCGATACCACGGCCGGTGGTGCCGATCTTGGCTTCGCCACGGGCTTTTTCGCGGGCCTGGTCCAGGGCCACGTGGTACGACAGGATCAGCGGTGCAGCCGGGGAGATGCGCAGGCGCTCACGCACCGGTACGCCCTTCTCTTCCAGCTTGGTGATTTCGCGCATCAGGGCGTCCGGGGCAACGACCACGCCGTTGCCGATCAGGCACTGTACGCCTTCACGCAGGATGCCGGACGGAATCAGGTGCAGAACGGTCTTTTCACCGTTGATCACCAGGGTGTGACCCGCGTTGTGGCCCCCCTGGTAGCGCACTACGGCGGCAGCATGTTCGGTCAGCAGATCGACGATCTTGCCTTTGCCCTCATCACCCCACTGGGTGCCCAGGACGACGACATTCTTACCCATTACATTGGTCCTCATTCACGCAAACTTGGTTGCCGGCCTGTTGCCGACGCAGAAACTCACTGGGCCAGCGGCAGAACCTGCCAGCGCCCGTCTTGCTGAATCAATTGCCGATCACAATCCGCCTCGAGAGCAGCACTCAACGGCTGGCCAGGCAGGGCCTGGACCACACGCTGGCCCTCGTTGCGCAACTGGCAGACTTGCTGCCAGAGGGCCGCGTCGCCACTGTCCGGCATCCAGATGCCGCCCGTTGGCAATACGACCTCCGCTCGCCCCAGTGTGACCAGGGTCTTCAAATCCGTGGAGAAACCGGTGGCCGGGCGTGCCCGGCCAAAGTCGGCGCCGATGTCGTCGTAGCGCCCGCCTTGGGCGATCGATTGACCCTCGCCCGGTACGAACACGGCGAACACCACGCCGGTGTGATAGTTGTAGCCGCGCAGCTCGCCGAGGTCGAAGTACAGCGGCAGGTCCGGGAAGCGCGACGCCAGGCGATCGGCGATCGACAGCAGGTCGTCCAGCGCCGCCAGCACGCCGGCCGGAGCACGGCCCAGGCGCACCCGGGCTTCGGCCAGCACTTCACGGCCACCGCACAGCTCGACCAGTGCGCGCAGCATGTTGCCAAGGTCCTTCGGCAGGTCGGCGGTCAGCGCCTGCACCTCATCGACGGCCTTGCGCTGCAGGGCATCGAACAGCTGCTGCTCGACCGCACCGGACAGGCCGGCAGCACGGGCCAGGCCGCGGTAGATACCGACGTGGCCCAGGTCCATGTGTACGTCCGGCACATCGGCCAGTTGCAGCGTGGCCAGCATCAGGCTGATGACTTCCACGTCGCTGGTCGGGCTGGCATCGCCATACAGCTCGGCGCCCAGCTGGATCGGGCTGCGCGAGGTGGACAGTGCACGCGGCTGGGCGTGCAGCACGCTGCCGGCGTAGCACAGGCGGCTCGGGCCTTCACGGCGCAGGGTGTGGGCGTCGATGCGCGCCACCTGCGGGGTGAAGTCGGCGCGGAAGCCCATCAGGCGGCCGGACTGCGGGTCCACTACCTTGAAGGTGCGCTGATCCAGGTCCTGGCCGGCGCCGGTGAGCAGCGACTCCAGGTACTCGATATGCGGGGTGACGACCAGCTCGTAGCCCCAACTCTGGAACAGGTCCAACACCTGACGGCGCGCGATCTCGATGCGCGCAGCCTCAGGTGGCAGTACTTCCTCGATGCCATCTGGCAGCAGCCAGCGGTCTACCGTTGCCATTACGCCTTTTCCCCTCTGGTCCGGGCGGCTTGCCAGCAGGCGAGCCGTCAGTAAAGCCGGTATCGCGCACAGCAGCGGGCAGCACTGATCCCAGCGCAGCCACCGTACCCGATACCCTCGAATTGCCTTGCGAGCTGACCAAACCGTCAACCGGCGCTTTGCCAATCAACCTTTCAGACGCAAAAAAGCCGGGAAATTTCCCGGCTGCCTCATCATACACCCCTTTTCATTCAGGATGCACCCCGCCTGGTGTTTTAGCTGCCCGGCGGGGCGCCCCTGCACGAAAATCAGGGCCTGAGCATCACGGCCTGCTCTTGTCCAGGTAACGGAAGAACTCGTTCTTCGGGTCCAGGACCATCACGTCGCTCTTGCTCGAGAAGCTCTCGCGGTACGCCTGAAGGCTACGGTGGAACGCATAGAAATCAGCGTCTTGGCTGTAGGCCTTGGCATAGATAGCGGCCGCCTGGGCGTCGCCATCACCACGGGTTTCTTCTGCTTCGCGGTAGGCCTCTGCCAGCAGCACACGGCGCTGACGGTCGGCATCGGCACGGATACCTTCCGCCAGCTCGTTACCCTTGGCACGGTGCTCGCGGGCTTCACGCTCACGCTCGGTGCTCATGCGGTCGAACACGCTGCGGTTGACCTCCTTCGGCAGGTCGATGGCCTTGACGCGCACGTCGACCACCTCGATGCCCAGCTCCTTGTTGGCCATGCGGTTCAGCGATGCAGTGATGTCAGCCATCAGCGCGTCACGTTCACCGGAAACCACTTCGTGCAGGGTACGTTTACCGAACTGGTCGCGCAGGCCACTTTCCAGACGACGCGACAGACGCTCGTCGGCGATCTGCTTCATGCCGGACGTGGCGGTGTAGAAGCGTTCAGCGTCCTTGACACGCCACTTGGCATAGGCGTCGACCATCACCGCTTTCTTTTCCAGGGTCAGGAACCGCTGGGTCGGTGCGTCGAGGGTCATCAGTCGGGCGTCGAACCTGCGCACCTGGTTAACGTATGGAATCTTCACGTGCAAGCCTGGCTGAACATCCGCCTCGACCACCTTACCGAAACGCAGCAGTACGGCACGCTCGGTCTGGGACACGATGTAGAAGCTGTTCCATGCCACGATGGCCAGGACCACGGCGGCGATCAGGGCGATCAGCGATCTATTGCTCATCAGCGGCTCTCCCTAGTACGCAGCGGCTGCTGTTGCTGTTGCATGTCCTGCGCGGCACGGGCGGCCGCATCATTGGCCGATGGCGACACGCTGGTGGTTGGAACGGACGGCCTGCGGCTGCCCTCGACCATCTTGTCCAGCGGCAGGTAGAGCAGGTTGCTCTGCCCGTCCTTGGTTGCCACCATGACCTTGCTCGAGTTGCTGTAGACCTCTTGCATGGTCTCCAGATACAGACGCTCACGGGTTACGTCAGGCGCCTTGCGGTACTCTGCAAGCAGCTTGGTGAAGCGGTCTGCCTCACCCTTGGCGCGGGCGATGACTTCGTCGCGGTAACCATTGGCGTCCTCGATGATACGCTGGGCCTGACCACGCGCTTCCGGCACCACGCCATTGGCATAGGACTCGGCCTGGTTGCGGGCACGCTGCTCGTCTTCGCGGGCGCGGATCACGTCGTCGAAGGCTTCCTGCACTTCACGCGGGGCTGCCGCGCTCTGTACGTTGACCTGGGTAACGGTGATACCGGTACGGTAGGTGTCGAGGAAGCGCTGCAGGCGTTCGCGGATATCCACGGCCATCTGCTCACGACCCTCGGTCAACACCTGGTCCATCGAAGTGGAACCCACCACGTGACGCAGTGCACTCTCGGTCGCGTGCTGCAAACTCACCTCAGGCTGGTCGACGTTGAGCACGAAGTCCTGCAGGTTGCTGATCTTGTACTGGACGGTCAGCGGCACCTCGACGATGTTCTCGTCTTCGGTCAGCATCTGGCCCTGCTTGGTGTAGGCACGCTCACGCGTGACGTTTTCCATGTACTTGCGATCAAACGGCGGGAAGTAGATGTTCAGGCCGGGACCGACCGTCTCATAGTACTTGCCGAGGCGCAGCACAACCGCCTGCTCCTGCTCGTCGACCACATACACGGCGCTGTACAGCCAGATTGCAGCCAGCACCGCCAGGCCGATGCCCAGCAGGCCCAGGCCACCGCCCTTGCCGACATTGCGATCACCGCCGCCACGTTTCTTGCTGCCGCCGAACATGCCATTCAGGCTGTCCTGCAGTTTGCGGAAGGCCTCGTCCAGATCCGGTGGACCTTTCTTGTCACCACCACCGCCACCGCCACCACGGCGGCCGCCCCAGGGATCCTGATTGTTCGAGTTGCCACCCGGCTCGTTCCAAGCCATAGCGCTCTCCATCTGATAAAGCAAAGACGCGCCCACGGCGCGCCGTCCAATGCTACAGAATGCCTGTCACTGCTGCCCGGCGACCTCGACGAGCATTTATTGCAAAGTGTGTTGCTCGACAAACACTTGCGGCTCCATGCCTTCGCGGCTGACCAGGCGATTCAGTTCGACCATGGGCAGTCGCACGCTCAGCAGGCTGCGCCCTTCTTCATCATGCTCTTCACTCTGCACGGCCCCCAGAGCAAAGAATTGCGCGCGCAAGCGGGCAAAACGCTGCTCCAGACACAGGGTACCGACAAACAGATCATCCCCCAGCAACTCGGCAATCGCCTGGCCAACCAGCTCCAGACCACGCCCATCACGTGCCGATACCCAGACCCGTTCCGGCTTGCCATCGGCATTGCGCTGGATCTGCGGCTCGACATCTTCGAGCAGGTCGAGTTTGTTATACACCTCGAGGATGGGCAAGCCTTCAGCGCCAATCTCGCCCAACACGGCCAGCACCTGCTCGATCTGTTCCATGCGCTCTGGCTCATGGGCGTCGATCACGTGCAGCAGCAGGTCGGAGTTGCTCGACTCTTCGAGCGTAGCCCGAAATGCCTCGACCAGCTTGTGCGGCAGGTGGCGAATGAAGCCCACGGTGTCGGCCAGCACGATCGGCCCCAGGTCGTTGAGCTCGAGCCGGCGCAGGGTCGGGTCGAGGGTGGCGAACAGCTGATCCGCGGCGTACACCTCGGATTCGGTCAGGGCGTTGAACAGCGTGGACTTGCCGGCGTTGGTGTAACCCACCAGCGACACTGAAGGGATATCCGCGCGCTTGCGACCGCGACGCGCCTGCTCACGCTGGCTGCGTACCTTCTCCAGGCGTGACTTGATCTGGCGAATGCGCACCCGCAACAGGCGGCGGTCGGTTTCGAGCTGGGTTTCACCCGGGCCACGCAGGCCGATCCCCCCTTTTTGTCGCTCAAGGTGGGTCCAGCCACGCACCAGCCGCGTGCTCATGTGATCAAGCTGGGCCAGTTCGACCTGCAGCTTGCCTTCATGGGTACGCGCCCGTTGGGCGAAAATATCGAGGATCAGCCCGGTACGATCGAGCACACGGCACTCGAACACTCGTTCAAGGTTGCGCTCCTGACTGGGCGTGAGGGTGTGATTGAAAATCACAAGGTCTACCTGTTCGGCATGGACCAGGTCGTGCAATTCCTCGACCTTGCCGCTGCCAATCAGGTATTTGGCCGTTGGCTGATGCCGTGTCACGGTCACCAGCGAGACGATATCCGCCCCGGCCGACAGTGCCAGCTCCCGAAACTCCTGCGGATCTTCGCGCGCCTCAGGGTTCTGACCTTCCAAGTGAACGAGCAACGCCCGTTCACCACCACCGTGGCGCTCAAAGAACAATGCAGGCTCCTATCAGGCGTTGCCTGGCTCGCTGTCGCCGAGGTCGGAATCGGACGGGCTTGGCAGGCGAACCGGACGGGCAGGCACCACGGTCGAAATGGCGTGTTTGTAAACCATTTGGCTGACGGTGTTCTTCAGCAGTACCACGAACTGGTCGAACGATTCGATCGAGCCCTGCAGTTTGATGCCGTTGACCAGATAGATCGATACCGGAACCTTTTCTTTTCTCAAGGTGTTCAAGTAAGGGTCTTGTAGCGAATGCCCTTTTGACATATGCCGCACTCCTGTAAGGATAAATAATAGAAAATCAAGAAAATCGATAAATTAGGCCGCCCAGTCGCAAGAATAGACGGCAATCAGCAGGGACTCAGCTCAATATGGAGATGGCCCCAAGGTATTTCAAGGTGCGGGACAGATTGTCGCAGGCCATGCTGTCAAGCCAGTGCACATCAGGCCAGCCACGCAACCAGGTGAACTGCCGCTTGGCCAGCTGCCGGGTCGCAATGATACCGCGTTCTCGCATCTCATTCTCAGTCAGCGTGCCATCCAGGTAATCCCAGACCTGCCGATACCCCACAGCCCGTATAGACGGCAGCCCGGTGTGCAAGTCACTTCTGGCTCGCAGCGATCGGACCTCGTCAATGAAGCCCTGTTCCAGCATCTGCGAAAATCGTAACGCAATTCGCTGATGCAAAATGTGACGATCTGTAGGAGCAATCGCTAAACTCGCGACAGTATAGGGCAAATGTCCGCCAGCGCCTGCGTCTGCGCCGCGACTTTCCGCGAATTGACGCTGGCGATGAGCAGTCATGCTCTCGCCGCTCACGCGGTACACCTCCAGCGCGCGAATCAACCGTTGCGGGTCGTTGGGGTGGATGCGCGCCGCCGATTCCGGGTCGATCTGAGCCAACTGGCGGTGCAGCTCGGCCAGCCCCAGCGCCTCGGCCTGGGCTTCAAGGTCGGCTCGCACCGCGGCGTCAGCTGCAGGCATGTCGGCCAGGCCATCGATCAACGCCTTGTAATAGAGCATGGTGCCGCCCACCAGCAGCGGGATTTTCCCGCGCGCGGTGATGTCGGCCATGGCTTCCAGGGCATCGGCGCGAAATTGCGCGGCCGAATAGCTCTCGGCCGGGTCACGGATGTCGATCAACCGGTGCGGGTGGGCGGCGAGAATTTCTTTCGACGGCTTGGCCGAACCAATATCCATGCCCCGATAGACCAGCGCCGAGTCAACGCTGATCAGCTCGCACGGCAGCACTTTGGTCAGTTCGATAGCCAGGTCGGTCTTGCCGGCCGCCGTCGGGCCCATCAGGAATATTGCAGGGGGCTTGCCGCTCATTTTATCGACCGCGCAGGAAAAGTTTGTCCAGATCGTCCAGGCCCATCTGGGTCCAGGTGGGACGGCCATGGTTGCACTGGCCACTGCGTTCGGTGTTTTCCATGTCGCGCAGCAGGGCATTCATTTCGGGGATTGCCAGGCGCCGGTTCGCACGCACGGCGCCGTGGCAGGCCATGGTGCCGAGCAGTTCGTTGAGGTGCGCCTGGATACGGTCGCTGGTGCCGTACTCCATCAGGTCGGCGAGCACATCCTGCACCAGGCGGTTGGCCTCGGCCTGCTTGAGCAAGGCCGGAATCTGGCGAATCGCCAAGGTCTCGGGGCCCAGGCGCTGCAGTTCGAACCCCAGGCGCTGGAACCACTGCGCATGTTCTTCGGCGCAATCAGCTTCACGCTGGCTCAGGGCCAGGGTTTCGGGCACCAGCAGCGGCTGGCCGCTAAGGCCTTCACTGGCCATGGCCACCTTGAGGCGCTCGTACATGATGCGCTCATGGGCAGCGTGCATGTCCACCAGCACCAGGCCAACGGCGTTCTCGGCCAGGATGTAGATACCCTTGAGCTGCGCCAGTGCGTAGCCCAACGGGGGAATGTCACCCTGGCTTTCGGGCAGCGTGGTTACCGGTGCCGCTCCCTCTTCCAGCGGTTTGTAGAACTCGCGATACACCGCCTGCGCCTCGGCGGCCGGCACGGGCTGCGAGGGGCGCGGGGTGTATTGATACTGGTAACCGGCGCCACTGCCGCCATTGGAAATCGCGTGCTGCGGCGCCTGGGGCCGTTCAAGCACTGGCGAGGCCAGGCGCATTTCGCCCTGCGGGCCGAATTCACCAGCCTGCTGGCCAGTAGGGCGGACCATCTCAGGTACTGCGGCAGGCGCGGCCAAGTGGTCTTCCGGGCGCACATCAGCCAGCGCGCGGTGCAGCGTGCCATACAGGAAATCGTGCACCGAGCGCCCCTCGCGGAAGCGCACTTCGTGCTTGGTCGGGTGCACATTGACGTCAACGCCGTTGGGCTCCAGCTCCAGGAACAGCACGAATGTCGGGTGCCGGCCATTGAACAGCACGTCACGGTAGGCCTGGCGCACAGCGTGGGCGACCAGCTTGTCGCGCACCGCACGGCCATTGACGAAGAAGTACTGCAGGTCTGCCTGGCTGCGCGAGAAGGTCGGCAAGCCAACCCAGCCCCACAGGCGCAGGCCGTTGCGTTCGACGTCAATCGGCAGCGCCTGCTCCATGAAGCCCGGGCCGCAGATGGCGCCCACCCGCCGCGCCCGAGCGGTTTCATCATGGGCCTCGTGCAGGCTGAGGATGCTCTTGCCGTTATGACGCAGGTGAAAGCCGACATCGAAACGCGCCAGCGCCAGCCGGCGGATGACTTCCTGCAGGTGATCGAATTCGGTTTTCTCGGCCTTGAGGAACTTGCGCCGGGCCGGGGTATTGAAGAACAGGTCGCGCACTTCCACCGAGGTGCCCACCGGATGCGCCGCTGGCTGCACCCGCGGGGTCATGTCACGGCCTTCGGTTTCCACCTGCCAGGCTTCGCTGGCACTGGCAGTGCGTGACGTCATGGTCAAGCGCGCCACCGAGCTGATCGAAGCCAGCGCCTCGCCCCGGAAGCCCAGGCTCATCACGCCTTCAAGGTCTTCCAGCTCGCGGATCTTGCTGGTGGCGTGACGCGCCAGGGCCAAAGGCAGATCGTCAGCAGAAATACCACTGCCGTCGTCCCGCACTTTCAGCAGCTTGATGCCGCCCTGTTCCACTTCCACGTCAATGCGCCGGGCACCGGAGTCCAGACTGTTTTCCAGCAACTCCTTGGCCACGGAGGCCGGCCGCTCGACGACCTCGCCGGCGGCGATCTGGTTAGCCAATCGCGGGCTGAGCAGCTCAATGCGCGAACCCCCACTCATTATTGCGCGGCCAAGGTTGTAGCGGGTACATCAAGGCGCTGGCCGACCTTCAGCTCATCGGTCTTGAGGCTGTTGGTGCTGCGCAAGCTGGCCACGCTGACCTGGTAGCGCACGGCGAGCATCGCCAGGGTTTCGCCTGGGCGCACCGTGTGCTCACGTGGGCCGGCGGCAATCTTGCCGGTGTCGCGCAGCCAGGCAATGTAGGTACCCGGCGGCGGGTTCTGCTGGAAGTACTGGCGCACACCGGTATGGATCGAACGGGCCAAGGCCTGCTGATGGCTGGCGGTGGCCAGCTTGGCGGCTTCGTTGTTGTTCGAGATGAACCCGGTTTCAACGAGGATCGACGGGATGTCCGGCGACTTCAGCACCATGAAGCCGGCCTGTTCCACACGCTGTTTGTGCAGCGAAGTGACACGGCCCATGTTGCCCAGCACTTTCTGCCCCACGTTGAGGCTGGAGCTGAGCGTGGCGGTCATCGACAGGTCCAGCAGCACGCCGGCCAGCATACGGTCTTTGTCATCGAGGCTGACGTTACCGGCACCGCCGATCAGGTCAGAACGGTTTTCCGTGTCGGCCAGCCAGCGCGCGGTCTCGGAGGTGGCGCCGCGATCAGACAGTGCGAACACCGATGCGCCAAAGGCAGCCCGCGACGGTGCGGCGTCGGCGTGGATCGAGATGAACAGGTCAGCCCCCTTCTTGCGGGCGATTTCCGTGCGTTTGCGCAGTGGAATGAAGTAGTCGCCCGTACGTGTCAGCTCGGCACGGAAGCCCCTTTCGCTGTTGATCTGGCGCTGCAGCTCTTTGGCAATCTGCAGCACGATGTCCTTTTCATGCTGGCCGCGCGAACCGGAGGCACCCGGGTCTTCGCCACCGTGGCCGGCGTCGATGGCCACCACGATTTCACGCTTGCCGCTCGGTACCGGCGGCAACTTGATCGCCGGTTGCGCCGGGGACACCGGCACCGCTGGCGTGGTCGCCGGCGTCTGTACCGGCGCCGGGGCCGGCGGTGGCGCGCTGGCCGCAATGGCATCCGCTTCCTGGTCGTACAGGTCGACCACCAGGCGATTGCCGTATTGCGCATTCGGTGCCAGCGTGAAGCTTTTCGGGGTGACCGACTTTTTCAGGTCGACCACCACCCGCAGGTCGGTCGGGGTGCGCTGGGCCGAACGCACGCTGCTGATCGGCGTGTTGGAGGTGGCCACCTTCAATGGCGCGGCCAGGGTTGCGCCATTGATGTCGATAACCAGGCGATCAGGCGCGCTCAAGGTGAAGACGCTGTGCTGCACGGGGCCAGACAGGTCGAAGACCAGCCGCGTGTTGTCTGGCGCGCGCCACAGGCGCACGCTCTTGACTTGAGTGACGGCCAGAGCCTCAACGGTCACCGTTGTCAGCAGCAGCCCAACGATGGCGACCAGTGCGCGTATGCGCATACCTACCCCACTTACTGTTTATAGTGTTTGGCCAGTGCCATGCACCAGGCCTCGCCGCGAGCCCCCTGCGGCGAAAGGATCAGCGAGCGTCCGCCCGCTTGGGGGCTTATGGTAATGGTCAGGTCAGGCTTTGGCAAAACGCCCGCACCCTTTTGTGGCCACTCGAACAGGCACAGCGGGTCGCCCTCGAAATAGTCACGAATACCCATGAACTCCAACTCCTCCGGATCGACCAGGCGATACAGGTCGAAATGGAAGGCTCGCACCTCACCGATTTCGTAGGGTTCGACCACGGTGAAGGTCGGGCTTTTCACTGCACCTGTATGGCCCAGGCCACGGATCAGCCCTCGGGAAAGCGTAGTCTTGCCCGCACCCAGGTCGCCCTCGAGAAAGATCACGCCGCGACCGCCGGTCACCTCGGCCAGTACTGCGCCAAACTTGGCCGTGGCGTCTTCATCGGCCAGAAACAGGGTTATGCCAGACACGCAGAATGCTCCTCCAGTAACTCACGAATGACCGGCGCCAGATCACTGGCCGCCAGGCCTCTACCTTTTACACCCAGCCGCTCGCCTGCACAGGCATGCAACCACACCCCCAGGCCAGCGGCCTGCCAGGCATCCAGCCCTTGGGCCAACAACGCCGCCAACACACCGGTGAGCACATCGCCAAAGCCGGCGCCCGCCATGGCCGGGTGGCCTCGCTCGCACAGCATCAGTTGCCCGGCCGGGTCGGCCACCAAGGTGCCGGCGCCCTTGAGCACGCAAACGCTGTTGTAACGGCGCGCGAGCTTGCGGGCAGCGCCCTGGCGGTCGGCCTGTACCGCTTCGGTGGAAATACCCAGCAGCCGCGCCGCCTCCCCCGGATGCGGGGTGAGGATGCTGCCACTGGGCAGGGCCAGGGGGGTTCGCGCCAGCAAATTCAGGGCATCGGCGTCCCACACCTGCGGCTGTTCGGCGTTGGCCACTGCCGAGAGCAGGCTACGCCCCCACGCCGCCTGCCCCAACCCCGGGCCCACCACCAGCACGGAGGCGCGCTCCAGCACGCCCATCAACTGGTTGGCCGAGCTGACGCCCAGGCACATGGTTTCGGGCAGACGCGCCAGGCTCGCGCTCACATGCTCAGGGCGCGTCGCCACGCTGACCAGCCCGGCGCCGCAGCGCAGGGCGGCTTCAGCACTCAACAGCACAGCGCCGCCTGTGCCCAGGTCGCCACCGACCACCAGCACATGGCCGAAGTCGCCTTTATGGGCATTCACAGGTCGCGCCGGCAGGTGCGCGACGGTCACGCTGCTGAGCAGTTGCGGGGCATGGCTGGGGTGTTTGGTCTGCGGCATGGGGTCAAAGGCTCCAATGTCTGGCAGAATTATACGCACCTGAGCCCGTATTGCCTTGCCCATCCATGTCCAGCTGCACACCTGACCTCGCCCAACTGGCCCAATCGATCAAGATTTGGGGCCAGGAACTCGGTTTTGCCCATGTCGGCATCGCCGGGGTCGACCTTGGCGAACACGAACACCACCTGCAGCGCTGGCTCGATGCCGGCTACCAGGGCGAAATGGAGTACCTGGGCGCGCACGGCAGCAAGCGTTCGCACCCCGACCAACTGATTCCCGGCACGGTGCGGGTGGTCTCGCTGCGCATGGACTACCTGTCCGGCGACACACAGATGGCGCAGCGCCTGGCACAGCCGGAAAAGGCCTACATATCGCGCTATGCACTGGGCCGGGACTACCACAAGCTGGTGCGCAAGCGCGTGCAATTCCTGGCCGATCGCATCCAGGAAGCCATCGGCCCGTTCGGCTACCGCGCATTCGTCGACAGCGCGCCGGTACTGGAGAAGGCCCTGGCCGAACAGGCCGGGTTGGGCTGGATCGGCAAGAACACCCTTCTGCTCAACCGCAAGGCGGGCAGTTACTTCTTCCTTGCCGAGCTGTTTGTCGATTTGCCGCTACCGGTGGACGAAGCGACTACCAGCGAGCACTGCGGGCGCTGCCAGGCCTGCCTGGACATCTGCCCGACCCAGGCGTTTGTCGGGCCCTATGTGCTGGATGCGCGGCGTTGCATCTCGTACCTGACCATCGAGCTGAGAGGCGCGATCCCTGTCGAGCTGCGCGCAAAGATGGGCAACCGGGTGTTCGGCTGCGATGACTGCCAGATCGTCTGCCCGTGGAACCGCTTTGCCAAGCACAGCCAGGAACAGGACTTCCAGCCGCGGCACGGGCTGGAGAATGCCGAGTTGGCGCAGATGTTCCTGTGGGATGAGCGCACCTTCCTGCGCAAGACCGAGGGCGGGCCGTTGCGGCGGGCGGGGTATGAGCGATTCTTGCGCAACCTGGCGGTGGGGTTGGGCAATGCGCCTTCCACCATTCCTGTGATCGAGGCGCTGAAGGCCCGGCGCGAGGATGAATCAGAACTGGTGCGCGAGCATGTGGAGTGGGCATTGGCCCGGCACGAAGCTCAATAGCGACTAGCCACAGCACTTGCGCCCGCTCCCACAGGGGCGGTGTCGCGCCCACAGCTGTGTCACTGCTGGTCGTTGTAGTGGAACTTGGGCATTTCCCAGTGGAAGCGGATCGCCAGCAACCGCACCAGGAACCCGCCAAACAAGGTCAGCAGCATCGCCTGCTCTGCCGGCACCTTGAAATACACGCACCCTAGGTAGAACCATGCCGCCGCAAACGACACGCTGGCATACAGCTCGCGGCGGAACACCAGTGGAATGTCGTTGCAGAAGATATCCCGCAAGATCCCGCCAAATACCCCAGTGATCACCCCACTGATCGACGCCACCAGCATGCCCTGCCCCATCTCCAGCGCGGTCATGCAGCCGATCAGGGTAAAGGCCACCAGCCCCAGGGCATCGAGCACCAGGAACAGCGAGCGCAGGCGGCGCATCATCGGGGCAATGAAAATGGTCAGCAACGCCGCAAAGCTGGTCAGCACCAGGTACTCCGGGTGCTTCACCCAGGTCAGCGGGTAATGCCCGAGCAGCACGTCACGCACCGAGCCGCCACCCAGCGCGGTGACGCAGGCGATCAGCACCACGCCAAACCAGTCCATGCCGCGGCGCCCGGCAGACAACGCGCCGGTCATGGCTTCGGCGGTGATAGCGATGAGGTAGAGCATCAACAACATGGCGCGGGTCCGTGCGAGAAAGGCGCGCAGTCTAACCAGTTGCCCAGGGCACCAAAAGGGGGCGCAGATACAATATCTGCGCCTTTTCGGCTCACACCTTGATGAAATGCTCGCGGTAGTGGCGCAGTTCGGCGATCGATTCGCGGATATCGTCCAGCGCCAGGTGGGTGTTGCCCTTCTTGAAGCTGTCACGCACGTCCGGCGCCCAGCGCGCGGCCAGCTCTTTCAGGGTGGAAACATCCAGGTTGCGGTAGTGGAAGTAGTTTTCCAGGTTGCGCATGTGGCGATAGAGGAAGCGGCGGTCCTGGCAGATGCTGTTGCCGCAGATTGGCGACTTGCCTTTCGGCACCCACTGCTCGAGGAAGGCGATGGTCTGCGCCTCGGCTTCAGCCATGCTGACCTTACTCTCGCGCACGCGCTGGGTCAGGCCCGAGGCACCGTGGGTGCGGGTGTTCCATTCGTCCATGCGCGCCAGCACTTCGTCACTGTGGTGGATGGCGATCACCGGCCCTTCCGCCAGGGTGTTCAGCTGGCTGTCGGTGACGATGGTGGCCATCTCGATGATGACATCGCTGTCCGGATCCAGGCCGGTCATTTCCAGGTCGATCCAGATCAGGTTCTGTGGGTTTTGCATGCAGGGCTCCTCATATAGGCCGTCATATTAGCCTAGTGGCCAAAAGCACGCCCATTCGCCGCTTCAAAGGTAAGCGCAATGGTCCAGCGCCTGGCGTGCTAAACTGCCAGCCGTTTTCAATGCCCTGCCCGGGCCTTTCACACGGTAACTTCATGGCCAAACGCCAGCTCAATCGCCGCCAGAACTGGCGAATCGAAAAAATCCAGGGCGAGCGCGCCGCTCGCGCCGCCAAACGCGAGCAGCATGCGCTACAGGAACTGGAAGGCGGCGACCTGGGGCCAGAGCAACTGGGCCTGGTGATCGCGCACTTTGGCGTGCAGGTAGAAGTTGAAGCCCAGGATGGCGAAACCGCAGGCCAGGTGTTCCGCTGCCATTTGCGCGCCAACTTGCCGGCGCTGGTCACTGGCGACCGTGTCGTGTGGCGTGCGGGTAACCAGGGCATCGGCGTAATCGTGGCGCAGATGCCGCGCAGCACCGAGCTGTGCCGGCCGAACAACCACGGTCAACTCAAGCCGGTGGCCGCCAACGTCGACCTGATCGTGATTGTGTTCGCCCCTGCTCCCGAGCCGCACCCGAACCTGATCGACCGCTACCTGGTAGCTGCCGAGCACGCTGGCCTACGTCCGCTGCTGCTGCTGAACAAGGCCGACCTGATCAACGACGAGAATGGCCCCGGCCTGCATGCGCTGCTGGAAGTCTACCGTGAACTTGGCTACCCGCTGCTGGAAGTATCGGCACATCAGGGTGACGGCATGCAGCGCCTGCAACAGCAACTCGACGGCCACATCAGTGTGTTCGTCGGCCAGTCAGGGGTGGGCAAGTCGTCGCTGGTCAACAGCCTGTTGCCGGACGCTGGCACCCGTGTCGGCGACCTGTCGGAATGGTCGGGCCAAGGTACTCACACCACCACCACGGCGCGGCTGTACCACTTCCCTAACGGCGGCGACCTGATCGACTCGCCGGGCATCCGCGAGTTCGGCCTCGGCCATGTCAGCCGCGACGACGTGGAAGATGGCTTCATCGAGTTCCGCGACCTGTTCGGCACCTGCCGCTTCCGCGACTGCAAGCATGACCGCGAACCGGGCTGCGCGCTGCTCAAGGCACTGGACGAGGGGCGCATCAAGCCGCAACGCATGAACAGCTACCGCTCGATCATCGCCAGCCTGACTGAAGACAGCTACTGAAACGCTTGAAATGAAATTTGCCGCGATCCCCTGTGGGAGCGGCTTTAGCCGCGAACACCGGCAACGCCGGTGCCATCCACCGCGCTGGATGCTTCGCGGGTAAACCCGCTCCCACAGTGATCGCGCCAGCGTTCAGGTTTTGTGTAGAACAGTCGCCCGCACAAAAAAGCCGTTTACTGCTCCTTGGCCTCATCCATCTTCAGCGTGCCATCTTCAAAGATGTTCAGCTTCTGGCGCAGCTCACGCGGTTGCATCGGTGCTTGCTCCGTTGCCCCTGGGGCTTCCGGTGCGGCAGCCCCCGGCACAGGGCCACTAGCCGGCGGTGCAGCAGGCTCGGCGGCCGGCGCTTCCGGCGCCCCCTGCTCACCCTCGATATTGCGCTGGGCCTTCTTGGTCAGCACGATGATATCGATACGGCGGTTGACCGGGTTGAACGGGTCCTTGCGGTCGAACAGCGACGACGAGGCGTAACCCACCACCCGCGCCACCTGCCCGTCCGGGTAACCACCGGCCACCAGCGCACGGCGCGCCGCGTTGGCACGGTTGGCCGACAGTTCCCAGTTGCCGAACTCGCCACTGCCGGCATACGGCTTGGCATCGGTGTGGCCGCTGATGCTGATCTTGTTCGGCACCGCCTTGATGGTGTCGGCCATGGCCAGCAGGATGTCTTCAAAGTAAGGCTGCAAGCGGGCACTGCCGATGTCGAACATCGGCCGGTTCTCGGCATCCATGATCTGGATGCGCAGCCCGTCCTGGGTAATTTCGAACAGGATCTGGTCCTTGAACTTCTGCAGCTGCGGGTTCTCTTCCACCTTGTTCTGCAGTTCCTGCAGCAGCAACTCCAGGCGCTCGCGCTCGACCTGCTCGGCCATGGTCTCGACCTGATCCTTGCTCAACTGGGTCGTGCTCTCGGGCATCGCCTCGGATTTCACTTCCGGGTTGATGGTTTTCTCCGGCGCCAGTTCAGGCGAGCCGCCCAGGTCGATGACATAAGGCGTACCGCTTTCCGAGAAGCCGATCGGGTCCTTGAAGTAGCCAGCAATGGCAATCTTCTGCTCCGGCGTGGCCGTGGACATCAGCCACAGCACCAGGAAGAACGCCATCATTGCCGTAGCAAAGTCGGCAAACGCGATTTTCCAGGCGCCGCCGTGGTGGCCGCCGCCAAAGCGCTTGACGCGCTTTACGATGATGGGCTGATTGTTTTCCATGACTCAGCGACCGCGAACCGCTTGTTCCAGCTCGGCGAAACTTGGGCGATGCATGGGGTACAGCACCTTGCGCCCGAACTCCACGGCCAGCGAAGGTGGCATGCCCGAGGCCGAGGCAACCAGCGAAGCCTTGATCGATTCGTAGAGGTTCAGCTCTTCCTTGGCATCGTGCTCCAGGCACTTGGCCAACGGGCCGAAGAAGCCGTAGGCAGCGAGAATACCGAAGAAGGTACCCACCAGCGCCGCACCCACGTGCATGCCGATGGCCGCCTGGTCACCCTCGCCCAGCGAGGCCATGGTCACCACGATACCCAGTACCGCCGCGACGATACCGAAACCAGGCATGCCGTCAGCGATGCCGGTCACTGCATGGGACGGGTGCTCCAGCTCTTCCTTCATGCTCAGCAGCTCCATGTCGAACAGGCCCTCGAGTTCGTGCGGGGCCATGTTGCCGGTGGACATGATGCGCAGGTAGTCGCAGACAAACGCGGTCATGCGCTCATCGGCCAGTACCGTCGGGTACTTGGCGAAGATCGGGCTGGCGGCGGCGTCTTCGATGTCAGCCTCGATGGCCATCATGCCTTCGCGGCGGCTCTTGTTGAGGATCTCGTACACCAGGCCCAGTACCTCCAGGTAGTAGGCATGGGTGAAGCGCGAGCCGAACATCTTCATCGACTTCTTGATGACGTGCATGGTCATGTGGCCAGGGTTGGCCTGCAGGAATGCACCAAAGGCTGCACCGCCGATGATCAGTACTTCGAACGGCTGGATCAGCGCTGCGATCTTGCCGTGGGAGAGCACGTAGCCGCCGAGCACGCTCGCGAATACGACGATGATGCCGATAATTTTAGCCATAGGTTCAAAGCACTTGCTGTCGTGGTCAGGGGAAGAGACGGGAGCTTTAAAACTCTTCTTCTACTTATCGGCAGAACTGCGCCAGACTATAGCCACTCAATGCGAAAAGCCAGTTCGGACTGATGTCAAAATGCCAATTGAAACCAAGGTGCCCGCTCAGGCTCCGCGTACGCTAGAAGCCTGGGTAAAGCTGCTGGAGAGTGTTCGCATCCCCGTGCCGAAGCACAGCTACGACCGGGTCATGGCTGCCATCCACGATAGCCGCCGCTCGCTGCGCGACATCGCCGAACTGATGCAGGATAGCCCGGCACTGGTGCTATCGGTGATGCGCGAAGCCAATCACCCCACCAACGCCAGCCAGGCCGAGCCAGCCGAAAGCCTGGAGGTCGCCCTCAACCGCCTGGGCCTGGAGCGCAGTGAGCAACTGCTCAAGCGCCTGCCCTCGCTGCCGGTCGAAGAAATCCCGCCCGTGCTCAGCCAGTTCCAGCTGATCAGCCAGCACGCCTCGCAGCAGGCCAGCGGCCTGTTCGCCAGCCGCCTGGCGCGGCTGTGGCAGGAAATCCACTGGGGCAGCCTGCTGTTCCTGTCACCACTGTGGCCGCTGGCACTGGCCTACCCCAAGCTGCTCGACACCTGGGAGCTGCGGGTTATCCACAAGGGCGAGGACGCCGCCCAGGTAGAGGAAGAGCTGTTTGGCGTGCGCATCATGGCGCTGTGCCAGACCATGGCGGAGTACTGGCGCCTGCCGCAGTGGGTAACCCAGGGTTACCGCCTGCTGCTGGAAGAACGCGAACAACTGGCCCAGGTGCTGAGCATCGCCCGCGACGAAGACCTGCTCAGCCAGCAACACCGCCTGGATGCCGAGCCCGGCCTGCGCCGCTGGTTCAACCAGCCGGCCAACACCGTGCTGCTGGCCAACAACCTTGCGCTGGCGGCGCAGGTGGGCTGGGACAACCCGCACCTGCTGCGCTGGCAACTGCTGACAGCGCTGTACCTGCAGACCTCGCTGGAAGACGTGCAGCAGCAAGTGCACCAACAAGCTGCCGCCAGTGCCCGCCGCCACGCCAGGCATGCCCTGTTCCACCCGGCTGAAGCACTGATCTGGCCCTGGCACCAGCGCCGTCCGCACCCGGACATGCTGGCCCCGCCACCGCCCAGCAGCGACGACCTGGCGCGTTGGCGCAAGCTGTGCCAGGACCTGCTGGCCCAGCCCAGCCCGTTCACCAACACCGTGCACCTGGCCACCCAGGCCCGCGAAGCCCTGCTGGCCTGCGGCATGCACCGCCTTATGCTGCTGAGCCTGGACAAGGCCAGCGACTACCTGCGCGTGCAGCAGACCGCCGGCTTGCCCAAAGAGGCCGCGGCCCTGGCCCTGCAGGTGTCGCAAAACAAGCTGCTGCAAAAGCTGATGGCCCAGGCCGGGCAACTGCGCATTACCCCGGAAAACCACGCCCAGTTTTCGGCCCTGCTGCCTGCCCCGCTGCGTGCGCTGTTCCGCAGCGAGCACGTGCTGCTGCGCTCGCTGGCGGTGAACGATCAAGTGCTGATGCTGATGGTGGCCGACCAGGGCTGCCGGCCCTTGGCCGATATCAGCGTGCAGGCCTTCGGCAAGACCGCGCAATGCACCGAGCGGGCACTGTCGGTGTTTGCCAACCGCAAGGGCTGAGCCTTGCGCTACAATCGCCCCTCTTTCCACACTGGAGACCGTGGATGACTGACTTTTCCGGCCTGCCCCTGGTGATCGAAGCCGCGGACCTGCTGCCACGCCTGGGTTCGCCACAGTTGATCCTGGTCGACCTGAGCAGTGCCAACCGCTATGTCAGCGGGCATATCCCCGGCGCACGCTTTGTCGAAGGCAAGCGTACCCAGCTTGGCCAGCCTCCAGCGCCCGGCCTGCTGCCGTCCCTGGGCGAGCTGGAAAAACTGTTCAGCGAACTCGGCCACCGCGACGACGCCGTCTATGTGGTGTATGACGATGAAGGCGGGGGCTGGGCCGGGCGCTTCATCTGGCTGCTCGACGTGATTGGTCACAAGGCCTATCACTACCTCAATGGCGGTATCCAGGCCTGGCCGGCTGACACGCTGTCCACCGACGTGCCCGCCAGCGTCAACAGCCCGGTGCACCTGCGTATCGACAACGCCCCCACCGCCACCCGCGAGTACCTGCAAAGCCGCCTGGGCGCCGATGACCTGGTCATCTGGGACGCCCGCGGCCCGCAGGAATTCAGCGGCGAGAAGGTATTGGCTGCCAAGGGCGGGCACATCCCCGGCGCGATCAACTTCGAGTGGACCGCCGGAATGGACCTCAACGACCACTTGCGCATTCGCCAAGACATCCAAAATGTCCTCGAGCAACTGGGCATCACCCCTGATAAGGAAGTGATCACCCACTGCCAGACCCACCGCCGCTCCGGCTTCACTTATCTGGTGGCCAAGGCCCTCGGCTACCCACGCGTCAAGGCTTACGCCGGCTCGTGGAGCGAATGGGGCAACCACCCGGACACGCCTGTAGAAGTTTAAGGAACCTGCATGAAATCCCGTTTGTTCATCATCAGCCAGTACCTGCTGCCGCACCACCTGCTGTCGCGGCTGGCCGGCTGCATCGCCGAGTGCCGCGCGCGCTGGTTCAAGAATGCCTTCACCGCCTGGTTTGCCAAGCGCTACCAGGTCAACATGTCCGAAGCGCTGGTCGAGGACTTGAGCGCCTACGAGCACTTCAATGCGTTCTTCACCCGCGCCCTGAAGCCGGGTGCCCGCCCGCTGGACGAAACCCCGGGCGCCATCCTGTGCCCGGCCGACGGCGCCGTCAGCCAGCTCGGCCCGATCGAGCACGGCCGCATCTTCCAGGCCAAGGGCCACGGCTTCAGCGCGCAAGAGCTGCTGGGCGGTGACCCGGCCATGGCAGCGCCGTTCATGGGCGGCGAGTTTGCCACCATCTACCTGTCGCCCAAGGACTACCACCGCGTGCACATGCCGCTGGCCGGCACCCTGCGCGAAATGGTCTATGTGCCGGGGCGTCTGTTCTCGGTCAACCAGACCACCGCAGAGAACGTTCCCGAGCTGTTCGCCCGCAACGAGCGCGTGGTCTGCCTGTTCGACACCGAGCGTGGGCCGATGGCCGTGGTGCTGGTGGGTGCGATGATCGTCGCCTCGATCGAAACCGTGTGGGCCGGGCTGGTGACGCCACCCAAGCGTGAGCTGAAAACCTTCCGTTACGACGAAGCCAGCCGCGCGCCGATTCACCTGGAGAAAGGTGCCGAGCTGGGCCGCTTCAAGCTGGGTTCGACCGCCATCGTGCTGTTCGGGCCGGAGCAGGTGAAGTGGGCTGAAAACCTGGGCGCTGGTTCTGCTGTAAGCATGGGGCAATTGTTGGCAGAACCCGCCCAGGCTTGATTCAAGCTGGATGAAAAAGGCCCTGCTCATGCGGGGCCTTTTCATTGGGGCCGCTTCGCAGCCCCAGGTTCCCGGGTCAGCCGCGAGCGTCGCGGTCGCGCAGGCCCAACAGGTACAGCACGCCATCCAGCCCCAGGGTGGAAATGGCTTGCTTGGCCGACTGGCGCACCAGCGGCTTGGCGCGGAACGCTACGCCCAGGCCGGCCAGCGACAGCATCGGCAGGTCGTTGGCGCCATCACCTACGGCGATGGTCTGCTCCAGCTGCAAGCCTTCTTCACTGGCCAACTGTTGCAGCAGCTCGGCCTTGCGCTGGGCATCGACGATCGGCTCGACCGCCACACCGGTCACCTTGCCGTCGACCACTTCCAGCTCGTTGGCGAACACATAGTCGATACCCAGGCGCGCCTGCACCTGGCGGGCAAAGTAAGTAAAGCCACCGGACAGGATCGCGGTCTTGTAACCCAGGCGCTTGAGCTCGGCGAACAGGTTTTCGGCACCCTCGGTCAGGCGCAGCGAGGCACCGATTTCGTCCAGCACACCCACATCCAGGCCCTTGAGCAGCGCCAGGCGCTCCTTGAAGCTGGCGCGGAAGTCCAGCTCACCGCGCATGGCGCGCTCGGTGATGGCCGCCACCTGCTCACCCACGCCGGCCGCCTTGGCCAGTTCGTCGATGACTTCGGCTTCGATCAGCGTCGAGTCCATGTCGAACACCGCCAGGCGGCGGTTGCGGCGGAACAGGTCGTCCTTCTGGAAGGCGATGTCGATGCTCAGCGCTTCGGCCAGGGCAAAGAAGTCGGCACGCAGGGCCTGGGCATCGCTCGGCGCGCCGCGCACGGAGATTTCGATGGCCGCTTTGCCCTTGTCGGTTTCGGCATCCAGCGCTACACGCGCCGACAGACGCTCGATACGCTCGATGGTCAGGCCGTACTGGCTTATCACCGCACTCACCCGCTGCAGTTGCTCGGGGGTGATCTTGCGGCTGAGCAGGGTGACGATGTGGCGCGCCTCGCCCTGGCCGTCAGCCCAGTGCTGGTAGTCCGCCTCGGAAATCGGTGTGTAGCGGGCCTGCAGGTTCAGTTCATGGGCCTTGGCCTGCACGCTTTGCAGCAGGGCGGTAGCCACTTCGTTGTCCGGGATGTCGACCAGGATACCGAACGACAAAGTGCCGTGCATGACCGCCAGGCCGATGTCGAGGATGCTCACACCGCCCTGCAGCAGGACGCCGGTGATAGCCGCAGTGAGACCGGGACGGTCCTCACCGGTGATGTTGATCAGGACGATTTCGCGCACAACCTGGCTCCGACTTCGATGAAAAATGCGCATTCTACCGATTTTCCGTGACCATCGGGCGCCAACGATACTTTGCCGACAAAACCCGGGTCGCTATACTGCCCCACACTTTCTGCCATTAAGAGCCGAGCTCAGTGAACCGGCCCACGCCCGTCAAACCAGACAATTTCTTCCTGATGATCTATCGTGCCCTGAGTCAACGTCGCGTGCCGCTGGCATTGCGCATCGCTTGCACCAACATCTTCCTGGTCGCGCTGGCGCTGGTGATCTATGCCTGCGTGATGGGCCTGCAGTTCAAGCAGGCCATGCACGAGCAGGCTGATGCCCTTGGCCAGAGCCTGACTACCCAGACTGCCACCTCGGCGACCGAGCTGCTGGTGTCTAACGACATCCTCAGTCTCAACGTGCTGCTGGGCAACCTGGTGAAAAACCCGCTGGTGGCCCACGCGGCCATCTACAGCGTGGACAACCGCATCCTCGCCGAGGCCGGCCAGCGCCCGCGCAACAGCCTGCTGGGCGAGGCAGAGGGCCTGTACCAGACCAAGATCACCTTCCAGGACGTGACGGCCGGGCAACTGCGCATCAGCCTGGACATGAGCCAGTTCCAGCAGCCGATGCTCATCAGCCTGCAGAGCATGGGCATCATGGCGGCCATCCTGCTGGCCCTGGCCCTCAGCCTGAGCCTGCGACAGGGCCGCTATATCACCCTGCCGCTGCTGCAGTTGCGGGTGTGGCTGCGAGACCCGCAGCCCTATACCCCGGCCACCGACCGCCAGGACGAAATCGGCGACATCGCCCGCCAGCTGCACGCGCGCCTGGCCCCGCCGCCGCCACCGGAGCCAGAGCTGGAGGAAGAGGACGACGAGCATTTCGACGACTTCCACGACGCAGCGCCGGCCCCCAAGGCAGCCCCGCGCCCCAAGGTTGCCGCATTGGCCGAGGACGATGACGACGCAGCCTTTGCCGGCCTGCTGGACGACGACAGTGCGCCCAAAGCCGCCCCGGTCGAATCTGACGAGCCGCAGTACAGCGCCGTACTTGCCGTGCAACTGGGTTCACAGGAACAACTGCGCCGCCTGCCGCGTACACGCCTGACCGAGCTGACTGACCGCTACCGCGATTGCCTGGAGCATGCTGCCTCGCTCTACGACGGTGAAACCCACACGCTCAACGACGGCAGCACCCTGGTGCTGTTCCACAGCCGCGACTGTGGCGAGGACTACCTGACCAACGCCATCTGCTGCGGCGAGCTGCTGCGCGCGCTGGGCCATGCCCTGCAGATCGAAGTGGCCGACAGCGGCATCACCCTTCAGCTGCAACTGGGCCTGGTCCTGGGCAACGACCTGCAAGGGCTGGAGCTGGTGGACCTGCTGATGGCCGAAAAGGCCCAGGATGCCCTGGCGCTGTCGCAGCACAGCCGCAACCTGTTGCTGGTGGAGCGGCAGATCAGCGATGACGCGCTGATTCGCCAGCGTGCCCGCATTCGCCCGATTGCCAGCCCTGAGGGTGCCTGCTGTGTGGAGCGCTTGATGGAGCCTTACCCGTCGATGCTGGAGCGCCAGCTGGCCCGCATGCACGAGCGCCGCGCCTGATAGTTTCCCCCTGTGGGAGCGGGCGCGCCCGCGAATGAGGCGCCGCGGTGCATGGCACCGGCTGCGCCGGTGTTCGCGGGCACGCCCGCTCCCACAAAGGCCGCATCTATCCTTCAGGTACAAAAAAGCCCGCAACAAATGCGGGCTTTTTTATGGGTGGCAGTTCGATCAGAAACGATAAACTTCCATATCGGTGCGAATCGGCGAGGCCATAGGGATCCTGGATTTCTCCGGCCCCTTCTTGACCTGCACCGGTGCAGCGGGCTTTTTCGGTGCGTCTTCGGCAATCGCCGGCTGGTTGGCCAGCGGCTTGACCGCAGTGCTCAGCTGTTCGGCCAGCTTCTGAAGCAGTTGACCCTGGGCCTGAACCTGCGACGACTCGCTGCCCTCGTGCGGCTGCTCGAGGTGAACGATACGGTTGTCACGCACATGGCCACGGCGATCCAGCAGACGCCACTGGGCATCCAGGATGGCCGGCTGGTTTTTGCCTGAGTCCAGGCGTGTGATCGACAACAGCACCTGCACGTCCGGGCTGAAGCCAGCGGTCGCCGGCGCCAGCACCACGCGCTGGCTGTCGAGGCGCCAGGCAAGTTGACGCACCAGCAGCTGGTCGATATCCGACGAAAGGCTACCCGCCCAGCGGCCGTCAGTCGCCGCGCTCAGGCTGCCGTCGGCTTGACGCTGCAGGAACGTTTCACGCTGAAGGTAATCGGCTACCGACACCGGGCCGAGTACCACGGCCATGCCCGCACTCTGCGACGGCTGGCCAGGATCACCACTGTCGAGCTGATACAGGGCAACCGGCTGATGCATGGTGCACCCGCCAAGGCCCAGCAGGCCAGTCATCAACAGCGCAAATGGAAGGCGCAGAAATTTCATCATCCCATCCAGGCGGCCGCCATAAGGCACACCGCAGTGATACATGTAGATTCAAACGGGCACACGACCACGCCGGCACCGCAAGGGCCATATCATCCGCGAAATAACCGTCCGACTCCAGCATTTCTGCCCGGAACGGCGCTGAAATTGCCGTTCCAGACATTTCTGCCCGTTACGCCGGCACTTCCACCTGCAACCCATCGACGCGCTGGAAGCCGCGAGGCAGCTTGCTGCCTCGCCGTCCGCGCTCGCCCTTGTAGTGCTCAAGATCGTCCGCTTTCAGAGACAGGGTACGCTTGCCTGCTTGCAATACAAGGGTCGCACCGTCGGGAATCACGGCCAGATCGGTGACAAATTCTTCACGGCTGGCTACCCGGTCGCCCGGCACGCCAATGATCTTGTTGCCCTTGCCCTTGCCCAGCTGCGGCAAATCGCTGACCTTGAACACCAGCAGGCGGCCTTCGGTGGTCACCGCTGCCAGCCAGTCCTGCTCGCGATTGGCCACCGGGCGTGGGGTCATGACCTTGGCACCGTTGGGAAGGCTGAGCAAACCCTTGCCGGCCTTGTTCTTGGCCTGCAAGTCTTCACCCTTGACCACGAAGCCGTAGCCCGCATCCGAGGCAACCACGTAAAGCGCGTCGTCCTCCGGCAACAGCACACACTCGAAGGTGGCCCCTGGCGGTGGCGTCAGGCGGCCGGTCAGCGGCTCGCCCTGACCGCGTGCCGAAGGCAAGCTGTGAGCCGCCACCGAATAGCTGCGCCCCGTAGAGTCGATGAGCACGGCAAACTGGTTGGAACGCCCGGCTGCAGCGGCCTTGAAGCCATCGCCGGCCTTGTACGACAAGCCGGTGGCGTCGATGTCGTGGCCTTTGGCGCAACGCACCCAGCCCTTCTCCGACAGCACCACGGTGACCGGCTCGGTCGGCATCAGCTCGTTTTCAGACAGGGCCTTGGCTTCGACGCGCTCGACGATTGGCGAACGGCGCGCGTCGCCGTAGGTTTCGGCATCCTTGATCAGTTCGCTGCGCACCAGCTTGCGCAGCTTGGCCTCGCTGCCCAGCAGCGCCTGCAGCTTGGCCTGTTCCTTGAGCAGTTCGTCCTGCTCGCCGCGGATTTTCATCTCTTCCAGGCGCGCCAGCTGACGCAGACGGGTCTCGAGGATGTACTCGGCCTGGATTTCGCTCAGTTCGAACCGGGCAATCAGGGCCTGCTTGGGGTGCTCCTCGGTACGGATGATGTGGATCACTTCATCCAGGTTGAGGAATGCGGTGAGCAAACCATCCAGCAGGTGCAGGCGCCGCTCCACCTTGTCCAGGCGATGCTGCAGCCGGCGGCGAACAGTGTTGGTGCGAAACTCCAACCACTCCACCAAGATCGCACGCAGGTTCTTCAACTGCGGGCGGCCGTCCAGGCCAATGATATTGACGTTGACCCGGTAGCTGCTCTCCAGGTCGGTGGTGGCGAACAGGTGCTGCATCAGTTCGTCGGCATCCACACGGTTGGAGCGCGGGATGATGACGATGCGGCACGGGTTCTCATGGTCGGATTCGTCACGCAGGTCGGCAACCATCGGCAGCTTCTTGGCCTGCATCTGTGCGGCAATCTGCTCCAGCACCTTGGCACCGGAGACCTGATGCGGCAGCGCAGTCACTACGATGTCGCCATCCTCGACGCGGTAAACGGCACGCATGCGGATCGAGCCGCGGCCGCTTTCGTACATCTTGAGGATTTCTGCCCGTGGCGTGATGATTTCCGCCTCGGTCGGGTAATCCGGCCCCTGGATGTGCTCGCACAATTGCTCGATGGTGGCCTTGGGCTCGTCGAGCAGGCGCACGCAGGCGCTGGCCACTTCACGCAGGTTGTGCGGCGGCACGTCGGTCGCCATGCCCACGGCGATACCGGTGGTCCCGTTGAGCAGGATGTTGGGCAGGCGCGCCGGCAGTACGGCCGGCTCCTGCAGGGTACCGTCAAAGTTCGGTACCCAGTCCACGGTGCCTTGGCCAACTTCGCTGAGCAGCACTTCGGCGTAGCGCGACAAACGCGCCTCGGTATAACGCATGGCGGCGAACGACTTCGGATCGTCCGGCGCACCCCAGTTACCCTGGCCGTCGACGAGGGTATAGCGGTAGCTGAACGGCTGCGCCATCAGCACCATGGCCTCGTAGCAGGCCGAGTCGCCATGGGGATGGAACTTGCCGAGCACGTCACCGACGGTACGCGCCGACTTCTTGTGCTTGGCATCGGCATCGAGCCCCAACTCGCTCATGGCATAGACGATGCGTCGCTGCACCGGCTTCAGGCCGTCGCCGATGTGCGGCAAGGCGCGGTCCATGATCACGTACATGGAATAGTTGAGGTAGGCCTGTTCGGTGAAGTCAGCCAGCGAGCGGCGTTCGACGCCGTCCAGGCTGAGTTCCAGTGAGTCGCTCATGCGGGCCTCGTCATTTCAGGTTCTGGCGCAACAGCATGGTGCCGCCGCGCTGGGTAAATTCAAGTTGTTTCAGGGCACTCATGCCCAGCAGTACGATGGGCCCGTCCAGGCCCGGCACCACGGTGGCGCGTACGTCCTGCAGCCGGATATCGCCCAGTTGCAGGCTGGCCAGGCGCGTGCGGTAGCCTTCGGCGCGGCCATTGGCGGTGCTGAGCAGCACCGGGCTGCCGCGCTCAAGGTTCAGGTCACGGGCCAACGCCTCGGGGATCGCCACATCGGTGGCGCCGGTGTCGAGCATGAAATGCACCGCCTGGCCGTTGATGGCGCCATCCACCATGAAGTGGCCCTGGCCGTTGCTTAGCAGGCGCACTTCGACAAAGCCCTCGCCGTGTTCGGATTGCACCTGGGCATTGGGGTTGCGCTTGCTGTCTTCCCACTGGCCGAAAAAGCGCGTGGCAAGGAACATCGCGGCCGCCCACGCGAGGACCATCAGCACCCTGCCCGCCCGTTTGCCCGGCGCCTGGCTCATGACTTGGCGCTCCAGCCACCTTCCGGTGCATCAAAGCGCCAGACGATCGGGCGCGTTTCGCCATCGGCGCGGGCGCCGTTGTTGTTGTCCAGGCCGATCCAGGCGCCCTTGGCATCGATCACAAGGGCTTCGGCCAGGCCGAACGGTTGCGGGTAACGGCGGGCCTCGACCAAGGCGTCGGCAGCAAACGACCAGCAGCGTTCTACCTTGCCGCTGTCGGTATCACGCCGGCAGACCCGGTAGGCATTGCGTTCGAGGGTGAACAGCTTGCCCTCGAACCAGGCCAGGTCGGCAAAATCGCGCGACAGTGCCCGGGCACTGGGCATTTGCGCCGGCTGCATCTCCACCCCGGCCTCGCTCAGCAGCACACAGCTGCGCCCGCAAGTCCACACCGATTGCTGGCGCTCGATGGCCACCAGGCCACGGCGCTCGCGTTCTGCGGCCAGCCACAGGCGATCGCCCGCCGGGTTGATCGCCAAGCCCTCGAACAGCGCATTGAAGTTCAGCAGCATGCCGCTGGCACGGGCCTGGCGCACCATGGCCGGGTCGATCTTCAGCCAGTCCGGCTCGCCTTCCAGCGGTAACTGCAACACGGCGGCATGGGCTTCGCTGGCCAAGTACAGGTTACCCGCCTGGTCACAGGTGATGCCTTCGAAATCCAGCTCGCCCCCGCGAATGTACGACGCCGCCCAATTGCGCGACTTGAGGCCCCAAGGCAGGCCGCTTTCTGGCGGCGGTGGCGGGGTAAAGGTCAGCGGTTGCGCGCGCCAGGTCGGCTTTTGCTGGTCGAAGCGGTAGATGCGGTCGTCGTCGCGATCGGACACGCCCCAAAGCCCGCCCCGGCACTCCACCAGGCCAGACAGGTTGCCACCACGCATGCCGTCGATCGGGTGCTCGGCACTGAGCTTCAGCTCCGGCCAGTTACCCGCCAGGGCAGGCAAGGTAACCAGCGCAAGGCAAACGGCAAGTACTTGCCGAATCAAACCATGACCTCGGCCAGGTTGCCTTTGGTCTCCAGCCAGCTCTTGCGGTCACCGGCGCGCTTCTTGGCCAGCAGCTTGTCCATCAGCTCGCAGGTGGCCTCAACGTCGTCCAGGGTCAGCTGCACCAGGCGCCGGGTGTTCGGGTCCATGGTGGTTTCACGCAGCTGTGGCGGGTTCATCTCGCCCAAACCCTTGAAGCGGGTGACCTGTGGCTTGCCGCGCTTCTTCTCGGCCACCAGGCGGTCGAGGATACCGTCACGTTCGGCTTCGTCGAGGGCGTAGTAGATTTCCTTGCCAAGGTCGATGCGGTACAGCGGCGGCATGGCCACGTACACATGCCCGGCCTCGACCAGCGCCCGGAAGTGCTGGACGAACAGCGCGCACAGCAACGTGGCAATGTGCAGGCCGTCGGAGTCGGCGTCGGCGAGGATGCAGACTTTGCCGTAGCGCAGTTGCGCCAGGTCTGTGGCGCCCGGGTCGACGCCGATGGCCACGGCGATGTTGTGCACTTCCTGGCTGGCCAGGACTTCGCCACCGTCCACTTCCCAGGTGTTGAGGATCTTGCCGCGCAGCGGCAGGATCGCCTGGTACTCCTTGTCCCGTGCCTGCTTGGCCGAGCCACCTGCCGAGTCACCCTCGACCAGGAACAGCTCGGCGCGCATCGGGTCCTGGCCGGCGCAATCGGCCAGCTTGCCAGGCAGCGCCGGGCCTTGGGTAATGCGCTTGCGCTCGACCTTCTTGCTGGCCTTGAGGCGGCGCCCGGCGTTGCTGATAGCCAGCTCGGCCAGTTGCATGCCCAGCTCGGGGTGGGCGTTCAGCCACAGGCTGAAGGCGTCCTTGACCACGCCGGAAACAAAGGCAGCCGCCTCGCGCGAGGACAGGCGCTCTTTGGTCTGCCCGGAGAACTGCGGCTCCTGCATTTTCATCGAGAGCACGAAAGAGATGCGCTCCCAGATGTCCTCAGGCGCCAGCTTCACGCCGCGCGGCAGCAGATTGCGGAACTCGCAGAACTCGCGCATGGCATCCAGCAGGCCCTGACGCAGGCCGTTGACATGGGTGCCGCCCTGAGCGGTGGGGATCAGGTTGACGTAGCTTTCCTGGACGCTGTCGCCACCTTCTGGCAACCACAGCAAGGCCCAGTCTGCGGCTTCCTTGTTGCCCGCCAGGCTGCCGCAGAACGGCTCGTCAGGCAGGCGCTGGAACTCGCTGACCGCATCGACCAGGTAGGAACGCAGGCCGTCTTCGTAGTGCCACTCGACCTTCTCGCCACTGGCCTTGTCCTCGAAGCTGACCAGCAGGCCCGGGCACAGCACGGCCTTGGCCTTGAGCACATGCTTGAGGCGGCTGATGGAGAACTTGGGCGAGTCGAAGTACTTGGGGTCGGGGCTGAAGTACACGCTGGTGCCGGTGTTGCGCTTGCCGACCGAGCCGACCACTTCCAGCTCGCTGGCCTTGAAGCCATCGGCGAAGGTCATCTGGTATTCGTTGCCGTCACGCTTGACGCGCACGCGCACCTGGGTCGACAGGGCGTTGACCACCGAGATACCCACACCGTGCAAACCACCGGAGAACTGGTAGTTCTTGTTGGAGAACTTGCCGCCGGCGTGCAGCTTGGTAAGGATCAGCTCGACCCCGGACACGCCTTCTTCCGGGTGGATGTCCACTGGCATGCCACGGCCATCGTCGCTGACTTCCAGCGAGTGGTCGGCATGCAGGATGACCTGCACCGAACGGGCGTGGCCGGCCAGGGCTTCGTCGACACTGTTGTCGATGACTTCCTGGGCCAGGTGGTTGGGGCGGCTGGTATCGGTGTACATGCCCGGCCGCTTGCGGACCGGGTCAAGGCCCGAGAGGACTTCGATGGCGTCTGCGTTATAGGCGCTAGCGCTGGGATTGGCCATAGGGTCTCGTCGTCAGTCTGGTGAGTGCAAAAAAGTCAAAATACAGAAAAATCGAGCGCCGCATACTGCCCGCGAGCAATGCCGGCAAAAGCCAGCAGAGCCGGCAGGCGCTCGGCGAAGCCCTGGAAACCGTGGTCGCCGCCAGCCTGTATACGCAGGGCACATGCACGGTAATAGCGCTCGGCGTGGCGATAGTCCAGGGTTTCATCGGCCGTCTGCAGCCACACTTGATAGCGGCTGGCATCTACCGGGGCCGGCACTTCCAGCTCGGCCAGGGCCTGTACGTGATCGTGGGTCAGTTCCCAGGTTTCACCGCTGTAGTGATTGCGCTGAGTGCCCAGGTACCCGTCAAAATGCTTGTATGGCGTTACCGCCGGGTTCACCAGCAGGGCCTTGAGGCCATGGCGCTCGGCCAGATGGGTGGCATAGTAGCCGCCGAGCGAACTGCCCACCAGCAATGGCGCGCCCAGGTCGGCGATGGCGGCTTCAAGCTGGGCGATAGCCTGCCGCGGGTGGTGATGCAAGGCGGGCACACGTAGCTGGGCCGACCGGCCCAGTTGCTGCATCACGGCTTCGAGCTGGCGCGCCTTGGTCGAAAGCGGCGAACTGTTGAAGCCATGGATATAGAGGATGGAACCCGACATGCTGCCCCCGGAATCTGTGGCTTCGCGCCTGATGATGCGGGCGCAGGGACGCGCAGTGTAGCGCGTTCGCCGGGTTTTGGCGTAGCAGGACAGACTTGGCCACAAATTCGCACCTCCGGCAAGACTCCAGCTCATTTCGCTTGCTGACATCATCGACATTGAAAAAGGGCAATAACAACCTGGCCTATAGGCGCCTGGCATTTCTAACAGTTGCAGGATCCGGATTTAATAGCATGATTATCCCGAACCAAGAGAGAGGACATTCTAGTGAAAAATCTACTCCCTGCGCATGCGCCTAAAAACAGGCATTACTGCCCTTATGGCTATTCTGCCCCTCCCTCAACCAAAGTTGCACAACTGGGTTATCACGGTGAATATCTGCTGCCAGGCTTCAACCTGTATCTGCTGGGCAATGGGTATCGCTGCTACAGCCCGGCCCTGAGAAGATTTTTCAGTAGCGACAACGCGTCACCCTTTGGCAGAGGCGGATTGAATAGCTACGCAGCCCTGGCGGGCGATCCGATAAATTTCAAGGACCCCGACGGGCATGCTCCCGTCCCGATGAGCCTGGCTCATACAAAAAACCGGCTAAATATCTATGCCTCCACATTCGTTGAACGCAGACGAGCCTTTGTCTTGAAGGAAGGGCTACAGCATCATCGTGTCCTGCAGAGTCAGTTGCCTGAGAGACCTGGCCGAAGTCTCTTGGCCTTACAGGCTAAACAAGATGTCAGTGCGGCAAACTTCAGTATTGTCGGCAGTGCGCATGACCTACAAAACGTAAACAAAAGGGCGCAAAAATTCATTTTTACCAGTGAGGCAGAATTTATCATTGGAGAAACCAGTAAAGCGGTAGATTTCGCTCACCCCCACCTTAATTACTTGGCAACTGGTAACAAAGAAGTCATCTCCGCCGGAATGATCATGAAGGATCAGTCAGGTTATAGCCTGAGCAATGACACAGGGCATTATCATGAAAGCGCGGCGGGACTCGATACAATGGCTGCACCCTTAAAATTCCTGCAGTCAATAGGCGTGAATGCAAAACGCCATACACTGCGGCAATAAATCTATATTGACGTACACCATGAGAGACTACAGCCCGCTCAATATCCTGGACTATCAAAGTCCAGCGCTACGACGAAGTCCTGCGCTCGCTCTACTCCGGTATCGATCCCCCCGTCTGCGTGCAGGCGCAACCAACGGTAACCAGGCTGCTCCAGACTTACCTGAAAGTCCTCGCTGCGCGCCGCGAACTGAATACAGGTCGAGGGGGTGGCCAGCAGGCGACGGCCACCACGCCATTCATCCCACTCCTGGTGCACGTGGCCCCACAGCAAGGCGCGAACCTGTGGATAACGCTCCACGACCGAGAATAGGGCCAGGGCATTGCGTAGGCCGATCGGCGCGATCCAGGCGCAACCGATGTCCACCGGCTGATGGTGCAAGCACACCAGGCAATGTCGCCCACCAGCCTCCTCCAAGGCTGTTTCCAGCAGGGCCAACTGATCATCTTCCAGAAACCCATGGGTGGCCCCTTGCACGGCGGTGTTGAGCATGACTACCCGCCATGCGCCAATATCCGTCACCGCCTGCACCAACTGCGGCGCCACCTGTGCCATGACCCGGGCCTCGTCGTGGTTGCCCGGCAACCAGCGGGTGGGCACGGCAAACGGCGCAGTCAGATCCCGGAACGCTTCATAAGAGGCAACGCTGGCGTCCTGGGACAGATCACCCGTGCACAACAGCAAGTCGACAAGCGGTTGCTCGCGCCGCACCTGGGCCACCACATGGCGCAGGCTGTCACGGGTATTGAGGCCCAGCATGCTGCCGGCCGGGTCGGCGAAAAGATGTGCGTCGGTCAGTTGCACCACATGAACAGGGCGCGTGTTGTCTGGGTACATGTCAGCGAACGCTTGCCAGTTCGTGGCCACAAGCCAGGCAGTGGCTCAGCCATTCACCGAGGAACAGGTTGAGCTGGGCCTTTTCGTCCGGCTGGTGCATGGCCTCATTCGGATACGGGTAAATACTGCGCAGGCGCCGGGTATGTTCGGCGCTGACCACTTCGGCCATGCGTGCATCATGGTACACCTGCACTTCCAGGTGCGGCACCGGCAGCCACGGCAGGCTGTGCTCCTGGCGCACATGCAGGGTGGTGGTGTACGGGCAGGCCAGCACCACGTCCAGTACCAGCACGCCGAGCATCTGGTCGCCCTGGGTCATGCCGATGCGGCGCGAGCTCTGGGTGGTACGCATGTCGGGCAACAGGCGCATCAGCCGGGCGTAGTTGGCCTCGCAGGCAGCCTGCAGCCCGACCAGGTCGACTCGATAGCGCTCGCGCAGCAGGTTCACTTCCACATACCTCGTACTTCGTCACGGTTCAGCGCCAGCCATTGCAAGCCGATGATAGTCGCCGCGTTGCAGATGCGCCCGTCGCGCACCGCCTGCAAGGCATCCTCGAACGACCACACGCGCACGCGGATGTCTTCGCCCTCTTCTTCCAGGCCATGCAGCCCGCCCGCGCCCTCGCTGCTGCAACGGCCAAGGAACAGGTGAACGTACTCGTCACTGCCGCCCGGCGACGGGAAGTAGCGGGTCATCGGCCACAAGGCGCTGAACGTCAGGCCGGCTTCTTCCTCGGCTTCGCGGTGGGCGACTTCCTCGGGTTGCTCATCCTTGTCGATCAGCCCGGCAACCATCTCGATCAGCCAGGGGTTGGCGACCTTGTCCAGTGCGCCGACGCGGAACTGCTCGATCAGCACCACTTCGTCGCGCAACGGGTCGTAAGGCAGCACACACACCGCATCATGGCGCACAAACAGTTCGCGGCTGATCTCGCGGCCCATACCCCCGGCAAACAGCTCGTGGCGCAGGTGCACCTTGTCGAGCTTGTAGAAGCCCTGGAAGCAGTTGGCCCGCTTGACGATCTCGACCGCCTTGGGCACCGAATTCAACGTGTCTGACATGGAAATCCTCATTACCTCAATTACCGCATCGCGCCATCCTACTCTGCACGCTTTCGCGTTTCACCCCTTTCCGGCAACCGTTCGCACACTCGGGACAGCGCGTCTTCACTCTGTTAGCTTAGTGGCGAACTGAAGGCCGCGCAGACGGTCAAAGGCCGACTTTTCCCTGTTCTGCAAGGATCATCATGACACTTGTCAAACTGACTTCCGTGGCCGTGCTGGCACTCGCTCTGGGCGCCTGCCAGAGCCTGTTCACGCCCAACTACCGGGCCCCGCTCGAGGTCAAGCGCGACGCCTGGGAGCATGTCAAACCCGGCTGCAGCGAAACCGACTGCCCGCTGGTGAACATCGACATGGTCCACTTCCCGGCCCTGCCCGCGCTCGACGGCATCGTCGAAAAACGCCTGCTGCAACTGACCGAAGACAATCAGCATGGCACCGCGCCAAGCACCTTGCAGGCCTACGAACAGCAATACCTGGCCAGTGCCGACAAACGTAACAGCAGTTATCTACAAGCCAAGGTACGTGAGCAGCATGACGGGCTGGTGATCATCGAGTTGTCCAGCTACCTGGACAGCGGTGGCGCCCACGGCATGCCTGGGCGCGGCTTCATCAACTATTCGCGCAAGCTGGACAAGGTGCTGACCCTGCAGGACATGCTGGTGCCAGGCCAGGAGGACACCTTCTGGAAAACCGTCGAGGAGTCGCACCGCGCCTGGCTGATGAGCGTGGGCATGGACAAGGACGCCGAGTTCGTCAAAACCTGGCCGTTCAAGAAGTCGCCGCACATCGCCCTGACGTACGGCGCAGTAGTGGTCAAGTACGAGGTCTATGCCATCGCGCCCTATTCCATGGGCCACGTGGAACTGAAGATCCCCTACCCACGCCTGAATGGCGTACTCAAGCCTGAACTGTTTCCCGGCCGCGGCTAAGGCTCAGTAACCCATGCAGCACACCTGCCAGCAGCAATGCTGGCAGGGTAGCCCCCAGTTCCGGTGCCTGCGCGGCAATCAGGTGGTAGACCGCCACCCCCGCAAACCAGGCCACCAGCGCCTGCCAGTGCAAGCCGCCGACCTGTGCCGGCAAGCGGCGACGACGAACCCCGTAGTGGTCCATCAACACCACGCCGAACAGCGGCGCGAACACCGAACCGATCAGCAGCAGGAAGTTCTCGTACTGGGCCAGTGGCGCCAGCAGGGCGATCAGGGTGCACAGCACGCCGATGGCCAGCGCCAGGTGCTCGACCTTCACAGGCACCAGCACGCCGGTGGAAACCGCTGCCGAGTGGATGTCGGCGAAGGCCTTTTCCGACTCGTCCAGCAGAATGAGCAGCAACGGAATGCCCATGCCGGCGCCGGCCAGGGCCAGCAGCAGGGCATTGACCTCGCCACTGGCAGCGAAGGCCAGGGTGTAGGCCACGCCCAGGCTCATCAGCCAGGTGTTGCCGATGAAATAGCCAATGACCGTGCCGCCGAACACGTGCTTGCCGTTGCGGGCGAAGCGCGAGTAGTCGGCGATCAGCGGCAGCCAGGACAGCGGCATGGCGATGACGATGTCGAAGCCCACGGCCAGCGACATCGAACCGTCACCGGCGCGGCCCCACAGTTCGGCCAGGTCGGCCTTGGCGAACAGATTCCAGGTCAGCCACAGGCAAGCCCCCAGCAGCACCCAGATACCCCAGGCGCGCAGCACCTTGCGTACGAAGGCCAGCGGCCCGCTGACGGCCAGCAAGGTAGCCAGGGCTCCAAAACACAGGGTCCAGAGCATCGGGCTGTTCCAGGCACTGTCTTCGCCGAACGCGCGCGCGCCCAGCAGGCTGGCGGCATCGCGCATGACGATGATCTCGAATGCGCCCCAACCTACCAGTTGCAGCAGGTTGAGCACAGCCGGCAAGCGCGCACCATGGCTGCCCAGGCTGAGCTTCAGGGTGCCCATGGCCGAAAGACCGGTGTCGCTGCCGATGACACCGGCGGCGCCCAGCAACAGCACACCCACGCCGGTGCCCAAGGCGATGGCCAGCACCGCGCCGGCAAGGCCAAGGCCTGGGGCGAGCATGGCGCCGACTTGCAGCACCATCAGGCCGATGCCGAGGGAGAACCACAGCGAGAACAGGTCGCGGGCGCCGAAGATGCGCTGGTGGGTGGGGACCGGGTGGTCGGGGGAGAACTGGCTGGGTGATGTCATGGTTGGCGCTCGCCGGCAATGTTGTTGGTGTTCTTGGCGAGGACTTCGTCCTCGAATCGCGACGCAAGGCCGCTCCCACAAGGGCCGCGCAGGCCTTGAACCTTGTGCGGTCCCTGTGGGAGCGGCCTTGTGTCGCGAAGGGGCCGCACAGCGGCCCCAGCGTTCTTACACTTTCTGGTACAGCTGGCTGCCTTCCTGGCGGAAACGCTCGGCCTGCTCACGCATGCCTTGCTCGACCGTCACATCCACGGCCTCGATCTTGGCAGCGTACTCACGCACTTCCTGGGTGATTTTCATCGAGCAGAACTTCGGCCCGCACATCGAGCAGAAGTGCGCAACCTTTGCCGACTCCTTCGGCAGGGTCTCGTCGTGGAAGGCACGGGCGGTGTCCGGGTCCAGGCCGAGGTTGAACTGGTCTTCCCAGCGGAACTCGAAGCGTGCCTTGGACAGGGCGTTGTCGCGAATCTGCGCGCCTGGGTGGCCCTTTGCAAGGTCGGCGGCGTGGGCGGCGATCTTGTAAGTGATGATGCCGGTCTTGACGTCGTCCTTGTTCGGCAGGCCCAGGTGCTCCTTGGGCGTGACGTAGCAGAGCATGGCGCAACCGAACCAGCCGATCATCGCCGCACCAATGCCCGAGGTGATGTGGTCGTAGCCCGGTGCAATGTCGGTGGTCAGCGGGCCGAGGGTGTAGAACGGCGCCTCGTCGCAGCACTCCAGCTGCTTGTCCATGTTCTCCTTGATCAACTGCATCGGCACGTGGCCCGGGCCTTCGATCATGCACTGCACGTCGTGCTTCCAGGCAATCTTGGTCAGCTCGCCGAGGGTTTCCAGCTCACCGAACTGCGCAGCGTCGTTGGCGTCGGCGATCGAGCCGGGGCGCAGGCCGTCACCCAGCGAGAAGCTGACGTCGTAGGCCTTCATGATTTCGCAGATCTCGTCGAAGTGCGTGTACAGGAAGTTTTCCTTGTGGTGCGCCAGGCACCACTTGGCCATGATCGAGCCACCGCGGCTGACGATGCCGGTGACGCGCTTGGCGGTCAGCGGCACATAGCGCAGCAGCACACCGGCGTGGATGGTGAAGTAGTCCACGCCCTGCTCGGCCTGCTCGATCAGGGTGTCGCGGAACAGCTCCCAGGTCAGGTCTTCGGCCACGCCGTTGACCTTTTCCAGGGCCTGGTAGATCGGCACGGTACCAATCGGCACCGGCGAGTTGCGGATGATCCACTCGCGGGTTTCATGAATGTGCTTGCCCGTGGACAGGTCCATGACCGTGTCCGAGCCCCAGCGGATGCCCCAGGTCAGCTTGGCCACTTCTTCCTCGATCGAGGAACCCAGGGCGCTGTTGCCGATGTTGCCGTTGATCTTCACCAGGAAGTTGCGGCCGATGATCATCGGCTCGACTTCAGGGTGGTTGATGTTGGCCGGGATGATCGCGCGGCCACGGGCGATTTCCTGGCGGACGAATTCGGGGGTGATTTCTTTCGGGATGTTGGCACCGAAGCTGTGGCCGGCGTGCTGCTCGTTCAGCAGGCCAGCAGCGCGGGCTTCTTGCAGCTTCATGTTCTCGCGGATGGCGACGTATTCCATCTCGGCGGTGATGATGCCCTGACGGGCATAGTGCATCTGCGAGACGTTGGCGCCAGCCTTGGCACGGCGCGGGTTGCGCACGTGGGCGAAACGCAGCTTGGCCAGTTCGGCGTCGTTCAGGCGCTGCTGGCCGAAGTCGGAACTGAGCCCGCCCAGGCGCTCGGTGTCACCGCGCGCCTCGATCCACGCCGAACGCACGTCGGCCAGGCCCTTGCGCACATCAATGATCACGTCGGGGTCGGTGTACGGGCCGGACGTGTCGTAGACCAGTACCGGCGCGTTGGTCTCGCCGCCGAAATCGGTCGGGGTATCGTCCAGGCTGATTTCACGCATGGGCACGCGGATGTCCGGGCGCGAGCCTTCGACATAGATCTTGCGCGAGCGCGGGAACGGTTGCACGGACTGCTGATCGACTTGTGCCGATTCGCTGAGGTTGATCGCTTTTTCTTGTTTGGTCATCACAGGCTCTCCAGACGGCTTCCTAGCAGTGGAATGTCGGGGAGAACCTGAAAAGCGCGGACGCACCCATGGACGAGTGCAGTGCCGGATATGGGGGTGCCTGAAGCTGCATGCAGCTGCGACATTCCCGGACCTGGCACAAGAGGCTCCCCGGGAAGGCGAGCAATCTTGTTCCCTACGCAGGCGCTAACCTGATCAGGTTCAACGGGATCCGCACCTCTGCGATCTCAGCCTTTGCTTCAAGGCACCCCGACAAGAACATGCGCAGTCTAGACTGGAGTGGTCGGCAAAGCCAAGCGGGTAAATGCGCGGTTGATGAAAGGCATACCGGGCGATTGTTGCCAGGGGCGCATGGCACTACACTGGCCCGTCACTCGATACTCAACAGTTCAGTAATTAAATTTCGTACAAGGATTGCCTCTATGCTGCGCAAACTCTCACTGGCGATTGCCGTGTCTTGTGCGTCCAACGGAGTGGCCTGGGCAGTGGACGTGCCCTCGACAGTCAAAACCGACCTGGTCAGCGTTTATCAGGAAGCGGTAGACAACAACGCCGACCTGGCTGCGGCACGCGCCGACTATGGCGCCCGCCGCGAAGTGGTACCGCAGGCCCGCGCCGGGCTGCTGCCAAACCTCTCGGCCGATGCCGAAATGCTGAACACCCGCACCAAGCTGGACGAGCCTTCCATCACCTCCAACCGCAGCGGCAACTCATGGAGCGCGACCTTGGCCCAGCCAATCTTCCGCGCTGATCGCTGGTTCCAGTTGCAGGCGGCCGAAGCAGTCAACGAACAGGCCGCGCTGGAGCTGTCGGCCACTGAACAGAACCTGATCCTGCAAACCGCGCAAAACTACTTCGCCGTGCTGCGCGCGCAGGACAACCTGGCCGCCACCAAGGCCGAGGAATCCGCGTTCAAGCGCCAGCTGGACCAGTCCAACGAACGCTTCGATGTGGGCCTGTCGGACAAGACCGACGTGCTGCAATCCCAGGCCAGCTATGACACGGCCCGTGCCAACCGGATCATCGCCGAGCGCCAGGTGCAGGATGCCTTTGAAGCGCTGGTCACCCTGACCAACCGTGAATACACCTCGATTCAAGGCGTGGTGCATACCCTGCCGGTGCAGGTACCAACGCCAAACGACGCCAAGGCCTGGGTCGAAACCGCCGGCCGCCAGAACCTCAACCTGTTGGCCACCAACTATGCGGTTTCCGCCGCCGAAGAGACCCTGCGCCAGCGCAAGGCCGGCCATGCGCCGACCCTGGATGCAGTGGCCAAGTACCAGAAGGGTGACAACGACAACCTCGGCTTTACCAACCCTTCGCAGTTGGGCGTGCGCTACAGCGGCGACGTGGAACAGACCAGTGTTGGCCTGCAGTTGAACATCCCGATCTACAGCGGTGGCCTGACCAGCTCGCAGGTACGCGAGGCCTACCAGCGGCTGAGCCAGAGCGAACAGCAACGTGAAAGCCTGCGCCGCCAAGTGGTGGAAAACACCCGCAACCTGCACCGCGCGGTGAACACCGATGTGGAACAGGTGCAAGCACGCAAGCAGTCGATCATCTCCAACCAGAGCGCGCTGGAAGCCACCGAAATCGGCTACCAGGTGGGTACCCGCAACATCGTCGACGTGCTCGATGCCCAGCGCCAGCTGTACACCTCGGTGCGCGACTACAACAACAGCCGCTATGACTACATCCTCGACAACCTGAGCCTGAAGCAGGCGGCCGGCACCCTCAGCCCGCAAGACCTGCAGGACCTCAAGCGCTACCTGAAACCGGACTACAACCCGGACAAGGACTTCCTGCCGCCAGACCTGGCTGCAGCAGCGGCCAAGAACTTTGAGCGCCGCCCTTGAGTTAGGTGATGATTTCTTCGCGGGCTCGCCCGCTCCCACAGGGTTTGCACAGCCCTCGAACCCTGCATCCGGCCTGTGGGAGCGGGCGAGCCCGCGAAGAAGCCAGTGCAAAAGTCAGCGGATAAGCGCATCCAGGCCATCGAGCAAGCGCTGCAACGCGCCCTGATTGGCCCGCATCACCGCCCTGCCCGCCTCGCCCATGCGCTGGGCGTCCTGCGGCAGTTCCACCAGACGGCGCACCGCACCGGCCAGCCCGTCAGCATCATCAACCTGCTGCAACCCACCCGCCTCGCGCAGCATCGCGCTGATTTCGAGGAAGTTGAACACATGTGGCCCCATGAGCACCGGCAAGGCCAGCGCCGCAGGCTCCAACGGATTGTGCCCACCGGTCGGCACCAGGCTGCCACCGACGAAGGCAATGTCGGCCAGGGCATACAGGAACAGCAGTTCGCCCATGGTGTCGCCCAGCAACACGCGGGTTTGCGCATCGACCGGCGCTGCCGAAGAACGGCGCACAGTGGTGAATTGCTCGCTGCACAGCGCATGCACCGCATTGAATCGCTCGGGATGGCGCGGCACCAGGATCAGCAAGGCATCGCCATGCACCTGCAACAACTGCCGATGCGCCTGCAAAATCAGCGCATCCTCGCCGTCATGGGTACTGGCGGCAATCCACACCGGGCGCTGTTCGGCCCCCCAATGCTTACGCAATGCCCTGGCACGCGGTAGGAGTTGCTCATCGATCTTCAGGTCGAACTTGATCGAGCCCGTGACCTGCACGCACTCAGGGCGCGCCCCCAGGGCACGGAAGCGTTGTGCCTCGGTTTCGGTCTGCACGGCGATCAGGCTCATTTCCGCCAGCATCGGCCGAGTCAGTTTGGCAAAGCGCCCGTAGCCGCGTGCCGAACGCTCGGACAATCGCGCGTTGGCCAGCGCTACCGGAATCCCGCGTTTGGCGCACTGGTGGATATGGTTGGGCCACAGCTCGGTTTCCATGATGATGCCAAGCTTCGGCTGCACATGGTCGAGAAATCGTCCGGCCGCCCACGGCAGATCGTAGGGCAGGTAGCAATGCTGTACGCGTGGTTCGTCGGCGAACATGGCGCGAATACGCTCGGAACCGGTCGGTGTCATGCAGGTAAGCGTGATCGGCAATTCCGGGTAGGCCTTGAGCAAGGCACGCACCATGGGCGCGGCGGCAATGCTCTCGCCAACCGACACAGCATGTACCCAGATGCCGCCCTGGCGCATTGCCGGCAGCTTGCAAGCAAAGCGCTCGCCGATACGTTGCCCATAGGCAGGCGCCTTGCGTGCGCGCAGGTACAGGCGCAGCGCAACCAGCGGCAGGCCCAGGTGAAACAGCAAGGTATAGAGTGTTCTGTTCATGGCGCCGGAGTTTACCCGATCGCGCGCAGGTGCACCGCAAAGCGCTCGGCCAGCCACTGCGCGGCCGGCCCCAGGGGCGCATCACGGCGCCAGGCCAGTTCCGCCACCAGCGCCGGCGGGCGCCACTCGCTATCGAGCTCGACCATGTGCGCCTGGTAGGTCGGGTACTGCACCACGTGCCGCGGCAACCAGGCCCAGCCCAGGCCGCGCATTAGCAGTTCAGCCATGGCGTAGAAGCTGTCGGCACGCCATACCTGCGGGCTGATCGCCTCGCCGCCTGGGTAACCGCTTTGTTGTGGCGTGATCAGCAACTGCCGGTGGCGCGCCAGTTGCTGGCGGGTGACCCGGCCTTCGCCCGCCAGCGGGTGGCCGACTGCGCAAACCGTGACCATCTCAACACTGCCCAGCGCCCGCCGCTCCAGCGATGCCGGGATGCTTTCGTGGTGGAAGAACAGACCCAGATCGGCGCGCCGCTCCACCAGCTTGCGCGCCACATCGCCCTGGGCACCGCTGGCCAGTTGCACCTCCAGGAACGGGTAGCGGCTGGCCAGCTCGTCCAGGCTGTCGATCACCGGCTGGTAAGGCATGGCTTCGTCCTGGGCAACCCGCAGCAAGGCCTCCTGCCCGCGCATCAGGGCCAGGGCACGGCCATCCAGGTGTTCGCACTGACGCAACAGTTCGCGGGCATCTTCCAACAACGCGCTGCCATTTTCGGTCAGCTTCGGTTGCCGGCCGCTGCTGCGCTCGAACAACGTGACACCCAGATCTGCTTCCAGCAGGGCGATGGCATTGCTGATGGCCGATTGAGCCTTGCGTTGTTCGCGGGCAACGGCAGAAAAGGAGCGCAACTCGGCGACGCGCAGAAAAATTCGCAGCTGCTCCAGGTTCCATTGCTCAGCCATCAACCTATCCCCATATCTGATAGGTAATGACTTTACCGCATCTGGGCAAGGTCTAGAATGCCCGACCAGTTACCAGAGGATCCCGCCATGAATGCCTATACCTATCTCGCCATCGCCATCTGCGCCGAAGTTATCGCCACTGCCTCCATGAAAGCAGTGAAAGGCCTGAGCACGCCACTGCCCCTGCTGCTGATGGTGGTTGGCTACGGCATTGCGTTCTGGATGCTGACCCTGGTGGTGCGCAGCATTCCGGTGGGAATCGCCTACGCCATCTGGTCGGGGCTGGGGATTGTGCTGATCAGTGTGGCGGCGCTGGTGATCTACGGGCAGAAGCTGGATGTGCCGGCGATGCTGGGCATGGCCATGATTGTGGGTGGGGTGGTGGTGATTCAGCTGTTTTCCAAGACAGCCGGGCATTGAGACAACCTGTGCGCGCCTCATCGCCGGCAAGCCAGCTCCCACAGGGATAGTGGAAGTTGCAGACTCTGCACTATCCCTGTGGGAGCTGGCTTGCCGGCGATAGGGCCCTCACAGGTATAGCCTGTATACTTGCCAGCTGTCCCAGTCTTCGAGGTACCGCCATGCCATCTGCCATTTCCACTGACGTGCTGATCGTCGGCGCCGGGGTCGCAGGCCTCTGGCTCAATGCCCGCCTGCGCCGCCAGGGCTACTCGACAGTGCTGGTGGAACGCGCCAGCCTTGGCGGTGAGCAGACGATAAAGTCGCAGGGTATTATCCACGGCGGCACCAAGTACGCCCTGCACGGTGCCCTTACCGGCGCCTCGGAAGCCATCGCCGACATGCCGCGCCGCTGGCGTGAGGCCTTGGCTGGCGACGGCGAACTCGACCTCGGCCGTACCCGTCTGCTCTCCGATGCCCACTACCTGTGGTCACCCGGCACCCTGGCCGGCAACCTCACCAGTTTCTTCGCCAGCAAGGCCGTACGCGGCCGGGTCGACCAGGTCAAGGGCGACCAGCTGCCGCCCGCGCTGCAGGACCGCGCCTTCAAGGGTAAGGTCTATCGCTTGGCAGAACTGGTGATTGATGTCCCGAGCCTGCTGGCCAACCTGGCCGAGCTGGCCGGCGACTCCTTGCTTGCAGGTGAGCGCATCGAACCATTGCGTGAAGGTGATGCCTTGGTCGGCCTGCGCGTGGATGACCGGGAAATCCGTGCCCAGCGCATCGTGTTGAGCGCCGGAGCCGGCACCGAAGGTTTGCTGCAGGCGCTGGGCCTGGACCAGCCCGCCATGCAAACACGCCCGCTGCACATGGTCATGGCCAAGGGCCCGAACCTCAAACCTTTGTACGCCCACTGCCTCGGTGGCGGGCCCAAGCCACGGGTGACGGTAACCACCCACCCGGCAGCCGATGGCCAGTGGGTGTGGTACCTCGGCGGCGACCTGGCGGAAGCCGATGGCGTAGCGCGCGAGCCTGCAGCGCAGATTGCTGCGGCACAGAAGGAAATCGCCAACCTGTTGCCATGGGTTGACCAGAGCCTGGTGCGCTGGGCCACCCTGCGCGTCGACCGCGCCGAACCTGCGCAATCCGGCCTGGTACGCCCGGACAACGCCTTCCTTGCCGACCAGCAGCGCCTGCTGGTGGGCTGGCCGACCAAGCTGGCCCTGGCACCGGACTTCAGTGACCGGGTCATCGCCCATCTGGAGCGCGACGGCATCCGCCCGCAGGCAAAAGCCGACCTGGCCGACCTGCCCCGCCCCCCCTTGGGCGTGGCGGCCTGGGAGCACTTGCTGCCATGAGCCTGCCCACCCTGCACGAATTCCACCGCCCGCTGGGCAGCACCGGTTTCCAGGTTTCGCCACTGGGCCTGGGCACGGTCAAGCTGGGCCGCGACCAAGGTGTGAAGTACCCCACCGGTTTCACCATCCCCGACGATGACGAAGCCCGCATGCTACTGGCCCAGGCCCGCCAGCTGGGTATCAACCTGATCGACACCGCCCCCGCCTATGGCCGCAGTGAAGAACGCCTGGGCCCGCTGCTGCGCGGCCAACGCGATGAGTGGGTGATCGTCAGCAAGGTCGGCGAAGAATTCGACAACGGCCAGTCGCACTTCGACTTCAGTGCCGCCCACACCCGTCTTTCGGTAGAGCGCAGCCTGCGCCGCCTGGAAACCGACCGCATCGAACTGGTGCTGGTGCATTCCGACGGCAACGACCTGGCGATCCTCGAACAGCAGGAGGTCTACCAGACCCTGGCGGAGCTCAAGCAAGAGGGCAAGATCCTCGGCTTCGGCCTGTCCGGCAAGACCGTGGCCGGTGGCCTGAAAGCACTGGAACAAGGCGACTGCGCCATGGTTACCTACAACCTCAACGAGCAGGCAGAACGCCCGGTGCTGGACTACGCTGCCGAACACGGCAAGGCCATCCTGGTAAAGAAGGCCCTGGCCAGCGGGCACGTCTGCCTGGCCCCGGGCGTTGACCCGGTGCAGGCAAGCTTCAAGCTGCTGTTCGCCCACCCAGGCGTCAGCAGTGCTATCGTCGGCACCATCAATCCGCTGCACCTGGCCCACAACGTGGCCACCGTCGCCCGCATCCTGGGCCAGCACTGAGTTGCCCCTGGCCCACCAAGGGCCAGGAGAATGACCCGACGCAAGGAGTAGCCTCGTGGCGCGAACGCTGATCCGCAAGAACCCGAGCAACTTCAAGACACTGCCACTGCATGTCGAAGCCACACCCGAAGGCCTGATCTACCAGAGCATCGGCATGCCGCTGAACTTTGCCCAGACCCAACAGCGGCGCAAGGCCATCCAGCTGCCCGACACGCAGCGTTTCGTGGTCGAACTGGCCAACCTGGGTGTGTCGGTGCGCCTTACCCTGCATTGGCAAAACCGAGATTACTGGGTGTTGGTGCGCCAGCGTCGGCAAGACCGTGGCGATGTGGTGCTGAAACTGATTTCTGGGTATGTACCGGCGCAGGAGCTGAACCTGCCGTTGCACACGGCTGTTCAGGAAGTGGCTGAAGAATGCCTGCTGGAAACCCCGGAAGGCTGGTTAGGCGGGCGCTTCAACGATACCTGGCTGCCCGTCCCATACGCCGCTGCCCTGCACTACCGTGAAACACCGCACTTCCTGCTGGCCCCCGAGTCCGGTGCCGCCCGGCCCGTGCACTGCGGCAACCTGATGCTGCTGGAGCGGCCAAGGGCCTATGTGCACTTGCCCACCGCCTCGCTGCAACTGATCTACGACATGCGCCTGCAGGTGCCTCGTGAAGCCAAGAAACTCAGCCTGTTCCACGTCGATGAGCGGCTGGAGGACGGCCAGCTGGTAGCGCGGCTCAACCGCAAACGGCCAGACCTGTACCTGATGCCGTTGAAGGACGGTCACCCGCTGGCGGAGTTGTATACGCTGAAGAAGGATGAGCTGGTGCCGGCGAGCACACGCGGACTGTACCTGGCCGAGAGTTTTGCCCGGCAGGAAGGCTGGGTAGTGACGGACGAGCGGGTGCGCTGGAAGGACTGGTTGAAGCAGCAGGGGTTGGTGGAGAGCAAGCCGACGCGGGGATCGCACCTGCAGCGGTTTGGCGACAAGGCCCGGGCATTGCTGGAGCGGGCCCGCACCTCACTTCACAAGTGAATCCCTGGGGCTGCTTCGCAGCCAATCGCCGGCAAGCCAGCTCCCACAAGGCCTGCGCAATTCTCAAGGCTTGCGCTGTACCTGTGGGAGCTGGCTTGCCGGCGATTGGGCTGCAAAGCGGCCCCGGCTGTATCAGTTCTTGCGAATCTTCTCGACAATCGCGGTAGTCGAGCTGTTCTCGACCAGGCCCAGCACCTTCACAGTGCCGCCATAAGCCTTGACGATATCAGCGCCCACTACCTGATCAATGCCATAGTCGCCACCCTTGACCAGCACATCCGGCTTGACCTGGCTCAGCAGGTTTTCCGGGGTGCCTTCAGGGAAGCTGATCACCCAGTCCACCGCGCCCAAACCGGCCAGCACGGCCATGCGCCGGTCTACGCTGTTGATCGGTCGGCCCGGACCTTTCAAACGGCTGACCGAAGCGTCGTCGTTGACCGCGACGATCAGCCGATCACCCTGGGCCCGCGCCTGTTCCAGGTAGGTGACGTGCCCGGCATGCAGGATGTCGAAGCAGCCATTGGTGAAGACGATCTTCTCGTTGTGCGCCCGCGCGTCATCGATGGCCAGCAGCAGTTGCTCCAGGCCCAGCACGCCGCGCTCGGAACCTTCTTCACGCTGGATCGCCCGGCGCAGTTCCGGGGCACTGATCGCAGCCGTACCCAGCTTGCCGACCACGATGCCGGCCGCCAGGTTGGCCAGGGCCACCGCGTGGGGCAGGTCCTCGCCAGCCGCAATGGCCGCCGCAAGGGTGGAAATGACGGTATCACCGGCACCGGTCACATCGAACACTTCACGCGCCCGCGCCGGCAGGTGCAGCGCCGGCTGGCCAACGCGCAGCAGGGTCATACCGTGCTCGCCACGGGTTACCAGCACGGCGCCCAGGTCCAGGTCCTGCAGCAGCTGCAAGCCTTTGGCGACCAGCTCGGCCTCATCGGCGCAACGGCCAACGATGGTCTCGAACTCGCTGAGGTTCGGGGTGATCAGGCTGGCGCCGCGGTAGATGGAGAAATCCTTGCCCTTGGGGTCGGCCAGCACCGGAATGCCCTTGGCCCGCGCTGCCTGGATCAGGCTTTGGTGATTCTTCAATGCGCCCTTGCCGTAGTCCGACAAGACCAGCACCTTGACGCCTTCGAGCAGGCTGTCGACTTCGGCACCCAGCGACAGCGGGTCGGTGGCGAACGGCTCTTCGAAATCGATACGCAGCAGCTGCTGGTGACGGCTCATGACCCGCAGCTTGACGATGGTCGGCTGGTGCGCGATGCGCTGGAACACCGAACGCACGCCCGCAGCCTGAAGGCTGTTGGCCAGGCTGTCGGCGGCCTCGTCCTGGCCGGTAACGCCGATCAGCGACGCCGGTGCGCCCAGGGCGGCGATGTTCAAGGCAACGTTGGCCGCGCCGCCGGGGCGATCCTCGATCTGATCGACCTTGACCACCGGCACTGGCGCTTCAGGCGAAATACGCGAAGTACCGCCATGCCAGTAGCGGTCGAGCATGACATCGCCGACCACCAGAACCGGGGCTTGATCGAAACGCGGCATGGACAACTTCATGGGCAACCCATATGGAAATAATGAACAGGGGCAGGATATTAGCACAGGGTAGACGACGGCTTTATGGCCAGATCGCCCCCAGAAAATTCCCGTGACAATCGGGGCCGTTACGGCCCCGATCAGGGAGGACTCAGGTGATATCGGCCTTGACCGGCTCATCCAGGCCCATGGCGTGCAGGCGGGCATAATGGCCATTGGCCGCGAGCAGTTCGGCGTGGGTGCCACGCTCCACCAGACGCCCCTGGTCCATGACCAGGATCTGGTCAGCCTTCTCGATGGTCGACAGGCGGTGGGCGATCACCAGCGTGGTGCGCCCTTGCATCACGTGGTCCAGGGCAGCCTGGATGTGCCGCTCGGATTCGGTATCCAGGGCCGAGGTGGCCTCGTCGAGAATCAGCAGTGGCGCGTTTTTCAGCAATGCCCGGGCAATGGCCAGGCGCTGGCGCTGGCCGCCGGAGAGCAGCACGCCGTTCTCACCTACGTCGGTGTCGAAGCCCTTCGGCAAGCGGTCGACGAACTCCTTGGCATAGGCATCGGCCGCAGCGGCTTCGATGTCTGCGCGCGGGGCACCCGCCAGATCGCCATAGGCAATATTGTTGGCCACAGTGTCGTTGAACAGGGTGACGTGCTGGGTCACCTGCGAAACGTGGCGGCGCAGGTTGCGCAGGCGGTAATCCTCGATCTCCACGCCATCGAGCAGGATCTGCCCCTGGTCATGGTGATAGAAGCGCGGGATCAGCGACGCCAGGGTCGACTTGCCGCTGCCAGAGCGGCCGACCAGGGCGATCATCTGCCCAGGCTCGGCAACAAAGCTGATGTCGCTCAGCACTTCACGCTCGGTACCCGGGTAGGTGAAGCTCAGGTTGCGCACTTCCAGGCGCCCTTCCACGCGGTCTTTCTCGACAGTACCAGTGTCCAGTTCAGGCTCTTCGTCCAGTTGCTCGAAGATGCTTTCTGCACCCGCCAGGCCCTTCTGAATGGTCGAGCTGACTTCTGACAACTGGCGAATCGGCTTGGGCAGCAAGCCGGCAGCGGTAATGTAGGCCACCAGGTCACCGGCGGTAGACTCACCGCGCAGGAACAGCACCAGGAACATCAGCGCGGCCATGGCACTGTAGATCACCAGCTGCAGCATCGGCGTATACAGCGAGCCGGTCTTGGTCATGCGCAGCTGCTTGTCGGTGTTGCTCTGGCTGGCCTTGCTGAAACGCCGCTGTTCGTAGGCCTCGCCGCCGAAGCTGCGCACCACGCGGTAACCCTGGATGGTTTCCGACGCGACGTGGGTGACGTCGCCCATGGCCACCTGAATCTTCTTGCTCTGTTTGCGGAATTTTTTGCTGGCGATGCTGACCATAACCGCGATCACCGGCAGGATGGCGACCATGACCAAGGTCAGGTGCCAGTTCATCCACAGCAGGTAGGCAAACAGGAACACCACGGTCAGGCCTTCACGGATGACAACCTTGATTGCATCGGTGGCGGCACCTGTGACCATGGTCACGTTGAAGGTGATACGCGAAATGAGGTGCCCGGAGTTGTGGTTGTCGAAGTAGCGGTTGGGCAGTACCAGCAGCTTGTTGAACAACTCCACGCGCAGGTCGTGCACCAGGCACAGGGAAACCTTGGCCAGGAAATAGTTACCAAGGAACGACCCCAGGCCCTGCCACGCAGCGATCAGGATGATCAGCAACGGCACAGCCTGCAGCAATTGCAGGTCGCGCAGGTAGGGGACATTGGGGAACAACACCGCTTCAGGGTTGCTCAGCCCGTCAACAAAGTACTTCAGGATGCCGGCCAGCATCGGCTGGGTCGAGGCAAAGATCACGAAACCGACAATGCTCAGCAGGAAAATACCGACATAGGGTTTCACATAGCCCAACAGCCGGAAGTAGATCTTCAGGCTGGAGGTGTGCTCCGCCGGTCGCGGGGTTTCGGCCATTATCGAGCTCGCTGTTCAGGTTGAACCGGAAATTTTACCACAGGCGTCATTTTCGGCACGCCCCCATGGCAGCATCATGGCAAGGCCGACAGGCAGCCAGCTGATAAACCATTCGGCACGCGGCGTACCGGTGAGGCTGGCGGCATCGAACTGCATCGCCAGGGTCGAGTACACCCAGAAGCTCAGCAGGATCTTGCCGAACAAGGTGCCGCGCACGCGAATGATTTCACCCAGCGTGAACAACCACACCAAGACCCATAGCAGCATGCCAGGCAGGCCCATCTCCACGGCAACGTGGGTAAACATGTTGTGGGTGTGGTCGAAGTGCCTGCCCACCGCAGTCACGTCGTAGCCAGCACCCAGGCCCAGGCCGGTCCAGGGGTGCGCGGCAATCATGTCGACCACGGCATGGAAGATTTCCGGCCGGAAGGATGAGCCGCGCATGGCGATCAGGTCATACATCGCAGAAACAGCAAGGCCGGTTGCAATGACTGCCAGGATGGAAAACACCTGGCTGTGGCGGTCACGGAACCACAGCGGTGCCATGGTGACGGTGAGTACCAGTGCCAGGAGCGCGCCACGGCTCTGGCTGAGCATGGCAAAAGCCCCCAGGCAAGCCAGTGCAACCAGCCACAGCAGCTGTAGGCCACGCCGCTGCGGTGGCTCATAAAGCAGGAAGAGTACGGCCGAGCCAATGACATAAGCACCCAGAATGGGATGTGATATCTCGCCAATGCCGGCCAGACGGGCCAGCAAAGACTTACCCTGCAAACCATAGAAGTTGACGATAGAGACCAGTGCCGCGATGGCCAGCAGGCCGCTACCAAGCAGCAACAGCTGGCGAACCTTTGCCAGGCCCAGCTGGGCCAGCAGCGGGAACGCCAGCAGGAACACCAGAATGTAGAGCAGGCGCTTGATCTCGCGCCCCGAGTCCTCTGCGGGCGACCAGGCCAGGCTCAGGCCACTCCAGGCCAACAGCAGCAGCACACTCATCCACAACGCCGGCTGACGCTTCCAGGCTTGCACCAGTACCGCGCGGGCCGACCATGCCAGCACCAACGTAGGCAGCCACAGGAACAACACCAGGCCTTGCTGATAAATCTTGTTGCTCGGCGCCAAGGCAATCGCCCCCAGGAACCAGACCAGGCCCAACCCCAACCAGGCCCGCGCCCAGTTTTTTTGATACAGCATCCATTTCCCCCGATGAATCAAAGGCACCTTCCATGGTGCTACAGCATTATTTTCGGCATTATTACCGGTCATTTTGCTCGCCAGACTACAAGGCTCTATTCATGCAATGCTCCCGGCTCACCCAGGTCGACTTCGATCAGCTGACACAAGGCGCACAGGTGCTTGAGGCAGACAGCCATGGCGCCAAAGTCTACCTGCTCGCGGATGGTAATTTCCTCAAGGTTTTTCGCAGGAAGCGGCTGATTTCATCTGCACTGCTGCGCCCCTACTCACAGCGCTTCGTCGATAACGCCGCGCGCCTGGCGCAACTGGGTATCCCCACCCTCGAGGTGATCAGCCAGCACAAGCTCGACCAGCCAGGCCGCACTGCTGTGCTGTATCGGCCGCTACCCGGGCGCACCTTGCTGCAATTGTCGCGCGATGAAGGCTTCAGCTGGGACACGTATCTGCCGCAGCTGATCCAGCTGGTGCGCCAGCTGCACCACAGCGGCGTGTACTTTCGCTCGTTGCACCTGGGCAATGTCGTGGTTACCCCTGACCAGCACCTGGGCCTGATCGATGTGGCCGACATGCGCTTCCTGCGCCCGCCGCTGTCGGCCCGCATGATTCGTCGCAATGTGCAGCATATGGTGCGCTATATCGAGCGGGAGAACCTGGGCGACCGATTCCCCCTGGCCGCCTTCGAGGCAGCCCTGCTGGCGCGCTGAGCGTCAGTTGCGCAACAGGCTCTGCGAGCCGGTGCAGAAGGCCTGCCAGGCTTGCTCCGGCGCCAGCGCCTGACGCTGCCGCGCAGCTACCGCCGGGGCGCTGAGGGCTGTGCAACGCTCGATCGCTTCAGCCCAGGCGCTCTCGTCGGCAACGGGCAGGTAGCCACCGGTGTCACGCAACTGCTCGCGAAACACCGGCAGGTCACTGCACACCACCGGTACATCGGCCATCACCGCCTCTTGCACTACCAGCCCGAGGCCCTCGGAACGCGAAGGCACCAACAGCCAGTCGAATGCCCGATAGAGCTGCTGCAGGTCCTCGCGGTGACCGCGCAGATGAACCCGCCCAGCCAGGCCCAGCGCATCGATACGCTCCTGCAGCACGGCATGCTGCGGCCCCTCACCAATGATCGCCAGCTGCAGGCCAGGTTGCCTTGCAATGGCCTTGGCGAATGCCTCGATCAGCATTTCGAAGCCTTTGCTCTCTACCAACCGCCCGACCGCGCCCAGCGTCACCCCTTCGGCCTGAGGCAGCTGCAGCGCCTGCCTGGCCTTGTCCCGGCTCAGCAACGGTTCGACGAACGCCAGCGGGTCGAGCGCCATGCGCAGGGTCTGCACCGGCCTGCCCAGGTCATGCTCCAGCGCCTCGGCAAGCGTACGCGACACTGCTGCGATGCTCAGACGCTCGGCCGGAAGCATACTCAACAGGCGAATATCACTGCTGTTCAGGCGGGTCTTGCCATGGAACAGCACCTTGGCCCGCACCTGTGGAATGGTTTGCAGCAGCGGCAGTACCAGCCGTGCGACGCCAATACCGTCAAGCAATACGATTTCTGCCTTGGCCTCGGTCAGCGCCTTGCGCAAACGCATGCGCAACCACGGCCGCAGCAGGCGCCACAGATGCCGCCCTTTCAACGCCCGGGGTGGCATGTGCCATTCCCGTGTCGAACCGAGCCCACAGCACAGCCCGCTACCCAGCAGCAACCAGTTACTGATCCGGGCATCGGTACCGGCGTGCGAAAGCACTTGCCGATGCACCTTGTGGATGGACATGTACGGCGTTCCGCCCGCCCACATCATATTGACGATGTTCATGGGCCCTCTCCCGCTCATGTCAGGTGGGACAGCGACTTCATTGAACAAAAAGGGTGATACCCATGCCGATCAAGGCACCTGTCACCAGCGTCAATGCCAGTTTGATCCGATCACGTTGACGACGCTTGGCCTTGCGCTCCACTTCAACGGGCAAGATCACGTGATTGCCGAATCCAGTGTGCAAAACCGCATCTCCCTCCAAGGTGACCGCTGTCAGATTCAACTCAGCGTAGCGTCGGGAAAGCGCCTTCTCTCCAGCATAGGCGGCAAATGGCGCACAGCGCTGGTAATCACTCAACCGACGCAGGCCGGGATTGAGCGAAAACGCCTGCCATTCAGCCTTGTCGGATAACAGCGGATAGCACGGGACTCCGGCGATGATCTGGCGATCACCCAGGTGGATGTACGGGCTATGAATAGCCAGGTCGTGGGCATGGCTGCGCAGCCACACCTGCAACACGTCCGGGCTGGTATCCAGAATGGCCCGTGAATCTTCGACAAAGGCCTGGCGGTAGAAATGCCAGTCGTCTTCGCAGTGGAAGATATACGGCGTTTTGACGTGGCTGTAGGCCAGGTCGATAGACGGCAACTGGCCGAGCTTGGGCCGGTTGACGAACACCTTGCAGTGCGGTTTCCAGTGCTCTGGCACAGCGCCATGCACGGCATCGTCACCGGAATCTTCGGTGATGAACACTTCGCGAATGGGCGCGGTGTTGTAGCGATCGAAACTCTCAAGGGTGTCTTTGAGCAGATCGAACCGCCCACAACTGGTCACGACAAGCGTGACATCACTTTCTTCTGAAAAGCGCACCGGACTCCCTCCGCATTGCGACTATCGGCTTTCAACACCCGCTCCTGGGCGCGAAAGCTCTTGTTTAGATGCCCAGCTTCAGGCGCAGCCGCTGCCACGCAGACAATGGCGGATGGGGCCTGAGCGCCGGGCGCATATGGTCGACGATGCTACGTCCAACTGCGGCGAAACTGAAACGGGAAACCGCCAGATGGCGGCCATTTTCTGCAATCTGCCGAGCCAGCTCAGGGTCTGCACGCAAACGGCGGAGCTTTGCCTGAAGGGTCGGGATGTTGTCATAGAACACCACGTTGTGCATGTCCTGCAGGCCCAATGCGCGGTTTTCTTCCTCGCCCTGGTCGTACGCCAGCAACACGCAACCACAGGCCATGGCTTCGAAGTTCTTGATCATGTATTCGCCCATGCCAACGTCAGCACTGACGAAGAAACGGATACGGTTCAGCGTGTTGCAATAGTCTTCACCCGACTTGGTACGGGTTACCAGCAGGTTCTCGACCTGCCCCAGCTCGTCCAGCAGCGCCTTGCGCCCGCTGTAGGCCACGCTGTTGACACTGCCGACGAAGGCCAGTTCGATGTCGCGCTCACGCCTTTGGTCGGTCAGCAATTGCTCGTCGTAGCCCTTGGGCACGAACACCGCATCGAAACCTTCCTGGCGCAAGCGCTCGCTGACCATGTAGCCAGAGCTGATCACCCGTGCCCATGGCAATTGGCGGTAATGAGCGCTGAATTTGCCGGTGTACTTGCACGGAATGTAGTTCTGGTAGGCGTCGTGCTCGAGGATCACCAGGTTCGGTACGGTGCGGATGAAGGCCACTTGGCGGATTTCCTGCTTGAAGCGCAGGAAGAACACGATGCGGTCATAGCGCTCGACCTGAACTTCGCGCTTGAAATAGCGACGCAGGTTGCGCTGGTCTTCGCTGGTCAGCCAACGCAGGTCGCACTCGCAGTTGGCCGCGACGCCATCGTACAGGCGGTCGAGAATCGCCCGCTGTTCCTTCTGCACCAGAAATAGGACTTTCATTGCTTTCCTTGGGCGCTCTGCGCCATCGCGGTCAACCATGGGGCGTGCTTACAGCTCGCGCCGCCAGAACAACTCGTGTCGGCGCACGGCCTTGCGGAAGAACTCGTTCTCCCCGTAAGGCGACGGCCGCCGCCCGGCCAGCCAGCGTTGCAGCAAGCGGCGCAGGCGGCGCTTGAACAGCGCGGGCGGCTGCAGGTCGTGCATCATGCCCAGGGCCATGGCTTTGTCATGCTGGGTAGCCAGGCTCAGCACCAGGCTGCAAGGTGCCCAGGCCTGCGCAGCACTCAACTGCGGAGGCAAGGCCACGCCATCGCCGCTGTCGCCCATGGGCCAGCGGTCGTTATCATGCAGGTGGTTGGCGTAGCACAGCAGGGTTTGTGGCTGCCAGGCCAGGCCTTGCAAGGCTTCAAGCACTGCTGCTTGTGCACAGATGTGATCAGGGTGCGGGTCGAGCTGCGGGTGCGGCATCACCAGTACTTCTGGCTTGGCCATTTCCAACAGGGCACGCAGGTCGGCCAGCAGGTTGTGCCAGGTTGGCGCGCCATCGCGATCGGCCGGCAGCGGGAACGGGTTGAACTGGCGGAACACGCGGATATCGGCGAGGTCGGCCTCACGGGAGGCTGCCGGCTGGTCGGGCGCTGCCTGCATGGCAGGCAGTTGCAGGCAGAAGTAACCCAGTTGCACGCAACGCGACTCCGGCACACCGGCCCAGCGCGGCACCGCGATGCTGTCCCAGGCGCGCAGGCGACCCTTCAGGCGCGCTGCCTCGGCCTTGGCCAGGCCCATCTGCTGGTAGTGCTCGGCCTCGATTTCACCGGCGGTCAGCGTCACTACCCAGGTTTCATCCGCCTGGCTGTAAAGGCCATAGGCAGCCAGCTCGGCGTCGTCGGCATGCGGCGCAATCACCATCACCCGGCGCCGCTGCAGTTCGACCGCCGGGGTTATCCACAGACGCGGCTCGCCCAGCAGCCGGCAATGACGACCACGCAGGCGCAACGTGCCGGCTTGCAGTGGCGCAGCCAGGCCGGTCAGGTTGAGGAATCGCACGCCATCGACGCCACGCTCGAAGGTTTGCCGGTCGGCCTGCTCAGCCGCCACCAGCACAACCTGCGGGTCGAAGAACCGCCCGAGCCAGCTGCCTTTTACCCGCAGCTCCAGCACAAGGGTTTCATCGCCCTGCAATGCGCAGTCAGCCTTGAGCAGCCCATCGTGCAGGCTGACAGGAACTGCCCGCACCTGTTCACCGAAATCGTAGGTGTAGTCCTCGCCTGGCGCATAGAACAGGTGGTCGGCAAACCAGGCCTCGTGGGCGGCCCAGAGCAGCGGCAACAGCAACAACGGCAGCCACCACCAGGCCAATACACCGAGGGCGATCAGCGCGACCAGGCCGGTCAGCAAGCCCAGGCGCTTGTTGCGCCGATGGCGCTTGAGCAACTGCTGCTTGCGGCTCACGCCTGATACACCGGCACAGGGTTGCACCAACGGTCCTTGTATTCGCGGTCGGCACGGCCAAACGAGAAGCGCAATGGCTTGTTGCGCGCCCGGGCATCTTCCCAGGCGGCCTGGGTATTGAGGAAGCTCAATACGCTGCCTGGGCTGAAGGCCTTGGTTTCCGGGTCTACACCGCCATTGATGTACTCGACACTGACCCATCCCGGCGCTTCGACGCGGTACACCAGCTGAATGGCAATCGGCTTGCCGTCCAGCATCAGCACCGAGCCGATCAGCAGCTCGCGCAGGCGCTCCAGCACCTCGGCCATGCGCTCGGCACCGGTGGCCGGGAAGCCCCAGCGGCGCTGGAACAGGTCGCAGTACATGCTGGCGATTTCCTGCGCACTGAAGTCGCTTATCGGGCGTACCATGCCACCCGCCTCTTCCAGCAGGCGCAACTCGCGGCGCTGGTTGTAGCGGAATTTCTTCGACAGGTCTTCGTGCGCCCGCGCCATCGCCAGCTGTTCCTTCTGCGCCTTGAGGCCGCTGAAACGGCCCTGGCACAGTTCGGACAGGTAGCGTGCGGTATGGCGCAACGGTGCGGCGGCATCAACCGCCGCTGGCAGGATGATTTCGGCATTGCCCAGGTCGAACAGGGCTTTTTTGCCGGCACGTTTGAGCACGTCCTTGGCCAGCGCCAGGTGGCGCCCCCAGGTCGGGATGGCGGCTTTCAGTTCGCCGGCCTGGTACCAGCCCAGGTAACGCACCGGGATCTGCGCCAGGTCAGCCAGTTGCTCGACCACCAGCGGATGGGTGGCGACACTGCCGCCAAAACGCGCCCACGCCTCGGCATAGGCCTGGGCGTCGATGGTTTGCCAACCGCGCTCGCGGAAGGCCTGGATACGATTGAGCATCAGGCCTGCCCCACCAGCGCACGTACTTGCGGCAGCTGCCAGAAGGCCTCGCGTACCGCTTGATCGGAGAAGCGTTCATGCAGGCGCTGCAGCATGTGCCCGGCACAGGCCTGACGCTGCTCAGCGTCCAGCGTGGCCATATGCTTCAGCCCGTGGGCCAACTGTGCGGCATCGCCTAGCGGGAACAGCACCCCCACACCCTCGACCACTTCGCGGGCCCCGCCACAGGCCGTGGCCAGCACCGGCACGCCAGCAACCATGGCTTCGAGCAGGACCATGCCGAACGGCTCATGGTCGGAGCTCAGGGCGAACACGTCGAAGGCCTGGAAGTAGCGGCGTGCATCCGGCACCTGGCCCAGGAAATCCACCTGCCCGGCAATGCCCAGCTCGGCGGCCAGGGCCTTGAGTTCCGCTTCCAGCCGGCCTTTGCCGAGGATCGCCAGACGCGCACCGGCCGGCAGCGCGGGCAGCGCCTGGGCAAAACCACGCAACAGCGTGGCCTGGTCCTTGTCCGGGTGCAGGCGCCCGACGTTGCCGACGACCCACGCCTGGGCATCCAGGCCCAGGGCCTGGCGTGCCTCGACGCGCGGCACCAGGGCTGTTTGCAGGGCGTCGATGTCGATGCGGTTGTACAGGGTCTGGATGCGCTCGGCCGGCCACTGTGGCAGGCAGCGGCGCATGTCGTCACGCACCGCGTCCGACACGCCCAGCAGGCTCAGGCGCTTGCTGAACAGGTTGGCGAACAGCCGACGGCCTTTGCGCTCATAGTCGCCAAAGGCATGGTGCACGCCAATGACCGGCAGGCCGGTACCCAGCAAGGCCACGTAGATGGGCTTGAAGCGGTGGGCAATGCAGAAGGCGAAGTTGCGCTCGGCCGCGATGCGCCGCAAGGCACGGATTGCACCGAGCTTCAGGCCACGCACAGCCTTGGAGCTGAACTCCAGAAACAGCACCTCGTCCGATGCGCAGCCGGCCGCTACCTGCGGGTCGGCTGCACCGGTGAGGAACACCGTGGTGACCTGGTAGCCACGCCCCTGGAACAGGCTGGCGTACTGACGGGCACAGTCGAGGAACGGCCCGTCATAGCCATGGCAGAACTGCAGGACGCGCGGTTCAGAGCGGCTGGTCATACGAGGCCGCGCCGTCCTTCACAACCAGGATGTCTTCCATGATCAGGTACTGCAGGTCCGAGCCGAAGAACATGTTCAGGGCGTCGGTCGGCGAGCAGATCATCGGTTCACCGCGACGGTTCAGCGAGGTGTTCAGCGACACGCCATTGCCGGTCAGGTCTTCCAGCGCCTTCATCATGTCGTAGTAGCGCGGGTTGTACTCGCGCTTGAGTACCTGGGCACGCGAAGTACCGTCCTCGTGCACCACTTCCGGTACGCGGGTCTTCCACTCTTCAGCCACTTCGAAGGTGAAGGTCATGAACGGTGCCGGGTGGTCGACCTTGATCATCTGCGGGGCAACGGTGTCGAGCATCGACGGGCAGAAAGGTCTCCAGCGCTCGCGGAACTTGATCTGGTGGTTGATGCGGTCAGCCACGCCTTCGACGCTTGGGCAGCCAATGATCGAGCGGCCACCCAGGGCACGCGGGCCAAACTCCATGCGGCCCTGGAACCAGGCCACCGGGTTGCCATCGACCATGATCTGGGCGATCTGCTGCGGCATGTTGTCGAGCTTGCGCCACTTCGGCTGGTCCGGGTGACGGGCGCAGGCGGCGATGACGTCTTCGTTGGAGTACGACGGGCCGAGGTAGACGTGTTCCATTTTCTCGACCGGTACGCCACGGGCGTGGGAAACATAGGCGGCCGCGCCGACAGCAGTACCGGCGTCGCCAGAGGCCGGCTGCACAAACAGCTCTTTCACGTCCGGGCGGGCGATGATCTTCTGGTTGAGCTTGACGTTCAGCGCACAGCCGCCGGCGAAGGCCAGCTTGCCGGTTTCACGCAGGGTGTCGCCCAGGTAGTGGTCGATCATCTGCAGCGCCAGCTTCTCGAACAGCGCCTGCATGCTGGCCGCGTAGTGAATGTAAGGCTCGTCGGCGATATCGCCTTCGCGCTTGGGGCCCAGCCATTCGATCAGCTTTGGCGAGAAGTAGAACCCCTTGCCCTTCTCTTTATAGCGGCGCAGGCCGATGACGTTGGCGTACTCGGTGTTGATCACCAGCTCGCCGTTTTCGAAGCTGGCAAGGCGCGAGAAGTCGTACTTGCTGGCGTCGCCATACGGCGCCATGCCCATGACCTTGAACTCGCCGTCAAGCATCTCGAAGCCGAGGAACTCGGTGATTGCGCCATACAAGCCGCCCAGGGAGTCCGGGTCGAAGAATTCCTTGATCTTGTGGATCTTGCCGTTTTCGCCGTAGCCAAAGAAGGTGGTGGCGTATTCGCCTTTACCGTCAATGCCGAGGATCGCGGTTTTTTCCTTGAAGCCCGAGCAGTGGTAGGCACTGGAGGCGTGGGCCAAGTGGTGCTCGACTGGCTCGATCTTGACTTTTTTCGGGTCGAAGCCCAGCTGCTCCAGGCACCAGACGATCTTCTTGCGGTAGCGCTTGTAGCGACGGTTGCCCATCAGGATGGCGTCGAGGGCGCGATCCGGGGCGTACCAGTAACGCTTGGCATAGTGCCAGCGCGCCTTGCCGAACAGGCTGATCGGGGCGAACGGGATGGCTACCACGTCGACGTCGGACGGCTTGATGCCTGCCTGCTCCAGGCAGAACTTCGCCGACTCGTAGGGCATGCGGTTCTTCGCATGCTTGTCACGCACGAAGCGCTCTTCTTCGGCGGCGGCAATCAGCTTGCCGTCAATGTACAGGGCCGCGGAAGGGTCATGGCTAAGGGCGCCGGACAGGCCAAGAATCGTCAATGCCAAGGGATTAGCCTCTTCATTCGGTAAAAATGCGCCAGCGGCCTCTTGGGCGGGTGGCGGCTAAAGGGCGGGATTATAACGCAAACATGCGCGCAACGCGGCAACCTGTACTGGCCTCATCGCCGGCAAGCCAGCTCCCACAAGTACTGCATCTCCCTTGAGGGCAGTGGTGTTCCTGTGGGAGCTGGCTTGCCGGCGATGAGGCCGTTACAGGCAAGCAAAACTATTCGGCGATGAGCCAGTCCATGCGGTAGCTACCGTCCGTCTGGGCCAGCTCTTTGGCGAGCCACGGCAGCAGCTCCTTGAGCTCTTCTTCCAGGCCCCACGGCGGGTTGGCAATGGCCAGGCCCGAACCATTGAGGCCCTGTGGGCTGTCCTGGTGATGCACATACAGCTCGACCCGCAGCAGCTTCGGCGCGCCGGTGCTGGTCAGGTCCTGGTAGTAACGCGTCAGCGAGCGCTGGTCCTTGATCGGGTACCAGATGGCCGCGACAGTCTGGCGCATGCGGCTGATCGCCTCTTTCATGGAATTGGTGCAGCGCTTGAGCTCATCGGCCTGCTCGAACGGCGGGTCGATCAGCATGATCGCGCGCTTTTCCTGCACCGGCAGCAGGGCCCTGGGCACATGCCAGCCTTCGCCCAGGTGCACGACCACACGCGGGTCTTTTTTCATGTTCTCTTTGAGCAGCGGCCCGTCTTCAGGGTGCTTCTCGTTGAGCAGCGCGCGATCTTGCTGACGCATCAGGCGGCGCGCCAGTTCGGGCGAACCGGGGTAATAACGCAGCTCACCGTCGGCGTTCAGGCGCTTGATGACACGCAGGTAATCGGCAGCCATGGCCGGCACATCATCGCGGCCCCACAGGCGGGCGACCCCTTCCAGGTACTCGCCGGTGCGGGTTGCCTGGTCGCCTTGCAGGTCGTACAGACCGAGCCCTGCGTGGGTATCGATGTAGGCGAACGGCTGCTCCTTTCGCGACATCAAGGCGATGAGGCGGGTCAGCACGATGTGTTTGAGGACGTCGGCGTGGTTGCCGGCGTGGAAGGCGTGACGATAGTTCATGGCAACTCCTGCGAAGGCGGCAAGTTTACCTTGCCTTGCAGGCGGAGTCAGGCCTGGCTGCTGATCGGCGGCGCCTGCCTGGCGGGTAAACCCGCCCCCACAGGGCCTGCACAGTTCTCAGGACCCTGCGCAGTACCTGTGGGAGCGGGCAAGCCCGCGAATAAGGCAACGCCGATTCAACGGGTATTACTTGTCAGCGTGATACGCCGCATCGGCAGTCTCGAAGCGCTGCACCATCGCTTTCGACGGGCTGCCCAGCTTGCTCACCAGAACAATGGCGATGCTCGCCAGCAGGAAGCCCGGGATGATTTCGTACAGGCCCCAGGTATCGATCTGCTTCCACAGGATCACGGTCAGTGCACCAACCACGATACCGGCCAGCGCGCCGTTACGGGTCATGCCTTTCCACAGCACCGAAATCAGCACCACCGGGCCGAAGGCCGCACCGAAGCCGGCCCAGGCATAAGCCACCAGGCCCAGCACGCGGTTTTCCGGATTGGCAGCCATGGCGATGGCAATCAGTGCCACGGCCAGTACCATCAGGCGACCGACCCACACCAGCTCGACCTGCGAAGCGTTCTTGCGCAGGAAGGCCTTGTAGAAGTCTTCGGTCAATGCACTGGAACACACCAGCAGCTGGCAGCTCAGGGTGCTCATCACCGCCGCAAGAATGGCCGACAGCAGCACACCGGCGACCCATGGGTTGAACAGGATCTTGGCCAGCTCGATGAAGACACGCTCATGGTTCTCGGTGACCGGGCCTGCCAAGTCAGGGTTGGCCGAGAAGTAGGCGATGCCGAAGAAGCCCACGGCACAGGTACCAGCCAGGCACAGGATCATCCAGGTCATGGAGATGCGGCGAGCCTTGGCGATGGATTTCACCGAATCGGCGGCCATGAAGCGCGCCAGGATGTGCGGCTGGCCGAAGTAGCCCAGGCCCCAACCCATCAGCGAGATGATGCCGATGAAGGTGGCACCTTTGAACATGTCGAAGTTCGCCGGGTTCACCGCCTCGATGGCAGCAAAGGTGGTGTCGAAGCCGCCAGTGGAAATCAGCACGATCACCGGGGTCAGGATCAGCGCAAAGATCATCAGCGAAGCCTGCACCGTATCGGTCCAGCTCACCGCCAGGAAGCCACCCACGAAGGTGTAGGCGATGGTAGCTGCGGCGCCAGCCCACAGGGCAGTCTCGTACGGCATGCCAAAGGTGCTCTCGAACAGACGGGCACCGGCAACGATGCCAGAGGCACAGTAGATGGTGAAGAACACCAGGATGACGATCGCCGAAATGATACGCAGCAGGCCGCTATTGTCTTCGAAACGGCTGGCGAAGTAGTCCGGCAGTGTCAGCGCATCACCGTTGTGCTCGGTCTGCACGCGCAGCCGGCCGGCCACGAACAGCCAGTTGAGGTAAGCACCAACGGTCAGGCCGATGGCGATCCAGGCCTCGGACAGGCCCGAGAAGTAGATGGCGCCCGGTAGGCCCATCAGCAGCCAGCCGCTCATGTCGGATGCGCCGGCGGACAGCGCGGTGACCACGCTACCCAGGCTGCGACCGCCCAGAATGTAATCGGAAAGGTTGTTGGTGGCGCGATAGGCGGCGAAGCCGATCAGCACCATTGCTGCGATGTAGATCACGAAGGTGATCGTTAGTGGATTGCCCATGCGTGTGCCCTGGCGTTTGTTTTTATCATGCGCAACCACAGCGATGGCGGTTGCACCCAGGCGGCGAATGCTATGCAACAACGCAAAGAAGGTGCAACCATTTTTCTTTTGCAAGTTGCACCCGCTTGAGCATTTTTTGTAAAAGCCAATTTTTTGCTCCTTTTTGGCGCATCAAGCCGATTTCTCAGATCAAAACGAACCGGAAACGCCCCTTTTCAGGGTGTGGAAATGTCTGTCAGACGAGTTGCACCTTTTACACAAAAAATTCGGGTTGCACCTGGTTGCACCCGAATTGTCCTACAGCTACTCTTGGCGCCAGCTTAGGCCACAGCCGTGGCAATAACGAGGATAAGAAATGGCGACGACCACCCTTGGGGTCAAACTCGATGACCCGACCCGTGAGCGACTCAAGGCAGCTGCGCAGTCGATTGACCGCACGCCGCACTGGTTGATCAAGCAAGCGATCTTCAATTACCTGGAGAAGCTCGAGGGTGGTGCCACCCTGACCGAACTCAACGGCCATGCCACCAGCCTGGCTGATGATGCCGGTGATGTTCAGGCCGACCACAGCCACCAGTGCTTCCTCGAATTTGCCGAAAGCATCCTGCCACAGTCGGTACTACGTTCGGCGATCACCGCCGCCTACCGCCGCCCCGAGCAGGAAGTGGTACCAATGCTGCTGGAGCAGGCGCGCCTGAGCGCACCGCTGGCCGAGGCCACCAACAAGCTGGCCGCTGGCATCGCCGAAAAACTGCGCAACCAGAAGAGCGCTGGCGGTCGTGCCGGCATCGTCCAGGGCCTGCTGCAGGAGTTCTCGCTGTCGTCCCAGGAAGGCGTGGCGCTGATGTGCCTGGCCGAAGCCCTGCTGCGCATCCCCGACAAGGGCACTCGCGATGCGCTGATCCGCGACAAGATCAGCACCGGCAACTGGCAGCCGCACCTGGGCAACAGCCCCTCGCTGTTCGTCAACGCCGCCACCTGGGGCCTGCTGCTGACCGGCAAGCTGGTCAGCACCCACAATGAATCCGGCCTTACCTCCTCGCTCACGCGCATCATCGGCAAGAGCGGCGAGCCGATGATCCGCAAGGGCGTCGACATGGCCATGCGCCTGATGGGCGAGCAGTTCGTCACTGGCGAGACCATCGCCGAAGCACTGGCCAATGCCAGCCGCTTTGAGGCCAAGGGTTTCCGCTATTCCTACGACATGCTCGGCGAAGCCGCGCTTACCGAGCACGATGCGCAGAAGTACCTGGCGTCCTACGAGCAGGCCATCCACTCGATTGGCAAGGCCTCCCATGGCCGCGGCATCTATGAAGGCCCGGGCATCTCGATCAAGCTGTCGGCACTGCACCCGCGCTACAGCCGCGCCCAGTACGAGCGCGTAATGGAAGAGCTGTACCCGCGCCTGCTGTCGCTGACCCTGCTGGCCAAGCAGTACGACATCGGCCTGAACATCGACGCCGAAGAAGCCGACCGCCTGGAGCTGTCGCTCGACCTGCTGGAGCGCCTGTGCTTCGAGCCGTCGCTGGCGGGCTGGAACGGGATCGGCTTTGTCATCCAGGCCTACCAGAAGCGCTGCCCGTACGTGATCGACTACGTCATCGACCTGGCCAAGCGCAGCCGCCACCGCCTGATGATCCGCCTGGTGAAAGGCGCCTACTGGGACAGCGAGATCAAGCGCGCCCAGGTCGAGGGCCTGGAAGGCTACCCGGTCTACACCCGCAAGGTGTACACCGACGTGTCCTACGTCGCCTGCGCCCGCAAGCTGCTGGCCGTGCCAGAAGCCATCTACCCGCAGTTCGCCACCCACAACGCCCACACCCTCTCGGCCATCTACCACATTGCCGGGCAGAACTACTACCCGGGCCAGTACGAGTTCCAGTGCCTGCACGGCATGGGCGAGCCGCTGTACGAGCAAGTGGTCGGCAAGATTGCCGATGGCAAGCTGAACCGTCCGTGCCGCGTCTATGCACCGGTCGGCACCCACGAAACGCTGCTGGCCTACCTGGTGCGTCGCCTGCTGGAAAACGGCGCCAACACCTCGTTCGTCAACCGCATCGCCGACCACTCGATTTCCATCCAGGAACTGGTCGCCGACCCGGTCGCCAGCATCGAGCGCATGGGCACCCAGGAAGGCAACATCGGCCTGCCACACCCGCGTATCCCGCTGCCGCGCGACCTGTATGGCACCGAGCGGGCCAACTCGGCCGGCATCGACATGGCCAACGAACACCGCCTGGCGTCGCTGTCCTGCGCCATGCTGGCCACCGCTCACAACGACTGGAAGGCCGCCCCGCTGCTGGCCTGCGCCGCCAGTGAAAGCGCTGCCGCGCCGGTATTGAACCCGGCGGATCATCGCGACGTGGTCGGCCATGTGCAGGAAGCCACCGTTGCCGACGTCGACAACGCCATCCAGTGCGCACTGAACGCCGCGCCGATCTGGCAGGCCACCCCGCCCGCCGAGCGTGCTGCCATTCTGGAACGCACTGCCGACCTGATGGAGGCTGAAATCCAGCCGTTGATGGGCCTGCTCATCCGCGAGGCCGGCAAGACCTTCGCCAACGCCATCGCCGAAGTGCGTGAAGCCGTGGACTTCCTGCGCTACTACGCCGTGCAGGCACGCAACGACTTCAGCAACGACGCCCACCGCCCACTGGGCCCGGTGGTGTGCATCAGCCCGTGGAACTTCCCGCTGGCGATCTTCACCGGCCAGGTAGCTGCCGCCCTGGCTGCCGGCAACCCGGTGCTGGCCAAGCCAGCCGAGCAAACCCCGCTGATCGCTGCCCAGGCCGTGCGCCTGCTGCTTGAAGCCGGCATCCCAGAAGGCGTGCTGCAACTGCTGCCAGGCCGCGGCGAAACCGTCGGTGCCGGCCTGGTCGGTGACGAACGCGTCAAAGGCGTGATGTTCACCGGCTCCACCGAGGTTGCCCGCCTGCTGCAGCGCAACGTCGCCGGTCGCCTGGACAACCAGGGCCGCCCGATCCCGCTGATCGCCGAAACCGGTGGCCAGAACGCGATGATCGTCGACTCCTCGGCACTGACCGAGCAGGTGGTGATCGACGTGGTTTCCTCGGCCTTCGACAGTGCCGGCCAGCGTTGCTCGGCCCTGCGCGTGCTGTGCCTGCAGGAAGACTCCGCCGACCGCGTGATCGAAATGCTCAAGGGCGCCATGGCCGAAAGCCGCCTGGGCTGCCCGGACCGCCTGGCCGTGGACATTGGCCCGGTGATCGACGCCGAAGCCAAGGCCGGCATCGAGAAGCACATCCAGGGCATGCGTGAGAAAGGCCGTTCGGTCTATCAGGTCGCCATTGCCGATGCTGCCGAGGTCAAGCGCGGCACCTTCGTGATGCCGACCCTGATCGAGCTGGACAGCTTCGACGAACTGAAGCGCGAAATCTTCGGCCCGGTGCTGCACGTGGTGCGATACAACCGCCGCAACCTGGACCAGCTGATCGAGCAGATCAACGCCTCCGGCTACGGTCTGACCCTCGGCGTGCACACCCGCATCGACGAGACCATCGCCAAGGTGGTGGAAAACGCCAACGCCGGCAACATGTACGTCAACCGCAACATCGTCGGTGCAGTGGTAGGCGTGCAGCCGTTCGGTGGTGAAGGCCTGTCTGGCACCGGCCCGAAAGCCGGCGGCCCGCTGTACCTGTACCGCCTGCTGTCGACCCGCCCGGCCGACGCGATTGGCCGCCACTTCCAGCAGCAAGATGGCGAAGGCAAGCCAGACCGCACCCTGCACGAACAGCTGGTCAAGCCACTGCACGGCCTGAAGGCCTGGGCCGAGAACAACCAGCTGGCCGACCTGGCCGCGCTGTGCAGCCAGTTCGCCAGCCAGTCGCAGAGCGGCATCGCCCGCCTGCTGCCTGGTCCGACCGGCGAGCGCAACAGCTACACCATTCTGCCGCGTGAGCACGTGCTGTGCCTGGCCGACAACGAGGCTGACCTGCTGGCGCAACTGGCTGCAGTACTGGCCGTTGGTAGCTCGGCGGTGTGGGCTGACAGCGAACCAGGCAAGGCCCTGCGTGCCCGCCTGCCGCGTGAGCTGCAGGCCAAGGTCAAGCTGGTGGCGGACTGGAACAAGGATGACGTGGCGTTCGACGCCGTGATTCACCATGGCGACTCGGACCAGCTGCGCAGCGTGTGCCAGCAGGTGGCCAAGCGTGCTGGTGCGATCGTCGGTGTGCACGGGCTGTCCAGCGGGGATCACCAGATTGCGCTGGAGCGGTTGGTGATTGAGCGGGCGGTGAGTGTGAACACTGCTGCTGCCGGCGGTAATGCCAGCTTGATGACCATTGGCTGAGGCTGAGGGTTGTTGAAGAAAAGGGAGGGCTTCGGCTCTCCCTTTTTTATGGGTGCTGGGCTTGGGTTTGGATTTGGGCTGACAGGTGCTCGCCACAACATTTTCTGCGCCTGTCAGATCGGGCGGCGCTCGGTCTCACAGGCGCACAAAAAATCAAGGCAAGCACCTGTATACCCCACCCGTTCTAAACCCATATCACCCAAACCTATTAACCTCCCCCCACCCCACCCGATTCCCTACACTCGCAGCATCCCGCCTCAGGACCGCCACCATGCCCGAGACCCTGCTCAGCCCCCGCAACCTGGCCTTCGAGCTCTACGAAGTGCTCGACGCCCACGCCCTCACCCAGCGCCCGCGCTTCGCCGAGCACAGCCGCGAAACCTTCGACGCGGCACTGACTACCGCCCGCACCATCGCCGAAAAGTACTTCGCCCCGCACAACCGCAAGGCCGACGAAAACGAGCCGCGCTACGTGAACGGCCGCGCGGAACTGATACCCGAGGTCAAGCCTGCCGTCGATGCCTTCCTCAAGGCCGGCTTCCTCAACGCCAATCGCGACTTCGAGGTCGGCGGCATGCAGCTGCCCAGCCTGGTCTCGCAGGCGTGCTTCGCACACTTCCAGGCCGCCAACGCCGGCACCACGGCCTACCCGTTCCTGACCATGGGAGCGGCCAACCTGATCGAGAGTTTCGGCACAGACGAACAGAAACGCCTGTTCCTCCAGCCCATGATCGAGGGCCGCTTCTTTGGCACCATGGCCCTGACCGAACCCCACGCAGGCTCGTCCCTGGCCGACATCCGCACCCGTGCCGAACCTGCGGGCGACGGCAGCTACCGGCTCAAGGGCAACAAGATCTTCATCTCCGGTGGCGACCACGAACTGTCGGAAAACATCGTGCACATGGTGCTGGCCAAGCTGCCGGAGGCACCGCCCGGGGTGAAAGGCATCTCGCTGTTCATCGTGCCCAAGTACCACGTAAACCCCGACGGCAGCCGTGGCCCGCGCAACGATGTACTACTGGCCGGGCTGTTCCACAAGATGGGCTGGCGCGGCACTACCTCCACTGCGCTGAACTTCGGCGACAACGGCCAGTGCGTCGGGTACCTGGTCGGCCAGCCGCACCAGGGCCTGGCCTGCATGTTCCAGATGATGAACGAGGCACGCATCGGCGTTGGCATGGGCGCGGTGATGCTCGGATACGCCGGCTACCTGTATTCGCTGGAATATGCCCGCCAACGGCCGCAAGGCCGGCTGCCGGACAACAAAGACCCGCTCAGCCCGGCGCTGCCGATCATCGGGCACACCGATGTGAAACGTATGCTGCTGACACAGAAGGCGTACGTGGAAGGCGCCTTCGACCTGGGCCTTTATGCCGCGCGCCTGTTCGACGATACCAACACCGCCGATGATGAAACGTCGCGCACACAAGCGCAGGCGCTGCTCGACCTGCTGACCCCGATCGTCAAGTCGTGGCCCTCGACGTTCTGCCTCAAAGCCAACGAACTGGCGATCCAGATTCTCGGTGGCCACGGCTATACCCGCGAATACCCGGTGGAACAGTACTACCGCGACAATCGCCTGAACCCGATCCACGAGGGCACCGAAGGCATCCAGTCACTCGATTTGCTCGGCCGCAAGCTGGCACAGAACCATGGTGCCGGGCTCAAGCAACTGATCCGCCTGATCGCCACCACCGGCGAACGTGCAAGCCACCACCCCAAACTCGACCCACTGCGCCAGCCACTGGAGCAACTGGTCAACCGCCTGCAGGCCGTGACACTGGCCCTGCTCGGCGACATGGCCCAAGGAGAAGTCGCTGGTGCCCTGGCAAACTCGGCCTTGTACCTCAAGGCCTTCGGCCATTGCGTGATCGGCTGGCGCTGGCTGGAACAGGCCATTCACGCCGAGCTTGGCCTGCAGAAAGGTCACCCTGCCGATCGCGACTTCTATCAGGGCAAGCTGCAGGCCGCGCGTTATTTCCTGACCTGGGAAGTACCGGGCTGCCATCACGAACTGGCTCTGCTCGAGGCTCGCGACAACGCCTGCCTGAGCATGCAAGAAGAGTGGTTCTAAGGGGTGCCTCCATGTTCGACGCTCGCTGCCCGCCCCGACCTGCGTGGGTTACGAGTAATAGCGAGGCCTGTCGCGACCACTGCGATGCCCACATAGGTCGTCCAGTGGATTGCGTCGCCGAACATCAGGGCAGCCCACAGCAGCGTGACCGGAGGCTCCAGATAAACCAGCGCCGACACGCGGGTCGCCGACAGCTTTGTCAGCAATATCCAAAGGCTCAAGTAGGCGATGAAAGTCGAGAACAGCGTCAGCCAGGCAACTGCCGCCCACACCTGCGTACTGGCAGGCACTTCGATCAAGCCCAGCGGCAAGCCTGTGGCAGTAAGCAATACCAGCGTCGCAGTGGACTGCAGAAACAGTGGCATCAGCAAGCCATCCTTGCTGTGGTCTGTTGCCATGACCGATTGCCGCCGCTGATAGAGAGTGGCGATGGACAGCGTGATAGCGGCGATCAGCGGCAGCGCGTAAAGCCAGAGGTCCAGCCGGGTGGTGGAGAGGTTGTACTCACCGAAAATGACCACGCTCACGCCAGCAAAGCCAACTCCTAGCCCCACCCACTCCTGGCGGCCGCTGCGCTCATGCTGGTCCCTGTTGCTCATGGATGCCGTGATCAATGGCTGGAGCGCGCAGATGATGGCGGCTATTCCTGCCGGCAGCCCGCCCCGGATGGCGATATATACGCTGACCAGATAAGCGAACTGGGCTAAAAAACCTATCACCGTGTTGTAGCGCACCTGCGCCCACGACAGCGTACGCAAGCGATGCAGCACGAAAGGCAGGAGGCAGATGCTGACCAACAGAAACCGCCAGAACAGCAGGTTTATTGCGCCAGCTTCCTCCGTGCCCAGGCGGGCACCAATGAAGCCTGAACTCCACGAAAGAACAAAGATGATTTGCAGCAGAATCAGGTATGGCGCACTGCTTGGCATGATCACGCCCCTGTGTTGTGCAGTTCCTCGAACGTGATCGGCTCGATACCGATACGTGCATATTGTCGGGCGGCCGGCCGCTGCAAGGCCCAGTGCAACCCCAGCCAGTTGGGGATGGTCGTCGCAATGCCATCGTCGGAGGCCAGGTGCCAGAAGCGGTTGGAATCGTCACTGAAGCAGGGGCAGTGGAAGGACAGCACCAGCGACATGCGTCGGCCACTGATGACAGGGCGAACGCCGTGGAACAATCGACTGCCGTAAATGAACAAGGCATCACCCGACTGGTCCAGCCGTGCGGTTTCAAAAGTCCGGTAATCCAGGGCATCAAAGGTATCGACGGTACCGTTATGAAACAGGAACTCTCCCCCGCTGTAGTCGGAGCGATCCGACAGCACGATGTTCAACACATAGTTGGTGCCGTCTGTATGCCACATACCCAGTTGCTGCTGTTGCTCGGCTGGCTTTGGATAGAAGTAGTTGATCTGCGAGCGGGCATTGAGCATGGGGTAAGGTACAAGCGGCACGCCCGCAATACGCGAGACCGCCAGCAGGAATGCGCGACTGCACATCATGTCGTTGAGAAACGGCGACAGTGCGGTCACCCCTCGCGTACGCCGGGAGATGATCCAGTCACTGTCCCCGGCCCCTTGCTCCAGACGAGAACAGATGTCTTGCAACACCGCGACACCCTCGGCAGTGAACAAGCGTTGGACCACTGCCACCCCGGTGATGGTATCCACAGCAATTTTTCTGTGTGGGCTGTGGGCATAGCCCAGCTGATCAAGGGTTTTGGTGCCGCAGACGTTGTAGCCTTGACTTAGCAGGTCGTCACGCCAAGCTGGCTGCTCGCCCAACCAGGCCGGTGAAGACCTTGGTGCGCGTTTCAACGTCGACTTGAGTGCCAGCTTCACGCGGCCAAAGCCGCGTTCGAACAGGGGTAAGCTGTCTGAGTGATTCATGATCTGTGTGTCCCCGTGAAGTTGCTACTGGAGGTACTTCGCGATCTGGTAGCGCACCGAGCCATCGCCACTGGCGAACTCGTCCACCACACGGCAGTTGCAGTGCCGGGCTCGAATGCGACGAAACTGTTCGGGCGTGTACTTGAGGCAGATGTTGGTCAGCAGGTAACCCTGCTCCTGCAGGCGCTGCACAGGCTGGAGGGTCACGGCTACGTGAACCGACTCATCCAGAATGCGAAGGGGGACGAGAATCGCCTCGTGATCGCCCGAAGGTTCGAACCCTTGTTGAAGCGCGACCATCCTGGAGAACTGGAGCATGTTGCGGTTGGCATAGAACGCGAGAATGGCACTTTCCAGGCCTTGTTCGTATACCTGCATTTCCGAAAGGATGTAGGTCGAGTCACCCGCCAGGCTGCGTATCAGCCTGCCCGTGCTCACTGGCAGCTCGTTGCCTTCCTGGAAACCCAGCAGGGTGATCAGGGTGACTTCCTGATCGTGCCGCAAAGCCTCGTGAGTCACTGTGCGATAGTCGGCGGCGATGTAGTTGAAGCTGCCATCTGCTTGCACGATGGGCCGCAAGGCATCTCTCATGGCAGCTTCGGAAGTCTGGTTGATATCGATCGCGGTGTAGCGAATGGAGCTGGAGGTCTCTGCCATGCGCTTGAGCAAGCAGGTGCTTTTGACCGGCTCGGGGCCCAGCTCGACATAGTGCACGCGGCGCCCGCTAGCTAGCGCCGCCAACCGCTCGGCAACGTTGGCGATGACACTTTTGAGAGCTCCGTGCCCTCGCGTGTCGGCACATAACCCCTCCTCACCAATACCTTGCTCATTCAAGGCTCGCATGAGCAGAAATATCTCGTGATTGAAATGCTGCTCACCGTCAGGCCTGGAGTCAGGCTGGAGCAGGGTCGAGTACTTCTCATGGTTCTCGACAGTCCAAAGCCGTGCGTTCTGGTAGCTGGGGGTGTGTACCAGTGCATCTACAACGAAGTCGTTCAGGCTCATCCGTATCATTCCATTGCATTTTCGAGGGGCAACCGTGCTGTAGCCACACAGTAGGAGGGGGTATAAAGCCTGTACAGTTGATTAAATCGAAGTGCTGGTTCGATCCGACCAAATCAGGTGGTTACATGGGTAAAGCCCTCGACATAGACGTATTGAGAACCTTCCAGGCAGTCGCCCGGCTTGGTCGCTTCAAGGATGCAGCCGACTACGTACACCGCAGCCCATCGGCAGTGACCACGCAGATCCAGAAGCTGGAGGAGAAGGTCGGCCAACAATTGTTTGCCCGCAGCAACCAGTCGGTGGAGCTGACCTCGGCAGGCCGGCACTTGCTGGGTGAGGCAACCCGCTTCTTGATGGCCCATGACCGGCTGCTGGCTACGCTGTCGTCGCAGCAGATCACTGGCAAGGTCCGCCTGGGTGTACCGGACGGCTATGCCGCCAACCTCATGAGCGATTTTTTACCGGTGTTCGTCGCCAGTAACCCGAAACTGGAACTGGAAGCGGTGGCATGCTCCAGCGCAGAACTCATCGACCTGTTTGCGCGACAACGACTGGACCTGGCAGTGGCGGTCAGCAGTGAACACTGGCAGCAAGGTGAATGGCTTCGCACCACCCAGCCGCGCTGGGCCGCTGCGCCTGGGTTCGAGTACGATGCCAGTCGCCTCTTGCCACTGGCACTGCAGCTGAAGGGCTGCCCCTACCGAGAAGCGGCCCTGCAGGCGTTGAAGGCTCACGGCATTGCCTACCGTATCCTGCTTGAAAGCGCCAACTGGCATGCGGTGCTGGCTTGCATGCGCAGTGGCCTGGCTGTCGGCATTGTCGAAGGGCTGGACAGCGGCGATACATCGCTCGCGTTCATGGAAGGGAGGGGCCTGCCCGCGCTCCCGGAACATCACCTTTACCTGCTGACGGATACCTCCCACCATGTCGCGTTGCAACTGAACGAAATGTTGAAAGCGGCCATTCAGAAAGATGGGCTGTCAGCAACCGGCGTTATTTCCTGACCTGGGAAGTACCGGGCTGCCATAATGAGCTGGCATTGCTAGAGGCGCGCGACGACACTTGCCTCACCATGCAGGACGAGTGGTTCTAAGGGGGAGCCACCGTGTACACGGAGGCTTTTGCATGTTCGATTCCAGCGCCCTGCTACGCCAGCGCTTTGCCGCGCTGCGCAGTACGGCCGAGTTGTTTTCCCTGCGCCATGTGAAACAGTCGCACCAGGCGCTGTCGGTTCGCCGCAATGTTGCCGAACCGCCGCTCTTCAGCCAGGACGAAGGCGCCATGCTAACCGTGCGGGTCAATGGCGTGGAGGCCTATGCGGCCACCGCCGACCTCTCCCAGGCTGGCCTGCAACGCGCATTGGAACAAGCCGAGGCGCTGGCCCGGCAGATTGCCCGACACAGCCTGCTGGACCTGCGCAACCAGCCGGTGACCAGCGCACGCCACGACCATATCTCGCCCAACTTCGACCAGCCCGTCCCCTCCCTCGCCGACTGCCTTGGCCTGCTCGCCGCCGAATCGGCCAGCGTGCCCAAGGACAGCCGCCTGGTGGACTGGCAGGCCAGTCTGGGCCTGAGCCTGGTGGAGCAAACCTACCTGAACTCCGCGGGCGCCGAACTGCGCCACGCACAGCGTTTCCTGTTCCCGGGGCTGGGCGTAACCGCCAGCGATGGCCAGGACAGCCAGAGCCGCAGCCTGGGCCGCGACAACTTCGGCCAGCAGGGCGGTTTCGAGATAATCGAGCGCTGCGGGCTGGTCGGCGCCGCCCGGAAGGTGGCCGACGAGGCACTGCAACTGCTGCTGGCCCCCAACACCCCCAGCGGCCCGCGCGACCTGCTGCTGATGCCCGACCAGATGATGCTGCAGATCCACGAGTCCATCGGCCACCCGCTGGAGATGGACCGCATCCTCGGCGACGAGCGCAACTACGCGGGCACCAGCTTCGTCAAAGCCAGCGACTTCGGCCACCTGCAGTACGGTTCCAGCCTGTTGAACGTGACCTTCGACCCGACCATCGGCGAAGAACTGGCCAGCTACAGCTTTGATGATGACGGCACTCCGGCCAGCAAGCAGTTCCTGATCCGCGACGGCCTGCTGCTGCGCCCCCTGGGGGGCGCGCTGTCGCAGTTCCGTTCTGGCCTGGACGGCGTGGCCAACAGCCGCGCGTGTGGCTGGAACCGTGCACCGATCGACCGCATGGCCAACCTCAACATCGAACCGGGTGATCAGAGCCTGGAGCAACTGGTGCAAGGCATCGAGCACGGCATCCTGATGCGTACCAACCGCTCGTGGTCCATCGATGATGCGCGCAACAAGTTCCAGTTCGGCTGTGAATATGGCCAGTTGATTGAAAACGGCGAGCTCAAGGGCATCGTCAAGAACCCCAACTACCGCGGCATCTCCGCGCAGTTCTGGCGCAACCTGTCGGCCGTCGGCGACCGCAGTACCTTCCAGGTACTGGGCACGCCCAACTGTGGCAAAGGCGAACCTAACCAGGTGGTGCGGGTCGGCCATGCCTCGCCGGCCTGCGTATTCCGCCAGATCGATGTATTCGGAGGAGACGCCTGATGAAGCACGCTTTCGAAACACTTGTCGGGGATGTACGCGCTGCCCTGCAAGCTGGTGAGCAGTTCACCCTTGGCTACAGCGCAGAACAGTCGCAGTTCGTGCGGTTCAACCACGCCAAGGTGCGCCAGGCCGGGGAAGTGAACCAGGCAAGCGCGCAACTGCGGCTGGTGCGCGATGGCCGCCAGGCGGAACAGCAGGTGACCTTGAGTGGCGACGTGCAACTGGACCGCCAGCGCCTGAACGATGCCCTTGAGCAACTGCGCCAGACCTTGCCGTTGCTGGCCCTCGACCCGTACCTGCGCCTGGACGAAAGCGCCTGGCAAAGCCACAGCCTGCTGGACCATCCCCTGCCCGCACTGGACGAAGTACTGGCCCTGCTCGACCGTGAAGCTGGCGACCTGGACCTGGTCGGCATCTACGCCGCCGGCCCGATCTGCCGGGGCTTTGCCAGTTCGTTCGGGGCCTTTGGCTGGCACCAGGCCAACAGCTTCAACTTTGACTGGAGCCTGTTCCACGAAAACGGCCAGGCGGTGAAGGCCAACTATGCCGGCCAGCAGTGGAGCGCCGACGACTTCACCGAGCGCCTGCGCCAGGCACGTGAACAACTGGGCTTCCTCGGCCGCCCGGCAGTTACCCTCAAGCCTGGCAGCTACCGCGCCTACCTGGCGCCTGCGGCCATGGACGAAATCGCCGGCATGCTGTGCTGGGGCGGTTTTTCCGCACAGGCCCTCGCCACCGGCAACAGCGCCTTGCAGCGCCTGTACAACGGCGATGCACGGTTAAGCCCGCTGGTGAGCTTCACCGAGCAGGTCAGCGGCTCGCTAAGCCCGGCGTTTTCCGATGAAGGGGCGCCACGCCTGGATGTGCCGTTGATCCAGCAAGGCGCGGCGCAGCAACGCTTGATCTGCGCACGCAGCGCGGTCGAGTTCGAGCTGCTGGCCAATGGCGCCGACAGCTACGAGTCGCCCTGCGCGCTCAGCCTGGCGCCAGGCAACCTGGCCAATGAGCAGGTCCTTGAGCGGCTTGGCACCGGGCTGTACATCAGCAACCTGTGGTACCTGAACTACTCTGACCTGCCGGCAGCACGCATGACCGGGCTGACCCGCTTCGCCACTTTCTGGGTGGAAAACGGGCAGATCCAGGGGCCGGTAAGCACCATGCGCTTCGATGACAGCCTGTACAGTTTGCTGGGCAACCAGCTGGAGGACCTGACCCAGGAGCGCGAGATGATCTTGTCGACCAGTACCTATGGGCAGCGCAGTACCGGGTCGAGCCATTTGCCCGGGGCACTGGTCAAAGGCCTGACCCTGACATTGTGACTGGACTTGCCGGCCCTTTCGCGGCTTAAGCCGCTCCCACAGGATTTCCACTGCCCTCAAATGTAGTGATATCCCTGTGGGAGCGGCTTTAGCAGCGAAGGGGCGGCACTGACAAACGAGGAAGTCATGCCTGAGCGCACCCCGCTGGACCCCGTCACCGCCCGCTGGATCCCCTGGGTGGTGGCCATCGCTTTCTTCATGCAGTCCCTGGACGGCACCATCCTCAACACCGCGCTGCCGGCCATGGCCCGCTCGCTGTCCGAAGACCCGCTGCGCATGCAAGGCGTGATCATCGCCTACATGCTCACCGTGGCCCTGCTGATCCCGGCTTCGGGCTGGATCGCCGACCGCTTCGGCACCAAGCGCATCTTCTTCAGCGCCATCCTGCTGTTCAGCTTCGGCTCGCTGCTGTGCGCAGCAGCCAACAGCCTGGGCTTCCTGATCTTCGCCCGCGTGGTACAGGGCCTGGGCGGTGCACTGATGCTGCCGGTCGGGCGGCTGGTGGTGCTGCGCGCCTACCCGCGCAGCGAGCTGGTGCGGATCATGAGTTTCATCACCATCCCTGGCCTGCTCGGACCACTGCTGGGGCCAACCGTCGGCGGCTGGCTGGTGGAAATCCTCAGCTGGCACTGGATCTTCCTGCTCAACCTGCCAGTCGGCCTGATCGGCTGCATTGCCGTCTGGAAGTTCATCCCGGACCTGCGCGGTGCCGAGCGAACCTCGTTCGACGGTCCGGGGTTCCTGTTGTTTGGTGCAGCGATGGTATTGATCACCATCGCCATGGAAGGCCTGGGCGAGTTGCACCTGCCGCACCTGCGGGTGATGTTGCTGCTGTTCGCCGGCATGGCCTGCCTGGCCGCCTACTGGCTGCGCGCGGGGCGCGACCCGGAGCCGCTGTTCTCGCCCAGCCTGTTCCGCGTGCGTACCTTCGCCATCGGCATCCTCGGCAACCTGTTCGCCCGCCTGGGCAGCGGCGCACTGCCGTTCCTGGTGCCGTTGCTGCTGCAGGTGGCACTGGGCTACTCACCCGCCCAGGCCGGTATGAGCATGATCCCGCTGGCGGCAGCAGCCATGCTGGCCAAGTCTGTCGCAAGGCCGCTGATCGAGCGCTTCGGCTACCGCATCATCCTCACCGGCAACACCTTGTTGCTGGGCCTGCTGCTGGCCAGCCTCGGCCTGGTCGATGAGCAGACACCCTACGCAGTGCTGCTGATCCAGCTGGGCCTGCTGGGCGCGGTCAACTCCATGCAGTTCACGGCCATGAACACGGTAACCCTGATCGACCTCGATGACGCCAGCGCCAGCAGCGGCAACAGCCTGCTGTCGGTGGTCGCACAATTGGCGCTGAGCCTGGGCGTGGCCTGTGCCGGCGCCTTGCTTGGAGGCTTTACTGCCGCCGGTAGCGCCGAGGGTGTGGAAAGCACCCTGGGCGCCTTCCAGTTGACGTTTGTCACCATCGGCGTGATGGCCATGCTGGCGGCAGCGATCTTCCTGCAACTGGCGCCGACGGACGGAAGGCGTGCCCGTCGTCCGGAACAACACATGGAACCGTAGGGCGAATGGCCACGAGGCTGGTAGACTGTGCGGCATTTTTTCGCTTCGCAACGCAGGCCCGCCTCGTGACCACCGAATCCACCGCCTTTGCCACTTTGCCGTTGTCCGCCGCCATGCTGGCGAACCTGGACGCCCTCGGCTATGCCTCGATGACGCCGATCCAGGCCCAGAGCCTGCCCGTCATCCTCAAGGGCCAAGACCTGATCGCCCAGGCCAAGACCGGCAGCGGCAAGACCGCCGCCTTCGGCATCGGCCTGCTGAACCCGATCAACCCGCGCTACTTCGGCTGCCAGGCGCTGGTGCTGTGCCCAACCCGCGAGCTCGCCGACCAGGTGGCCAAAGAGCTGCGCCGCCTGGCCCGCGCCGAGGACAACATCAAGATCCTCACCCTGTGCGGTGGCGTTTCGCTGGGCCCGCAGATCGCTTCGCTGGAGCACGGTGCGCACATCATCGTCGGTACCCCGGGGCGCATCCAGCAGCACCTGGACAAAGGCACCCTGGTGCTCGACGGCCTGAACACGCTGGTGCTGGACGAAGCCGACCGCATGCTCGACATGGGTTTCTTCGACGCCATCGCCAGCATCATCGGCAAGACCCCATCGCGCCGCCAGACCCTGCTGTTCTCGGCCACCTACCCGTCCGGCATCAAGCAGCTGGCCGCCGACTTCATGCGCAACCCGCAGCAGGTCAAGGTCGAGAGCCTTCACACCGACAACCAGATCGAACAGAGCTTCATCGAGATCGACCCACAGCACCGCCTTGAAGCCGTCACCCGTGTGCTCGGCCACTACCGCCCGCAATCCTGCGTGGCGTTCTGCTTCACCAAGCAGCAGTGCGAGGACGTGGTTGCCCACCTGACGGCCAAGGGCATCGTCGCCCAGGCCCTGCACGGTGACCTGGAGCAACGCGACCGTGACCAGGTACTGGCCATGTTCGCCAACCGCAGCAGCTCGGTGCTGGTGGCCACCGACGTGGCCGCGCGCGGCCTGGATATCGATGGCCTGGACATGGTCATCAACGTGGAGCTGGCGCGTGATGCGGAAATCCACGTGCACCGCGTGGGCCGTACCGGCCGTGCTGGCGAGAAAGGTGTGGCGGTAAGCCTGGTGGCACCGGCAGAAGGCCACCGTGCCCAGGCCATCGAAGACCTGCAGAGAAGCCCGCTGCGCTGGGACTCGCTGGACAGCTTGAAGAGCAAGGGCGGTGAACCGCTGCTGCCGGTGATGACCACGCTGTGCATTGCCGCAGGCCGCAAGGACAAACTGCGCCCTGGTGACATCCTGGGGGCACTGACCGGTGATGCCGGTATCCCCGGCAAGCAGGTGGGCAAGATCGCCATCTTCGACTTCCAGGCGTTTGTTGCCGTGGAGCGCGCGCTCGCCAAGCAGGCCATGCAGCGGCTGAACAGCGGCAAGATCAAGGGCCGCGCCCTGAAAGTCCGCATTCTCTGACATTTTTTGGGGCTGCTCTGCAGCCCATCGCCGGCAAGCCAGCTCCCACAGGATCACCACAGGCCTCAGGCTTGTGCACGGCCTGTGGGAGCTGGCTTGCCGGCGATGGGCCGCACAGCGGCCCCAAACTACCCATGAGGTAACACCGTGCACTCCACAGACGTGATCATCCTCGGCGCCGGCGCCGCCGGCCTGATGTGCGCCCAGCTCAGCGCCCGCCGTGGCCGCCGGGTGCTGCTGCTCGACCACGCCAACAAGCCGGGCAAGAAAATCCTCATGTCCGGCGGCGGGCGCTGCAACTTCACCAACATGTACACCGAGCCCGCCAACTTCCTGTCGCACAATGCGCACTTCTGCAAGTCGGCCCTGGCCCGCTATACCCAGTGGGACTTCATCGAGCTGGTGTGCAAGCACGGCGTGGCGTACCACGAGAAGAAGCTCGGCCAGCTGTTCTGCGACAACAAGGCCAGCGACATCCTCGACATGCTGCTGGCCGAATGCGACGAGGCCGGCGCCGAGATCCGCATGCACACCAGCATCGAACACATCGAGAAGACCGAAAGCGGCTACCTGCTGCAGACCAGCGGCGGCCAGTTCGCCTGCCAGTCGCTGGTGATCGCCACCGGCGGCCTGTCGATCCCGACCCTGGGCGCCACCGGCTTCGGCTACCAGGTGGCGCGCCAGTTTGGCCACACCCTGCTGCCAACCCGCGCCGGGCTGGTGCCGTTCACCATCACCGAGCCCCAGCTCAAGGCACTGTGCACCGAGTTGTCCGGTACCTCGCTGGACTGCACCGCCAGCTGCAACGGCACCAGCTTCCGCGAGAACCTGCTGTTCACCCACCGCGGGCTGAGCGGCCCGGCGATCCTGCAGATTTCGTCGTTCTGGGAAGCCGGTGACACGGTCGAAATCAACCTGCTGCCGGACCGCGATGCGCTCACCTGGCTGCAACAGATGCAGGCCGAACGTGCCAATGCCGAACTGAAGACCGTGCTGGGCGAGGTATTCACCCGCAAGCTGGCCAACCTGCTGGCCGAGCAATGGTTCGAGTCCAGGCCGATGAAGCAGTACACCCCGGCGGAACTGGCGCAAATCGCCGAAAAACTGGCGAACTGGCAAGTGGTGCCGGCCGGCACCGAAGGCTACCGCACCGCCGAAGTGACCTTGGGCGGCGTGGATACCCGCGAAGTGTCGTCCAAGACCATGGAATCGCTGAAAAGCCCCGGGCTGTACTTCATCGGGGAAGTGCTGGATGTCACTGGCCACCTGGGCGGTTTCAACTTCCAGTGGGCCTGGGCATCAGCCAACGCCGCGGCGCAGTTCGTGTAGAGTAGAATCCATTCAGCAGCACGGAACGCTTCTTGCTGGCCCGTGCTGCAATGCATTCTTCGCTCACTGCCTAGCAGGCCATCATGTCATCGAGCTCGTTCCGTCAGTCACTGCGTCGCCTGTGGGGCCAAGACAAGTTCAGCTACAGCATCCGGGTCACCATCGCCCTCACCGGCAGCCTGGCCCTGTGCTGGTACCAGAACGAGATGGCCCTGCTGATTCCGCTGTTCCTCGGCATCATCGCCAGCGCCCTGGCCGAGACCGACGACAGCTGGCAGGGCCGCCTCAGCGCCCTCGCCGTTACCTTGGTATGTTTCGCCATCGCTGCACTGGCGGTCGAGTTACTGTTCCCCTACCCCTGGATATTCGCCATCGCCCTGGCTTTGGCGGCGTTCGGCCTGACCATGCTCGGCGCCTTGGGCGAGCGCTATGGTGCGATTGCCTCGGCGACACTGATCACGGCGGTTTACACCATGATCGGTGTGGACCAGCGCGGTGGCCAAGTGACGGACTTCTGGCACGAGCCCCTGTTACTGGTGGCCGGTGCGGCCTGGTACGGGCTGCTTTCGGTACTGTGGCAGGCGCTGTTTTCCAACCAGCCGGTGCAACAGAGCCTGGCCAAGCTGTTCTTCGAACTGGGCAGCTACCTCAAGCTCAAGGCCAGCCTGTTCGAGCCCATCCGCACCCTCGACGTCGAGGCCCGGCGCCTGGAGCTGGCCCAGCAGAACGGCAAGGTGGTGGCAGCGCTCAACGCAGCCAAGGAGATCATCCTGCACCGGGTAGGCAACAGCCAGCCCAATTCCAAGGTCAGCCGCTACCTCAAACTGTACTTCCTGGCCCAGGACATTCACGAGCGGGTCAGTGCCTCGCACTACCCCTACAACGGCCTGACCGAAGCGTTTTTCCACAGCGACGTGATGTTCCGCTGCCAGCGCCTGCTGCGTAAACAAGGCTCGTCGTGCCAGGAGCTGGCCCGCTCGATCCGTCTGCGCCAGCCATTTGTGCTGGCCAGTGGTTACCCAGAAGCCCTCGAAGACCTGAACGCCTCGCTGGAGCACCTGCGCCTCCAGAACAACCCGGCCTGGCGCAGCCTGTTGCGCTCGCTGCGGGCACTGGCCGCCAACCTGGCAACGCTGGACCGCCTGCTAAGCGCCGCCAGCAACCCGGACAGCCTGGCCGATACCAGCGACAGCAGCTTGCTCGACCGCTCGCCACGCTCGCTGAAGGACGTGTGGAAGCGCCTGCGCACCCAGCTCACGCCGACTTCGCTGTTGTTCCGTCACGCCCTGCGCCTGCCGCTGGCGCTGTCGATCGGCTACGGCATGGTGCACCTGATCCACCCGACCCAGGGCTACTGGATCATCCTCACCACGCTGTTCGTGTGCCAGCCCAACTACGGTGCAACCCGGCGCAAGCTGGTGCAGCGAATCTTCGGCACCGCCGTCGGCCTGACAGTGGGCTGGGCATTGTTCGACCTGTTCCCCAACCCGGTCATCCAGTCGCTGTTCGCCGTGGTTGCCGGGGTAGTGTTCTTCGTCAACCGCACCACCCGCTACACCCTGGCCACGGCCGCGATCACCCTGATGGTGCTGTTCTGCTTCAACCAGATCGGCGATGGCTACGGCCTGTTCCTGCCGCGCCTCTTCGATACCCTGGTGGGCAGCCTGATCGCCATCCTGGCGGTGTTCCTGTTCCTGCCGGACTGGCAAGGGCGACGGCTGAACAAGGCGCTGGCCAATACCCTGGCCTGCGCCAGCGTGTACCTGCGCCAGATCATGCAGCAGTATGCCCACGGCAAGCGCGACGACCTGGCCTACCGCCTGGCCCGGCGCAACGCCCATAACGCCGACGCCGCGCTGTCCACGACCTTGGCCAACATGCTGATGGAGCCCGGGCACTTCCGTAAGGAAGCCGACGTCGGCTTCCGCTTCCTGGTGCTGTCGCACACCTTGCTCAGCTACCTATCGGGGCTGGGCGCGCACCGTGACACGGCCTTGCCGGCAGAGGTGCAGGAGCAGTTGATCGAGGGCGCCGGGCAAAGCCTGGCCAGCAGCCTGGACGAGATTGCCAACGGCCTGGCCGCACGGCTACCGGTGGCGATTCACAGCGATGCCGAAGAGGCGCTGGCCAATGCGCTGGAGCAGATGCCGGACGAGCTGGATGAACATCAGCGGTTGGTGCAGACACAGTTGGCGTTGATTTGCCGGCAGTTGGGGCCGTTGCGGACCTTGGCGGCACACCTGATCAAGGAAGGTGCTCCGGCCTGATTTTTGGGTGCCTGTGATTGCCTCTTCGCGGGTAAACCCGCTCCCACAGGGACTTCACAGGGCTTGAGACATATGGAGTACCCGCGAAGAGGCCAGCACAGGCGATACAGATCAGAAGCCATGCTGGCGCATCAGCCGGTCATAGCTGCCATCGGCCTTCATCGCCGCAATGGCCTGCTCGAAGCGCTCAACGATGCGCTTATGCTCCGGGTGCTTCAGGCTCACCAGGATATGCAGGGTGTTCTCCCCCAGCGGCGGCTCCACCAGCATTACCCCGTCACGCACCTCCTGCGGCTCACGCTGCAGGTTGTAGCGGGCCACATACTCGTCCTCCACCGCCAGGTTCACCCGCCCTGCCGCCAGCATGCGTACCGCCGACGAAAAGTTGCGCACCGGCACCTTGTGCAGGCGGGTATCAGCGTCGAATTCCGGCGAATAGGCGTAATCACGTACCACGGCGATGGTGTAGGGGTACAGATCCGACTGGCCTTTGTAGTGGAACGCCTCGCCCGTGCGTTGCAGCAGGCGAATGCGGTTAGTCAGGTAGGCGTTGGAAAACTGCCCGATGTTGGTGCGCGAGTCGTTGTACCAGGCATTGATCAGTATGTCGTAGCGCCCTTCACCTACCCCCAGCAGCGCCCGCGCCCAGGGCGCTTCTTCATAGCTGCTGCTGTAGCCGGCACGGGCCAGCGCCGTGGTGACGATGCTGGTCGCCAGGCCGCCGCCCGGCATGTTGGCATCCGTGAACGGTGGCCAGTTGTCAGCCACCAGGCGTAGCTTGTCGTGACCCGGGGCGGCCGTGGCCACCAGCATTGCCAGTAATCCCAGAACACAAAGCAGTGGCCGCATGCTCAAGTCCTTTCGCAATGGTGGGCACACACTGCCGAAGAGATTACACAAAGCTGTTACCAAGGGCAGCGGCCAATAGTGTCATTTAGCCTCTATTTTGGCCGAAGGCCATACACCATGCGATGATCGAAGACCCACTCAAGGAGTTCGCGCCAATGTCCGTCGACTGGATCTGCAAGCACCACACCGATCTCGGCAAGGACCAGCTCTACGCAATTCTGCAATTGCGCATGCAAGTGCTGGTGGTCGAGCAGCGCTACGCCTATCAGGACGTCGATGGCCAGGATCTGACTGACGATACCCTGCACCTCATGGCCTGGCAGGATGACCAGCTGGTGGCCTACCTGCGCCTGCTCGATCCGCAGTCCCAAGGCGGGGACGTGGTAATCGGGCGGATGGTGACATCACCTGAAGCGCGCGAATTGGCGCTTGAAGAACACTTGCTGCTCAAGGGGCTTGAGGCAGCGGAGCACTGCTGGCCGGGAGTACCGGTTTACCTGTCGGCGCAGGCGCATTTGCAGGGGTTTTATGCCCGCCATGGGTTTGAGGTGGTGGGCGAGGAACATCTTGAAGATGACATCCCGCACATCGGGATGCGCAAAGGCTGACATTGCCGGGGTGCTTTGCACCCCTTTCGCCGGCAAGCCAGCTCCCACAGGTTACGCACAGGCCTGAGCCCCAAATGTTTCAGGGGTAACCCAGCACTTCGCGGATCTGCCGCAGATGGCGGATGATCCACTGCTTGTCGATCGCCCCCCAGTCATGAATGCGGTAATGCCCGGCGTGGTTGCGTGCGCCTTCCTGCTGTTCGAACTCGCAGACGATGTCCAGGTCAGCCAGGGCGGCGATGGTGTCCTGAGCCGTGCGCCGCGGCATGCCGGTGGCCTCCATCAGGGCGGGCACGCTGGTCGCGGTCTGGCTGTCGATCAGCCAGGCGACATACAGGCGACGGTAGAAGCTGCTCTTGGTCTTGCTCACTTCCATGCTGCGTAGTCCTTAACAGTTGCCCGGCAGCTCCCGATAGGTCAGGTAGACGCGCAGGTCGAATTCCAGTTGGTGGTAGTCCGGCTCCATATGCTGGCAGAGCTGGTAGAACGCCTTGTTATGGTCGCGCTCGCGCAGGTGCGCCAGTTCGTGTACCACGATCATGCGCAAGAACTGCGGCGCAGCCTCCTTGAACAGCGAGGCAATGCGGATTTCCTTCTTCGCCTTGAGCTTGCCGCCCTGCACCCGCGACACCGCCGTGTTCAGGCCCAGGGCCCGATGGGTCAGGTCGAGACGGTTGTCGAACAGCACCTTGTCCAGGTTCGGCGCACTGCGCAGGTATTGCTGGCGCAGGTCCTGGGCATAGCTGTACAGCGCCTTGTCGCTTTGCACGTCATGGCGGTCGGGGTAGCGGCGCTGCAGGTATTCGCCCAGGCGGTCGCTGTCGATCATCTGCCGCACCTGCTGTTGCAGGTGCGGGGGGTAGGCTTGCAAGTAACGTAATACGGTCATGGCGCTGCATTCGGCGTAACGAATGCCGATTCTAGCCAATCATGGCCCAGGCCAGGAGAAAATCGCCGGGAAGCCGCTGGCATCCGCCGCGGTCATCGGGTACGCCACCAGGAAGCCCTGCACGTATTCGCAACCATTGGCCTTCAGCCAAGCCGCCTGGGCCGGGGTTTCCACACCCTCGGCGATCACTGTGATGCCGTAGTCGGCGCACAGGCCGATGACACTACGGACCAGGGCAGCATCTACTGCCGAATCGGGCAAGCGCGCCACCAGGTGGCGGTCGAGCTTCAAGGTGTCGATCGGCAAGTCACGCAGCATGCGCAACGAGCAGTCGCCGGCGCCAAAATCGTCCAGGGCCACCCGCACCCCCAGCTCTCGCAAGCGGTGTATCTGTTTGACCGCCGCATCAATGTTGTACATCAGCGAAGTTTCCGCGACTTCCACCTCCAGCTGCGCCGGGTCCAGCTGGTAAAGCTGGATCACCCGCTGCAACTCCTCGACCAGGCCGGGCATGACAAACTGCGCGCGGCTCAGGCTGATGCCAAGCACAAGGTCGGCGGGAAACCGGTCGTACCAGGCCTGGCGCTGGGCGGCCCCTTGGCGGTAGATCCAGCTGGCCAGGCGGTTGATCAGGCGGGCTTCTTCCAGCAATGGAATGAACAGCCCCGGCGGCACGTCGCCGACGCTGGGGTGCTGCCAGCGCAACAAGGCCTCGAAGCCACGCAGTCGGCCATCAATGAAGGACACCTGCGGCTGGTACACCAAGGTGAAGTCCTGCTGCTCGATGGCGGCGCGCACACTGTCTTCCAGCATCAGCCGCGAACGCGCCCGTCCGTTGAGCTCCTGGTCGTAGAAACGGTACTGCTGGCGCCCTGCCTGCTTGGCGGCGTACATCGCCGCATCGGCTGCGCGCAGCAGGCCTTCCACATTGGCCCCGCAGTCCGGGTAGGTGGCGATGCCGATGCTGACCCCAAGGCATACATCAAGCCCTTCGATCTGGTGGCTGATCGAAATACGCTCAAGCAACTGCTCGGCATAGCGCCCGGCCTGTTCGGGATACGGCAGGCTGTCGAAAAGCGCGGTGAATTCGTCACCGCCCATGCGTGCCAGCAAGGCCTCGCTGCCCAGGCAATCCTTGAGTTGCTCGCCCACCCAGCGCAGTACACGGTCACCGGTGTCGTGGCCCAACGAGTCGTTGATGCGCTTGAAGCCATCCAGGTCCATGTACATCAATGCCTGCGCCTTGTCCGAGCGCTCGTTGCGCAGCAGCGCACCTTCGGCAGCCTGGTAGAAACCGCGGCGGTTGAGCAGGCCGGTGAGCGGGTCGGTCACAGCCTGGTATTCCAGCTGCTGGTGCAGGTTGCGCACCACCGACATGTCCAGCACGGTGACCACCATGGCCTGTTGGTCAGCCGGCAGCGGGGCGCAGGACAACGCCACCGGCACCAGTTCGCCGCCGGGGGTACGCAGCTGGGCATCATGCACCCGGAAGATACACCGCCCCAGGTAGGCCTGGTAGAAGTCAGAATCACCCCACAGGCTGGCACTGGCCAGTTGCACCAGGTCGAGCAGGTGCACGCCCTGCAGTTGCTGCATCGGGGCAGACAGCAAGCGTGAAATGGCCGGGTTGGCAAAACTGATGATGCCCTGGGCATCCACCACCAGGATGCCTTCGGCGGCATTCTCCAGGATCGACGCATTGAACGCCCTGGCCGCTTCCAGCTCGCGCGTCAGGCGCTGCAGCATGCGCCGGTTGCGTTGCTGGTCGAGCAAGGCCTGGACCTTGGGCTTGAGAATTTGCGGGTCGAACGGTTTGAACATGTAGTCCACAGCGCCGCTGGCGTACCCTTTGAGCACGGCGGCTTCGGACTGTTCGTTGGCGGTAAGGAATATGATCGGTGTCAGCCGGGTGCGCTGGCTGCCACGCATCAGCCGGGCGACTTCGAAACCATCCATCTCCGGCATCTGTACATCCAGCAAGACCAGGTCGACATCGTGTTCGAGCAACGCACTCAAGGCTTCCGTCCCCGAGCTTGCCGTCAACACTTGCCAATCCTGCCGGGCCAGCAACGCCCGCATGCTGATGAGGTTCTCCGGGTAGTCATCTACCACCAGTAGAACCGAGCTGCCATCCAGTGGCTGTGGTTGAACTTGAGCTTGAGCGCCATCCATGCTGCTTCTCGATTATGTGACCGACTTCAAAATACGGTTGGATCCATTAGTACTCTAGACCTGAGGTGGTAACACGCAATGCAATCAGAACGCTATCAGCGGTTCAACTGTACGGTAGCCGACTAACGGTCGGTCTGCCGGATTTATGCTCCGGCTTTTTGTCGCCCATAAAAAAACCCGCATCACTGCGGGTTTTTTACGGCTGCCGGTCGATCAGTTGACCTTGGCGGCCAGCTCACCTTTCAGGTAGCGCTGGTACATGCCTTCCAGGGAGATCGGCTTGATCTTCGAGGCATTACCGGCAGTGCCGAAGGCTTCGTAACGGGCAATGCACACGTCACGCATGGCTTTGACGGTTTCACCGAAGAACTTGCGTGGGTCGAACTCGCTCGGGTTCTGCGCCATCAAGCGACGCATTGCACCGGTGGAAGCCAGGCGCAGGTCGGTGTCGATGTTGACCTTGCGCACGCCGTGCTTGATGCCTTCAACGATCTCTTCGACCGGTACACCGTAGGTTTCCTTGATGTCGCCGCCGTACTGGTTGATGATCGCCAGCCACTCTTGCGGTACCGAGGAAGAACCGTGCATCACCAGGTGGGTGTTGGGGATGCGCTTGTGGATTTCCTTGATGCGGTCGATGGCCAGCACGTCACCGGTAGGTGGCTTGGTGAACTTGTAGGCACCGTGGCTGGTACCGATGGCGATCGCCAGGGCGTCGACCTGGGTCTTCTTGACGAAGTCGGCCGCTTCTTCCGGATCGGTCAGCATCTGGCTGTGGTCCAGCACGCCTTCGGCGCCGATGCCGTCTTCTTCACCGGCCATGCCGGTTTCCAGCGAACCCAGGCAGCCCAGCTCGCCTTCTACCGAAACGCCGCAGGCGTGCGCCATGGCAACGGTCTGCTGAGTAACGCGGACGTTGTACTCGTAGTCGGTCGGGGTCTTGCCGTCTTCGCCCAGCGAACCGTCCATCATCACCGAGCTGAAGCCCAGCTGGATGGAGCGCTGGCAGACGTCAGGGCTGGTGCCGTGGTCCTGGTGCATGCACACCGGGATGTGCGGGAATTCCTCGATCGCAGCCAGGATCAGGTGACGCAGGAACGGGGCACCGGCGTATTTGCGGGCGCCGGCCGAGGCCTGGACGATCACCGGGGAGTCGGTCTTGTCAGCCGCTTCCATGATGGCGCGCATCTGCTCAAGGTTGTTGACGTTGAAAGCTGGTACGCCGTAACCGAACTCGGCGGCGTGGTCCAGCATCTGGCGCATGCTAATGAGTGCCATTGTGTATCTCTCTCCCGACAAGCGTCGTTTGTTTCGTGCAAGCCTGCCGCAGGGGCGGTTGCTGTTCAAGTAGTGTGGGCCATTCACGCGGCCCGGCCAGTCACGGTGCCTTGCAGCCCCGCCCAATCAGGTCGTTGGTTGCCACCCAGTACACCAGGCCTTCTTCGCCCTTGGTGTGGAAGGCCAGCATGCCATCGCTGTACAGCGCACCCGAAGCACCCGGCTCGGACTTGAGCCGGTAGACCTGGTCACCGCCGCCAAGGCGTACGTCGACCTGCTCGCGTTGTGCATCGGCGAAGCGCCACAGCACTTCGGCCTGGGTGTCGCAGACCCAACGGGTCCAGTTGTCTGCCGGGGCGGGTTGCGCCGGCTGCAGCAGTGAGCATCCTGCCAGTGTCGCCAGGGCCGTTACGGCCAAAAGCGCTTTCATTCAGTTTCCTCGATTTGGGGCTGCCGTGCAGCCCTTCGCGGGCTTGCCCGCTCCCACAGAGACCGCACTGTACCTGTGGGAGCGGGCAAGCCCGCGAAGGGCCGCACAGCGGCCCCTTCTTCAAGACCACAAATCAACCTTCAGGTTGCCTATCACCCGATCAAGGGCAACCCGGCGCCTTGCGCTGGTGGTCTTCGTCGTACTTTTCCAGGCCTTCCGGGCCCACGCGCTTGCTGATGACCGGCACGGTTTCGGCCTGCCACTCGGACTGGTAGCAACCACCCTTGGGCGGATGCGCCGGGTCGCCATCCGAGGCCGGGCTGCCAGAGCAGGCGCTCAGCAGGCCAGCCAGCATCATCACAGGCAATTGCTTGACCATCAGGCCACTCCCTTTGCCAAGCGCCGACGTCATCAGGCCTTGGCCCGCTCTTCCAGGATTGCCACCGCTGGCAGGACCTTGCCCTCGACGAACTCGAGGAAAGCACCACCACCGGTAGAAATGTAGGAGATTTGCTCGCTGACGCCATATTTGTCGATGGCTGCCAGGGTGTCACCGCCACCGGCGATGGAGAACGCTGCGCTCTCGGCAATGGCTTTTGCCAGCACCTTGGTGCCGTTGCCGAACTGGTCGAACTCGAACACGCCGACCGGGCCGTTCCACAGGATAGTCTTCGACGACTTCAGCAGCTCGGCGAAGTTGGCTGCAGTTTGCGGGCCGATATCCAGGATCATGTCGTCGGCAGCAACGTCGGCGATGGCCTTGACGGTAGCTTCGGCGCTCTCGGCGAACTCCTTGGCAACCACCACGTCGACGGGCAGCGGCACGCTGACCTTGGCAGCGATGGCCTTGGCGGTGTCAACCAGGTCAGGCTCGTACAGGGACTTGCCAACCGGGTGACCAGCAGCGGCCAGGAAGGTGTTGGCAATGCCGCCACCAACGATCAGTTGGTCGCAGACCGAGCTCAGGCTGTTCAGTACGTCCAGCTTGGTCGATACCTTGGAACCGGCAACGATGGCTGCCATTGGCTTGGCCGGGGCCTTCAGGGCCTTGCCCAGAGCGTCCAGTTCAGCAGCCAGCAGCGGGCCTGCAGCAGCGACTTTGGCAAACTTGGCTACACCGTGAGTGGAACCTTCGGCGCGGTGGGCGGTGCCGAAGGCGTCCATGACGAACACGTCACACAGGGCAGCGTACTTCTGCGCCAGCTCGTCGGCGTTCTTTTTCTCGCCCTTGTTGAAGCGCACGTTCTCGAACAGCACCAGCTCGCCGGCCTGTACCGCGACACCGTCCAGGTAGTCGGCAACCAGTGGCACGTCACGGCCAAGGGCCTTGCTCAGGTAGTCGGCAACCGGCTTGAGGCTGTTCTCGGCAGAGAATTCGCCTTCGGTCGGGCGGCCCAGGTGCGAGCAGACCATTACCGCCGCGCCCTTCTCCAGGGCCAGCTTGATGGTCGGCAGCGCTGCCAGGATACGCGCGTCGCTGGTTACCACACCGTCCTTCACAGGCACGTTGAGGTCTTCGCGGATCAGTACGCGCTTACCTTGCAGGTCGAGGTCGGTCATCTTCAACACGGTCATGAATGCAGTCCTTCAGGGCTGTTTGTTGCGGGTTGGGTGAACGACGTGCAGAAAGTGTTCGGCAACGTCGAGCATACGGTTGGCAAAACCCCATTCGTTGTCGAACCAGGCCAGCAGGTTCACCAGGCGGGGGCCGGAAACGCGGGTCTGGCTGGCATCGACAATCGCCGAATGCGGGTCATGGTTGAAATCACAGCTGGCGTGCGGCAGCTCGGTGTAGGCCAGCAAGCCTTTCAGCGGGCCTTCCAGCGCGGCCTCGCGCAGCACCCGGTTGACCTCGGCCGCACTGGTGTCGCGGGCGGTCTGCAGGGTGATGTCCAGGCACGAGACGTTGACGGTCGGTACACGTACCGCTTTGGCCTGGATTCGCCCGGCAAGTTCCGGGAGCAGGCGTTCGATGCCACGTGCCAGACCAGTGGACACCGGGATCACCGACTGGAAGGCCGAACGCGTGCGGCGCAGGTCTTCGTGGTGGTAGGCGTCGATCACCGGCTGGTCGTTCATCGCCGAGTGGATGGTGGTGATCTGCACGTACTCGATGCCGAACGCCTGGTCCAGCACACGTAGCAGCGGCACGCCGCAGTTGGTGGTACACGAGGCATTGGACACCAGGCGTTCGCTGCCGGTCAGGCAGGCCTGATTGATACCGTAGACCACCGTGGCGTCAACGTCGGCCTCGCTGGCCATGGGCTGCGAGAACAGCACACGTGGCGCGCCGGCGTCGAGGAAACGCTGGCCATCGGCACGGGTGTTATAGGCACCCGAGCACTCCAGTACCAGGTCGATACCCAGCGAGGCCCAGTCGATGCCTTCGGGGGTGGCACTGCGCATTACCTTCACGCAGTCGCCATTGATATGCAGACAGTCGCCGTCAACTTTCACCTCGCCGGGGAAACGCCCGTGGGTGGAGTCGAAGCGTGTCAGGTATTCCAGGCTGGCCTGGTCGGCCAGGTCGTTCAGCGCGACGATCTCGAAACCGGCCTTCGCCCCCCGCTCGAACAGCGCGCGCAGGACACAGCGGCCGATGCGGCCATAACCGTTGAGTGCAACTTTGTAGGGACGCAGGTGGGACATAGGTAGCTCTTGAACTCCGGCAGTTGAACGGGGCCGCTGCGCGGCCCATTCGCGGCACAAGGCCGCTCCTACAGGGGACGGCGTATGCAATACCCTGTAGGAGCGGCCTTGTGCCGCGAACGAGGGCCAAAGGCCCTCGCCTTCCTTGTATCAGTCTTCCAGCAGCTCTTCGGCAGTGCCCAGGATGTTCTCCAGGGTGAAACCGAATTCTTCGAACAGTGCAGAGGCCGGGGCCGACTCACCGTAGGTGGTCATGCCAATGATACGACCTTCCAGGCCGACGTACTTGTACCAGAAGTCGGCATGGGCGGCTTCGATGGCGATGCGCGCCCCCACTTCCAACGGCAGCACGGACTGTTTGTAGGCAGCGTCCTGGGCGTCGAACACACTGGTGCTTGGCATCGACACGACGCGAACCTTGCGGCCTTGCTCGGTCAGTTTGTCGAACGCCTGAACGGCAAGGCCCACTTCGGAACCGGTAGCGATCAGGATCAGCTCAGGCTCGCCAGCACAGTCTTTCAGCACGTAACCGCCACGGGCGATGTCAGCGATCTGCTGGGCGTCGCGGTCCTGGTGCTGCAGGTTCTGACGCGAGAAGATCAGCGCCGAAGGGCCATTCTTGCGCTCCAGGGCGTGCTTCCAGGAAACCGCCGACTCAACGGCGTCAGCTGGGCGCCAGGTGTCCAGGTTCGGCGTGCTGCGCAGGCTGGCCAGCTGCTCGATCGGCTGGTGAGTCGGGCCGTCTTCGCCCAGACCGATGGAGTCGTGGGTGTAGACGTGGATCACACGCTGCTTCATCAGGGCAGACATGCGCACGGCGTTGCGGGCGTATTCCATGAACATCAGGAAGGTCGCACCGTAAGGCACCAGGCCACCGTGCAGGGCAACGCCGTTCATGATGGCGGTCATGCCGAACTCGCGCACGCCGTAGTACATGTAGTTGCCATTGGCATCTTCATGGCTGACGCCCTTGCAACCTTTCCACAGGGTCAGGTTGGAGCCAGCCAGGTCGGCCGAGCCGCCCAGCAGTTCCGGCAGCAGCGGGCCGAAAGCGTTCAGGGTGTTCTGGCTGGCCTTGCGGCTGGCAATGGTCTCGCCCTTGGCCGCGACTTCAGCAATATAGGCAGCGGCTTTTTCCGCGAAGTCGGCTGGCAGCTCACCGCTCAGGCGGCGCTTGAGTTCGCCTGCCAGCTCAGGGAAGGCAGCGGCGTAGGCGTCGAAGCGCTTGTTCCACTCGGCTTCGACCTTGGCGCCAGCGTCCGTGGCATCCCACTCGGCATAAATGTCGGCAGGTACTTCGAACGGACCGTGGTTCCAGTTCAGTTCCTTGCGCGCCAGGGCGATTTCGTCGTTGCCCAGCGGAGCACCGTGGCAGTCTTCCTTGCCCTGCTTGTTCGGCGAACCGAAACCGATGATGGTCTTGCAGCAGATCAGGGTCGGGCGATCGCTCTTGCGGGCGGTGTCGATGGCGGTACGGATCTCGTCGGCGTCGTGGCCATTGACGTTGCGGATCACCAGCCAGTTGTAGGACTCGAAACGCTTCGGCGTGTCGTCAGTGAACCAGCCTTCCACTTCACCGTCGATGGAGATGCCGTTGTCGTCATAGAAGGCAACCAGCTTGTTCAGGCCCAGGGTGCCGGCCAGCGAGGCGACTTCGTGGGAGATGCCTTCCATCATGCAGCCGTCGCCCAGGAACACGTAGGTGTTGTGGTCGACGACGTTGTGGCCTTCACGGTTGAACTGGGCGCCCAGTACCTTCTCGGCCAGGGCGAAGCCCACGGCGTTGGCCAGGCCTTGGCCCAGCGGGCCGGTGGTGGTCTCCACACCCGGGGTGTAGCCGAACTCCGGGTGGCCCGGGGTACGGCTGTGCAGCTGGCGGAACGATTTGAGGTCATCGATGGTGACGTCGTAGCCGGTCAGGTGCAGCAGCGAGTAGATCAGCATGGAGCCGTGGCCGTTGGACAGCACGAAGCGGTCACGGTCGGCGAAACTCGGGTTGCTCGGGTTGTGCTTCAGATAGTCGCGCCAAAGCACTTCGGCGATATCCGCCATGCCCATGGGGGCACCTGGGTGGCCGCTGTTGGCCTTTTGCACGGCATCCATGCTGAGTGCACGAATGGCGTTGGCACGTTCACGACGGCTGGGCATCGCTGATCTCCTGGGGGCTTGAATAGGTAGTGTTACGAAAAAGGCGGCCATTTTCGCCCACTGGGGGGGCTTGGGGCAATGACGTATGGTCGCAGTCGGGGGATTTTCCTGTGATTGGCATTCAATTCGGGGCAAAACCGGGTTAACCGTCCCGCCCATCACCCAATATCAAAACTTTTTGATATTGGCCTTGCTAGGGCATCGATGCCTGTCTAGACTGCCGCCCCATGAACCTCCGTGCGCAATCGATTCCCGAGCAACGCGAAGCATTGGCCGCCCTGTGCAAAGCCAGTGGCGATGCGCTGCGCCTGAATGTTTTGCGCGCACTGGCCAACGATTCGTTCGGCGTGCTGGAGCTGGCGCAGATCTTCGACATCGGCCAGTCGGGCATGAGCCACCACCTGAAGGTGCTGGCCCAGGCCGAGCTGGTGGCAACCCGCCGCGAAGGCAACGCCATCTTCTATCGCCGTGCCCTGCCCGACGGCCTGCGCCTGGGCGGCCGGCTGCATGCGGCGCTGCTCGATGAAGTCGACGACCTGGTCCTGCCGCCCGATGTGCAGGCGCGGATCGCCCAGGTGCAGCAGCGCCGTGCGGCCACCAGCCAGGACTTCTTCCTGCGCGTTGAAGAAAAGTTTCGCGCCCAGCAAGACCTGATCGCCGGCCTGCCGCAGTACCGCGAAAGCCTGCTTGCGCTACTCGACAAACTGCATTTCGACCCGGCCGCTAGCGCCCTGGAGGTCGGCCCCGGTGACGGCGGCTTCCTCCCCGACCTGGCCCGGCGTTTCGCCCAGGTGACCGCCCTGGACAACAGCCCGACCATGCTCGAACTGGCGCGCCAAGTATGCCAGCGCGAGGGGCTCGACAACGTGCACCTGCAGTTGGCCGATGCACTGGGTGCAACGGATGTGGCCGCCGACTGCGTTGTGCTGAACATGGTGCTGCACCATTTCAGCGACCCGGCCCTGGCCTTGCGCCAGCTGGCCAAACGGGTGAAGGCAGGCGGTAGCCTGCTGGTCACCGAATTGTGCAGCCATGACCAGGGGTGGGCGCGGGTCGCCTGCGGCGACCTGTGGCTTGGCTTTGAACAGGACGACCTGGCCCGCTGGGCCAACGCTGCCGGGCTGGCCCATGGGGACAGCCTGTACGTGGGCTTGCGTAACGGTTTCCAGATCCAGGTCCGCCATTTCCAGCGGACGGCTGGCGACATACACCATCGGTAAATTTCAGGAACCTTCGAGATGAGCGAATACTCCCTTTTCACCTCCGAGTCCGTGTCCGAAGGGCATCCGGACAAGATCGCCGACCAGATTTCGGACGCCGTCCTTGATGCCATCATCGCTCAGGACAAATACGCCCGCGTAGCGTGCGAAACCCTGGTCAAGACCGGTGTCGCCATCATCGCCGGCGAAGTCAGCACCTCGGCCTGGGTCGACCTGGAAGACCTGGTGCGCAAGGTCATCATCGACATCGGCTACAACAGCTCGGACGTCGGCTTCGACGGCGCTACCTGCGCCGTGATGAACATCATCGGCAAGCAGTCGGTGGACATCGCCCAGGGCGTGGACCGCTCCAAGCCAGAAGACCAGGGCGCCGGTGACCAGGGCCTGATGTTCGGTTATGCCAGCAACGAAACCGAAGTGCTGATGCCGGCACCGATCTGCTTCTCGCACCGTCTGGTCGAGCGCCAGGCCGAAGCGCGCAAGTCCGGCCTGCTGCCGTGGCTGCGCCCGGATGCCAAGTCGCAGGTCACCTGCCGCTACGAAAACGGCAAGGTAGTCGGTATCGACGCCGTGGTGCTGTCGACCCAGCACAACCCGGAAGTGTCGCAGAAAGACCTGCAAGAAGCCGTGATGGAGCTGATCGTCAAGCACACCCTGCCTGCCGAGCTGCTGCACAAGGGCACCCAGTACCACATCAACCCGACCGGCAACTTCATCATCGGTGGCCCGGTGGGCGACTGTGGCCTGACCGGCCGCAAGATCATCGTCGACTCCTACGGCGGCATGGCCCGCCACGGTGGTGGCGCGTTCTCCGGCAAGGACCCGTCCAAGGTCGACCGTTCCGCTGCCTACGCCGGCCGCTACGTAGCCAAGAACATCGTTGCCGCTGGCCTGGCCGAGCGCTGCGAGATCCAGGTGTCGTACGCCATTGGCGTGGCCCAGCCGACCTCCATCTCGATCAACACCTTCGGTACCGGCAAGGTCTCCGACGACAAGATTATCCAGCTGGTGCGCGAGTGCTTCGACCTGCGTCCGTACGCCATCACCACCATGCTCGACCTGCTGCACCCGATGTACCAGGAAACCGCTGCCTACGGCCACTTCGGCCGCGAGCCGCAGCAGAAGACTGTCGGCGACGACACCTTCACCACCTTTACCTGGGAGCGCACCGACCGCGCCCAGTCGCTGCGTGACGCTGCCGGCCTGTAAGTTTCCTGCAGCGCCAGACGAAAGCCCCTGCCGAGCGATCGGCAGGGGCTTTTTTGTGACATATCGGCTGACAATCGCGCGGCGGCAAGCGCCTGCAAACCTGCCTAGGCTGGAGGACTCACCCGCCATGCAAGGATGCTGGCCATGCCTTACCTGCTGCTTGTCCTGCTGTTTGCGCTACACACCCCACTGGCCAGCGCCACCTCATGCCCCGACTGGACCCCGCAACAGGCCGAGGCGGAAGTTGCGCAACTGCGCGCCACGCTTGCCCGATGGGACGAGCACTACCATCGCCAGGGTGTTGCCCTGGTCGCCGATGAACTGTACGACCAAAGCCGCGAGCGGCTGAATCACCTGCAGCAGTGCTTCGCGATTGGCAGCAGCCCCTCCCCCTTGGCCAGCGCTCGCGGCCCGGTCCCCCACCCCGTGCCGCATACCGGCGTCGACAAGCTGGCAGACCGCCAGGCTGTGGCGCGATGGATGGCCGGCAAGACCGGCGTGTGGGTACAGCCCAAGGTCGACGGTGTTGCAGTATCCCTCACTTACCAGCAGGGCCGATTGGTACAGCTGACCAGCCGGGGTGACGGTGTACACGGCCATGACTGGAGCCGACACATTCCACAACTCGGCGCAATCACCCGACAGTTGCCCATGCCGGTAGACCTGCACTTGCAAGGTGAGCTGTATCTGCGCCTGAACGAACACGTACAAGCCAAGGCAGGCAGTGCCAACGCCCGCGGCACCGTGGCCGGGCTGCTCGCACGCAAGCACCTGACCGCCGAGCAAGGGGACACGATCGGCCTGTTTGTGTGGAGCTGGCCGCAGGGCCCCGGGCAACAGGCAGAACGCCTCGCACAGCTGGCACAACTGGGGTTCCCGGACAGCCTGCGTTACAGCATCGCCATCGACACGCTGGAGGAGGCAGCACACTGGCGTGAGCACTGGTACCGCTCCCCCCTGCCCTTTGCCACCGATGGTGTGATCCTGCGCCAGGGCAACCGGCCGCCCGCCCAGCGCTGGCAAGCCAAGGCGCCGTACTGGATCGCGGCCTGGAAACACCCCTATGTGCAAGCCTTGGCCGAGGTGCGCGACGTGCGCTTTCGGGTTGGCCGCACCGGCAGGGTCACGCCCATTGTGCATGTGCAGCCGGTAACCCTCGATGACCGGCGCATTTCCCAGGTAAGCCTTGGCTCGCTGGGGCGCTGGCAAGCCTTGGATATCCGCCCCGGCGACCAGGTGGCCATCAGCCTGGCCGGGCTGACCATTCCACGTCTGGACCACGTCGTGCACCGCGCTGTCGAGCGCCAGCCACTGGCCGTGCCTGCACCCGACCAGCATCATGCCCACAGCTGCTGGCAGGCCAGCGAAGGCTGTGAAGAGCAATTCATTGCCCGGCTTACCTGGCTTGGCGGAAAACAAGGCCTGGCCTTGCCGCGTACCGGGCCCGGCACATGGCGCCGGCTGGTCGAAGCGGGCCTGGTAACGTCGATGACCGACTGGCTGCATCTCGATGCCGAGCGCCTGCAGCAGGTACCCGGCATTAGCAGCCTGACGGCGGCACAGCTGCTGGGCAGCTTCGACCAAGCGCGCTCACGCCCTTTCGATCAGTGGCTGCGCGGCATTGGCGCGCCCGTCAGCAAGCATCTACAACTGACAGGCGACTGGGCAGAGCTGGCTTCACGCAGTACCGGGCAATGGCAAACCGTGCCCGGCATCGGCGCAAAACGCTCGCGCCAACTTGTGGATTTCTTCGCGGCTCCTGAGGTGCAAGCCGTTGCTGACCGGTTGGCAAAAACCGGCATAGAGGGGTTCCCGGGTACGCCCCAGCGCATTGAGCAATGATTTTTTACCATTTATCTCGTAGGAAAAACCCGAGATTAAAGCCGAACACCTCACCAAGGGTTCCTAAATGGGCAAAACCAAGGCAGGATTTCCACCAACTTTTGCTGCCCCGCCCCGTTCAGGAGGCTTTTCATGAAACGCATTTCGACTCTTTTCCTGCTCGCATCACTGGGTTTGGCTGCGGGAGCTGTACAAGCGGCCCAGCCGGACCCAGGCCTGACCGGTTGCGCCGCCAAGCGCAGCGCCATCGAGAACCAGTTGAAAATCGCCCGCGACCACGGCAACAGCGACCAGGTCGCCGGGCTGGAGGAAGCACTGCGTGGCGTGGACAACTGCACCGACGCGAGCCTGCGCAAAGAGCGTGAGCAGAAGGTGCTGGATGCACGTCACGAAGTGGCGCAGCGCGAAAAAGACCTGAAGAAAGCCGAGAAAAAAGGCGACGCGGAGAAGATCAACAAGCGCAAGGACAAGCTTGCCGAATCGCGTAAAGAGTTGCAGGAAGCCGTGGACGATCTGGATCGCTGACAGCGATTTGCGTTGCCCTTACTGGCCTCATCGCCGGCAAGCCAGCTCCAACAGGTATCACACTGCCTTCAATTACTGCGCAGTACCTGTGTGAACTGGCTTGCCGGCGATGAGGCCACAGCAGGCCATCAATGATTACGAAACTCGGTATGGCACGCCTTGCACGCCGCTTCGACCTTATCCATCGGCGCTTTCAGCTGTGCAGCGTCCAGCGGCTGGCTGCGGCTGACATCGACCAGTTCGCCCGTGACGCTTTCCAGCTGCCGGGCCAGGTCATGAAAACGCGCCTGACGCTCCCATACCTCTGCGCGCGCGGCACTGTCACCGCCATCGCGCACCTGCGGAAAGTGCTGCCAGGGTTGATGCGACAGGCTGTCCAGCTTCAGCGCACCGTCGGCAAACTTCAGCCCGTCGAACGGCAACCGGCCACGCAGCATGCCACCCAGGTCTTCACTGGTCTTGAGCATGTCCTTGAATATCACCTTGCGTTTGCCCAGTGGCGAGTTGGGGTCAACCCGGTCACAACCACTCAGGGCCAGGGCGGCCAGCAGAACAACGGTCAATCGCTTCAACATCACGCTCACTTCGGCCTACGCAAATGGGCGGCCAGTATCGCTGCCCAAGGGCCAAACACCAATAGCCACATAAAAAACAGGGGCGAATTTTCATGTTCGCCCATGACAGGAATGCACACATGACATCTGCCCTGCGCCACCTGGCCTGGACACTCCCAGTGCTGGCTTTGCTGGCCGGCTGCAACGGCGGCGAAAGCGCCAAGCCCGAGCCCCACGCCATCGCCACCTACGCCCCGGCCACCTGGAAAGACCTGCCCGCAGTCAGCGACGAAGACCTGCTGGCCGGTTTCTACGCCTGGCGCAGCGGCTGTGAGAAGCTCAAGCGCGACCCGGTGTGGGCCGCCACCTGCGAAGCTGCCGGCAGCGACACGGCGAGCGCTGCCCAGGTGCGTACCTTCCTTGAGCAGAATCTGCAGGTTTATGGCCTGCGCTCCGCCGAGAACAATGCCAACGGCCTGATTACCGGTTACTACGAGCCGGTCTACCCCGGCAGCCTGAGCCAATCAGCCACCAACCATGTGGCGGTTTACGGCCCCCCGGATGACATGATCGTGGTCGACCTGGCCAGCGTCTACCCCGAGCTGAAGGGCAAGCGCCTGCGTGGTCGGCTCGATGGCCGGGTACTCAAACCATACGACACTGCCGAAGTGATCAACCGTAACGGCGTCAAGGCACCGGTGCTGGCCTGGCTGACCGACCCGATGGACCTGCAATTCCTGCAGATCCAGGGTTCGGGCCGGGTACAACTGGAAGACGGCCGTCAGCTGCGTCTGGGCTACGCCGATCAGAACGGCCACCCCTACCGGCCGATTGGCCGCTGGCTGGTGGAGCAGGGCCAGTTGAAAAAAGAAGAAGTGAGCATGGGTGCGATTCATGCCTGGGCCCAGGCTAACCCGCAGCGCGTACCGGAACTGCTGGCCAGCAACCCCAGCTACGTGTTCTTCAGCACCCGCCCGGACAGCAACGAAGGCCCGCGCGGTTCGTTGAACGTACCGCTGACAGCGGGCTACAGCGTGGCCATCGACCGCAAGGTGATTCCGCTGGGCAGCCTGTTGTGGCTTTCCACCACGCGCCCGGACGGCTCGCCAGTGGTGCGCCCGGTGGGTGCGCAGGACACTGGTGGGGCGATTGCGGGTGAAGTGCGTGCCGACCTGTTCTGGGGCACCGGGCCGGAAGCCGGCGAGCTGGCGGGGAACATGAAGCAGCAGGGGCAGATCTGGATGCTCTGGCCTAAAGGCCAGCCACTACCTGAGGTACCTAAGGTACCTTGATCGGCGATGGATTCTTCGCGGGCTTGCCCGCGAAGAAGGCAACGCGGTTTCAGATGGAAACCACGAAGAACGACACGATAATTGCCAACCCGGCAAACCACACCAGCGAGCGCAAGGCCGCCCAATCGGCCAGATAGCAGATGATGTAAAGCAAGCGGCTGGTGATGTACATCACCCCCAGCACATCCTGCGTCACCTGCTCGGCATTACCGACGATATCCGCCACCAGCACCGCAGCCGCAAACGCCGGGAATGCCTCGTAGCCATTCTGCTGCGCCGCATGGGCACGCCGTGGCAAGCCCGACAAGGTATCAAGGAAGACTCGCGGGTCGTGATTGTCCTTGAGGCCGAACCGGCCGCTGGCCACCTTGGCGATCAAGGCACAAAGCGGGTTAAGCAGCAGCGCGATCAGGATGCACCACAGGGCAACGGTCATGCTCAGACTCCTTGTTCGATAATGGGTTAGAGCTTCATCACCAGCATGCCTGCCAGGACCAGCCCGCAAGCTAGGAGTCTCGGCCCGCCAAAAGGTTCTTTGAGGTAGCGCATACCCAGCAGCACCACCAGAATCACGCTCAACTCCCGCAATGCGGCCGCCTCGGCCACTGACCCCAGGTGCATGGCCCACAACACCAGGGCATAACTGAACAATACGCAGAACCCCACCGCCAGCCCCAGGCGCCATTGCGTTCGCCAGAACAGGACGAACGGTGCCCGCCGCGCCACGCTGGCCAGCAGCGGGAATTGCCAGGCACTGAGCAATGTCAGCCATACCAGGTAATCCCACGGTTGACCCCACAAGCGCACGGCCTGGCCGTCGAACCAGGTGTAGCAGCCGATGCACAGGCCGATCAGGGCCACCACCGGCAGCATCGACCAGGGCAGCCGGTCACCGCCGCCGCCCTGCCACAACAGGCAGGCCATGCCACACGGGATCAGCAGGATGCCGATGATCTGCTGCTGGCTCAGCGACTCCCCGGCAAAGGCCAGCGTCAGCCCCAGCACCACCAGCGGCGACAGCCCGCGCATCAGAGGATAGACCAGCCCCAGGTCGCCCACGCGGTAGGCCTTGATCAGCAGGTAGCGGTACAACTGCTCGGCCAGCGCCGAGGCTATCAGCCAAGGCCATATCTCAGCCGGCGGCACATCGACGAAGGCCACAGCCAGCACTGCGAACACCAGCGCCACCGTGTCCATGCTAGCTATCACCAGCAAGCGCTCGCCGCTGAATTTGATCAGGGTATTCCAGGTCGCATGCAGCAGGGCGGCGACCAGCACCAGGGATGTTGCCAACACGCCTTCTTGTCCTTATGGCTGATTATGGCTGTGAATATATAGCGTTCAGGGGGGCTTTGTGGGAGCGGGCATGCCCGCGAAGAATGCAACTCGGTGTATGGCACCGGCTGTGCCGGTGTTCGCGGGCACGCCCGCTCCCACAGGGTATCCAGTGCAGACTGTTACGGGAACGATTTGGACTAATTGGGTCAAACTCTGTGTCCCGAACCCCGCGCCAGGTCATCAAAGAACTGCCCGAGCCATTCGGGTAACGACTTGGAAGCCACTGTCACAGGATTCGGGATGCTTGAATTAGTTGCCGCGTTTATCTGCCTCACCACCCTCCTTACCTATGTAAATTACCGCTTCATCGGCCTGCCCCCCGCCATCGGCGTGATGGTCACGGCGTTGCTGTTCTCCCTGATGCTGCAGGGCCTGAGCCTGATCGGCTTCCCTGGCCTGGAAGAACGCGTCGAAGGGCTGATGAACCAGATCGATTTCAACGACCTGCTGATGCACTGGATGCTGGCGTTCCTGCTGTTTGCCGGCGCACTGCACGTGAACCTCAGCGATCTGCGCAGTTACCGCTGGCCGATCGGTTTGCTCGCGACAATCGGGGTGCTGATTGCCACCGTGGTCATCGGCTACCTGTCGCACTGGGTATTCGCGATGTTCGGCTGGCAAGTGCCACTGATCTACTGCCTGCTGTTCGGTGCGCTGATCTCGCCTACCGACCCGATTGCCGTGCTGGGCGCGCTGCGTACCGCCAACGCCTCCAAACCGCTGAAAACCACCATCGTCGGTGAGTCACTGTTCAACGATGGCACCGCAGTGGTGGTGTTCACCGTGTTGCTGGGCATCATCCAGCTGGGTGAAACGCCGAGCATGACCGACACGGCGATCCTGTTCGCCCGCGAGGCCATCGGCGGCGTGGTGTTTGGTGGCCTGATCGGCTACGCCACCTACCGCATGATCAAGAGCATCGAGCAGTACCAGGTGGAAGTCATGCTGACGCTGGCGCTGGTCATCGGCGGCTCGGCCATGTGCTACGAGCTGCACGTCTCGGCGCCGATCGCCATGGTGGTGGCCGGCCTGATCATCGGCAACCTGGGGCGCAACCTGGCGATGAACGACATGACCCGTCGCTACATGGACGGTTTCTGGGAGCTGATCGATGACATGCTCAACGCCCTGCTGTTCGCGCTGATCGGCCTTGAGCTGCTGCTGTTGCCGTTCAACTGGATGCACCTGGCGGCCGGCAGTGTGCTGGCGCTGGCGGTGCTGTTGTCGAGGCTGCTGACCGTGGCCCCGGCCATTGTGTTGCTGCGCCGCTGGCGCCCGGTGCCCAAAGGCACGGTGCGGGTGCTGACCTGGGGCGGCCTGCGTGGCGGGGTATCGGTGGCACTGGCGCTGTCGCTGCCACTGGGCGCGGAGCGTGACCTGCTGCTGTCGATCACCTACATCGTAGTGTTGTCGTCGATTCTGGTGCAGGGCTTGAGCATCGGGCGGGTGGTGCGCAAGGTCAGCGCCCAGCCGTAAGATTTTCGGGGCCGCTTTGCGGCCCCAAAAAATCGTCACTCGACTGCCGAATCCGGGAACTGGTCCTGGACATACTTGATCTCGGTGCGCCCGTGCGCTGCCGGCAAGCCGTCTTCACCGAGATTGACGAACACCATCTTGTCGACGGTCAGAATGCTCTTGCGGGTGATCTTGTTGCGCACTTCGCACTTGAGGGTGATCGAGGTGCGGCCGAACTCTGTGGCAGTGATGCCCAGCTCGATGATGTCACCCTGGCGCGAAGCGCTGACGAAGTTGATTTCCGATATGTATTTGGTCACGACGCGCTGGTTGCCCAGCTGGACGATGGCGTAGATGGCCGCCTCTTCGTCGATCCAGCGCAACAGGCTGCCACCGAACAGGGTGCCATTGGGGTTGAGGTCTTCGGGTTTAACCCACTTGCGGGTGTGAAAGTTCATCTGTACTCCTGACCTGCTTGGCTAACGTGTAGCAATGATGGCAGAGCGGCCGCCATCGCTCCATTGAACATCGACTATCGTCTCGATTAATCGACAGAAAACCTTGGGCAAGTGGCCGCGCGCGGCTATAATCTGCGCCGTTTCACATGGTCGCCCACTGCGGCGCCATGCCCGCCACCTGTCCGAGGGGCGCTGCAGCAGGCTAGGCCTGTCAGGCTCGGATGGGGCGTTGCTCGCTCTCGCGGGCGCTTAACGCACAACGGCGCCCATTCGCACACTACGAATGGAGGCTCTCATGAGCGCTGTAAACACGCCTGCTGGTTTTACCGATTTCAAAGTCGCTGACATCTCCCTGGCCGCTTGGGGCCGTCGCGAAACCATCATCGCCGAATCGGAAATGCCAGCCCTGATGGGCCTGCGTCGCAAGTACCTGACCGAGCAACCGCTCAAGGGTGCGAAGATCCTGGGCTGCATCCACATGACCATCCAGACTGCCGTGCTGATCGAAACCCTGGTAGCCCTGGGTGCCGAAGTGCGCTGGTCGTCCTGCAACATCTTCTCGACTCAAGACCAGGCCGCCGCGTCCATCGCCGCCGCCGGCATCCCGGTATTCGCCTGGAAAGGTGAAACCGAAGAAGAGTACGAGTGGTGCCTGGAGCAGACCATCCTGAAAGATGGCCAGCCATGGGACGCCAACATGATCCTCGACGACGGCGGCGACCTGACCGAGCTGCTGCACAAGAAGTACCCGCAGGTACTGGACCGCGTGCACGGTGTAACCGAAGAGACCACCACTGGCGTACACCGCCTGCTGGACATGCTGGCCAAAGGCGAGCTGAAAGTCCCGGCGATCAACGTCAACGACTCGGTCACCAAAAGCAAGAACGACAACAAGTACGGCTGCCGTCACAGCCTGAACGACGCCATCAAGCGTGGTACCGACCACCTGCTGTCGGGCAAGCAAGCCCTGGTGATCGGCTACGGTGACGTGGGCAAGGGCTCGGCCCAGTCCCTGCGTCAGGAAGGCATGATCGTCAAGGTCACCGAAGTTGACCCGATCTGCGCCATGCAGGCCTGCATGGACGGCTTCGAGCTGGTCTCGCCGTTCATCGACGGTATCAACGACGGCACCGAAGCCAGCATCGACAAGGCCCTGCTGGGCAAGATCGACCTGATCGTCACCACCACCGGTAACGTCAACGTCTGCGATGCCAACATGCTCAAGGCCCTGAAGAAGCGTGCCGTGGTCTGCAACATCGGCCACTTCGACAACGAGATCGACACCGCCTTCATGCGCAAGAACTGGGCCTGGGAAGAGGTCAAGCCGCAGGTACACAAGATCCACCGTACCGGCGCTGGCAGCTTCGACCCGCAGAACGACGACTACCTGATCCTGCTGGCCGAAGGCCGCTTGGTCAACCTGGGTAACGCCACTGGCCACCCAAGCCGCATCATGGACGGTTCGTTCGCCAACCAGGTGCTGGCACAGATTTTCCTGTTCGAGCAGAAGTACGCCGACCTGTCGGCCGAGAAGAAAGCCGAACGCCTGACTGTTGAAGTACTGCCGAAGAAACTCGACGAAGAAGTGGCCCTGGAAATGGTCCGCGGCTTCGGCGGCGTGGTTACCAAACTGACCAAGCAGCAAGCCGACTACATCGGCGTGACCGTCGAAGGCCCGTTCAAGCCGCACGCCTACCGCTACTAAGTAGTCGCAGGCAACGCTTCGCAACGATGCCCAAGCCAGGCCGGCCCACACCGCCCTGGCTTTTACTTGCAGCCTGCCGCTTGAAGCAGGCTGCTTGAGGAACGAGTAATGTCACAAGAACGCCGCTACAGTTTTGAGTTCTTCCCGACCAAGACCGACGCCGGTCACGAAAAGCTGATGGGCGTCGCCCGCCAGCTGGCCACCTACAACCCAGACTTCTTCTCCTGCACCTACGGTGCCGGTGGCTCGACCCGCGACCGCACGCTGAACACCGTGCTGCAACTGGAAAGCGAAGTGAAGGTACCGGCCGCACCGCACCTGTCGTGCGTGGGCGACTCCAAGGACGACTTGCGCGCCCTGCTGGCGGAATACAAGGCTGCCGGCATCAAGCGTATCGTCGCCCTGCGTGGCGACCTGCCATCGGGCATGGGCATGGCCAGTGGCGAACTGCGTTACGCCAGCGACCTGGTCGAGTTCATCCGCCAGGAAACCGCTGACCACTTCCACCTGGAAGTGGCCGCTTACCCGGAAATGCACCCACAGGCGCGCAATTTCGAAACCGACCTGGCCAACTTCGTGCACAAGGTCAAGGCTGGCGCCGACAGCGCCATCACCCAGTACTTCTTCAACGCCGACAGCTACTTCTACTTCGTCGAGCGCGCACAGAAGCTGGGCGTGGACATCCCGGTTGTACCCGGCATCATGCCGATCACCAACTACAGCAAGCTGGCCCGCTTCTCCGACGCCTGTGGCGCCGAGATCCCGCGCTGGATCCGCAAGCAGCTGGAAGCCTATGCCGACGACACCGCCAGCATCCAGGCATTTGGCGAAGAAGTGATTACCCGCATGTGCGAACAGCTGCTGCAAGGCGGCGCACCGGGCCTGCACTTCTACACCTTGAACCAGGCCGAGCCAAGCCTGGCGATCTGGAACAACCTGAAGCTGCCGCGCTGAAACTTTTTGGCAAAGTCTGCTTAAGAAATGATTAAGGCTTTGGTCATAGACTAAAGCCTTATTCATTTCCGGGTTACAGATCTTGCCAGCCATGCAGCATCCCCAGCCATCGCGCCCACAACTTGTCTACCTGGCTTTTGGTCCGGCGACCTACCATCAGGAAGCCTGCTTCAGCATCGTCAGCGCCCTCGCCCACCTGGGGCCGGCAGCAGGCGAAGCCATGGACATCCAGGTGTACACCGACAACCCGCAGCCCTACGCCAGGCTGCCCGTCACGGTCCACTTGCTGGACGAAGCCACGCGCCAGGCATGGAACGCCCCACACGGTTATCATTTTCGCAGCAAGCATGTGCTGCTGCGCCAAGTGCTGCAGCAACATCCGCTGGCCGTGCTGATCGACACCGACACTTTCTTCCGTACATCGCCGCTGCAGCTGTTCGCCCGGGTGGCCCCTGGGAAGCTGCTGTGCAATGCCATCGGCCCACGCTATGGTGCGAACCAGAAGTGCCTGCTGTACAAGAACCTGCTGTCCATATTGCAAGCCCGGGGCCTGGCCGACTGCCAGATGCCACTGGTCAATTCTGGGGTAATCGGCCTCACAGCCGCGGACGCCAGCACCCTGGACCGTTCCATCGACATGATGGACGAGTTCCACCCGCTGGCGCGCGAGGCTTACACACTCGAAGAGTTCTGCCTGGCGGTGGCGGCCTACCGCAAACTGGAGCTGGCCGAGTGCACCGATGTCATTCACCACTATTGGAGCCGCAAGGCGCAGTTCCGCGCCAAGATCCAGGCCTGGTTGCGCAAGCACGGCCATGACCCGCTGAGCCAGGCAGCGCTGGCCGACGTCGCCTTGGTCAATGACCAGCTACCACGGCCGCCTGCCCTGCACCGTCTAGGCTACAAGGCCCTGAGCCTGACCCTGCCGCGCCACGAACGCCAGTTTGCCCGCGAGCTGTTGTATGGGTGCTACCCCTACCCCAACGAATTCGACCTCGCCTGCGCGCCGGCCTGGTGGGACAAAGCTCTGGAAAACCTCAATGCCCGTCATGGCCAGGTGCAGCCCGAGCAACTGCGCCAGTGCTTGCGCCACCCGGGGTTGCGCCTGTCGTTGGGCGAGCGGCGCAAAGAGATCGAGGTGCATCTGCTGAGGTCTGGAAAGTAGCGGTAATCCTGTGGGAGCGGGTTTACCCGCGAAGGGGCCGGCACAGGAGAACACTCCCGCCACTGGCCTTGATTCGGCCGACCGCGTAATCTCCGGCCATGCCACTCGTCGCCCGCCTGTTCTGGATCCTGCTGCTCGCCTGCCTGAGCCCGTTGGCTCTGGGCGAGCGCCTGCGCCTGGTATCCGATGACTGGGCGCCCTACATTTATCAGCACGATGGCCAACCACGCGGTATCGACTACGAAGTCACCACCGAGGTATTAAAACGCCTGGGTGTCGAAGTGGAATGGCAGTTCCTGCCGTGGAAGCGCTGCCTGGCAATGATCGAGCAAGGCTTGGCCGACGGCATTCTGGACATTTTCCAGAGCGAGACCCGGCGCCCCTATCTGGTGTACGCCCCCGAGCCCTTGTCGGAGGTCGAGTTCGTGCTGTTCCAGGCCCGTGCACGCCGCCATGCCGTGGCCGGGCCCGAAGACCTCACAGGCCTCACCGTAGGCACCTCGCCCGGCTATGCCTATGGCGCTGCGTTCAACCAGGCCACACATTTTCGACGTGAAGCAGCGCCGACCCAGGAAGCCAACTTCGGCAAACTGCTGCTGGGCCGTATCGACCTGGCAATCACCGACCGCGTGGTCGGGCATTACCTGATCCGGCAGCTGGGCATGGAACAGCAAGTCGAGGAACTGCCGCTGGTGATCAACCGCCAGGCCCAGTACCTGGGACTGGTGCGCAAGCCGGGGCGCGAAACACTGGCCCTGGCCTTTGCCGAAGAACTGCAGCGTTTCAAGCAGGAACCGGCCTTTGCCGCCATCAGCCACCGGTACACAGGCGACATCGGAAACATTCTCAACGCCGTTGAGCAGCAGGAAAGCAGCACAGCGCCATAGCTCTGTTATACTCGGGCCTTCCCGCCCGGCTCACGCCCGGACGCTCGGCCTCGCAACAGGCATCCCGATCGGCACCGACGCCCCCCGGCGTTCCCCTCCGTTTCCCGGATGTGCAGTGAAAGCCCAGCTGGACCGGACGCGATCGCATCCCACCGATGCCCGTCGCGCCAGGCAGAACATCCCAACGGGCCCAGCCCACACGAGAACAGGATCGCCCATGTCCTTTGCTTCCCTCGGTCTCTCCGAGGCTCTTGTCCGCGCTATCGAGGCTGCGGGCTATACCCAGCCGACCCCCGTGCAACAGCGGGCGATTCCCGCCGTGTTGCAAGGCCGCGACCTGATGGTTGCCGCACAGACAGGTACTGGTAAAACCGGCGGCTTCGCCCTGCCGATTCTCGAGCGCCTGTTCCCGGCCGGCCACCCCGACAAGTCGCAGCGTCACGGCCCGCGCCAGCCGCGCGTGCTGGTCCTGACCCCGACCCGCGAGCTGGCAGCCCAGGTGCACGACAGCTTCAAGGTCTATGCCCGTGACCTGCCACTGGTCAGCGCCTGCATCTTCGGCGGCGTTGGCATGAACCCGCAAGTCCAGGCGATTGCCAAAGGCGTTGACGTGCTGGTTGCCTGCCCGGGCCGCCTGCTCGACCTGGCCGGCCAAGGCAAGGTCGACCTTGCCCATGTCGAAATCCTGGTGCTCGACGAAGCCGACCGCATGCTCGACATGGGCTTCATCCACGACGTCAAGAAGGTACTGGCACGCCTACCATCCAAGCGCCAGAACCTGCTGTTCTCGGCCACCTTCTCCAAGGACATCACCGACCTCGCCGACAAGCTCCTGCACAACCCGGAACGTATCGAGGTCACGCCGCCGAACACCACCGTCGAGCGTATCGAGCAGCGCGTCTACCGCCTGCCCGCCAGCCACAAGCGTGCGCTGCTGGCACACCTGATCACCCTGGGTGCCTGGGAACAGGTATTGGTGTTCACCCGTACCAAGCACGGCGCCAACCGCCTGGCCGAGTACCTTGAAAAACAAGGCCTGACCGCCGCCGCGATTCACGGCAACAAGAGCCAGAACGCCCGCACCAAGGCCCTGGCCGACTTCAAGGCCAACAGCGTGCGCGTACTGGTCGCCACCGACATCGCCGCCCGCGGCCTGGACATCGACCAGTTGCCCCACGTGGTCAACTTCGAGCTGCCGAATGTCGAGGAAGATTACGTACACCGTATCGGTCGTACCGGCCGCGCCGGTCGTTCGGGCGAGGCCATTTCGCTGGTCGCACCGGATGAAGAAAAGCTGCTCAAGAGCATCGAGCGGGTAACCCGGCAGAAGATCGCGGACGGCGACCTGATGGGCTTTGACGCCAGCCAGGTGGAAGCCGAGAAACCCGAAGTACGCGAGCGCCCGCAGGGCAACGGCCGTGGCGGTCGCAACCAGCAGGCCCGTGGCGAAGGTGGTAAAGACTCCAACGGCGGCCGCAAGGACAAAGGCAAGGATAAAGGCAGGGCCAAGCCACAGGCTGCCGACAAGCCGGCCGACAAGGAAAAGAGCGGCGACAAGCAACAGCAGCCGCGTAAACCGCGTGACAAAAAGCCGCGCCAGCCACAGCAGCAGGCCAGCAGCAACAGCGAGCCTAAAGCACAGGTTAACCGCGACCCGGAAGTATTCCTGGACGACGACGTCGACAACTTCGGCAACCGTGCCGACTATGTCAGCCCGTACCAAGGCAAGAACCAGGGCCGCAATCGCCGCCCAGGCGGTGGTGCTGGCCAAGCCCAGGGTACCGGCCAACGTAGCAACACCGGGGGCCAGGGCCAGGCTCGCAGTGGCGGCCAGCAACGCAATGGTGGCAGTGCCGGCGGCGAAAAACGCCCGCCCCGCGCCAACAACGGTGGGGGTGCCCGTCGTGATGGCGGCGGTGGCCGTGGTCGCCCGAACCGTGACGATGCTGCCCGGCAAGAGCCGGCCGTGAGCAACCAGCGCCAGCCGGAAAAACAGCCGGTGATCATCCGCAAGGAATCCAAACTCGACCGTTTCCCGACGCCTGAGCAACTGGATGACCTGCCAAGCCGCCCGCGTGGCGAGAAGCCTGCGCTGCTCACCCGCAAAGGCTGATAGAAAGCATGAGGGGGCCGCTTTGCGGCCCGTTCGCGGCACAAGGCCGCTCCTACAGGTATTGCGCAGATTTTACATACTGCGCAATACCTGTAGGAGCGGCCTTGTGCCGCGAACGGGCTGCGAAGCAGCCCCCTCGGTCTTTCACTTAAAGCAGATTACTTCTGCTTCACACCTTCAACACTGATATCCAGGTCCAGGGTCTGCGAAGTCGCGCCTGGGCCCTTGATGCCGAAGTCGTTCAGGTTGAGGGTGGTGGTGGCGTTGAAACCAGCGCGCTCACCGCCCCATGGGTCCTTGCCTTCACCGTTGAAGGTGGCCTTGAAGGTGACCGGCTTGGTCACGCCGTGCAGGGTCAGGTCGCCGGTCACGTCAGCAGTCTTGGCACCCGTCGACTTGACGGCAGTAGAGACGAACTTGGCTTCAGGGTACTTCTTCACGTCGAGGAAATCGGCGCTGGCAATGTGCTTGTCACGCTCGGCGTGGTTCGACCACAGGCTGGCCGTTTTCAGGTCGACGCTAATCTTGCTGGCTTCTGGCTTGGCGCTGTCCCAAGTGAAGTTGCCGTCGAAGTCCTTGAAGGTACCGTGGATGAAGCTGTAGCCCAGGTGGCTGATTTTCCAGTCGACGAACGCGTGCTGGCCTTCCTTGTCGATCTTGTACTCGGCAGCCATTACCTGGCCGGCGGAAAGCAGAGCGGTACCGAGCGCCAGAGCGGCAAAAGTCTTTTTCAACATCCTTATTTCCTTCCTATGCAATTGAGGTTGAGAGTCAAGCTTTGCGGCCCAACATGCGAGTCAGGGTCGCGTCACGGTCGATGAAATGGTGCTTGAGCGCTGCCAGGGCATGCAGCACGGCAAAAATCACCAGGCCCCAGGCCAGCCAGAGATGAATCACACCCGCAACATCTGCCTGGTCAGGCAGGTCGCTGATCAGTGCCGGCACTTCGAACAGGCCAAACACCGGAATGCCGACGCCGTCGGCGGTAGAAATCAGGTATCCGGCAGCCATTACCGCAAACAGACCCAGGTACAGGGCCAAGTGGCCAAGCTTGGCCGCCAGGCGCGTGACTGCGCCATGGTTGGCGGGGGCAGGTGGTGGCGGGCTGATGAAACGCCAGACTACCCGCAGCAACATCACCGCCAGCAACACCAGGCCGATGCTTTTGTGCAGGTCCGGGCCGGCTTTGCGCCAAGGGCTGTAATAGTCGAGGCCGACCATCCACAGGCCCAGGCCGAACAGGCCGAAGACTGCCAGCGCCACGCCCCAGTGCAGGATGATGCTGACCACGCCGTAGCGAGAAGGTGAATTGCGCAGTTGCATGTTGGCGTGTATCCCCGAGAAAGCTGTGCACAGACTAACGCGTAACGTATCGAAGAAAAGCGGAAAAAGTTGCTTCGGTTTATCGAGAAATCCGATATGTATTCTGTAAGCTTGCCATTAAGGAAACATTAACGATAGTCGGGGAAGTTGAGGTTGCCAGTACAGGCCTCTTCGCAGCACAAGGCTGCTCCTACAGGGGGTATGCGATGCCTGTAGGAGCAGCCTTGTGCTGCGAAGGGTCCGGCACTGTCGATCAATCAGCCAGCCTTGGCCTGGGTATTGGCCACAGGTTTCTTGGTCGGCTCGGATTTGGCAGTTGCCTTCTTGGTTTCGGCAGGCTTATGCGCCGGCTTGTGCGCCGGCGCATGCTTGGCCGGGGCGGCCTTGGTTGCCGCAGGCTTGGCAGCCGCTTCCTTGATGACAGGTGCAGGCGCTGCCGGAGCCGGCGCGGCCTGGGGAGCAGGCGCAGGTGCCGGCGCCACTTCCTCTGCCTTGGCGATTGGCTCAGCCTCCACCTCTGGCGTATCCGCCCCGCCAAACAGGCGTTTGAAGAAACCTGGCTTGTCCTGCCTGGCCTCTTCGGCCTGCTTCGGCTCAGCCTTGACCGGCGGTTTGTCAGCCTTGTCGGCCTTGTCGGACGAACCACCAAACATATTGGAGAAGAACCCGCCCTTGCTGTCCTTGGCCGCCGCGGCCCCTGCCGCCGCAACCGGCACCGCTTTGGCGGGGTCGAACGACTTCCCGGCCAACAGGTCCTGTGCCTGGCTGGCCGCACGCTGGCCACTGCGCAGGGCGCCTTCCAGGGTGCCCGGGTACAGGGCATCGGTGTGTTCACCGGCAAAGGTGATGCGCTGCACCGGGCGCTCCCACAGGCGCCAGTATTTGCTGATCTGCCCCGGGCCATAGGCCAGGTAAGCGCCGCCGGTACCGGCGTCAGTGCTGTAGCGCTTGACCTCGTAACCGGTGAAGGCACCACGGGCCTGCGGGTAGAACGCATGCAGGCGGATCAACACCTGATCGACCATCTGCTTGTCGCCGAACGCCTGCAGCAGGCGGGCGTTGTCGCCGGAAAGGTTGATCACCACGTTGGCGCCGCCCTTGAGCGCTGGCTCGATCCACAGCATGCCGAGGCCGGCGTTACTGAAGATTTCGCCCGACATGCGCGCGCGGCTTTCCCACACGGGCTTCTTGAACTTGAGCATCAGCTGGTCGCGCCAGCCATAGTTGGTGCCTCTGAGCGCCGCCACGTGCTGGGTGTCCAGGCCCGGGGTCATCTGGATCTTGGCCAGGGCACGCAGCGGCACGGCCATGACCAGGTAATCCGCCTGGTAGCCGACGCTGCCTACTTTTACCGTTACGCCATCCTTGTCCTGGACGATGGCGGTGACCGGCGAGCTGGTCTTGATGGTCTTCAGCTGCTTGACGAAGGCCTGGGCCAGCACCGGGCTGCCACCGGGCAGGCGCGCGGCACGCAGGTCACGGTCGCTGACACCGCGGTACACACGGGTCTGCTGGGCGAAATACAGCAGCGACAGGCGCGACGGTTCATCGTAACGGGTACGTATCTGCTGGTTGACCAACTGACGGGCGGTGGCCGGCAGTTGAAGTTTGTCCAGCCAGGTGGAGACGTTGATCTGGTCGAGGGCGAACAGCGTGCTGGTTGCCTGCGGGTTCAGCGGGTCATCGATCGAACGGGCCAGGTCATCAAGGGTTTTCTCGTAGCGCTTGAGCGCTTCGGCGGTAGCCGGTTGCTTGGTGGCCAGGTCGGTGGCGCTGAAGTACTCACCGTCGATCAGGTAACCGGGGGTACGCACGAACTCCGGTGCCGGCAGTGTTTCAAGCTTGAAACGGTCAAGGTACTGGTTGAGCACCGGCTGCGCCTTGGCATTGCCGATCCACTCGCTGGTGGCCAGGCCCGAACGCCCGCCCATGCCCGACTTGGCCTCCAGCAGGGTCACCTGCCAGCCTTTGTTCTGCAGCTCGTACGCTGCCGTCAGGCCCGCCAGGCCGCCACCCACGACAATCGCCGTGGGCGTCTTGTCCTTAGCCAGCGCGGCGCCGCTGGAGACACCAATCAATACCAACGCGCACAGGCGCACCCAAGCAGCAGCCATGTCGGCGGACTCCGAGTCAGAGGTTACAGAAACGGGGAGAGGCAGGAATGCCCCGGGAAGATGCGTTAAGAATACGTCAGGTCCGACCACCCTGCCAGCGCAGTGACATCAAGTCCTTTTGGCAACTGACATTTTTGCCAGTAGCCATATCACACGGCGGCAAGCGAAGCTGGTCAAGATAGCCAGAAGCCCCACCAGGAGGGCACGCGCATGATCTTCGAGGAGCACTTCCAACACGTCGAACGGCAGTTTCTGTGGCACAAAAAGACGCTGCATACAGCCTCCGGCCTGAGTATCCGCTCCAACAGCACCTCGTGGACCGGCTTTCATGAAGCGTTCAAGGGTGAAGAAGGTACCGAACTGGTCATCGGGGAACACAGCGACGTAGAAATCGTGTTCGCCCAGGAAGTCGAGTGCCTGCGCCTGGAATACTACGTAGTCAGCGACTTTCTCTGCGACGACCTGCACATGCTGTTCGATGCTGAAAGAGTAGATTGCGACCTGGCCACCCCGATACCGCGCAACTTCTACTGGCTCACCGTGGAAGGCAGCGGGTTTCGCGACCTGCGCCCTGGCCCCATCGCCACGAACCCTTACCACCAGGTGATCGACGGCCCCTTCCGCCGCCTGACCATCTCCACTTCGCAGGCCGGTACCGTGCACATCCGGCGGCTCGAATGGACCGGCACCCACCGCCATTGAAAGGCAGCGGTTGTCCTGCCTTGCGGCATTGCTTAGGCTTACGCGGTCGAACCACGCCGCAAAGCCAGGAGAAGTGCCCATGGGCCTCAACGATCAGTGGATGCAACGCGACCTCAAGGTCCTGTGGCACCCCTGCACCCAGATGAAAGACCACGAGCAGCTGCCGCTGATCCCGATCAAGCGCGGCGAAGGCGTGTGGCTGGAGGACTTCGAAGGCAAACGCTACCTGGACGCGGTGAGCAGTTGGTGGGTCAATGTGTTCGGCCACGCCAACCCGCGCATCAACCAGCGCATCAAGGACCAGGTCGACCAACTGGAGCACGTGATCCTGGCCGGTTTCAGCCATCAGCCGGTAATCGAGCTGTCCGAACGCCTGGTGGCCATGACCCCGGCCGGTCTCGACCGGGTGTTCTACGCCGACAACGGCTCGTCCTGCATCGAAGTGGCGCTGAAGATGAGCTTCCACTACTGGCAGAACGTCGGCAAACCGGACAAGAAGCGCTTCGTCACCCTGACCAACAGCTATCACGGCGAAACCATCGCCGCCATGTCGGTAGGTGATGTGCCGCTGTTCACCGAAACCTACAAGGCGTTGCTGCTGGACACGATCAAGGTACCCAGCCCCGACTGCTACCTGCGCCCAGAGGGCATGAGCTGGGAAGAGCACTCTCGCAACATGTTCGCCGCCATGGAGCAGACCCTGGCCGAGCACCACGCCTCGATCAGCGCCGTGATCGTCGAGCCGCTGATTCAGGGTGCCGGCGGCATGCGCATGTACCACCCGGTGTACCTCAAGCTGCTGCGCGAGGCCTGCGACCGCTACGACGTGCACCTGATCCACGATGAAATTGCCGTGGGCTTTGGCCGTACCGGCACGATGTTCGCCTGCGAACAGGCCGGCATCCGGCCAGACTTCCTGTGCCTGTCCAAGGCCCTGACTGGTGGATACCTGCCGCTGGCCGCCTGCCTGACCACCGACAGGGTCTACCAGGCGTTCTATGACGACTACCCGACCCTGCGCGCGTTCCTGCACTCGCACAGCTACACCGGCAACCCGCTGGCGTGCGCTGCGGCGCTGGCGACCCTGGACATCTTCGAACAGGACAACGTGATCGAGGCCAACAAGGCCTTGGCCACGCGCATGGCCACTGCCACTGCGCACCTGGCCGATCATGCACACGTTGCCGAAGTCCGCCAGACCGGCATGGCCCTGGCCATCGAGATGGTCAAGGACAAAGCTGGCAAGGTGGCCTACCCCTGGCAAGAGCGACGTGGCCTCAAGGTGTTCGAACACGCCCTGACCCGCGGCGCCCTGCTACGCCCGCTGGGCAGCGTGGTGTACTTCCTGCCGCCGTATGTGATCACCCCGGAGCAGATCGACTTTCTTGCTGAAGTTGCCAGCGAAGGCATCGACATCGCCACCCGCAACAGCGTCAGTGTTGCCGTGCCGGCCAACTTCCACCCCGACTTCCGCGACCCGGGCTAGGCCCGGCAATTCGCCACACCACTTTTCCTGTGGGAGCGGGCGTGCCCGCGAACAAGGGCGAAGCCCTTGCCAGGCACCGCAGCGCCTGATTCGCGGCGGTTCGACGCATCGACACGCCCGCTCCCACAGGGGATCTGTGCCTCTCTATTTACCGAGCAAACCCATGAGACTGTCCCGCTTCTTCATCGACGCCCCCCTGAGCCTTGGCGAGCACGACCTGCCCGAAGCCCAGGCCCACTACATCGGCCGCGTACTGCGCATGGCCCCCGGCGACGCCGTGCAGCTGTTCGACGGCAGCGGCCAGGAATACCTAGGCCAGTTGCTTGAAGTGGGCAAGAAAACCGTACGCGTCAGCCTCGACCGGGCCCTCGCCGGCCAGGCCGATTCACCGTTGCACGTGCACCTCGGCCAAGGCCTGTCCCGTGGCGAGCGCATGGACTGGGCGATCCAGAAAGCCACCGAGCTTGGCGCCAACGAGATCACCCCGATCGTCAGCGAACGCTGCGAAGTGCGGTTGAAAGACGAGCGCGCCGACAAGCGCCTGGCCCACTGGCGCCAAGTGGCGATCAGCGCCTGCGAACAATGCGGCCGCTCTACCTTGCCGGTCATCCACCCACCCGTGACCCTGGCCGAATGGCTGGGCAGCACCCAGGCGGACCTGAAACTGGTCCTGCACCCGGTGGCCGAGCCGCTTACCAGCCACGAAAAACCTGCGACCCTGGCGTTTCTGATCGGCCCCGAGGGCGGCCTGAGCGAGGCCGAAGTCGAGCAGGCCAAAGCGTCCGGCTTCCACGCCGCCCGCCTTGGTCCACGGGTGCTGCGCACCGAAACTGCGCCAGTGGTGGCGCTGTCGGTGGCACAGCAATTGTGGGGCGATTTTTAACTAGAGCACGTAGAACGACACCGCCACGAAGTGCAGCAGGCTGCCGGTAATCACGAACAGGTGCCAGATGCCGTGTGCGTGGCGCAAACGGCTGTCGAGCGCGAAGAAGATGATGCCCACGGTGTAGAACACCCCGCCGGCGGCCAGCCAGGCAAAGCCGGCGCCGCCCAGCGAGTGCAGCAACGGCTTCACTGCCACCAGCACGATCCAGCCCATCACGGCATAAATGATGATAGACAGGACCCGCGCTTCGGAGCGCGGCTTGATCTCTTGCAACATGCCGATCACCGCCAGCCCCCAGACCACGCCGAACAGGCTCCAGCCCCAGGGGCCACGCAGGCTGACGAGACAGAATGGCGTGTAGCTACCGGCGATCAGCAGGTAAATCGACAGGTGATCGAGCTTGCGCATGATGACCTTCGCCCGCCCGCGGGTGCTGTGGTACAGGGTGGAGATGCTGTACAGCAACAGCAGCGTGCCGCCGTAGATGGAGAAACTGACGATCTTCCACGGATCGCCTTGCAGGCCCGCGACCACGATCAGCCAGATGGCACCGAAACTGGCCAGGACAGCACCGACCAGGTGGGTCCAGGCGTTGAAGCGTTCACCGTAATACATGCAAACACAGACCTCTTCAGGTGGGCTGGGTTCCTGATGTGATGCTGATGGCCTCTTCGCGGGCATGCCCGCGAAGAGGCCCGCACAAGCATCATCCTACCCAATGTCAGGTTGCAGATCCGCGTCACGCACCAGCCTTTCCAGTGCAACCAGGTCCGGTACCCGAGCCACCTGCTCGCCCACCTGCACCGCCGCCAGTTCCAGCCTGCCCAGCGCCACATCCACGTAATTCAACTGGCTGTCGAGCTTGCACGAGCGCGGTATGTCTTGCAGCAACAGCGCAAGGTAGCGCAGGCCGGTATCACCCAGGGCATTGAGCACCACCACTCGAGCCCGCTCACCGCACGGTGTTTCACCACCGCACGCCGCCTCGAAGCCGATCAGCGGCAGGCGCTGCTGCCGCCAGTCGATCCAGCCCAGGTGCCAGGCGGGGTCGCCGGGCTGGCACACCAGGTTGCGCTGGCCGCTCAGCTCGGCCACCGCCACGTTGGGCAGCACCAGGGTACGGTCACCCAACGGCAGCAAGAGCCCGGTCAGGCTGCTGCGCTGGCCGGAGATCAGTTCAAGCATGGGTTTGGCTCCAGTGGGCAATGCTCTGCAACAGCAGCGACTCCTGATACGGCTTGCCCAGGTATTCGTTGACGCCGATGGCCATGGCACGGTCGCGGTGCTTCTGCCCGGTGCGTGAAGTAATCATGATGATCGGCAGGTCCTTCAACCGCTCGTCACGGCGAATGCGCGTGGCCACCTCGAAGCCGTCCATGCGTGGCATTTCAATGTCCAGCAGCAATACGTCGGGGCGGTGCTCTGCCAGCAGGGCCATGGCATCGACCCCGTCCTTGGCCGTCAGCACGCTCATGCCGTGGCGCTCCAGCAGGCGGCTGGTAACTTTGCGCACGGTCACCGAATCGTCCACCACCATCACCAGTAACGCGCGCCGCGGAGCCGGGCCGAGCAACTGGCGCTGGGTGCCACCGCCGGGCAAGCGGGCCAGGCGCCGCTGCTGGCCGCGCAACTGGCCAAGCAGGTCGAGAATCAGCACGACCCGGCCATCGCCCAGCAACGTCGCCCCCGACAATCCGGCAACCGCAGCAAACTGTGGCCCCAGGCTCTTCACCACAATCTCGCGGCTGGGCGACAGGCTGTCGGCCTGGATGGCGAACGACTGCTCTTTGGAATGCACCAGCAGCACCGGCAACGGCACGCTCTGCCCCAGCAGCGCGGGGCGCGGCAGGCCTTGCAGCAACTCGCCCAGATAGCGCAGCTCGTATTCGTGGCCGGCGTAGACATAGCGGGGCGTGTCCAGCTGATAACAAGCCGCCAGCTCTGCCGGCGGTACGCGGACGATGCCCTCGATGGTGTTGAGCGGGATCGCGTATTGCTCTTCGCCCAAGTGCACCATCAGAACACGGTTGATCGATACGGTGAACGGCAGCCGGATCAAGAAGCGTGCACCCTTGCCCTGGGCCGACTCAATGCTCATCGAGCCACCCAGCTGCTTGACCTCCTCGTGCACCACGTCCATGCCCAGGCCCCGCCCGGATATCTGGGTGATCTTCTCGGCGGTGGAAAAACCCGGGCGCAGGATGAACTGCAGGATCTCGTGATCGCTCAAGTCCGCCTGCGGGTCCAGCAGGCCGCGCTTGATGGCCTTGCGCCGCACCGCATCCAGGGGTACACCGGCACCGTCGTCAATCATTTCGATAACGATATCGGCGCCTTCGTGCAGCAAATTCAAATGGATGGTGCCCTGCTCCGGCTTGCCAGCAGCCAGCCGCGCTTCGCGGCTTTCCAGGCCATGGTCGACTGCGTTGCGCAGCATGTGCTCCAGCGGCGCCACCATGCGTTCGAGCACACTGCGGTCCAGTTCGCCTTCGGCGTTGCCGACCACCAGTTCCACCTGTTTGCCCAGCTCGCTGGCCACTTGCCGCACCACACGCTGCAGGCGTGGCACCAGGCGTTCGAAGGGCACCATCAGGGTGGCGGTCAGGCCTTCCTGCAACTGGCTGTTCACCCGCGCCTGCTGCTGCAGCAGGCTGTAGGCCTCCTGTGCACGCTGGGCCAGGGTTTCCTTCAGGTCGAGCAAGTCCGAGGCAGACTCGAACAAGGCCCGCGACAGTTGCTGCAACTGCGAGTGGCGGTCCATTTCCAGGGGGTCGAAGTCATCATAGGCATCGCTTTCGAACGGCTGGCGGCTGGAGATCCGCCCCTGGGTCTCGATGTCCAGGCGCAGCAACTGGTCGCGCATGCGCTCCAGGGTGGTTTCCATCTCGTTGAGGGTGAACTGCGCATCGTTGACCTGCTGCTCGATGCGCCCACGGATGATCGAGTGTTCACCGGCCAGGTTGCCCAGGTCATCGAGCAACTCGGCGTCAACCTTGACCATGTCGCCTGGCGCCCGCTCTGGCGCTGTCGCCGGCACCTCGCTGGTGGCGGCTTCGACCGGCCCTTGGCCCGCTGCACTGTCGGTCAGGGCTGCGCTGCTGAAGTTACGGATATAGTCGATCAGCGCCGTAGCAGCATGCAATGGCTGCCCCAGGCGCACGGCATCAAGCATGTGCGCCAGGCGGTCATGGCAGTTCTGCAGCAACGCGAACAGTGGCGGGCTCGGCGGCAAACGCCCGGCCGCCAGCAGCTCGTAGAGAAACTCCAGTTCGTGGGCCAAATCTCCGATCGGGGCAATTTCGACCATGCGCGCCACGCCCTTGAGGGTGTGCAGATCGCGCATCAGGTTGTCCACCTCGACGCTGCTGCGCGGGTCGGCCTGCCAGCGGGCCAGGGATGCGGCAGCGCTCTCGACGATGTCCGAGCTTTCTTCGAGGAACACTTCCAGCAGCTCTTCGCCGGGGCTTTCCGGCTCTTCAGGCAGTGGCTCGGCCACCTCTGGCTGCAAAGGGGTATGCGACAGCCCCAGGGTATCCGTCAGGTCCATGTCCGGGTGCAGCGGGGTGACCGTGTCGATGCCCACCAGGCCGGTGGCATCCGGGGCCAGGGCCTGGTCCAGCAGGTTGCGCAGGCTATCGACAAGCTCTGGCCGTGACGCGATATCCTGCCCGGCCGCCACTTCGTCGAGCATGTCCAGCAGGGCTTCATGGCCGTGCTGCACCTGGGCGAAAAAGCGTGCATCGGCGGGCAGGCTGCCCTCTTCTACCGCGCCATACAGGTCCAGCAAGGCCTCGCACACCTCATCCATCTGCCACAGGTCGGCCAGGTGCGCGGCGTGGCCCAGGGTGGTCATCTGGTCGAGCAGTGTATCCAGTGCGTCACGCTGGCCAGGCTGTTGCTGCCAGCGCGACAGCAACGACTCGGCATCGAGCAGAATGTCCATGGCCTGGGCGAGGAAACTGGCAACCAACTGCGGGTCGCGCTTGCTGCGCCGGGCATGCTGCGGTTCGTCATGCACGCTGGCCAGGCGGTTATCTACTGCCTGGCCAACTGTTTCGATCAGCTCCGCTGCGCCAGGGATGGCTGCCAGCGGCGTGCTGTCCAGTTGCGCCAGGCCCAGATGGAACAGCGAGCGCGCGGCTTCCAGCCATTCGATCTCGGCCATTTGCAGGGGCAGTTGATGGCCCTTGTATTCACGGGCCAGGCGGTCGAAGGCGGTGGCCAGCTCGGCGACCGGCATCACCCCGGCCATGGCGGCGCTGCCCTTGAGCGTGTGCAGGGCACGTTGCAGGCCATCGCTGACCGGCGTGTCATGGCCGTCGGCGCCCTGCAGGAAGGCATCGAGGCTGGCCAGATGGCCCAGCGCCTCACTGCGGAAGATATCCAGCAATTGCGGATCAAGGCCATCGATATGGGCCGCCGCGGGTGCGTCGTTTTCAGCCAAGGCATGCAGGTGCCCCGCCAGTTGTTCGATTTCGGTCAGTTGCGGCAGCTGGCCGGCGGCAAAGTCGGCCAGCAGATCGGGCAGATGGACGAACACCTGTTGCAGGGCCACCACGCCTTCAGGGCTGAGCACACTTCGCCCCTCCAGCACCCGGTTCAGCAGGTGCTCGGCGCCCCAGGCCAGTTCGGCCACCGCCTCGGCATGCACCATGCGTCCACTGCCCTTGAGTGTATGCAGCGCGCGGCGCACTTCCCCCAGTGCTCCGCGCTGCTGGTTGTCCGCACGCCAGCGCAACCAGTGGCGCTCGATTTCCGGCAGCAACTCGCCCGCTTCTTCGAGGAACACCTCGCGCAGCTCGTCATCAATACCATCGCCCTCGGCATCCAGGCCCGCGCGGGCGTCCGCCTGCGCACAGTGCACGCCCAACGCCGCCAGGCTGGCGCGCGCCATGTCGATGAACGGCTGGCCATCCGCCAGCGGGTCGGCCACCCGCCACTGCAGGTAGCACTCAGCGGCGCTCAGGGCCTCGGCCAGGTGGGTCAGCTCGTCAGCGGGTGGCTCATCCTCCAGGTGCTGCAACCAACGCTGCACATAGCTTGCGCAGCCGGCGATCAGCTCGGCCACGGCGGGCAGCATCAACATGGCCAACGCCCCGCGAACCTGCTGCAACAGCCCCGGCAAGGGTTGCAGGCGCTGCCGGGGCCAGTCGGACTCCAGGTAATCGCCGATCAGGTCTTTGCCCTGCTGCAATACGTTCAGCGATTCGTTCAGCACCAACTGGCGTATCTCGGCCAGGTCCGAACCTGGCAGCCCGCCTTGGCCGTTTTCCTCCAGCGGGCCGACCATGCCGTTAAGGGAGGCTTCCACATACAAGAGGGCGCCCGCTACATCCATCAACACCGCGTCGTCTACCGCCCGTTCGCCCTGGGCCAGGGCCTGCAGCGCCAGCACCTGGTCGATGATCACCCGCCGTGGTTGCTGGAAGCCCAGCACAGCCAGGGTGTCGGCTACGTGGCGCAGCGGCGCCAGCAGGGCATCGAGCTGCTCGCTGTGCTGACGGTCGCTGCGCACGAACTGGTCGAGGCGCTCCTTTATGCGCATCAGGTCGTCGCACAACGCGGTCACCACCGAACGCAGGGCATCGCGGCCTGGCCCGGCCTGTAATTGATCGCGCCAGTTACCCAGCGACAGGTCGAGGTTGGCCAGGTCGTCGGAGCCGGCAAAGCGCTGCGCAGCACCGCTGATCAGGCTGGCCTGGGCCAGCGGCTCAATGCCACGGCACGCGCGCAGCTGGTTGAGCAGCGGCAGCATCACCAAGGGCAGGTCGTGGCGCGCACCGCGCAAGCGCTCAAGGTATGAGGGCAATTGCTCCAGGCCGCGGAACAACGCCCCCAGGCAATCACCCCGCGGGCTCACCTGGCCGTCGGCCAGAGCCTTGGCGAACAGTTCCAGCTCTTCGGCCAGGCGCGTCGCGCCTCGCAGTTCGAGCATGCGCAGGCAGCCGTGCACCTGGTGCAGGTTGTCGACCACGAAGGCCAATATCGACAGGTCGCCGGGCTCGCCGGCAAAACGCTCCAGCGCCTGGCGCGCCTGGCCCAGGCAGTCGAGAATGGCAGCCTTGGTCCAGGCCAGCGCCACCGTGTCGTGGCGCTCGGGGCTTACAGCAGCAGATGCCATGGTCACTTCCTCGGCGCCGCGCCTCACTTGGGCTCGGCAGGTGGTGGCAGGGTGAAACCGGACACCGAACGGCGCATCTCGCTGGCCATGCGGGCCAGGTGGCGAATGCTGTCGGCAGTGGCACCGGAGCCGGCGGAGGTCTGCGCGGTAATCTGCTGGATGACCGCCATGGTGTGGGAGATCTGCCCGGCCGACGAGGTTTGCAGCTGGGCAGCGTCGGAGATGCTGTGGATAAGGTCGGCCAGGTTCTGCGATACCCCTTCGATCTCGGCCAGCGCGACCCCGGCATCCTGGGCCAGGCGGGCGCCGCGCACCACCTCGGCGGTGGTCTGCTCCATGGAGATCACCGCCTCGTTGGTGTCGGCTTGGATGGTGCGCACCAGCGCCTCGATCTGGCGGGTAGCCGATGACGAGCGTTCGGCGAGGCGCTGCACTTCGTCGGCGACCACGGCAAAACCACGGCCGGCCTCACCGGCCAGCGAGGCCTGGATCGCCGCGTTGAGGGCCAGGATGTTGGTCTGGTCGGCAATGTCGTCGATCAGGCTGACGATGTCGCCGATTTCCTGGGAAGACTCACCCAGGCGCTTGATCCGCTTGGCGGTGTCCTGGATCTGCTCGCGAATGTTGTCCATGCCATTGATGGTGTTGTGCACCACCTCATTACCCTTGTTGGCGATGGCCACCGAGCGTTCGGCTACCTTGGCCGATTCGTAGGCATGCGCGGACACCCGGTCGATCGACTCGACCATGTCGCCGACGGCCTCGGAGGCCTCGCTGATCTGCTCGGCCTGGTGCTCGGACGCCTTGGCCAGCTGGCGAGCGGTGTTTTGCGTGTCCTGCACGGCCGCAGCCACCTGCACGGCGCTGTGGTTGATGGTGGCCACAAGGTCGCGCAGCTGGTCCACGGAATAGTTGATGGAGTCGGCAATGGCGCCGGTAAAGTCTTCGGTTACCGATACGGTCACGGTCAGGTCGCCATCGGCCAGCTCTTCGATTTCGTCGAGCAGGCGCATGATCGCCTGCTGGTTGCGTTCGTTTTTTTCCGCCGTTTCGCGCAGCTGGCGGTTGGTGGTGCGCACCATGACCAAACCGATGAGAATGATCGAGGCCAGCGCCAGCACGCCCAGGGCATAGCCGCCCACAGTATCGAGGGTGCGCCCGCCGGCCAGGTTCTCGAAACCGTTGGCCAGGTGCGACGCTTCGTCGAGCAGGGTTTGCGACAGGCTGAAGATGTTGCCGGCAGCTTCGCGCACGCGGAACAGTTCGGGCGAGGTTTCGAGGATTTCATCCACAGAACCGGCGACGAACTGGAACAGTTCGGCGATTTCCGCCAGCCGCGCGCGGGCGTCGGCGTCTTCTACGCGGGTTATCTGGATTGCCGCGTTGCCGTTGAGCATGCCCTCCAGCACCTGGCCAAAGCGCCCGGCATCGCGGCCAAAAGCGTCGGCCGCCTGGGCTGCGGCATCGTCACCGGCCAGCACAGTGTTGACCGAACCAAGGATGCGCTCGGCCAGCAACAGCTGGCGCTGGGCCACCGCCACCTGGTTGGCCGGGGCGCCGCTTTGCAGCAGGATCTCGACCACCTTCTCGTATTCCACCTGCAACTGCGGCACGGTTTCGGCCAGGGTCGCCGCTACCTGGTGCAGCGACAGCACAGTCTGCTCGCTGGCCAGGATGGTGTCGGTGTTCTTGCGCAGGTTTTCCCAGTCGCGGCGTACCGATTCCATCTCGTCACGCACCGTGGGCGGCGCGGGCGGCAGGCCTGTGGACTTGTCACCCTGGCGCAGGTAGCCCCAGCGCCGCTCAAAATCGTTGCGCGCATCCGATAGCAGTTTGAATGCCAAGGCCTTGCCGGTAGCGGCTTCAGTGGCGTTCTTGGCGATACGTTGCGACAGCACTCGCAGTTCCCCGGCATGGCCGATGTACTGCTTGTCGTAGTTGGATTGGGTGTTCAGGTACGCGAAGTTGGCGAACAACAGGATGATCGACAGGATCAGGATCAAAAACAGCACAGTGATCTGCGCGATGCTGCGGGTACGCGGGCTCACGGTGGTTGCGGTAACGGAGGTGGCAGGCTTGTTCACGTTCGCAGGTCCTATAACGCCACATCGAGAAAGCCCGGCGCCTGGGCCAGGGCGAAGGGGCTGAAGATCGCCCAATTGCGTTCACGCGGGAAATGCCCCTGCACAAAACGTGCAGCGGCGCGCAGCAGTGGCTGGGGCGGCGAGAGCTGCAGGCTGTCCAGGTCGAAGTGCTGCAAGCCCAGTACCTCGTCCACCAGCAGGCCGACGAACAAGGCCTCGTGGTCCAGCACCAGCACCCGCCGTTGCTTGCCCGGGGCGGCGTGGCCCAGGCCGAAGAAGCTGCTGAGGTCCATCACCGGCAACAACCGGCCACGCAGGTTGGCTACCCCGCACACCCATGGCTGCACACCGGGGACGCGGCTGCTGCGCGGTTCACGCAGCACCTCGGCCACCTCGCCCATGGGCGCGACAAACCACTGCCCGGCAATGCGAAAACCGATACCGCTCCACTGTTGCAGGCGGTTGTCTTGCGGCGGTTGGTCGGCGACCAGCAGGCGACAGCGCCGGTCAATGTCCAGCAACAGCTCGAAGGCGGTCAGCGACGCGCCTTGCGGGCGGGTGGTCAAGCGCCTAGCACTTCTTTGAGCTTGGCGATCAGGTCGTCTTCTTCCACGGGCTTGGTCACGAAACCCCTCGCGCCCTGGCGCTTTGCCCAGATGCGATCGGTTTCCTGGTCTTTGGTGGTAACGACCAATACTGGAATGGCGCTGGTCTCGGGGTCCTTGCTCAATTGCCGGGTCGCCTGGAAGCCGTTGAGAACAGGCATGACGATATCCATCAACACTGCATCGGGCTTTGCCTGACGCGCCAGCGCCACGCCATCGGCACCGTTGCTGGCTTTGAGCACCTCATGACCGTGCTTTTCAAGCCATCCGGCCAATTTGTACATCTCTGTCGGCGAGTCGTCGACAATCAGAACTCGGGCCATGCTGTTTCCCCATCAGGAAAGTAAGGCCGTGCCATGGCGGGGCGCGGTCAGGGTGCGTGTTGTGGAGGCGCGGTAAACCCGGGCACGTGGGCGCGGATCGCGTCGAGCAGCTCTTCCTTGCTGAACGGTTTGGTCAGGAACTGATCAGAGCCGACCACCCGCCCGCGGGCCTTGTCGAACAGGCCATCGCGCGACGACAGCAGGATCACCGGGGTGTCCTTGAAAGCGCTGTTGTGCTTGATCACGGCGCAGGTCTGGTAACCGTCCAGGCGCGGCATCAGCACATCAACGAAGATGATGCTGGGCTGGTGGTCGACGATTTTGGCCAGAGCATCGAAGCCGTCGCTGGCGGTGATCACCTCGCAGCCCGCTTCACCGAGCAGCATCTGCGCGGTGCGGCGGATCGTGCGGGAATCGTCGATCACCATCACCTTCAGGGGTTGTTCCATAGACGCCTACCAATGGAAATTAGCTGCACTTTTAGCATACTCCGGGTGGCCATTCCATCTGCGCCGCCCCTTGACCGGCGGCGTTCGCGGCGCCACCCTGAGCCACTTTTCTTTCGCCATCGCGGCCACCTGCCGCCAAGAGGAACCACCCCATGAGCGTTCGCCTCGGCATTGTCATGGACCCCATCGCGTCCATCTCCTACAAGAAGGACAGTTCGCTGGCCATGCTGCTGGCCGCCCAGGCACGCGGCTGGAGCCTGTTCTACATGGAACAGCAAGACCTGTACCAGGGCGAAAGCAAGGCCCGCGCCCGCATGCGCCCGCTGAAGGTGTTCGCCGACCCGGCGCACTGGTTCGAGCTGGGCGAGGAGCAAGACACCCCACTGGCCGAGCTGGACGTGATCCTGATGCGCAAGGATCCACCCTTCGACATGGAGTTCGTCTACAGCACCTACCTGCTGGAGCAGGCCGAGAATGATGGAGTGCTGGTGGTCAACCGCCCGCAGAGCCTGCGCGACTGCAACGAAAAGATGTTCGCCACGCTGTTCCCGCAGTGCACCACCCCAACCCTGGTCAGCCGCCGCCCGGACATCATTCGCGAATTCGCGGCCAAGCATGTTGACGTGATCCTCAAGCCGCTGGATGGCATGGGCGGCACGTCGATCTTCCGTCACCGCGCTGGCGACCCCAACCTGTCGGTGATCCTCGAAACCCTGACCGCACTGGGCACCCAGCAGATCATGGCCCAGGCTTACCTGCCAGCGATCAAGGACGGCGACAAACGCATCCTGATGATCGACGGCGAGCCAGTGGACTACTGCCTGGCGCGTATTCCGGCCAGCGGCGAAACCCGTGGCAACCTGGCCGCTGGCGGGCGTGGCGAAGCGCGCCCGCTGACCGAGCGCGACCGCTGGATTGCCGCCCAGGTCGGCCCGACCCTGCGCGAGAAGGGCCTGTTGTTCGTGGGCCTGGACGTGATCGGCGACTACCTCACCGAAATCAACGTCACCAGCCCCACCTGCATCCGCGAGATCGATGCTGCCTACAACACCGATATCGGTGGCAAATTGATGGATGCCATTGATCGCCAGCTCAAGGCGCGCTGACAGCCAACGCGAAGCAAAGCCGCAGAGTGGGGTATGATGCCGGTCCTATTCGACTGAGCTGCTGCCCCGCCCAGCAGTTGCTGGATACCTGATGACGCTGCCCGCTGACATCCCCTCCGACCTGCTGCCGCCCCGTGTTCGCCCGGTGGACCGGCTCGGCTTTACCCTGTTCCTGGCTGCCCTGGTGCACCTGGCGCTGATTCTTGGCGTCGGCTTCACCGTGGTCAAGCCTGCCGAAATCCGCCACACCATGGACATCACCCTGGCCACCTTCAAGAGCGAGAAAGCGCCCGAGAAGGCCGATTTCCAGGCTCAGGACAACCAGCAGGGCAGCGGCACACTGGACAAGAAAGCGGTGCCCACCACCACCGAACTGGCGCCGTTCCAGGACAGCAAGATCAACAAGATCACCCCGCCACCCGCCGCCCGGCCCGAGGTGGTACCCCCCCCTACCCCACAAAAGTCGGCGGTAGTGACGACTGCGCCCAAGCCGCAGAAGGTCGAACCCAAGCCCAAGGAAAGCAAGGCCCAACCCAAGCCGGCGGCGCCAGCGCCCGACTTCGACAGCTCGCAGCTGTCCAGCCAGATCGCCAGCCTGGAGGCGGAGCTGTCCAACGAGCAGCAGATGTACGCCAAGCGCCCGCGCATCCATCGCCTGAATGCCGCCTCGACCATGCGCGACAAGGGCGCCTGGTACAAGGAAGAGTGGCGCAAGAAGGTCGAGCGGGTGGGCAACCTGAACTACCCCGACGAAGCGCGTCGGCAACAGATTTACGGCAACTTGCGGATGATGGTGTCGATCAACCGCGACGGTTCGCTGTACGAAGTGCTGGTACTGGAATCGTCCGGGCAGCAGGTGCTGGACCAAGCGGCGCAACGCATCGTGCGGCTGGCAGCGCCGTTTGCACCGTTTACCGGGGATCTGGCCGAGTTTGACCGGCTGGAGATCATCCGCACCTGGCGCTTTGCCCGTGGGGACCGTTTGTCCAGCAACTGATTTACTGCCTGTAGTGGCCCATTCGCGGGCACGCCCGCTCGCACAGGATCTTCATTGAATCTGAAGCCTGCGGGGTACCTGTGGGAGCGGGCATGCCCGCGAAGAGGCCCCTACAATCGACACAAATCCGCACCTTGTCAGCCTCGCCGCCTGGCGCCACACTATCCCCCATGAAAACCCTCGCCCCGAGCTACCTCAAGCACCAGTTCCTGATCGCCATGCCGCACATGGCCGATCCGAACTTCGCCCAGACCCTCACGTACATTGTCGAGCACAATGAACATGGCGCCATGGGCCTGGTGGTCAACCGGCCGCAGGAACTGAGCCTGGCCGATATCCTCGAGCAGCTGCGCCCGGACGAAACGCCGCCGGCCAGCACCTTGCAGGTGCCGATCTACCAGGGTGGCCCAGTACAGACCGACCGCGGCTTCGTGCTGCACAGCAGCGAATGCAGCTTCCAGGCCACCGTGGCCCTCGAAGGCCTGTCGCTGACCACATCCCAGGATGTGCTGCTGGCCATCGCCGCCGGGGTGGGCCCGAAACAGAGCCTGATCACACTCGGTTATGCCGGCTGGGAAGCGGGCCAACTGGAGGCGGAGCTGGCCGACAACGCCTGGCTCAACTGCCCGTTCGACCCGGAAATCATCTTTGACCGGGCCAGCGACCTGCGCCTGGAAGCAGCGGCCGCCAGCCTGGGCATCAACCTGCACCTGCTAACCAGCCAGGCGGGCCACGCCTGATGGCCGAACTACGCCTCTTGCTGGGTTTCGACTACGGCAGCAAACAGATCGGCGTGGCCGTCGGCCAGGTGATCACCGGGCAGGCACGCGAGCTGTGCACCCTGAAGGCGCAGAACGGCGTGCCGGACTGGGCTCAGGTGGAAAAGCTCATCAAGGAGTGGAAACCCGATGCCATTGTCGTCGGCCTGCCGTTGAACATGGACGGCACGGCCAGCGAGATGAGCGCCCGCGCCGAAAAGTTCGCCCGCCGCCTGAACGGCCGCTTCAACCTGCCCGTGCATACCCACGACGAACGCCTGACCACCTTCGAGGCCAAGGGCGAGCGCATGGCCCGTGGCGGCCAGCGCGGCAGCTACCGCGACAACCCGGTCGATGCCATCGCCGCCGCTCTGTTGCTGCAAGGCTGGCTGGAGGCCAATACCTGATCATCTTTGCCGCCGGGCCCGCCCGGCGCACCCTTCCGAGGAGCCCGCAATGAGCCTACCCAATCCCGCCGACCTGATTCGGCAGATGGCTGTCGACCTTCGTGCCCACCTGGCGCGCCGGGCAATCACCGAGCCCCGTTACATCGGTATCCGCACCGGCGGTGTATGGGTTGCCCAGGCCCTGCAGGAAGCCATGGGCGACAGCAGCCCCATGGGCACCCTGGACGTCTCGTTCTACCGCGACGACTTCAGCCAGAACGGCCTGCACCCACAAGTTCGCCCGTCCGAGCTGCCTTTCGAGGTCGAGGGCCAGCACCTGGTGCTGGTGGATGACGTACTGATGAGCGGTCGCACCATCCGCGCGGCGCTCAACGAACTGTTCGATTACGGCCGCCCGGCCAGCGTCACCCTGGTCTGCCTGCTGGACCTGGATGCCGGCGAATTGCCGATCCGTCCGAATGTGCTCGGTGCCACCCTGTCGCTGGCCGCCCATGAACGGGTAAAATTGACCGGACCCGCACCGCTCGCCCTCGAGCGCCAGGACCTCGCCTCCGCTTCCGCCCTTTAAGAGTCCCCCGCGATGACGCCAATCGACGCCAAGCGCCCGCTGCAGCTCAATGATCAGGGCCAGCTGCGCCACTTCCTCTCGCTCGACGGTTTGCCCCGCGAACTGCTCACCGAGATCCTCGACACCGCCGACTCCTTCCTGGAAGTCGGTGCCCGGGCCGTGAAGAAAGTCCCGTTGCTGCGCGGCAAGACCGTGTGCAACGTGTTCTTCGAGAACTCGACCCGTACCCGCACTACCTTCGAACTGGCGGCCCAGCGCCTGTCGGCCGACGTGATCAGCCTGAACGTGTCGACCTCCTCGACCAGCAAGGGCGAGACCCTGTTCGACACCCTGCGCAACCTCGAAGCCATGGCGGCCGACATGTTCGTGGTACGCCATTCCGACTCCGGCGCGGCGCACTTCATCGCCGAGCACGTGTGCCCGGACGTCGCCGTGATCAACGGTGGTGACGGCCGCCACGCGCACCCGACCCAGGGCATGCTCGACATGCTCACCATTCGCCGCCACAAGGGCAGCTTCGAGAACCTCTCGGTAGCCATCGTCGGCGACATCCTGCACTCGCGCGTGGCCCGCTCCGACATGCTGGCGCTCAAAGCGCTGGGCTGCCCGGACATCCGCGTCATCGGCCCGAAAACCCTGATCCCGATCGGCATCGAGCAGTACGGCGTAAAGGTCTACACCGACCTCGCCGAAGGCCTGAAGGATGTCGACGTGGTGATCATGCTGCGCCTGCAACGCGAGCGCATGGCCGGCGGCCTGCTGCCCAGCGAAGGCGAGTTCTACCGCCTGTTCGGCCTGACCACCGCGCGCCTGGCCGGCGCCAAGCCTGACGCCATCGTCATGCACCCGGGCCCGATCAACCGTGGTGTGGAAATCGAGTCGGCGGTGGCCGACGGCAAGCACTCGGTGATCCTCAACCAGGTCACCTACGGCATCGCCGTGCGCATGGCCGTGCTGTCCATGGCCATGAGCGGGCAGAACGCGCAACGTCAATTCGACCAGGAGAACGCCCAGTGACCATCAGTATTCTTGGCGCCCGGGTCATCGATCCCAAAACCGGCCTGGACCAGGTCACCGACCTGCACCTGGACGGTGGCCGCATTGCCGCCATCGGCGCCGCGCCAGCCGGCTTCAGCGCCAGCCGCACGATCCAGGCCGATGGCCTGGTTGCCGCACCGGGCCTGGTCGACCTGGGCGTGTCCCTGCGCGAGCCGGGTTACAGCCGCAAAGGCAACATCGCGAGTGAAACCCGCGCAGCCGTGGCCGGCGGTGTCACCAGCCTGTGCTGCCCGCCGCAGACCAAGCCGGTGCTGGACACCTCGGCGGTGGCCGAGCTGATCCTGGACCGCGCCCGTGAGGCTGCCAACAGCAAGGTGTACCCGATCGGCGCCCTGACCAAAGGCCTTGAAGGCGAGCAACTGGCCGAGCTGGTGGCCCTGCGCGACACCGGTTGCGTGGCCTTCGGCAACGGCCTGAAACAAATCCCCAACAACCGTACCCTGGCCCGCGCCCTGGAATACGCCGCCACCTTCGACCTGACCGTGGTGTTCCACTCCCAGGACCGCGACCTGGCCGAGGGCGGCCTGGCCCACGAAGGTGCCATGGCCAGTTTCCTCGGCCTGCCGGGCATCCCGGAAAGCGCCGAAACCGTGGCACTGGCGCGCAACCTGCTGCTGGTGGAACAAAGCGGCGTGCGTGCGCACTTCAGCCAGATCACCAGCGCCCGTGGCGCACAGCTGATTGCCCAGGCGCAGGAACTCGGCCTGCCGGTGACCGCCGATGTGGCGCTGTACCAGCTGATACTCACCGATGAGTCGCTGCGCGAGTTTTCCAGCCTGTACCACGTGCAGCCACCACTGCGCACTGCCAAAGACCGGGATGGCCTGCGCGCTGCGGTCAAATCGGGCGTGATCCAGGCGATTTCCAGCCACCACCAGCCTCATGAGCGCGACGCCAAGCTGGCCCCGTTCGGCGCCACCGAGCCGGGCATCAGCAGCGTCGAGTTGCTGCTGCCACTGGCCATGACCTTGGTACAGGACGGCCTGCTCGACCTGCCGACCTTGCTCGCCCGCCTGAGCAGCGGCCCGGCTGCCGCCCTGCGCCTGCCGGCCGGTGAGCTGAAAGTGGGTGGTGCGGCTGACCTGGTGCTGTTCGACCCGCAAGCCTCCACCGTTGCCGGTGAGCAGTGGTTCTCGCGTGGCGAGAACTGCCCGTTCATCGGCCACTGCCTGCCGGGTGCGGTGCGTTATACCTTGGTCGATGGCCACGTCTGCCACGAGGCCTGAGTAACCCTCACAGGCCTCATCGCCGGCAAGCCAGCTCCCACAGGAAATCACTGCCCTCAGGCCCTGTGATGACCTATGGGAGCTGGCTTGCCGGCGATGAGGCCTGTGCAGGAGAGCACCAACCATTCATCCCCCACGGTTGAAATCCTTCCCCCCACCCCCATATGAGTCTGCATCAGGCACTTTCGCCCCGCTGCGTGGAGACTCTCCCCTTGACCACCATCGTTTCTGTCCGCCGTAACGGCAAAGTCGTCATGGGCGGCGACGGCCAGGTATCTCTCGGCAACACCGTGATGAAAGGCAACGCCAAGAAAGTGCGCCGCCTGTACCACGGCCAGGTCATCGCCGGCTTCGCGGGTGCCACCGCCGATGCCTTCACCCTGTTCGAGCGCTTCGAAGGCCAGCTGGAAAAGCACCAGGGCCACCTGGTTCGCGCCGCCGTCGAGCTGGCCAAGGAATGGCGTACCGACCGTTCCCTGAGCCGCCTGGAAGCCATGCTGGCCGTGGCCAACAAGGATGCCTCGCTGATCATCACCGGCAACGGTGACGTGGTCGAACCCGAAGACGGCCTGATCGCCATGGGTTCCGGTGGTGCCTACGCCCAGGCCGCAGCCCGCGCCCTGCTGAACAAGACCGACCTTTCGGCCCGTGAAATCGCTGAAACTGCCCTGAACATCGCCGGCGACATCTGCGTGTTCACCAACCACAACCTGACCATCGAGGAGCAGGACCTGGCCGACTGATTCAGTTGCTTTGGCGCCTCTTCCCGGTGAAGGGGCTTTTCCACGCTGACTCACCTGCCCCAGGACCCTATTGATCATGTCCATGACCCCCCGCGAGATCGTCCACGAACTCAACCGCCACATCATCGGCCAGGACGACGCCAAGCGCGCCGTGGCCATTGCCCTGCGCAACCGCTGGCGCCGGATGCAGCTGCCTGCCGAGCTGCGTGCCGAAGTGACCCCGAAGAACATCCTGATGATCGGCCCTACCGGCGTCGGCAAGACCGAAATCGCCCGTCGCCTGGCCAAGCTGGCCAACGCGCCGTTCCTCAAGGTCGAAGCCACCAAGTTCACCGAAGTGGGCTACGTGGGCCGCGACGTCGAGTCGATCATCCGTGACCTGGCCGACGCCGCGCTGAAGATGCTGCGCGAGCAGGAGATCATCCGCGTGCGCCACCGCGCCGAGGACGCCGCTGAAGACCGTATCCTCGATGCCCTGCTGCCGCAGGCACGCGTCACCAGCTTCAGCGAAGAAGCCGCGCAGACCAGCAGCGATTCCAACACCCGCCAGCTGTTCCGCAAGCGCCTGCGTGAAGGCCAGCTGGACGACAAGGAAATCGAAATCGAAGTGGCCGATGCCGTGGGCGTCGAAATTGCCGCGCCGCCTGGCATGGAAGAGATGACCAACCAGCTGCAGAGCCTGTTTGCCAACATGGGCAAAGGCAAGCGCAAGGCGCGCAAGCTGAAGGTGAAAGAAGCGCTGAAGATGGTTCGCGACGAAGAAGCGGGCCGCCTGGTCAACGAGGAAGAACTCAAGGCCAAGGCCCTGGAAGCGGTCGAGCAGCACGGCATCGTGTTCATCGACGAAATCGACAAGGTTGCCAAGCGCGGCAACGTTGGCGGTGCCGATGTGTCCCGTGAAGGCGTGCAGCGCGACCTGCTGCCACTGATCGAAGGTTGCACCGTCAACACCAAGCTGGGCATGGTCAAGACCGACCACATCCTGTTCATCGCCTCGGGTGCGTTTCACCTGAGCAAGCCAAGCGACCTGGTACCCGAGCTGCAAGGCCGTCTGCCGATCCGTGTCGAGCTGAAGGCACTGACCCCTGAAGACTTCGAGCGCATCCTGCAAGAGCCGCACGCGTCGCTGACCGAGCAGTACCAGGCCCTGCTGAAGACCGAAGGCCTGAACATCGAGTTCATCGGCGATGGCATCAAGCGCCTGGCCGAGATTGCCTACCAGGTAAACGAAAAGACCGAGAACATCGGTGCCCGCCGCCTGCACACCCTGCTTGAGCGTTTGCTCGAAGAGGTGTCGTTCAGCGCTGGCGACCTGGCCAGTGCGCATGACGAAACGCCGATCCAGATCGACGCTGCGTACGTGAACAGCCACCTCGGTGAACTGGCGCAGAACGAAGACCTGTCGCGTTACATCCTGTAAGACCGCAGGGGGCCGCTTCGCGGCCCTTTCGCCGGCAAGCCAGCTCCCACAGGATTATCACAATCCTGAATGCTGTGGAGCACCTGTGGCAGCTGGCTTGCCGGCGATTGGGCTGCAAAGCAGCCCCCCTTGCGCAATCCCCAGAATGTCCCGAAGCTGTGCATCATCAGCTCCCGAGAGATTCCAGCCATGGCCCGCATGCCCACCGCCATAAACCTGCACAAAGCCTCGAAAACCCTCACCCTCACCTACGCCCCCGGCGAGGTCTACCACCTGCCCGCCGAACTCCTGCGCGTGCACTCCCCCTCCGCCGAGGTCCAGGGCCACGGCAACCCTATCCTGCAGTTCGGCAAGATCAACGTCGGCCTGGTCGGCCTGGAGCCTGCCGGCCAATATGCACTGAAACTGACCTTCGACGACGGCCATGACAGCGGCCTGTTCACCTGGGAATACCTGGAACAGCTGTGCCTGCGCCAGGAACAGCTGTGGGCCGACTACCTCGACGAGCTGCACAAGGCCGGAAAATCCCGCGACCCGGCCGAATCGGTTGTGAAACTCATGCTCTAGCGCAAGGCCTGCAGGGTTTAGAGCGCATTTTCTAAATTCATCTGTTTGAATGACTTGCAGACAGCCCAGTGAAGGGCTGTCTTGCGCATTACATGAAAGTCGGGTAACCAATGGGTGTGGCAAGTTCCCTGCATCACTTTGCAGGCAGTCAGAACCCCCGCAGCACCGCTGTTCCTTATCACTGGTCACCCGAGTAGCAGTACCGGGCTCAGGGCTGTGCGCTTGTCACAGCAACCGGTACTCGTCTCAGGACAACGGAGCGTCGTAGATGAGTAACAAGAACAACGATGAGCTGCAGCGGCAGGCCTCGGAAAACACCCTGGGGCTGAACCCGGTCATCGGCATTCGCCGCAAGGACCTGTTGAGCTCGGCACGCACCGTGCTGCGCCAGGCCGTGCGCCAACCGCTGCACAGCGCAAAGCATGTGGCCCACTTTGGCCTGGAGCTGAAAAACGTGCTGCTGGGCAAATCCAGCCTGGCCCCGGAAAGCGACGACCGCCGCTTCAACGACCCGGCCTGGAGCAACAACCCGCTGTACCGCCGCTACCTGCAAACCTACCTGGCCTGGCGCAACGAGTTGCAGGACTGGATCGGCAACAGCGACCTGCCACCCCAGGACATCAGCCGCGGCCAGTTCGTCATCAACCTGATGACTGAAGCCATGGCGCCGACCAATACCTTGTCCAACCCGGCAGCGGTCAAACGCTTCTTCGAAACCGGCGGCAAGAGCCTGCTCGACGGCCTGTCCAACCTCGCCAAGGACATGGTCAATAACGGCGGCATGCCCAGCCAGGTGAACATGGACGCCTTCGAAGTGGGCAAGAACCTGGGCACCAGCGAAGGCGCGGTGGTGTACCGCAACGATGTACTGGAGCTTATCCAGTACAGCCCCATCACCGAGCAGGTGCATGCCCGCCCGCTGCTGGTGGTGCCACCGCAGATCAACAAGTTCTACGTGTTCGACCTGAGCCCGGAAAAGAGCCTGGCACGCTACTGCCTGCGCTCGCAGCAGCAAACCTTCATCATCAGCTGGCGCAACCCGACCAAGGCCCAGCGTGAATGGGGCCTGTCCACCTACATCGATGCGCTGAAAGAAGCCGTCGACGCGGTGCTGGCGATTACCGGCAGCAAAGACCTGAACATGCTTGGCGCCTGTTCGGGTGGGATTACCTGCACTGCGCTGGTAGGCCACTATGCCGCCATTGGCGAAAACAAGGTCAATGCCCTGACCCTGCTGGTCAGCGTGCTGGACACCACCATGGACAACCAGGTCGCCTTGTTCGTCGATGAACAAACCCTGGAAAGTGCCAAGCGCCACTCCTACCAGGCTGGCGTGCTGGAAGGCAGCGAAATGGCCAAGGTGTTCGCCTGGATGCGCCCCAACGACCTGATCTGGAACTACTGGGTCAACAACTACCTGCTCGGCAACGAGCCGCCGGTGTTCGACATCCTGTTCTGGAACAACGACACCACGCGCCTGCCGGCCGCCTTCCACGGCGACCTGATCGAAATGTTCAAGAGCAACCCACTGATCCGCCCGGATGCACTGGAAGTGTGCGGCACCCCGATCAACCTGAAAAATGTGCAGTGCGACATTTTCAGCGTTGCCGGCACTGCGGATCACATCACCCCGTGGCAATCGTGCTACCGCTCGGCGCACTTGTTCGGCGGCAAGATCGAGTTCGTGCTGTCCAACAGCGGCCACATCCAGAGCATCCTCAACCCGCCAGGCAACCCCAAGGCGCGCTTCATGACTGGCGCTGACCGCCCGGGTGACCCGCTGGCCTGGCAGGAAAACGCCACCAAGCATGCCGACTCCTGGTGGCTGCACTGGCAGAGCTGGCTGAGCGAACGTGCCGGGGAGCTGAAAAAAGCGCCAACCCGCCTGGGCAACCGCGCTTATGCCGCTGGCGAAGCCGCACCAGGCACCTACGTTCACGAGCGCTGAGTTGCGTTGCCGTGGCCGCCATGAGCGCCACGGCACTTTTTTCACGACAGAGTCGAACGCATGCCGGAACCCTACATCTTCAGGACCGTCGAACTGGACGATCAGTCCATTCGCACCGCCGTCCGCCCGGGCAAGCCACACCTGACACCGTTGCTGATCTTCAACGGCATCGGCGCCAACCTGGAGCTGGTGTTCCCGTTCATCGAGGCGCTGGACCCGGACCTGGAGGTCATCGCCTTCGACGTGCCCGGTGTGGGTGGTTCATCCACCCCGCGTCACCCCTATCGCTTCCCAGGGCTGGCCAAGCTCACGGCGCGCATGCTCGATTACCTGGACTACGGCCAGGTCAGCGCCATCGGCGTGTCCTGGGGCGGCGCCCTGGCCCAGCAGTTTGCCCACGACTACCCGGAGCGCTGCAAGAAACTGGTACTGGCCGCCACTGCCGCCGGCGCAGTGATGGTACCGGGCAAACCTAAAGTCTTGTGGATGATGGCGAGCCCCAGGCGCTACGTGCAGCCCTCCCATGTGATCCGCATTGCACCGCTGATCTACGGCGGCGCCTTCCGCCGCGACCCGGACCTGGCCATGCACCATGCGTCCAAGGTGCGCTCCGGGGGCAAGCCGGGCTATTACTGGCAGCTGTTCGCCGGCCTGGGCTGGACCAGCATCCACTGGCTGCACAAGATCCACCAGCCAACGCTGGTGCTGGCCGGTGACGACGACCCGCTGATCCCACTGGTCAACATGCGCCTGCTGGCCTGGCGGATTCCCAATGCCCAGCTACACATAATCGACGATGGCCACCTGTTCCTGATTACCCGGGCCGAGGCCGTCGCACCGATCATCATGAAGTTTCTCCAGGAAGAACGTCAGCGCGCGGTCATGCATCCGCGCCCCGCCTCTGGCGGTTGATTGTCGCTGCCCAAGCATCGGGTAAGACGAGGGAGTGTTGCCATGACAGAAAAACCGGGCAAAGGAACGAAAACGCTTCCCGCCACCAGCATGAACGTGCAGAACGCCATACTCGGCCTACGCGGGCGCGACCTGGTGTCGACCCTGCGCAGGGTTGGCCGCCATGGCTTGACCAACCCGCTGCACACGGCACGGCACCTTTTGGCGTTCGGCAGCCAGCTGGGCCGCGTGATGCTGGGCGACACGCCCTACCAGCCCAACCCTCGCGATGGCCGCTTCAGCGACCCGACCTGGAGCCAGAACCCGTTTTATCGCCGTGGCCTGCAGGCCTATCTGGCCTGGCAGAAGCAGACGCGCCAGTGGATCGACGAAAGTCACCTGGACGACGATGACCGCGCCCGTGCGCACTTTCTGTTTGGCATGATCAATGACGCCCTGGCACCAAGCAACTCGCTGCTCAACCCGCTGGCGGTCAAAGAACTGCTGAACACCGGCGGGCAAAGCCTGGTGCGTGGCGTGGCCCACTTGCTCGACGACCTGCGCCACAACGACGGCCTGCCGCGCCAGGTGGACGAACGTGCCTTCGAGGTGGGTGGCAGCCTGGCGGCAACGCCCGGCGCGGTGGTGTTTCGCAACGAGCTGTTGGAGCTGATCCAGTACAAGCCGATGAGCGAAAAACAGCACGCCAGGCCCTTGCTGGTGGTGCCGCCACAAATCAACAAGTTCTATATCTTCGACATGCAGGCGCACAACAGCTTCGTCCAGTACATGCTCAAGAGCGGCCTGCAGGTGTTCATGATCAGTTGGCGCAACCCCGACCCGCGCCACCGCGAATGGGGCCTGTCCTCCTACGTACAGGCCCTGGAAGAAGCGCTGAACGCCTGCCGCAGCATCAGCGGCAACCGCGACCCCAACCTGATGGGTGCCTGCGCCGGCGGCCTGACCATGGCCGCACTGCAGGGCCACCTGCAGGCCAAGCATCAGTTGCGCAAGATCCGCAGCGCCACTTACCTGGTGAGCCTGCTCGACAGCAAGTTCGACAGCCCGGCCAGCCTGTTCGCCGACGAGCAGACGGTAGAGGCCGCCAAGCGCCGATCCTATCAACGGGGCGTGCTGGACGGCGGCGAAGTTGCCAGGATTTTCGCCTGGATGCGCCCCAACGACCTGATCTGGAACTACTGGGTCAACAACTACCTGTTGGGCAAAGCCCCACCCGCGTTCGACATCCTGTACTGGAACGCCGACAACACACGCCTGCCCGCAGCACTGCACGGGGACTTGCTGGACTTTTTCAAGCACAACCCGCTCACCCACCCGGCAGGCCTCGAAGTGTGCGGCACGCCCATCGACCTCAAGCAGGTCGACCTGGACAGCTTTACCGTGGCCGGCAGCAACGACCACATCACGCCATGGGACGCCGTGTACCGCTCGGCCTTGCTGCTCGGTGGCGACCGGCGTTTCGTGCTGGCCAACAGCGGGCACATCCAGAGCATCATCAACCCGCCGGGCAACCCCAAGGCCTACTACCTGGAGAACCCCAAGCTGTCCGGCGACCCGCGCGCCTGGTTCTACGAGGCCAAGCGCAGCGACGGCAGTTGGTGGCCCTTGTGGCTGGAATGGATCACACCGCGCTCCGGCCCGCTCAAGGCTCCCCGTACCGAGCTGGGCAACAGTACCTATCCACCGCTCGGCCCGGCGCCAGGCACCTATGTCCTGACCCGATGAGCCCTACGACTGGATGAAGACCCGCGACCGTATCCTCGAATGCGCCCTGCAACTGTTCAACCAGCAGGGCGAACCGAACGTATCCACCCTGGAGATTGCCAACGAACTGGGTATCAGCCCGGGCAACCTGTACTACCACTTCCATGGCAAGGAGCCCTTGGTGCTGGGCCTTTTCGAGCGCTTCGAAGAAGCGCTGATGCCCCTGCTCGACCCGCCGCTGGACGTGCGCCTGGACGCCGAGGACTACTGGCTGTTCCTGCACCTTATCGTCGAGCACATGGCCCAGTACCGCTTTCTGTTCCAGGACCTGTCCAACCTCACCGGCCGCCTGCCCAAGCTGGCGCGCGGCATGCGCAGCCTGATCAATGCACTCAAGCGTACGCTGGCGGCGTTGCTCGCCAGCCTCAAGGGCCAGGGGTTGGTAGAGAGTGAGACACAGGCGCTGGGGCAACTGGTGGAGCAGATCACAATGACGCTGCTGTTCTCGCTGGATTACCAGCGGGTGCTGGGACGCGAGGCGGATGTGGGAATTGTGGTGTACCAGGTGATGATGCTGGTGGCGCCGCATCTGCAGCCACAGGCGCGGGCGGCGGCGGAGCAGTTGGCGGTGCGCTATCTGGAGGGGTAGGCCTGCGGTGTCGGCGCTGGGGCCTTCGCGGGCATGCCCGCTCCCACAGGGCCTGCGCTGACCTGCTGATCGGCGCTGTACCTGTGGAAGCGGGCAAGCCCGCGAAGAAGACGACGCGGTATCAGATCAGGGTACCGGTGCCGTTTGGTGCCGACGGTGCGCTGCTGGCCGGGGCGGCTACAGGTGCCGGTGCTGCGGTAGCGGCCGGGGCGGCACTGGCCGCTGGAGCTGCGGGTTTGGCGGCTGCCGGTTTGGCCGGTGCTTTCTTCACCGCAGGTTTCTTCGCTGCCGCTGGCTTGGGCGCTGCCGGTTTTGCTGCCGGTTTTGCCGCCGGCTTGGCAGCTGCAGGTTTGGCCGCAGGCTTTGCTGCAGGTTTGGCCGCTGCCGTTTTAGCTGCAGGTTTGGCCGCCGCCGTTTTAGCAGCAGGCTTGGCCGCCGCTGCCTTGGCCAGTGGCTTGGCCGCTGCCTTGCTCGCAGCCGGCTTGGACGCCGCAGCGCGCGACGAAATCGGCGTAACCGAAGCACCGGTCAGCTTCTCGATCTGCTTGGTCAGGCTGTCCACCTGCTGGTGCAGGGCCTTGATCTCGTTGCGGCTCGGCACGCCCAAGCGCGAGATGGCGCTGTTCAGGCGCTTGTCGAAGGCCTCTTCGAGTTCGCTCCACTTGCCCATCGCAAGGTCCTTCACGCCAGACACGCGCGAAGTGGTCGACGACTTGGCGGTTTCGGCTACATCTTCAGCCGTCTTCTTCGCCTGCTTCTCGGCCTTCTCGCCATCTTTCACCAACGAGTCGAACAGCTTCGGGCCGTCCTGGTCGACTTTCGAATAGATACCCAGCCCCGCCAGCCAGATCTTGCGGGAGTACTTCTCGATCCCGCCGACCCAGGAGCTGCCTTCTTTTTCGGTGTTCTTCTTGCCAGCCATCCTGCTCTCCTTATGGTTTGTGCGCGACGCGCTCAAGCAGCTCATGCAACTGTTCAAGCTTGACCGACAACGCCTCAACGTCATGTTTAGACGGAATACCCAGGCGATTCAAGGCGCGACCGACCCGTGCGTCGAAAGCTTTTTCGATCTTGTCGAGTTGAATTTCTACCTTCCCGCGTACGCGGCTCACTTCTTCAGCGGCTTCGTCAAGCTGGTGGTTGGCGGCATCGAGCTCTTTGTCGATGCGTTTCTTGCCGCGCTTCTCGACGCCTTCGCCGGCCTTGACCAGCTCCTGGAAGTAGTCAGAGCCTTCCTGACCGACGCGGGCGTAGGCGCCGATACCGGCCAGCCAGATCTTGCGCGCATAGCCGCGCACCTCGCCAAGCGTGCCCAGGGCTTCGTCTTTTTTCTTCACAATCACTTTGGCCATGCTGTGTACCTCATGCTCATGAGTGGTGGAAAACCGCCCATGGAGGCTGGGCTTGAGTATTAAGGTAGGGAAGAAAATTAGAAACCTCACCCTAAGGTCGTCGTTGTCGCATCTATATACCGCAAGCACCGTTGGCCATAGCGCTAGCGTCGCAGGCTTCACCTCACGGACATCGACGCCATGACTGCTGTAGCAAACCCACCGAGGCTGACGTTCAAGCAAAGCGTGGCAGCCTGTTTCTCCAAACGACCCAGCCTGCGGGACGTTCTATCAAAAGAAGCATTCCAGACTTTCAGCGACCGGTATCCGTGGTTGCAACGCAACCACCCTCACATCACATCGCTCGATCCTTTCGTCATCCTGCATGCACCGGCCAGCACAGGTGATCTCCCACGTCAGAGCGGGCTGCTGGATGAGCTTCTCAGGCATTTTCTGGCCAAGGAACGTGTGCAACCAAGCGCCGCAGACAAGCTGAGCATCAGCCCACCCCATGTGTTTCAAATTCAGGAGCAAGGCCCGGACAACATCCGCCAACCCGAAATCATCCCGGACCTGACGAAGCTCAGCGATGACTTCGATACAGTGCTTGGTGCGTTGATACCTACCTTCCAGCAAGCCCAGATCGGCTTCTGGAACGGGCTCGACGAAGACAGCCAAGCCTCGCGCATGCTCTGGCTGGAACACACCATCAAGGCCGCATTGCTCGAGAACCTCCCTCGCCAAGGCCTGGCAGATGATGAAAAAGCTGCAATGTACGCCTTGCTCGACGGGGTATTCGACAGCCTGGCTGTCGAGGCGATACAAGTCACGCTCGGAACGGATGGCGAAGCACGCACCGTCACCCTGCCGGATCTGTTGCTCATCACCACAAGTGGTACCCGCAACCTGGTTCTGCAATGCAAACCCTGCGGTTCGGTTCACCGCCATGTCGACCTGCCCAGCTTTGCCACCGCGCTGCAACGGCAGCTAGCACAAAGCTATCGCTTCGAAGCGTTGTCCTGGGCGCACACACCGGTGACCGGACGCCCTTTCGCCTTCCAGGCGAGGCAACTGCTGAACGATATCCTGGACGACATCGGGCGCCTGCGTATTGGTGGCCTGGCAACCGTCGACGAGCTGGAGCGACAACTGCGTCAGGTGAGCGACCCGTCAGCTCACTTCTTCGACCTGCCTTCGCAGGAACGAACTGCACCCGCTGTCAGCCCACCGCGATGGCTGCTAAATGCCAGCGCTGAGGACCGCTACGCCTATCACACTGCACTGCTCGATCTGGCGGCGAACCAAGGTCGGTCGAAGGGCTGCACATCGCTGAGCGATGTCGAAGATATCCGTGATTACGCCGCTCGCCGCTTGCGTGAGACCCTGCAGACCAGCTACCCAGACAAGACGGTACACGACCCGAACGAGGTGCACATCCGCATTTCCCAGGCCATCATCGGCGCTGGCACGCAAGGGCAGTCACTGTTCTTGCACACGGTGCCCCTGACCGACTTGGCAATTTCACGCCTGCGGCTGGACGCTGGAGAGGTAATGAGCGGGATGAATTTCGAGGACGGCTCGCCTGTGACAGACTGGCTGAGCATCGACCAGATCAGGGGCCTGATTCATCAGGTCGACATCGGCGGTCACTACCCCTCCTACCTGAAGGACCAAGTCAAAACCCAACCGCGCAGGGCCGAGCGAATCCAACAGCATGCCAGAGAATGGCGTTACGCCCTTCGGTTCAGCACCCTGAAGGCCAAGATCGAGCGACAGCTTGGCGAAACGGCGAGCCAGGCAATGCTCAGGTTCTGCCAGGGCATGGACAATGGCGCGGACCTTCTGCGCATCGCCCCTCTGGCGTTCCTTTGCGCGCCTGGCGCTTCGGCGAGCGATGTGGCACACGGGATGTTCATCATCGAAATTCCGGCAAGCGGCAGTTGGGTCTTGTACCGCCCGTTCTATGCCGACAGGGCGTTGCAGGAATTTCCGACCCTCGAATTGCTGATGGACGCAGTCCGCAGCAGGGGCGCACTGCAAGAGAGCGTACTGGCCTGGCTCGACGATGACGCGCGTCCGATTTACCAGAACGACGGGTTCAAGCACCCGCACCTGCACCCGAACATTACCGCGCTGACGCACCTGCTCAATGTGCCGGTCGAGCTGCTGGACGGCCTTTTGCAACGCCTCAGACGCCCGGTCCAAGTCTTGTTCCAGGCGTGGATGGATGATCTGGACACCCACCTGTTCAACGCCCGCATCGACACTATGTTATTGGCCTCAGCCAGCAATAGCGTATCCAATGCCCAGGAAGTGCGGGCTTTGGTGAAGGAGGCTGCCTGGGCGATCTTCAATACCGTCACCCAGCTCTGGCATGGCCCGATGACCACCCTGGCGTGGCTGGTCGTGGCGCTGTCGGCGGCCAAGGAAGACGTGGAGGCGCTGATCAAGCGCAGCGGTGACAACAAGATCGTCGCCGCCATAGACCTGCTCACCAACCTGGCCTTGCTCCTTGCCCACCGCCCGGCAACGCCACCTGCCAACAGCGAAGCGGCCGTTACGTTGCGTTTTTCAGGCCCTGCACCGAAGGAAGAATCCCCGCCCCCAGCGCTCGAGCAGCCACAGGAGAAACCCTGGCAGGCCCCCGTCGAGGCGCCGCAGCCCACGCGGGTGCGTGTAGAAAGCTGGCATGACGAGCAGCGCCTGAGCAACCTGTCGGTACAGGAGCGCCAGTCACTGGCCCAACTGCAAGCCTCGCAGTCACTCGAAGGGCACGCGCCACTGACAAGGGGCCGTTTGCGTGGGTTGTTCAATATCGCCGGCCGTTACTACGTCAAGCTGGGCGATGACGTCTATGAAGTCATCGAGACCTGGAACGGCATGCAGATCATCGGCCCAGAGCCGAGCAGCAGCGAATGGGTGTCTCAATGGGATGGCGCCCCGGACGGCTACCATATCGTTGGTCGTGAACGCCCAAAAGGCCCTTGGTTGACGCGCTGGCATGGCCAATGGACTTTGAATCTTACCCTCTTTGGCGGCATGCCAAGGAACAGGCTGTCCATCAACGCGGAAAACCGCCAGCGGTTCGACACGTTGAGCGCAACCGCCACGGCTAACCAACAAGCGCTGAATCAGATGGCACCCCTGATGGAACGCAGCCAAGTGCAACTGCAGGTTTATGACGACCTCGCGCGGGAATACAGCATGGCTGTCGATGCACTACCTGCACATGAGCGTGATACACCGCCGCCAGCCTTGCAGCTTCAGAGGCAGGCACTCAAAGCCCAGCGCCTACGGCACTTACCGGAAATCAGGGCATCCGCGCTCTACCTGGAACGGCAAAGCACGCTGCTACACGGGAATATCGAAGTGTTCAACGAGATGGCCGAACCACGGTTCAGCAAATTCGACACCCGAGCCCCGAGCCGACGCCGATACGGCAACTGGTACGGTGCAGCCATCGAAAACGACATGCTGCTGTGCCGCCGCTTGCTGGAGCAGGTCGACCACCAGGCACTGAGCGCACAGTCCATCGGGCTGCCCCGCGTTCCAGAGACTGCCGAGCAGATACAGCAATACCTCGATTATTGCGAACGGGTACGCGATTCCAGCCAGGCCAGCCGCCGCCTGCTTGTCGTCAGCCAGCGGCTGGACCGGACCTTGGCGCAAGTACTGCCGGACCCCAAGATCGAATTTGCCGACAAAGCCACGAAACTCGCCCAGACCATTCGACGCAGGACGTATTCGACACTGGTCATTCGGGCCCAGTTGCTCAGTGACCTGGCCTACCTCGCCGTGGACAAGACTCGGCTCTCTGCGGACACGGCCGAGCATTTGCTTGCGATGCGCGCGCCGCTCAGCGGCATCGAATTCAGCCGTACGATCTGGAGCCACGACGGTCTGGAAGCCACCGAAGAGACGGCCCAGGTCAAAGCCGAACTGCTTGAGGATATCCTTCAGAAATACCGTACCGTGCTGGATCGCGCCCAATACATGAAGACACTGGACTCGCCTGCGCTGGTCGCTGACGTGCTGGACGAATATATACGCGAACTGTCCACCATTACCCAGATCACGGAGCAGCAACTGAGCGCGACCTTGACCAATCTCGACAGCGGCATCAGTCCCCCCCCGCCAACGCCCTATCATCGCCCCGCAACGATCAGGCGCCGGGTCATCCGTGTTGACCGAGGTCGACCGCTGTTGGTGGAAATCGACCAAGTGGGCAATCGGGCCATCCAGCGCAGTGCATTCAATCAGGAGCCTGCGGGCAGTTTCGCGCAACGCGACGGGGTATGGCATGCCGTGCCTGAGCAAGCGCGGCCGGCCCGGCACGACCGGGCACAGTTGCGCCAGCGAGCAAGCCGCCTGCTGGCAGAGGTGGATGGGAAAATTGCCTTCGCCGCTCACTATGCCGATGAGCCCAACAGCCTGGCCGACTTTCTGGAATGGCCGGCAGGTGACATGCGCGAAGTGCAGCAGCAACTGACCGAGCTGAACAATCCACTGGATTCCAGCTTGGTCGACCTCCTTCGGGCAGCGGTGGACCGCGTCAATCACGAAAGGCTTCGGCTGCTCACCGACGCGTATCTGAACACCCGCCATCCCGACGGCAAGGCCCTTCGCTTCCTGGCTGAGCAGAAGCGGTTTCGGATCAGGCAGACCGTGATTCGCCGGCAGCTACGTCACGCCAATGATTACCTCGACGTCTACGAGATTCGCGATGTGCAAGCGCCACAGCGGTTACTGTGGGAGGCACATTTTCACTATCCCAGCCTGGAAGCGAGGGGGCATGACTTCGTCAAGGGCCACCTCAAATTCTGGGATGCAGGCGTCAGGGGCCGTAAGGCCCTGCTTGAGCAAGCCGCAAGCGCACGGGAGCGCATCGCGATCTACCGCGGCGACCTGCGCCTGGAGCAGGTGATTGGCATCATTCCCTTCCCGGCGGACGCCCCGCAATAGCCAGAGAGCGGCCCTGGCTCAGGCCAGGGCCTTGTCCAGCGCCCGCTCGATCTCGCCCTTGATGGTGCCGCTCATCATCGACAGCATCATGCCCAGTTTCAATTCGACACGGATGCTGTCGTCGCCAATGTGCACACTGCCATTGGCGCCACTGCGCGCAACGTCCACGCGGTCACCGTTCCAGGTGGCCTTGAGGTCGTACTCACGGCTGAGCTTGTCGACCAGCGCTTCGGCCTTGGCGCGGGCGGCATCACGGCCTAGGGAGTGTTTGCGTTCGACGCTGATCTGGGTCATGCGGGCGTTCCTGAAGATGTAGACATAATCAGCATTATGCCCGCCCCTGCCCACTGGCACACCCCGCCAAGACAAATCCGCCCGTTCGCCCTAGAATGGCGGTAATTTTTTCCGGTGAAGCGATATGAACGACCAGCGCAAAGGCGACCACGCCGAACCCACCACCCACTTTGGCTACCAGGACGTACCTGAAAGCCAGAAGGCGAAAAAAGTCGCCGAAGTGTTCCACTCGGTGGCAGCCAAGTACGACCTGATGAACGATGTGCTTTCCGGCGGCATGCACCGCCTGTGGAAGCGCTTTACCATCGAGCTGTCGGGCGTGCGCAGCGGCAACCGGGTGCTGGACATCGCCGGCGGTACCGGTGACCTGGCCGCCAAGTTCTCGCGCCTGGTCGGCCCGACGGGTCAGGTGGTACTGGCCGACATCAACGAGTCGATGCTCAAGGTTGGCCGTGACCGCCTGCTGGACCGCGGTGTGGCCGGCAACATCGAGTTCGTCCAGGCCGACGCCGAAAAACTGCCGTTCCCGGACAACCACTTCGACTGCGTGACCATCGCTTTCGGCCTGCGCAACGTCACCCACAAGGACGAAGCCATCCGTTCGATGCTGCGCGTGCTCAAGCCCGGTGGCCGTCTGCTGATCCTGGAATTCTCCAAACCGACCAGCAAACTGATGTCCAAGGCCTACGACGCCTATTCGTTCGCTTTCATGCCGCTGGCCGGCAAGCTGATCACCAACGACTCGGAAAGCTACCGTTACCTCGCCGAATCGATCCGCATGCACCCGGACCAGGAAACCCTGAAGAGCATGATGGTCGAGGCCGGTTTCGACCGCGTCACCTACCACAACATGACCAGCGGCATCGTTGCCGTGCACCGGGGGATCAAACCCTGATGCTGCTGGCCGGGCTGCTCGCCAGCGTCGAACATGGCCTGAACCGCGTCCTGCGCATGGACAGCACGGCCCTGCCGCGGCTGGCCGCGCTGGAAGGCAAGGTCATCGAGATCGACTGCCGCCAACCGGCCCTGCAGGTCTTCATCCTGCCCGATGAAGACGGCCTGATGCTCGCCGCCCACTGGGAAGGCGGGGTCGACTGCAGCCTGCGCGCACCGGCCGGCAGCCTGGTGCAACTTGCCCTGGCCAGGGACAAGACCGCCGTGCTGCACAGCCCGCAGGTAGAACTGCATGGCGACAGCGCCGTGCTGCTCGACCTGTTCGGCGTGCTGCAGGACCTGGAGCTGGACTGGGAGCACGAGCTGCAACGCTGGCTCGGCCCGGTCGCCACGGCCATGCTGGCAGGCCACATTCGCCTGCGTGCACGCTGGACCCGCCAGGGCCTGGCGCGCTTCAGCCAGAACCTTTCCGAGTACCTGGCCGAAGAGTCCCGCACCCTGGTAGGCAAGCGCGAAGCCGAAGCCGCCTTCAGTGAACTCGATGCCCTGAAGCTCGATACAGAACGCCTCGAGGCGCGCATCAAGCGCCTCTCCCGATCCCTTGATACCAGCGAAAACGCATGAAGCTGCTCGCCGTCCGCCGTCTTTTTCGCATCCAGCGCGTGGTGATTCGCTACCGTCTCGATGACCTGCTGTTCGAACAGCCCTTGCTGCCCTGGTGGCTGGCCAGCCTGCGCCTGCTGATGCCGTGGCGCTGGCTGCCACGCAAGCCCACCGAACTCAGCCGTGGCGCGCGCCTGCGCCTGGCGCTGCAGGACCTGGGGCCGATCTTCATCAAGTTCGGCCAGTTGCTGTCCACCCGCCGCGACCTGCTGCCCACCGACATCGCCGACGAGCTGATGCTGTTGCAGGACCGTGTGCCGCCGTTCGACCCGAAACAGGCCGTGGCACTGATTGAAGCGCAGCTGGGCGCGAAGGTTGGCGAGGTGTTCAGCCGTTTCGACGTCGAACCGCTGGCCTCGGCCTCGGTGGCCCAGGTGCACGCCGCACGCCTGAAAACCGGCGAAGAGGTGGTGGTCAAGGTGGTACGCCCGGGCCTGAAGCCGGTGATCGCCCAGGACCTGGCCTGGTTGTTCCTGATTGCCAAGGCCGCCGAACGCGCCTCGGCCGATGCCCGCCGCCTGCACCCGGTGGAAATCGTCGGTGACTACGAAAAAACCATCTACGACGAGCTCGACCTGCTGCGCGAGGCTGCCAACGCCAGCCAGCTGCGGCGCAACTTCGAAGGCTCCGAGCTTATGTACGTGCCCCAGGTGTACTGGGACCTGTGCCGCCCTAAAGTGCTGGTGATGGAGCGCATCTATGGCGTACCGGTGACCGACATGGCCACCCTGGCCGACCAGCGTACCGACATGAAGCTGCTGGCCGAGCGAGGCGTGGAGGTATTCTTCACCCAGGTATTCCGCGACAGCTTCTTCCATGCCGACATGCACCCGGGCAATATCTTTGTCAGCACGGTCAAGCCGTGGAGCCCGCAGTACATCGCTATCGACTGCGGCATCGTCGGCAGCCTGACCGCCGAGGACCAGGACTACCTGGCGCGTAACCTGTTTGCCTTCTTCAAGCGTGACTATCGCCGCGTCGCCGAGTTGCACATCGACTCGGGCTGGGTGCCGGCGCATACCAAGGTCAACGAATTCGAAGCGGCGATCCGCACCGTGTGCGAGCCGATCTTCGAAAAACCGTTAAAGGATATTTCCTTCGGCCAGGTGCTGATGCGCCTGTTCCAGACCGCGCGGCGCTTCAACATGGAAGTGCAGCCGCAGCTGGTGCTGCTGCAGAAGACCCTGCTCAATATCGAGGGCCTGGGCCGCCAGCTGTACCCCGACCTGGACCTGTGGAGCACCGCCAAACCCTACCTCGAACGCTGGATGCGCGACCGCTACAGCCCCAAGGCCGTGCTCGGCAACATTCATGGGCAGGTCGAGCAGTTGCCGCACCTGACCAACATGGCCCGCGACCTGCTCGAACGCCTGTCGCAACCGCACCTGAACGATCCGCAACTGCCGGAACGCCGCCGCCAGGGTGACCGCTGGGCCCTGCGCCTGCTGGGCGCCGGCCTGCTCGGTGGTGGCGCGGTGCTGGCCGCAGGCGCCGCTGAGGCCGCCAGCCTGGCCGCCCCTGCTGCCTGGCCGGCCTGGCTGATGCTGGCCGCAGGCCTTTACCTGATCGTGCGCCAATAGCCAGCCGCGCCTGTGGCTGGCACACTAGCGCAAAGGGCCCGATACAGGAGCGGGCCCGCTTTGGAGTCGACGATGAAAGACTGGCTGGACGAGATCAAGTGGAACAGCGACGGCCTGGTACCGGCAATCGCCCAGGACCACAAGACCGGACGCGTGCTGATGATGGCCTGGATGAACCGCGAATCGCTGGCGCTGACCGCCACCGAACAGCGCGCCATCTACTGGTCGCGTTCGCGTGGCAGGCTGTGGCGTAAAGGCGAAGAATCCGGGCACGTGCAGAAGCTGCATGAGCTGCGTCTGGACTGCGACGCCGACGTGATCATCCTGATGGTCGAGCAACTGGGCCATATCGCCTGTCATACCGGCCGTGAAAGCTGCTTCTACCGCGTCTTTGAAGACGGCCAGTGGAAAATCGTCGACCCGGTCCTGAAGGACCCGGATGCCATCTACAGCGCAGGACACTGACATGAGCGACACCCTCAACCGCCTGGCCGAAGTGCTTGAAGAACGTAAGCAAGCGGCGCCTGACAGCTCCTACGTAGCCAGCCTGTACCACAAGGGCCTGAACAAGATCCTCGAAAAGCTCGGCGAAGAGTCGGTCGAAACGATCATTGCCGCCAAGGACGCTGCCGTCAGCAAGGATTACAGCGATGTCATCTACGAAACCGCCGACCTGTGGTTTCATAGCCTGGTGATGCTCAGCGCGCTGGGCCAGCATCCACAAGCCGTGCTCGACGAACTGGATCGCCGTTTCGGCTTGTCCGGGCATGATGAGAAGGCCGCACGCCAGCCATCTGCCTGATGTATTTTTGGGGCGTTGCACGCCCCTGTGGGAGCGGGTTCACCCGCGAAGCATGCAACGCGGTATATGGCACCGGCTGCGCCGGTGTTCGCGGGTAAACCCGCTCCCACAAGGGCCGCGCTGCCAGACAGATTTGCTGTACCTGTAAATTTCGGGAGTACGAAATGGGTATTTTTGACTGGAAACACTGGATCGTCCTGCTGGTCGTCGTGGTCCTGGTGTTCGGTACCAAGAAGCTGAAAAACTTCGGCAGTGACCTGGGCGAGTCGATCAAGGGCTTCCGCAAGGCGATGAACGAAGAAGAGACCAAGCCGGCCGAGCAGACTCCGCCGCCTGCCCAGCCTGTGCCGCCGGTGCAAAATACTGCCCAGCCGCAACAAGGCCACACCATCGAAGGCCAGGCCCAACCGGTCCAAGAGCCGCAGCGGAAAGACTGACCCATGTTCGGCATCAGTTTCAGCGAGCTGCTACTCGTAGGTCTGGTCGCCCTGCTGGTGCTCGGCCCCGAGCGCCTGCCCGGTGCCGCGCGCACCGCAGGCCTGTGGATCGGCCGGCTCAAACGCAGCTTCAACAGCATCAAGATGGAAGTCGAGCGCGAAATCGGCGCCGACGACATCCGTCGCCAGTTGCATAACGAGCACATCCTGCAGATGGAAGAGGAAGCCAAGCGCATCCTCAACCCGATGACACCCCCTGCCCAGCCGCCGGTAACCACGGCCAGCGTGCAGCCACCTGCCGGGCTTGAGGCCAGGCCGGTCGAAGCACCTGCAACCCCGGTCGCATCCTCTGAACCGCCTCAACCGCCGCGAGCCCCATGAGCGAGAATCCGGAACACGACCAGCCGATGCCGCTGGTCTCGCACCTGACCGAACTGCGCACCCGCCTGCTGCGCTGTGTTGCCGTCATTTTCCTGATCTTTGCCGGGCTGTTTTCCTTCGCCCAGCAGATCTACACCCTGGTCTCGGCGCCGCTGCGCGACCATTTACCGGCCAACGCGACGATGATCGCCACCGACGTGGCCTCGCCGTTCTTGACGCCGTTCAAGCTAACCATGATCGTCTCGCTGTTCCTGGCGATCCCGTTCATCCTGCAGCAGATCTGGGGTTTTATCGCACCGGGTCTGTACCGCCATGAAAGGCGCATCGCCATTCCGCTGCTGGTGTCGAGCATTCTGCTGTTCTACGCCGGTATGGCCTTTGCCTATTTCCTGGTGTTCCCGCTGATGTTCAGTTTCTTTGCCGCCGCCACCCCGGCAGGCGTGGCAATGATGACCGACATCGCCAACTACCTCGACTTCGTGATGACGCTGTTCTTCGCCTTTGGCGTCGCCTTCGAAATCCCGGTGGCAGTGGTGCTGCTGGTATGGATTGGCGTGGTCGACGTGAAGTACCTGAAGAAGGTCCGCCCTTACGTGATCATCGGCTGCTTCGTGGTCGGCATGATCCTCACCCCGCCGGACATCTTCTCCCAGACCCTGCTGGCCGTGCCCATGTGGCTGCTGTTCGAAGTCGGCGTGCTGTGCGGTAGCCTGATCCGCAAGCGCAGTGCCCACGACGAAGAAGCCAACGACCACAACGACCAGCCACCAGCGACCCAACCGTGAATCTGTTGCTCCTTGAAGAGGCCGATTTCGTCTCGGCCGACCGCGTCGTTCTTGCTGATCGGCGCTTTACCCACATGCAGGAAATCCACCGCGTAGCGGTGGGCGATAACCTGCGCGTGGGCCGTATCAACGGCCTGATGGGCAAGGCCACGGTGCTGCGCCTGGAACAGCACGAGGCCGAACTTGAAGTGGCCTTCGACCAGCAGCCACCGGCGAAGCTGCCGTTGACCCTGGTGCTGGCGGTGCCGCGGCCGAAAATGCTGCGACGGCTGTTCCAGACCGTGGCCACCCTCGGCGTATCGCGGCTGATCCTGGTGAACAGTTACAAGGTCGAGAAAAGCTTCTGGCAAACGCCTTTCCTGCAGCCCGAGAGCATTCGCGACAACCTGATCCTCGGCCTGGAACAGGCGCGTGACACGGTGCTGCCCGAAGTGATCATCGAGAAGCGCTTCAAGCCTTTCGTCGAAGACCGCCTACCCGCCATCGCCGCTGGCACCCTGGGCCTTGTGGGCCACCCCGGCCCTTACCCCGCCTGCCCGCGCGCCGTGGAACAAGCCGTAACCCTGGCCATCGGCCCCGAGGGCGGCTGGATCCCCTACGAAATTGACCTGCTGGGCAAGGCTGGCCTGGCACCGGTGCAGCTGGGTGATCGCATCCTGCGGGTAGAGACCGCCGTCACTGCGCTGCTTTCGCGTATTTTCTGACGTAAACGCCGTTTTTTCGCCCATCAAGTTTCCCCTTCCCGGGCCGATGGCCTTGGCAACACAACAATTATTTGTGCTGCCAAGCCGCCGGGGAGTCGTACATGTACCAATGGTTAGCCCAATCGCTGGGCAATGTGAGCGTGAATCGCAAACTGGGGCTGGGTTTCGGCCTGGTGCTGCTGTTGACCCTGGCTATTACCCTGGCCGGCTGGCACGGCATGGACAGCATCATCGACCGTGGCGACAAGCTGGGTAACATCTCGGTTATCCAGCAGTACACCCAGGAACTGCGCATCGCCCGCCAGCATTACGAGCGCCGCAGTGATGACGCGTCGGTGGCCGAGCTGGAAAAAGCCCTGGCCAACCTCGACCGCCAGGTGCAGCTGATGCTCGGGCAAATCGAACACCCCGCCGACCGCCAGCGCCTGGAGCAGCAGCGCGAGGCCGTGCGCATTTACCAGCAGGCATTCAACGAGCTGAAACATGCCGGCCAGCGCCGCGAGGCCAGCCGTAGCGTGCTCGGCGACAGCGCTGACAAGGCTGCAGAGCTGATCGGCCGCGTGCAACGGGGCCTGCTGCAAGGCGGCGATATCAACCAGTACCAGCACGCGGTAGACGTCAGCGCCCTGCTGCAACAAGCGCGTTTCCAGGTGCGGGGCTACACCTACAGCGGCAATGCCGAGTTCCAGCAAACGGCGCTGAAAGCCATCGACCAGGCCCTCGCCGAGCTGCGCGCATTGCCGGCCAAAGTGCCGGCCGAACATGCCGCCGGTCTCGACGATGCCGCCACCGCCATGGGCGGCTACCGCGATGCGGTCACCCAGTTCGGCAATGCCCAGGCCGCCAGCGAGCAGGCCCTGCAGCACATGGCAGAGCAAGGTACGCTGCTGCTACAGACCAGCCAGGCGATGACCACTTCGCAAACCGCCGTGCGTGACGCCGGCGCGACCCAGGCCAAGACCCTGCTCGCCGTGGCCACCGGGCTGGCCCTGGCCCTCGGCCTGCTGGCGGCATGGGCAATTACCCGGCAGATCATCATCCCCCTGCGCCAGACCCTGCGCGCCGCAGAGCGGGTCGCCAGTGGCGACCTGACCCAGAACCTGCAGGTGAACCGCCGCGACGAACTGGGCCAGTTGCAAGCGAGCATGCAGCGCATGACCCAAGGCCTGCGCGAACTGATCGGCGGCATCGGTGACGGTGTCACTCAGATCGCCAGTGCCGCAGAGGAGCTGTCGGCGGTAACTGAGCAGACCAGCGCCGGAGTCAACAACCAGAAGGTCGAAACCGATCAGGTAGCGACCGCCATGAACCAGATGACGGCCACCGTGCACGAGGTAGCCCGTAACGCCGAGCAGGCCTCGGAAGCCGCCCTGATGGCCGACCAGCAAGCCCGCGAAGGCGACCGGGTGGTGGGTGAGGCTGTGGCACAGATCGAGCGGCTGGCGGGTGAAGTGATCAACTCCAGCGAAGCGATGAACCAGCTCAAGGCCGAGAGCGACAAGATCGGCAGCGTGCTCGACGTGATCAAATCGGTGGCTCAGCAGACCAACCTGCTGGCCCTGAACGCGGCTATCGAAGCCGCTCGCGCCGGCGAGGCCGGGCGTGGCTTTGCCGTGGTGGCCGATGAAGTACGCAGCCTGGCCCAGCGCACCCAGCAGTCGACTGAAGAGATCGAAGAGCTGATTGCCGGCCTGCAAAGCGGCACCCAACGGGTGGCCAGCGTGATGGACAACAGCCGCCAGCTGACCGACAGCAGCGTCGAGCTGACCCGCCGCGCCGGCAGCTCGCTGGAGACCATTACCCGCACCGTGTCGTCGATTCAGGCGATGAACCAGCAGATTGCCACGGCAGCCGAGGAACAGACAGCCGTGGCCGAGGAGATCAACCGTAGCGTGATGAATGTGCGGGATATATCCGACCAGACCTCGGCGGCAAGTGAAGAGACGGCCAGTTCGAGTGTGGAGCTGGCTCGGCTGGGGACCCACCTGCAGGGGTTGGTGGGGCGGTTCAAGCTGTGATCTGAGGGATGAATCAGCTGCACTGGCCTCTTCGCGGGTAAACCCGCTCCCACAGGTATCGCGCAGGTTTCAAGGGCTGAGCAGTACCTGTAGGAGCGGGCTTACCCGCGAAGAGGCCAGTGCAGGCAGAACCTTCCTACAGTTCGCGGCGAAATTTCCTACTTGGCTTTCAGGTCAAGTCCTACAGCTCCGCTGCCGATTGGCAGAGGTGAGATGCCAGCAATGCGCTTGCATCCCCTTTCTTGAATGGACGGAGACTCACCATGCTCGGATACCTCAACCGCAAGCTCGGCAACATCAGTGTCGCTGCCAAGCTGGCCCTCGGCTTTGCGGTGGTCCTGCTGCTTACCCTGGCCACCACCCTCAGCGGCTGGCGCGCACTGGATGGCGCCATTACCCGCTCGGAACAGCTGAGCGAGATCGGCCTGATCAACGACCTCACCAAAGACCTGCGCGCAGAGCGCATCACGTATCGCGTGCTTAACGACGACGCCAGCAAAGCACAAGTTACCCGCATCCTTGACCAGCTGGACGCCATGCTGTCCACGCTGCAGCAACGCAGCAACGTTGATGAGTCTCGCCAGTTACTGAGCGAGAAGCTGGCGATGCTGCAGCGCCTGCGCGACACCTTCAGCGAGCTGCAAAGCAGCGTCATCAACCGTACTGCCCTGCGCGAAACCATGCAGGCACAGGAACATAAGCTAAACGAGGTCATCGAGAATCTACAGACCCAAGCCCTGCTGAACATGTCGGCCGACGGCCAGCGTAGTGCCGTACTGAGCCTGATGGATAACCTCACCCGGCATGTCGATGGCGCTAACCAGCAAAGCCTGATGCCGGCTTATACCTTCTCCCCCGTCGAGGAATTCACGCGGGTGGGCGAACGTGCGCTGGACGCCGCCGATACCAGCCTTGGGCAATTGCTACAAAACCTCGAGCCGCTGGGCTTGCCACACGCGCTCACCGAGCAACCCGGTACCGAGTTGGCCAAATACCGGGCCAGCCTGGACCAGTACCGCCGCGCGGCCGTGCGGGTTGAGCAACTGCAGAATGCGATGGAGCAAATGGGCGATGAACTGGCCGCAGTGAGCGTGCAACTAAGTGAACGCAAGATCGAACAGCGCGACAGCGAAGCCTTGGCCGCCCGCTCGCTGCTGACCGGCGTAGCGCTGCTGGCACTCGCAATGGGGGTGTTAGCCGCCTGGCTGATCACCTTGCAGATCACCCAGCCATTGCGCCAGACGCTGGCCGTGGCTGCACGCATAGCCAAAGGCGACCTGAGCCAGGTTGACGCGGTGCAACGCCGTGACGAGATGGGCCAGTTGCAAAGCCGCATGCGTGAGATGACTTTGAGCCTGCGCGAGCTTATCGGGGGTATCGATCAAGGCGTCGGCCAGCTGTCACAGGCCGCCTCACAGCTGGCAGCCAGCAGCGAGGACACCAAACTGAAGATCAACCAGCAGCGCGAGGAAACCGACCAGGTGGCCACCGCCATGAACCAGATGAGCGCCACCGTTCAGGAAGTGGCACAGAACGCCGAGCAGGCCTCGCTGGCTGCAACCAACGCCGACCAGCAGGCCCAGGTGGGCGACCAGGTCGTATCCGAAGCCATCGGCCGTATCGAGCAACTGGCCGGGCAGATGGACCATTGCCTGACGGCCATGCAGCACCTGGCAGGCGAAAGCCAGCGTATTGGCAGCATCCTCGGTGTGATCAAGTCGGTGTCCGAACAGACCAACTTGCTGGCCCTGAACGCGGCTATCGAGGCGGCACGGGCGGGAGAAGCCGGACGCGGATTTGCCGTGGTGGCCGATGAAGTGCGCGGTTTGGCCAAGCGTACCTCGACTGCAACCGAAGAGATTGGCCAGCTAATCGACAGCCTGCACAACGGTACCGACGAGGTGACCCGCTTGCTGGACAGCAGCAAGAACCTGACCGAGCAGAGCGTGGAGCTGAGCCGCAGGGCCGGGCATGCGCTGAGCCAGATCGCCGACACCGTGTCGAACATTCAGGGCATGAACCAGCAGATCGCCACGGCCAGCGAAGAACAAAGCGTGGTGGCCGAGCAAATCAACCGAAGCGTGATCAATGTGAGGGATGTGTCGGATCAGACCAGTGCGGCCAGCGAACAGACGGCGGCCTCGAGCGGGGAGCTGGAGCAGTTGGGGCAGCAGTTGCGGGGGATGGTTGGGCGGTTCAGCATTTGAGGTTACAGGGGCTGCTTTGCAGCCCAATCGCCGGCAAGCCAGCTCCCACAGGCATGACGCTGACCTGCTTTTTGTGGGAGCTGGCTTGCCGGCGATTGGGGCGCAAAGCGCCCCCGCTTTTTACAGCACCTGGCGCAGGAAAGCCTGCGCGCGCGGGTCCTTCGGCGCATCGAAGAACGCCCCTGGCGCTGCATCTTCCAGCAGCTTGCCGTGGTCGAAGAACAGCACCCGGTCCGCCACTTCGCGGGCAAAGCCCATTTCATGGGTGACGCAGACCATGGTCATGCCTTCCTGGGCCAAGGTCTTCATCACGTCCAGCACTTCGCCGACCATTTCCGGGTCAAGCGCCGAGGTCGGCTCGTCGAACAGCATCACTTTCGGGTCCATCGCCAGGGCACGGGCAATCGCCACGCGCTGTTGCTGACCGCCCGACAAGCGCGACGGGTACTCGTTGGCCTTCTGCGAAATACCCACCTTCTCCAGCAACGCCCGGGCCTTGGCTTCACGCTCGGCCTTGTTGCGCTTGCGCACCACCTTCTGCGCCAGGCACAGGTTTTCCAGCACGGTCATGTGCGGGAACAGGTTGAAGTGCTGGAACACCATGCCGACTTCGCGGCGGTAGGCGTTGATGTCGGTCTTCGGGTCGGCCAGTTGCAGGCCGTCGATGGCCACATGGCCTTGGTCGAAATGCTCCAGGCCGTTGAGGCAGCGCAGGAAGGTGGACTTGCCCGAACCCGATGGGCCGAGCACTACCACCACTTCGCCTTTGGCGACCTGGGTGGTGACGTTGTCCACAGCCCGTACCACTTGGCCACGGGTGTCGAAGACTTTCAGCAGGTCACGGACTTCAATCACTTTGCGCAAGCCTCCGCTCGAGCCGGCTGGCCAGGTGCGACAGCGGCAGGTTGATCAGCAGGTACAGACCTGCCACGCAGAACCAGATCTCGAAGGTCGAGAACGAGGTGGTAATGGCCTCGCGGCCGCTCTTGGTCAGTTCGGTGATCGCGATCACCGAAACCAGCGAGGTGTCCTTGACCAGGCTGATGAACTGGCCAGCCAACGGCGGCAGCACGCGCTTGAAAGCCTGCGGCAGGATCACGTGGCGCATCGACTGGCCGGCGTTCAGGCCCAGCGAGCGCGCGGCTTCGTTCTGGCCCTTGGTGATGGACTGCACGCCAGCACGGACGATTTCAGCCACGTAGGCGCCCGTGAACAGTGCCAGCGCCGCCACCCCGGCGAACTCGCGGGACAGGTTGAGCACGGTGCCGATGAAGAAGTAGAAAATGAAGATCTGCACCAGCAGCGGCGTGCCGCGCACCAGTTCGACATAAACGGTCGAGAGGTCACGCAGGGTCGGGTTGCTGGACAACCGGCACAAGCCCGCGAACAAGCCGATGACCAGGCCCAGCGCGCCGGATACCACCGACAGCCACAACGTGGTCCACAGGCCCCAGGCCAGCGGGCCGGCAGCCCAATGGCGGGTGACGCCAATCTGGTCGCCTTCGGCCACATCGTCGCCGCGGCTCAGTTGCAGGCTGTCCTTGGCCACTTCAAGCACCTGCTCGTCACCTTGCTCGTCCTTCAGCGTGACGCGGGCGTTATCGCCGGCAATGACAATCTCCTGCACGGTGCCATAACCGGCAGCGCGCTGAACGTCTTCAGCCTTGTAGGCGAAGTACTGCGGTACGCGGTTCCAGCGCCACTCGTAGGACATCATCGAGGTGGCCATGTACAGGCTGATCGCCAGGCCGACCAGCACCAGGGCGGTCAGCCCGTGCCAGGGCCACTGGGCTTTCTTGTGTTTGATCACTTGGGGTACTTCCGTAAATGCGAACGCGCAGGGTTTGCCTGCGCGTCGGGGTCAAAGCCGGGCTTGTGGCCTGGGCCTTATTCCATGTCCTTCAGCCAGTCCTTGTTCTTGAACCACTTGTCGTGAATACGATCGTAGGTCCCGTCATGCTTGATCTGGTGCAGGAAGTTGTTGATGAAGTTGATGCTGTCGTAGTCGCCTTTCTTCAGGCCGAAAGCCAGCGGCTCGTAGGTGAAGGGTTCTTCGAGGAACAGCAGCTTGCCGGCACCGGCTTTCTCCACGGCTACCACGTTGTATGGGGCGTCGTAGACGAAGGCATCAGCCTTGCCGTTGACCACGTCCATCACCGCTTCCTGTTCGTTGTCGTAGCCGTGGTACTTGGCTTTGCCGATCAACTTCTTGGAGACCATTTCACCGGTGGTGCCCAGCTTGGAGGTCAGGCGGTACTTCTCGTTGTTCAGGTCTTTGTACGACTTGATCTCGCCCGCCAGTTCCTTGCGGATCAGCAGGGTCTGGCCAACCACGATGAAGGGTTCGCTGAAGTTCAGGCGCAGGTTGCGTTCCTGGGTCAGGGTCATGCCGCTGCCGATCATGTCGAACTTGTCGGTCAGCAGGGCCGGGATGATGCCGTCATAAGCCGTGGAGACCGCTTCGAACTTGACGCCCATGGACTTGGCCATGGCCTTGAGAATGTCGACTTCGAAGCCGATGATCTCGCCACGCTTGTTGGTCATCTGGAACGGCATGTAGGTCGGGTCCATGCCCACCTTGAGGGTGCCGCGCTTGACCGCGTCATCGATGGCGCCTGCCTGGGCCGCAGTTACAGCGACCAGGGCGGTTACACCGACCAGCAGTCGCGAAAGGTATTGCTTGATCATCACCAAGTCCCCTAGCAAGAAAAGTAGCGAATCTTATTGTGTTGGCACGGCCGTACCGGCCGAGGCGTCGTATCGGAATGGGATGCTAACGCATGGCGGCTCGGGGACCTAGCGCCGGGGGGGACTTTGTTGGCCAAAATCCGATTAAGCAGGAAGATTGGGGAGCCTTCATCGCCGGCAAGCCAGCTCCCACAGGATTCACATAGGCCAGAGGCTTGCGCAATACCTGTGGGAGCTGGCTTGCCGGCGAATGGGCCGCAAAGCGGCCCCAGGCCGATCAGGCGCCGACGAGTGCCGGTTGGCCTTCGTTCTCGGGGTGCAGCGGCAACAGCGGCGAGTGCGGGTCGTTCTTGATAGAAGCGCGCCACACATCGATCCACGCCGCGTTGTGCTCTGCCCACACCTGCTCGTGCAGGCGGGACAGCGCCACCGGGTCGCTGAGCAGGGCCAGGCGGGTGTTGAGGTCCAGCCCTTGAGGCCCGACTTCCATGGCCTTGGCCACGCGCTCGGCACGCAGCGCTTCAATCGGCGCCGCCTGGCCATGACGGGCAGTGGCCATGGCGCAAGCCAGGGCGTTCTGCCGTGGGTCGACCACAGCCCGCACGAAGCCGTCATGCAGGGCATGCCAGCGGTTTTCGTGGGTGTACTGGTCGGTAGCCAGCAGCTCTTGCGGGGTGGCGTATTCCTCGGGGATGAGGAACAGCTTCTCGTCCTTGGCGGCCAGGCCCAGGCGGGTGCGGCTGGAGATCACCGAAACCGGGATCGACAGCATCAGCGAGCCAACGATTGGCGCCAGCCACCACAGGAAGGCCGGGTTCAGCCAGGCCACCAACCCAGCCCAGGCAATACCCAGCAAGGTTTGCGGGCCGTGGCGACGCATAGCCTCGCCCCACGGCGTGGAGTCGTCGTCACGCTGCGGCGAGTTCCAGGTCGCAGCCCAGCCGAGGAACGCGGCCAGCACGAAGCGGGTGTGGAAGATCATGCGCACCGGTGCCAGCAGCATGGAGAACAGCATCTCCATCAGCATCGACAGGGTGACCTTGACCCGTCCGCCAAACTCGACAGCGCCCTTGGCCCAGATCAGGATGATGCTCAGCAGCTTGGGCAGGAACAGCAACACGATGGTAGTGGAGAACAGCGCCACGGCCTTCTCCGGGTGCCACTGCGGCCATAGCGGGTAGAGCTGGTACGGTTCGATGAAGTACTGCGGCTCCATCAGGGTGTTGGTCGCCAGCAACGCGGTCGACAGCACCAGGAACAGGAACCACAGCGGCGCCGACAGGTACGACATAACCCCGGTAAGGAACACCGCACGGTGTACCGGGTGCATGCCCTTGACCAGGAACAGGCGGAAGTTCATCAAGTTGCCGTGGCACCAGCGGCGGTCGCGCTTGAGCTCGTCGAGCAGGTTGGGCGGCAGCTCTTCGTAGCTGCCCGGCAAGTCGTAGGCGATCCACACGCCCCAGCCGGCACGGCGCATCAGCGCGGCTTCGACGAAGTCGTGGGAAAGGATTGCACCGGCGAACGCGCCCTTGCCCGGCAACGGCGCCAGGGCGCAGTGCTCGATGAACGGCTTCATGCGGATGATCGCGTTGTGGCCCCAATAGTGCGACTCGCCCAGCTGCCAGAAGTGCAGGCCAGCGGTGAACAGTGGGCCGTACACGCGGGTGGCAAACTGCTGCATGCGTGCATAGAGGGTGTCCATGCCCGAGGCTTTCGGCCCGGTCTGGATGATGCCGGCGTCCGGGTTGGCCTCCATCAGGCGCACCAGGCTGCTCAGGCACTCGCCGCTCATGACGCTGTCGGCGTCGAGCACGACCATGTACTTGTACTCGCCACCCCAGCGACGGCAGAAATCGTCGAGGTTGCCGCTCTTGCGCTTCACCCGGCGCCGACGGCGGCGGTAGAAGATGCGCCCGAAGCCTTTGGTTTCACGGCACACGTCCAGCCAGGCTTGTTGTTCGGCCACGGCGATGTCGGTGTCGTTGGTGTCGCTGAGCACGAAGAAGTCGAAACGGTCGAGGTTGCCGCTGGCGGCCACCGACTCGAACGTTGCGCGCAGGCCGGCAAACACGCGCGGCACGTCTTCGTTGCAGATCGGCATCACCAGCGCGGTACGCGCCTCGGGTGCAATTGGCTCGTTGCCGGCGCTGCTGCCCGAAATCTTGTATTTGTCGCGACCGGTGAGCAGCTCGAGGAAGCCCATCAGTGCGGTCCAGAAGCCCGCCGACACCCAGCAGAACAGGATGCCGAAGAGGACCAGGATGGAGGTTTGCAAGGCATACGGCCACACCTGCACCACGGTATCCCACAGCGGCTGGCTGAGGACTTCGTCAAGGTCGACGAACGACCAGCCCTGGTACGGCAGGATGCCCTTCATGTACCAACCGGCGACGATGGTCTGGCCGATCATCAGGGTCAGCAGGATATAACGGCGGATCGAGCCAACCGTGCGCCAGCGTGCCGGCGGCAGCTCGCGCTTGGGTGGCTGCGGCGCGTTGGGGCGGCCGGTCATGCGCCTCCACATGCGGATCAGCACGTTGGTGCGCCAAGGCTCAGGCACAACTTTGGTGCGCTTGATCGGTGGAGCGATCTTCAGGCACAGGCGGCCGCTGCCGTCGACGCCGAGCATTTCGGCGTCTTCCAGTTCGGCAGCGCTGCCCACGGTGAGGCGCGGGCCTACCGAGGCCTGCACGGCCTCGGTGGGGCTGGCGGCCGGGTCGGCCGCCAGGCGTTGGTGCAGCTCACTGAACGACGAGCAACTGGCGAGTTCCGCCCGTTGCTCGTCACTCAGTGGCAGGTGAGCCAGGTACTCGCCAAGCGATACTGGCCTTGCGTTTGAGTTACTCATCGGCAGGCAACTGATAGCTCCAGGTCTCGGTCAGCACCTTCTCGGTGGTGGCCGGGGTCCCGTTGGTGGGCGCCGCATCGGCGGCAGGTTGTTCGGCCTTGGCAGGTTGCTCAGCCTTGGCGGCTTTCTCGGCCTTGGCATGCTTGGCTGCGGCCTTGTCCTGCTTGGCGTCCTGGGCAGGCTTGGCGGGCTCGACCGGCACATCACGCACCAGCGCGGCACGCATTCCGGTGGATTTGTTGGCTTCCTTGACCTTCAGGCGCAGGGTCAGGCGCCAGCCCTTGGTCTCAGGGTTATAGCGCAGATTGTTCTCGACCACCTCGGCGTTGTCGTCAACGCTGATCTGGCTGCGCACTGCGGCGTCTTCCGGCAATGCGGCCAGGGCCGGGCCGGCGAAGTCGACCAGGAAGGCCACGCTGCCGTCTGGCTGGCGGATCAGGTTGGACTGCTTGACGTCACCGGTGGAGCGCAGGGTCTGCTTGACCGAGCCCAGCTCAGGCGCCTGGAATTTCGCCTCGTCGATGGTCCAGTGCAGGCGGTAGGCGTACTCGATCGGCTTGCCTGCCTCCGGCAGTTTCTCCGGGCTCCAGAAGGCCACGATGTTGTCGTTGGTCTCGTCCGCAGTCGGGATTTCGACCAGGTCGACGGTGCCCTTGCCCCAGTCACCCTTCGGCTCGATCCAGGCGCTTGGGCGCTTCTGGTAGTTGTCGTCGAGGTCTTCATAATCGCTGAAGGCACGCTGGCGCTGCATCAGGCCGAAACCACGCGGGTTCTCGACGCTGAAGTTGCTCACGGCCAGGTGTTTCGGGTTGTTCAGCGGGCGCCACAGCCACTCGCCATTGCCGGCGTGGATCGACAGGCCTTCGGAGTCGTGCAGGGCCGGACGGTAGTTGAGGACCTTGGACGGCTGGTTGGGGCCGAACAGGAACATGCTGGTCAGCGGGGCAATGCCCAGGCGGCTGACCTGGTCACGCAGGAACACGCGGGACTGCACGTCGACCACGGTGTCGTTGCCCGGGCGCAGGGTCAGCTTGTAGGCGCCGGTGGAGCGCGGCGAATCCAGCAGGGCGTAGATCACCAGGTGCTTGTCGGCCGGCTTGGGCTTCTCGACCCAGAACTCGGTGAAGCGCGGGAATTCCTCGCCCGACGGCAGCGCAGTGTCAATGGCCAGGCCACGGGCCGACAGGCCATACACATGGCCCTTGCCGACCACGCGGAAGTAGCTGGCGCCCAGCAAGGTCATGATCTCGTCTTGCTTGTCAGCCTTGTTGATCGGGTACAGCACGCGGAAACCGGCATAACCCAGGTTCTTGGTGGTTTCCGGGTCGTGTGGCACGTCACCGAACTCGAAGCGGCTCGGGTCGTACTTGATTTCCTCGACCTTGGATGCGGTGACCTCGTTGATTTTCACCGGGGTGTCGAAGTGCATGCCCTGGTGGTAGAACGACAGCTTGAACGGGGTCTTGTCCTTGGCCCACTCGGCCTTTTCCTGCAGGAAATGGATCTTCTGGTAGTCCGCGAACTTCATGTCACGGAACACGGCCGGCAGGTTGCTTTTTGGTGCATCGTACTTCTGGCCGGCCAGATCCTTTGCCTTGGCTGCAACATCGTCAAGATTGAATGCCCACAGCTGGCCCGCGCTCATCAGGCCGACCACTGCCACACTGGCCATCAGGGCCTTGCGTAGCCGGATGCCGGGGATTCTTGATGCTTTTTGGGGACTAACAATCACGAGCAACCCTCGCCGAAAACAGATCATGAAACCAACGGCCAGCGACAAATGCCGGGTTGGCGAGCACTGTTCGGACCCCGTGAGGGCGTAATGATTCCCCAAACGGATCCAGACAATGCTCGAGTCAGAGTGAAACGAACCTGCGAACGCAGGTCCATGCAGCGCGCGATTATCCAGCAGGTCGCGTGACAACGCATCAGGCTGGAACAACTATTTATCGTACAAAACCCCTTGTTTTCCTGTAAACAAAGGGTTTTTTGACCTCATATTTGTAACATAAATGTTACGGGGCCATCATTGACCAGATGCACCTGCATGTCTGCCCCGAATTGCCCGCTCGCCACGTCGGCATGCTGGCGCTTCGCTTGCTGCAAAAGATAGTCGAACAATTCAGCCCCGAGGGCCGGCGGCGCTGCCGTCGAGAAGCTCGGACGCATGCCGTTGCGGGTGTCCGCCGCCAAGGTGAACTGCGACACCAGCAACAAACCACCCCCGACATCCTTGAGCGACAGGTTCATCTTGCCCTGCTCATCGCTGAATACACGGTAGTTCAGCAGCTTGTGCAACAGCTTATCGGCCTGCTCGCGGGAATCTTCAGGCTCGACGGCCACCAGCACCAGCAAACCCTGGTCGATGGCGCCAACCACCTGCCCCGCCACTTCAACCCGCGCACCGCGCACGCGCTGCAGCAAACCCCTCATGCTTCTTCCAGGGGCAGGTCGAGCAGGCGCCGGGCCATCTGGTCGGCTGCCCGCACCAGGGCATCGGTGATGCCCGGCTCGGACGCGGCGTGGCCGGCGTCGCGGATCACCTTCAGTTCGCTGTTCGGCCAGGCCTGGTGCAGGGCCCAGGCGTTGTCCAGCGGACAGATCACGTCATAGCGACCGTGCACGATCACCGCTGGCAGGTGGGCGATCTTCGGCAGGTCGCGGATCAACTGGTCCGGTTCGAGGAAGGCGTTGTTCATGAAGTAGTGGCACTCGATCCGGGCGATCGACAGCGCCCGCTGCGGCTCGGAGAAGCGGTCGACCACCAGCGGGTTCGGGCGCAGGGTGGCGGTACGGCCCTCCCAGGTAGACCACGCCTTGGCGGCGTGCATCTGGGCAATCTGATCGTTACCGGTGAGGCGCTTGTGGAAGGCCTTGACCAGGTCGCCGCGCTCTTCCGGCGGAATCGGCGCGATGTAGTCCTGCCAGTAGTCGGGGAACAGGCGGCTGGCGCCCTCCTGGTAGAACCACTCGATCTCCTGCGGCCGGCACAGGAAGATGCCCCGCAGGATCAGCCCATGCACACGCTCGGGGTGGGTCTGGGCGTAGGCCAGGGCCAGGGTCGAACCCCACGAGCCGCCGAACAGCACCCATTTGTCGATGCCCAGGTGCTCGCGGATGCGCTCCAGGTCCTCGACCAGGTGCCAGGTGGTGTTGTTCTCCAGGCTCGCATGGGGCGTGGAGCGGCCACAGCCGCGCTGGTCGAAGGTGATGATGCGGTACAGGTTGGGGTCAAAGTAGCAACGGCTCTGGGCGTCGCAGCCAGCACCCGGGCCACCGTGGATGAATACCACGGGCAGACCTTCCGGCGAGCCGCTTTCATCGACATACAGCACATGCGGCGCTTCCACGGCCAGATCGTGCCGGGCGTAGGGTTTGATCTGCGGGTAGAGGGTCTGCATTGCGCACTCCGTGTGAGGATATTGACTGCCGTTGGGCATCATAAACCTGAATTGCGCTTTGAGCACCGCCTCTTCCACTCAACGCTGGTATCGTTCTGCCCCCCAAGCCAGCAGCGCTTGCAAAAGCTGCTTCAGAACCACCTGCGTCGGTTGCGCCAGGTCTTCCCGGTAGGTAAACGGCTCGGTTTCCTCCATGTACGTGCTTTGCGCCAACTCCAGCTGCACCGCATGGATATGCTTCGCGGGGTCACCATAGTGCCGGGTGATGTGTCCGCCTTTGAACCGACCATTCAACACATGACTGTAACCTGTCGCTTCGGCGCACACGCCCTGCAACCGCTCGGCCAGCACCGGATCGCAGCTGGCGCCATTGAAGGTACCCAGGTTGAAGTCCGGCAACTTGCCATCGAACAGGTGCGGGATGTGCGAGCGGATCGAGTGGGCATCCCACAGCAGGGCATAGCCAAACTGCTCGCGCAACCGGTCCAGTTCGCGACGAAGGGTGCCGTGATACGGGCGCCAGATCTGCCCCAGGTAGCGTTGCCGTTCTTCGCCAGACGGCGCCATCCCCTCCTTGAACAGCGGCTCGCCCTCGAACAACGTGGCCGGGTACAGGCCAGTGGTGGCGCCGGCGTAAAGCGGCTTGTCGTCATCCGGGCGGTTCAGGTCGATGACGAAACGCGAGTACTCTGCGGCTACCACGCTGGCGCCCAGGTCGCGGGCAAAGTCGTACAGCTGGGGGATGTGCCAGTCGGTGTCCGGCAAGCTGCGCGCCTCCTCGACCAGGCCATCACGCACGGCGTCGCTCAGGCGCAGGCCGGCGTGCGGCATGCTGATCAGCAGCGGCAGGCGGCCTTGGTGAAAACTCAGAACCTTGTCCATCGTGCCTCGCTCAGTTGGAGATTTCGTGGCCCTTGCGCACCACGCGCTTGGGCAGGTCGCCACCCAGCCAGTAGGCCAGGTCGGCGGGGCGTTCGATTTGCCAGGCGACGAAGTCGGCTACCTTGCCCACTTCCAGCGAGCCGTGGCTGTCGCACAGGCCCAACGCCGTGGCGGCATGCACGGTGACGCCGGCCAAGGCTTCTTCCGGCGTCATGCGGAAACACGTGCAGCCCATGTTCAGCATCAGCCGCAGCGACAGCCCTGGCGAGGTGCCGGGGTTGAGGTCGCTGGCCAGGGCGATCTTCACCCCGTGGCGGCGCAATGCATCCATCGGTGGCAGCTGGGTTTCACGCAAGAAATAGAAGGCGCCCGGCAGCAGCACGGCGACCGTGCCGGCTGCGGCCATGGCAATGGCGTCTTCCTCGGTCATGAACTCCAGGTGGTCGGCCGACAGCGCCTGGTAGCGGGCCGCCAGGCTCGAGCCATGCAGCGACGACAGCTGTTCGGCGTGCAGCTTGACCGGCAGGCCCAGCTCACGCGCCTTGATGAACAGCCGCTCAACCTGGGCCGGGGAGAACGCCAGGTGTTCGCAGAAGGCATCCACCGCATCCACCAGGCCTTCGGCGGCCAGGGCCGGCAGCATCTCGTCACAGATGTGCGCGATGTAGTCGTCGGCCCGGCCGGCGTACTCCGGCGGCAGGGCGTGCGCGGCCAGGCAGGTGGCGCGCACCGCCAGCGGCAGCTCGTCGGCAAGGCGCCGGGCCACGCGCAGCATCTTGCGCTCGTTGGCCAGGTCCAGGCCGTAGCCGGACTTGATCTCGAGGGTGGTCACACCATCGCGCATCAGCGCCTGCACCCGCTGGCGGGCACTGGCGAACAACTCGTCCTCGCTGGCCGCGCGGGTGGCCCTCACGGTACTGGCGATACCGCCGCCCTGGGCGGCGATTTCGGCGTAGCTGACGCCTTGCAGGCGCTGCTCGAACTCGCCACTGCGGTTGCCACCGAACACGGCGTGGGTGTGGCAATCGATCAGCCCGGGGGTGACCCAGGCGCCGCCCAGGTCCACCGTGCGGTCAGCGTCGACCGGCGCCAGCTCGGCGCGTGGGCCGATCCATTCGATCAGCCCGGCGCAGGTGACGATGGCCGCGTCTTCGATGGCCGAGTAACGGCCCTCGGCCATGGTTGCCACATGGCAATGCTGCCAGACGGTTCTCATGCACAATCTCCTTTGCTAGCGGTGCAGCTCGACAGGCTCTGCTACGGGCTGGCCCTGCCCTGCGCGCGGCTTGCACCACAGCAGGTAGGACGCCACCAGGAACACCACCCATATCACGCCGACGATCAATGCCGCCTGGGTATCCGGGAAGTAGCCGAGCACGCCAAAGATGAAGACCATGAACGCAATGGCCATGGCCGGGCCGTATGGCCAGAACGGTACCGGGAACTTGAGCTGGGCCACTTCTTCACGGCTCATGCTGCGGCGCATGGCCACTTGGGTGAGCAGGATCATCAACCACACCCACACCGTGGCGAAGGTGGCGATCGAAGCGATCAGCAGGAACACGTTCTCAGGGATCAGGTAGTTGAGCAGCACGCCGATCAGCAGCGCGGCGCCCATCACCACCACGGTCATCCATGGCACACCGTGTTTCGACAGCTTGCCGAAACTGCGTGGCGCATGGCCTTGATGGGCCAGGCCATACATCATGCGGCCAGCACCGAAGATGTCACTGTTGATGGCCGAGATCGCAGCGGAAATCACCACCACGTTCAGCACTGCGGCGGCAGAGCCAATCCCCAGGTTGCTGAAAATCTGCACGAACGGGCTACCTTCGCTGCCGATCTGCGGCCACGGGTACAGGCACATCAGCACGAACAGGGTGAGCACATAGAACAGCAGGATGCGCAGGGGCACGGCGTTGATTGCCTTGGGGATGACCCGCTGCGGGTCCTTGGCTTCACCGGCAGTCACGCCAATGATCTCGATACCGCCGAAGGCGAACATCACCACGGCAAAGGAGGCGATCAGCCCGCCCACGCCATTGGGCATGAAGCCGCCATGGTCGAACAGGTTGCTCACACCGACGGCATGCCCGGTACCCACCTGGCTGAAACCGAAGGCCATGATGCCGAGGCCGGCCAGGATCATCGCGACGATGGCGCCAACCTTGAGCAGCGACAGCCAGAACTCCATCTCGCCGAACACCTTGACGTTGCACAGGTTAAGGCCGCCGATCAGGAAGACGATGCCCAGCACCCAGATCCAGCGGGCCACTTCCGGGAACCAGAAGCCCATGTAGATACCGAAGGCGGTGACGTCGGCGATGGCGACAATGACCATCTCGAAGGCGTAGGTCCAGCCGAGGATGAAGCCGGCCATGGGGCCGAGGTAGGTACTGGCGTAGTGGCCGAAGGAGCCGGCCACCGGGTTGTGCACGGCCATTTCGCCGAGGGCGCGCATGACCATGAACACAGCGGCGCCGCCGATCAGGTAAGCCAGCAGCACGGCCGGGCCGGCCATCTGGATGGCTGAGGCGGAGCCGTAGAACAGCCCGGTTCCGATGGCAGAACCGAGGGCCATGAAACGGATGTGGCGGGCATTTAGCCCGCGCTTGAGACCTTGAGCTTGTTGCATGTCACGTCCTTAAATTGTTTTTGTGGTCGTGAGATCAGGGGGCTGGCATGCAGCCCTTTCGCAGCACAAGGCTGCTCCTACAAGGGAGCGCGTCGCTTTTGCAGGAGCAGCCTTGTGCTGCGAATGGGCCGCACAGCGGCCCCAGGGGGCATTACAGGCTTGGCAGCACACCTGCCGGCAGCAAACCGGTCAAACTACCCTTGGCCAACAGTTCCACAGCCTTTTCGATGTCCGGCGCGAAGAAACGGTCACGGTCGTAGTGCGCCACTTCGCTGCGCAGCGCCTGGCGTGCTTTCTCCAGCTTGGCCGAAGTCTTCAGGCCTTTGCGCAGGTCCAGGCCCTGGCATGCGCCCAGCCATTCGATGGCCAGCACGCCACGGGTGTTTTCGGCCATTTCCCACAGGCGCTTGCCGGCAGCCGGGGCCATCGATACGTGGTCTTCCTGGTTGGCCGAGGTCGGCAGGCTGTCGACGCTGTGCGGGTGCGACAGGGCCTTGTTCTCGCTGGCCAGGGCGGCAGCGGTGACCTGGGCGATCATGAAGCCGGAGTTGACCCCACCGTTTTCCACCAGGAACGGCGGCAGCTGGGACATGTGCTTGTCCATCATCAGCGAGATGCGGCGCTCGCTGAGCGAACCGATTTCGGCGATGGCCAGGGCCAGGTTGTCGGCGGCCATGGCCACCGGTTCTGCGTGGAAGTTGCCACCGGAAATCACGTCACCCTCGGCAGCGAACACCAGCGGGTTGTCCGACACCGCGTTGGCTTCGATGCCCAGCACCTCGGCAGCCTGACGCAGCTGGGTCAGGCACGCGCCCATGACCTGCGGCTGGCAGCGCAGCGAGTACGGGTCCTGGACCTTGTCGCAGTTCTTGTGCGACAGCGACACTTCGCTGGAATCGCCCAGCAGGTCGCGGAAACACGCGGCAGTGTCGATCTGGCCGCGCTGGCCACGCGCTTCGTGAATACGCGCATCGAACGGCGAACGCGAGCCCAGTACGGCTTCGACGCTCAGGCCGCCGCAGGCGATAGCCGCAGCGTACAGGTCTTCGGCATAGAACAGGCCACGCAGGGCATAGGCGGTGGACGCCTGGGTGCCGTTGAGCAGGGCCAGGCCCTCTTTGGCAGCCAGGGTCAGCGGTTCGAGGCCGGCAACCGCCAGGGCTTCGGTGGCCGACAGCCACTGGCCCTTGTAGCGGGCTTTGCCTTCGCCCAGCAGCACCAGCGACATGTGCGCCAGCGGCGCCAGGTCGCCGGAAGCACCCACCGAGCCTTTCAGCGGGATGTGCGGGTAGACTTCGGCGTTGACCAGGGCGATCAGCGCATCGATGACTTTGCGGCGAATGCCGGAGAAGCCACGGCTGAGGCTGTTGATTTTCAGCACCATGATCAACCGCACCAGGTCGTCATCCAACGGCGCGCCAATGCCAGCGGCGTGGGACAGCACCAGCGAGCGCTGCAGGTTTTCCAGGTCGTGGCTGGCGATGCGGGTCGAGGCCAGCAGGCCGAAACCGGTGTTGATGCCGTAGGCAGTGCGGTCTTCGGCAATGATCTGCTCGACACAGGCGACGCTGGCATCGATGGCCGGCGCGGCGCTGGCATCCAGTTGCAGGCGCACGGGCGCGGCATGGATCGCGCGCAGCTGGGCCAGGGTCAGGGTGCCGGGCTTGAGGGTGAGTTCGGTCACGTTACTACTCCAAATCGCGTGGAGCCGCAGGCCCGTTCGTGGGTGCCTGCGCGCTCCTTCTTGTTGTTCAGTATCACCCCTGGCGGGGTGCGATCCAAAGCGTGGCAATCAGCCAGTGATCATCGGCAGGTCCAGGCCCTGCTCCTTGGCGCAGTCGATGGCGATGTCATAACCGGCATCGGCGTGGCGCATGACGCCAGTCCCTGGGTCGTTGGTCAGTACACGGGCGATGCGCTCGGCGGCTTCATCGGTGCCGTCGCAGACGATGACCATGCCCGAGTGCTGAGAGAAGCCCATGCCCACGCCACCACCATGGTGCAGCGACACCCAGGTAGCGCCGCCTGCGGTGTTCAGCAGGGCGTTGAGCAGCGGCCAGTCGGACACAGCGTCCGAGCCATCACGCATGGCTTCGGTTTCGCGGTTGGGGCTGGAGACCGAACCCGAGTCCAGGTGGTCACGGCCGATCACGACCGGTGCCGACAGCTCGCCGCTGCGGACCATTTCGTTGAAGGCCAGGCCCAGCTTGGCGCGCAGGCCCAGGCCAACCCAGCAGATACGTGCCGGCAGGCCCTGGAAGCTGATGCGCTCGCGGGCCATGTCCAGCCAGCGGTGCAGGTGGGCGTCGTCGGGGATCAGTTCCTTGACCTTGGCGTCGGTCTTGTAGATGTCTTCGGCCTCGCCAGACAGCGCCGCCCAGCGGAACGGGCCTACGCCACGGCAGAACAGCGGACGGATATAGGCAGGGACGAAGCCCGGGAAGTCGAAGGCATTGGCCACGCCCTCTTCCTTGGCCATCTGGCGGATGTTGTTGCCATAGTCGAAGGTCGGGACGCCCTGCTTCTGGAAGTCCAGCATGGCCTGCACGTGCACGGCCATCGACTGCTTGGCGGCCTTGACCACTGCAGCCGGTTCGGTCTGCGCGCGGTCGCGGTACTGCTCCCAGGTCCAGCCGGCAGGCAGGTAGCCGTTGAGCGGGTCGTGGGCGCTGGTCTGGTCGGTGACCATGTCCGGGCGCACGCCACGCTTGACCAGCTCTGGCAGGATTTCGGCAGCGTTGCCGTGCAGGGCGATGGAGATGGCCTTGCCTTCGGCGGTGTATTTGGCGATGCGCACCAGGGCGTCGTCGAGGTCGGTGGCCTGCTCGTCGACGTAGCGGGTTTCCAGACGGAAGTCGATGCGGCTCTGCTGGCATTCGATGTTCAGGGAGCAGGCGCCAGCCAGGGTAGCAGCCAGTGGCTGGGCGCCGCCCATGCCGCCGAGGCCTGCGGTGAGTACCCACTTGCCTTTCAGGCTGCCGCCGTAGTGCTGGCGACCGGCTTCGACGAAGGTTTCATAAGTGCCCTGGACGATGCCCTGGCTGCCGATGTAGATCCAGCTGCCGGCGGTCATCTGGCCGTACATGGCCAGGCCTTTGGCGTCCAGTTCGTTGAAGTGTTCCCAGTTGGCCCAGTGCGGCACCAGGTTGGAGTTGGCAATCAGCACGCGCGGGGCATTGCTGTGGGTCTTGAACACGCCGACCGGCTTGCCCGACTGCACCAGCAGGGTTTCGTCGTCTTCCAGGCGGGTCAGGGTTTCGACGATCTTGTCATAGCATTCCCAGTTGCGGGCGGCGCGGCCGATACCGCCGTACACCACCAGTTCTTTCGGGTTTTCCGCAACCTGTGGGTCGAGGTTGTTCATCAGCATGCGCAGTGGCGCTTCGGTCAGCCAGCTTTTGGCGGTCAGCTTGTTGCCACGTGGGGCACGGATTTCAACGTCACGGTATTTGTTGTTGTCGGTCACGGGAAAGGTCCTCTGCGGTCGTCCGCGGGCGGGTATGTCGTGGTCAATATACAAACACACCTTTACTTGTATGTACAAGCATGGACAACCAAAATATTCGGACCTGTTGTTCCTGCTTTGATTTTTTTTGGGGGGGTGAAGCGAGCGTCGGTCCGGATTGAGTTTTGCGGCGGCGCTCGATCTCACAGGCGCATAAAATCTACAGCCGAACCCTCAGCGCCCAACCAGCTCAATCAGGCAGCACCTTCCCTGAACCTCCAGCCCAAGCAACTCATCGTTGCCCTCCAGCCGCAGGCAGTCATACAACCCCAACCGCTGCACCTCACGCCCCGCCATGGACACTTCCACGTGGCTGCTGGCAGCAAACAACAGCACCGTCGACGCCGAGCTGTACAAGCGGCTTGTCCCATCGAACCACTGCAACCGGGCCCGGTACCGTTGCGGTGCATAGATCAGGTTGAAATCGCGGATCGCCCCACCCAGCAGCTTGCAGCTGACCTGGCTTTCGCCGCTGAAGGCAAAGGCATCGAATGGCAGCAACGGCCGGCTGGGCTGGCCATCGACCAACAGGCGCATGCCATCGCCCTGCAGCACGGTGATGATCCGCTGGTAACCGGCGAAGGTGGAAAAGCCGCCAGACTCTTCGATATCGGCAATCGACAGGCGCCAGCCAAAGCCGTCCAGGCCCTCTCCACTGTCGCGGGTGATCTCTTCGGTGAAACCGCCACCGTTCTTCCACGGCATGCGCGGGTAATCCTGTGCGCGCAACAACTGCAGCTGGCTCATTTGCTGAAACGTCCTTCCAGGCGATGACGGGAACCGGGGTGGATCAGCCGCGCCGCGGTTACCGGCTGGCGGCCGGACCAGGTACGACGGCGGATCAGCAGGCAAGGTTCGCCCCGCTCGATCTGCAGCAGGCGGCATTCTTCCGGCTCGGCCAGGATGGCTTCGACCACGTGCTCACCCTCGGTCAGCGGCGCTACCTGGGACAGGTAGGCATATGGCGTCTGCCGGGTGAAATCCTGCTTGAGGTAATCGGGTGCGATCGCGGCGTTGACGTAGCGGTCCTCGATCTGCACCGGCACGCCGTTCTCGAAATGCACGATCAGCGAGTGGAACACCCGCTGGCCTTCACGCATGTCCAGGGCCAGGGCACGTTCGGAACCGGCTGCTTCCTCGGTGAGCGTGATCACCTGGCAGCTATGCTGATGGCCGCGCGCGGCAATTTCATCGGCAATGTTGTTGACTTCGAACAACGCCGAACGGCCCTTTGGCTCGGCTACGAACGTGCCGACCCCCTGCATGCGCACCAGCAGGCCGTCGGCCGTGAGTTCGCGCAGGGCACGGTTGATGGTCATGCGACTGAAGCCTAGCTCGTTGACCAGTTCACTTTCCGAGGGGACCCGGTGATGCGGCGGCCAGCTGCCGTTGTCGATCTGCTGGATGATCATCTGTTTGACCCGGGCATACAGCGGCGCCGGGCCCTCGCCCATCTGGGCAACCAGCGCGGAGACAGGAGGTGTCGGCACGGCGTTGGATCCTTGTGCATAGGGAATGAACGGTAGCTTGCCGCAGTTTACCCGGCAGGCAAACGCCTGTATATGTATATACAAGTTAACAATAACAGGATTTGACCGATGTCCGCCTACTTCGCCGAACGCGCTCTGCTGCCTACGGGCTGGGCCAGCCATGTCCGTATCGAGGTCGCCAGCGATGGCCATGTGACCCGCATCGAGCCGGGCGCCTCGGCCGAAGGCGCCGAGCGCCTGGCCGGCCCGTTGCTGCCCGGCATGCCCAACCTGCACTCGCATGCCTTCCAGCGCGCCATGGCGGGTTTGGCGGAAGTCGCCGGCAACCCCAACGACAGCTTCTGGACCTGGCGCGACCTGATGTACCGCCTGGTCGGGCAGATCACCCCGGAGCAGCTGCACGTCATCGCCCGCCAGCTGTATATCGAGATGCTCAAGGCCGGCTACACCTCGGTGGCCGAATTTCATTACGTGCATCACGACCAGGCAGGCAAGGCCTACGGCGACCCGGCCGAGCTGTCCCGCCGCATCAGCGCGGCCGCTGCCGACAGTGGCATTGGCCTGACCTTGTTGCCGGTGTTGTACAGCTACGCCGGGTTTGGCGGGCAGGCACCGAACGACGGGCAGCGGCGCTTCATCAACTCCACCGAACAGTACCTGCAACTGCAAACGCAACTGGCCCCGCTACTGGCCGCGCAACCCGCTCAGCATCTGGGCCTGTGCTTCCACTCGCTGCGTGCGGTGACGCCTGGGCAGATTGCCGAAGTGCTGGCGGCCAGCGACAAGCAATGCCCGGTGCATATCCATATCGCCGAGCAGCAGAAGGAAGTGGACGACTGCCTGGCGTGGAGCGGCCTGCGCCCGCTGCAATGGTTGTACGAGCATGTAGAGGTGGACCGTCGCTGGTGCCTGGTGCATGCCACCCACGCCGAGCCGGATGAAGTCACCGCCATGGCCCGCAGTGGCGCGGTGGCCGGGTTGTGCCTGACCACCGAGGCCAACCTGGGCGACGGGATTTTCCCGGCGGTGGACTTCCTGGCCCAGGGCGGGCGTATGGGTATTGGCTCGGACAGCCATGTGTCGCTGAGCGTGGTGGAAGAACTGCGCTGGCTGGAATATGGCCAGCGGCTGCGTGACCAACGACGCAACCGCTTGTACCGCGGCGATCAGCCGATGGTCGGGCGCACGCTGTACGACGCTGCGCTCGCGGGCGGTGCACAGGCACTGGGGCAAGCGGTCGGGGAACTGGCCGTGGGCAAGCGCGCCGACTGGCTGGTACTGGATGGACAGGACCCCTACATCGCCCTGGCGGATGGCGATGCCATTCTCAACCGCTGGCTGTTTGCTGGCGGGGATCGCCAAGTGCGCGATGTGATGGTGAACGGGCAATGGGTGGTGCGCCAGGGGCGGCATGCCCAGGAAGAGGAAAGCGCGGGGGCGTTTGCCGGGGTGCTGCGGCAGCTCTTGGGCTGAGCGTATTGGGGCTGCTTTGCAGCCCTTTCGCGGCACAAGGCCGCTCCTACAGGGGAACGCGTATCCCTGTAGGAGCGGCCTTGTGCCGCGAAAGGGCCGCAAAGCGGCCCCAAAAATCAGTGCATTTTTACGATTTGCTGATCGGACGCCCGCCAGATCAGCCGGCTGGTGTCATACCCCTGCTGGCGTGCCTTGGCCAGCAGGTGCTCGCGCTCCCAGGCCGGCAGCGTCGGCGTGCGTGACAGTATCCATAAGTACTTGCGGTCCGGGCTGCCGACCACTGCCGTGCGGTAGCGATCGTCCACGTACAGAATCCAGTATTCGCCCCGAGCCACGCCAGGCACCAGCTTGGTAAACCAGTTATCAAACTCTACCCACAGTTTATCGGTGTGCCCGGGCTCCTGGATGCTTGCGTGCCCCTCGGCACGCAGCCACTCATCACCGATGGTGCGGCAGCGGTTGAGCACACCAAACGTGCCATCAGGCTTGAGATTGTAGTGCGCCTCGGACTGCTCGCAGCCGGTCTGGTAGCGCATGGGCAGGCGCGCCAGTTCGAACCATTTGCCCTGGTAGCGCTTGAGGTCGACGTTGCCAGCGGTCTTCGGCGCCAGCGGGTCGTGTACGGAGCCCGCGCAACCACCCAGCAGCAACGCCAGGCATACCCCCATCAGCAGGTACAGACGCCTCATTTGAGGCCCTGCCCTGAATACATCAGCACCTTGTCAGCCGCGTACTGCACGCTGATGAAGCTCTTCTCGTCCCCCCAGGTGCAGCTGCTCATGCCCAGCGCGCCAGAGCACTCGGTCGGCGTACCGAGCAACTGCTCGACCTCGGCCTTGTTCATACCGGCCTTGATCTTGGAATAGTTTTCCTGATTGATCTTGCTGCAGGCAGTCAGGACGACGCACAGCGACAACAGGGCGAGGGAACGCAACGACATGAAGGACACTCCTGAAGAGGGGAAACAGGCGAGTGGCCTGCAGTGACCTTCGACGGGAAAATCCCTCCCAGGTTCCCTGCCCTACCCCCTTTGCACCTACACCATTGGTCGGATGGCCATTACTGTGCGATTAATCACAAAGCATTAATCATGTGCAAATAAAAAGGCCGCACCCTTTCAGGTGCGGCCTCGTGTCGCGACGGCCTGCGCAGCAGGCCCCGTGGGCTTCAGAATCTGGACCCGGGCTCCAGCAAAAAGTCCATCTCTTCGCTGGTGCTCGGCCGCTCCAGCACCAGGTTGCGGTGCGGGAAGCGCCCAAACCGGGCAATCACCCGCTGGTGCTGCTCGGCATAGTCAAGGAAGCCTTCGAACAGCCGCCGGCTGGCTTCGGGCTGCTCGTCCAGCAACAACTGATAACGCTCGACACAGAGGTTCTGCCAGTCCAGCACCTCGGCATGCTCCAGCACCAGCAGCACGAACACACGCTGGATCGGCAGCAGCTGGTAGTCCCAGCCCTTCTGCAGGCCCTGCATGGCGACCACCTGGGCACGCCGGTCGCCTTCGAAGGCGCGCGGTGTGTCACGATAGAGCATGCGCGGCAGCTGGTCCAGCAAGATCAGCAGGCCCAGCCAGCCCTGCGGGCTTTGCTGCCACTCTTCGAGCCCACCCGCCAGGGCGTGCTCGACCAGGTCGCCAAACAGCGCATGGGCATCGGCATCGTGATGCTTGCCGAACCACAGCGTGCTCTTCTCGTCAGCCACGGCCTGGGCACTGGTGCCCCAACCGAACCACCATTCCAGCAACGGCTGCCAAGGTGCGAGCATGACTTACTCCTTGTGGTAGGCGGTGACGCGCTCTACCTCTTCCTTCGAGCCAAGGATCACCGACACGCGCTGGTGCAGGCTTTCTGGCTTGATGTCGAGGATGCGATCGTAACCGTTGGTAGAGGCGCCGCCTGCCTGTTCGATGATGAACGACATCGGGTTGGCTTCGTACATCAGGCGCAGCTTGCCTGGCTTGCTTGGCTCGCGGGCGTCACGTGGGTACATGAACAGGCCGCCACGGGTCAGGATGCGGTGCACGTCGGCCACCATCGAGGCGATCCAGCGCATGTTGTAGTTCTTTTTCAGCGGGCCGGTTTCGCCGGCCAGCAGTTCGCCCACGTAGCGTTGTACCGGGGCTTCCCAGTGACGCTGGTTGGACATGTTGATGGCGAACTCGGCGGTGGTAGCCGGTACCTGGATGTTTTCGTGGGTCAGGACGAAGCTGCCCAGTTCGCGGTCCAGGGTGAAGCCCTTGACGCCGTTGCCCAGGGTCAGGATCAGCATGGTCTGCGGGCCGTAGATGGCGTAACCGGCGGCGACCTGCTCGGTGCCTGGCTGCAGGAAAGCTTCTTCGTTCAGGCTTTCGTTCTGGCTCAGGTACTGGTTAGGGCAACGCAGCACCGAGAAGATGGTGCCGACCGAGACGTTGACGTCGATGTTCGACGAACCGTCCAGTGGGTCGAAGACCAGCAGGTACGCGCCTTTCGGGTACTTGCCCGGGATCTGGTAGGCGTTGTCCATTTCTTCGGAAGCCATGCCGGCCAGGTGGCCGCCCCATTCGTTGGCTTCCAGCAGGATATCGTTGGAAATCACGTCCAGCTTCTTCTGGACTTCGCCCTGCACGTTTTCAGTGCCCATGCTGCCCAGCACGCCGCCGAGGGCGCCCTTGGACACGTGATGGCTGATTTCCTTGCACGCACGCGCCACCACTTCGATCAGGAAGCGCAGATCGGCAGGGGTATTGTTGCTGCGGGTCTGCTCAATCAGATAGCGACTCAGGGTAACGCGGGACATGTATGGCTCCGAAAGGATTGGGGGAGTAAAAACCCCCGCAGTTTACAGGGAGAGTGGCGGGCTAGCGAGCAATGAGACTCGCCACGGCTCTCAGACGGCACAATAGGTCGCTAGTTCAGCCTTCGCCAGGCCGGTGGTCCGGTAATGCGCCCGTTCGCGGGCACGCCCGCTTCCACAGGCACAGCGCAAGCCTTGAAGCTTGCGAGACACCTGTGGGAGCGGGCGTGCCAGCGAACGGCCTCACCTCAATCCAACGCCTTCCAGATCTCGGTGGCATATTCGCGAATGGTGCGGTCCGACGAGAACCAGCCCATCCGTGCCGTGTTCAACACCGCCATGCGCCACCACTCCTGCGGCGTGTGCCACAGTTCCTCGACCCGCCGCTGGGCATCCCAGTAGGCATCGAAGTCGGCACACACCAGGAAGCGGTCGTAGGCCACCAGGCCGTCGATCAACCCGGCGTAGCGTGAAGGGTCGTCTGGCGAGAACACACCGCTGCGAATGGCCTGCAGCACGTCGCTCAAGCGGTTGGAAGCGGCAATGGCGGCATTGGCACCAAAGTCACCGGCACGCTTGCGCGCCTCGACCTGCTGCGCGGTCAGGCCGAAGATGAACATGTTGTCGGCGCCTACCTGTTCGCACATTTCCACGTTGGCACCGTCCAGGGTGCCGATGGTCAGCGCACCGTTCAGGCCGAACTTCATGTTGCTGGTACCGGAGGCTTCATAACCGGCCGTGGAAATCTGCTCGGAAAGGTCTGCCGCCGGGATGATGCTTTCAGCCAGGCTGACGTTGTAGTTGGGCAGGAACACCACCTTGAGCAGGCCGCGCACGGTCGGGTCGTTGTTCACCACCCGGGCGATGTCGTTGGCCAGCTTGATGATCAGCTTGGCCTGGTGGTAGCTGGCCGCAGCCTTGCCGGCGAAGATCTTCACCCGCGGCACCCAGTTGGTGCCAGGGTCGTTGCGTATGGCCTGGTACAGTGCCACGGTGTGCAGCAGGTTGAGCAACTGGCGCTTGTACTCGTGGATCCGCTTGACCTGCACATCGAACAGCGCCTCGGGGTTCACCGTGACACCAATGCGGTCCTGGATGATGCTGGCCAGGGCGCGCTTGCTGTGCAGGCGCTGAGCGGCGAACTGCTTGCGGAAGCCCGCCTTGTCAGCAAATGGCACAAGGCCATCCAGAAGCCCTTCAGGGTCGTCCTTGAGCCCCGGCCCGAGCGCTTCGACCAGCATCTCGGTCAGCAGTGGGTTGGACTGGTACAGCCAGCGGCGGAAGGTAATGCCGTTGGTCTTGTTGTTGATTCGTTGCGGGTAGAGCTTGTGCAGCTCTGAGAACACAGTGCTCTTCATCAGCTTGCTGTGCAGCGCCGACACGCCGTTGACGCTGTGCGAGCCGAGGAACGCCAGGTTACCCATGCGCACCCGACGGCCGTTGTCTTCCTCGATCAGCGACACCGCGCGCAGCACGTCGAAATCGTGCATGCCTTTGGCCCGCAATGCGTCGATATGGTAGGCGTTGATCAGGTAGATGATCTGCATGTGCCGCGGCAGCATGCGCTCCATCAGGGCTACCGGCCAGGTTTCCAGGGCTTCGGGCAGCAGGGTGTGGTTGGTGTAGGCGAGCGTGCCAACGGTCAGCTCCCAGGCCTTGTCCCACGGCACCTCGTGCTGGTCCACCAGCAGCCGCATCAGCTCTGCCACGGCAATCGACGGGTGCGTGTCGTTGAGCTGGATGGCGGCTGCGTCGGGCAGGTTGAGCAAGTCCTTGTGCATGTTCAGGTGCCGGCGCAGCAAATCCTGCAACGAAGCCGACACGAAGAAGTACTCCTGGCGCAGGCGCAGTTCCTGCCCGGCCTCGGTGCTGTCGGCCGGGTACAGCACGCGGGAAATACTCTCGGCCCGCGCCACTTCGGCCACCGCCCCCAGGTGGTCACCGGCATTGAAGCGCTCCAGGTGCAGCTCTTCCAGCGCCCGTGCACGCCACAGGCGCAAGGTATTGACGCTGGACCCACGCCAGCCCACCACGGGCGTGTCGTAGGCCACCGCCCGCACCGTTTCGCCAGGCGACCAGACCTGGCGCTGGGTACCACTAGCGTCGTTCACGGTTTCGACACTACCGCCGAAGCTGATCGGGTAGATCACCTCGGCACGCTCGAACTCCCAAGGGTTACCGAAGTCCAGCCAGTTCTCGGTCTGTTCCTGCTGCCAGCCATCGACCACGGCCTGCCGGAACAACCCATGCTCGTAGCGGATGCCGTAACCATGGGCAGCGATGCCCAGGGTGGACATGCTTTCCATGAAGCACGCCGCCAGCCGTCCGAGGCCACCATTGCCCAGCGCGGCGTCGGGCTCGAGCAGGCGGATACGCTCCAGGTCCACATCCAGCCCTTGCAGCGCATCACGGGCGATGTCCAGCAGCCCAAGGTTGCTCAGGCTGTCGTACAGCAAACGCCCGATGAGGAACTCGAGGGAAAGGTAATAGACCCGCTTCTGGCTACGGCGGTAGGCCAGACGGGTATGGTCCATCCAGTGGTCGACCATGTGATCGCGAGCGGCCAGGGCAATGGCTTCGAACCAGTCGTGGTCGAACGCATGCTCCGGGTCCTTGCCGACCGCGTAGGTCAGCTTGTTCAGTACAGCGGCGCGAAATTCGGCCACCTCGGCGTCACGTGCTTCGGGTTCCTGGGACATGCGGCATCCTCTGGCAAGTTGACGAAAGCGGAGGGAGATTGATGAGACTAGCCCCTTCGACAGGGAGTGACAGTTACTGTTCGCAGTTTTCATGCCCACTTTGCCAATCCGGCAAAAGGTTGTTCATAAATTGAACAATTCCGGTATCATCGCGCGCCCCAAGACCGTGATCCACCCTATAAAGATGAAAACGACCCTGATCGCCGCGGCCGAAGTCGACCGCCTGGAGACCTGGCAGCGCTATACCAGCAACATGTGCCATGGCTGCCATTCGACCTGCTGCACCCTGCCGGTGGAGGTGAAGATCAAGGATCTGATCCGCATCGGCGTGGTAGACGAGTTCGAGAAAGACGAGCCGCCGAAGAACGTGGCCAAGCGCCTGCAAAAAGAAGGCATCATCGAGCGCTTCAACCAGAAGTCGGGAATCTTCACCCTGACCCGGATGAGCAACGATGACTGCATGTACCTGGATCGTAAGAGCCGGCTGTGCACCATTTATGACAAGCGCCCGGATACCTGCCGCAACCACCCCAAGGTCGGGCCGCGGCCAGGGTATTGCGCCTATAAGCCCAAGGTAGTCGGGCGCTGATCGTCAGCCTTCAAGGGCCTCTTCGCAGGCTTGCCCGCGCCCACAGGCTCTTCACAACATTCAGAACCCGTGCAGCACCTGTGGGAGCGGGCAAGCCCGCGAAGGGGCCAACGCAAATCCTGAAGGCATAAAAAAACGCCCCCGGCCTTTCGACCGGGGGCGTTTTCATTCAGCCAAAGCTAACTTAGCTGTTTTTGGCTTTCTTGGCAGCGCGGGTACGCTCGCTTTCGTCCAGGATCTTCTTGCGAAGACGGATGGACTTCGGCGTTACTTCGCACAGCTCGTCTTCCTGGATGTATTCCAGAGCCTGTTCCAGGGTGAAGCGAACTGGCGGAACCAGAGCGATGACTTCGTCTTTACCCGAAGCACGCATGTTGTCGAGCTTCTTGCCCTTGGTAGGGTTGACGCCCAGGTCGTTGTCGCGGCTGTTCTGGCCGATGATCTGACCGTTGTAGATCTCCTGACCGTGCTCGACAAACAGCTTGCCACGCGCCTGCAGGGTTTCCAGCGAGTAGGTCAGCGCCTTGCCGGTTTCGACCGAAACCAGTACGCCGTTCTGACGGCCGGACATGTGGCCGGACTTCACCGCGTCGTAGCGGTCGAAGATCGAGGTCAGGATGCCTGCACCGTTGGTCAGGGTCAGGAACTGGTTACGGAAACCGATCAGACCACGCGCCGGGATGTTGTATTCCAGGCGGACACGGCCCTTGCCATCCGGAACCATGTTGGTCAGGTCGCCTTTACGCAGACCCATTTCTTCCATCACCTTGCCCTGGGCTTCTTCAGGGATGTCGATGGTGACGTTCTCGAACGGCTCTTGCTTGACGCCGTCTACTTCACGAATGATTACTTCCGGGCGACCCAGGGCCAGCTCGAAGCCTTCGCGACGCATGGTTTCGATCAGTACCGACAGGTGCAGTTCGCCACGACCCGAGACCTTGAACTTGTCTGGGGAATCGGTTTCTTCAACGCGCAGGGCAACGTTGTACAGCAGCTCTTTGTCCAGACGGTCCTTGATGTTACGGCTGGTGACGAACTTGCCTTCCTTGCCGCAGAACGGCGAGTCGTTGACCTGGAAGGTCATCGAAACGGTTGGCTCGTCAACGGTCAGCGGCTTCATCGCCTCAACGGCAGTCGGGTCGCACAGGGTGTCGGAGATGAACAGCTCGTCGAAACCGCTGATGCAGACGATGTCGCCAGCCTGGGCTTCTTCAACGTCAACGCGGTGCAGGCCGTGGTGGCCCATCAGCTTGAGGATACGGCCGTTACGCTTCTTGCCGTCAGCGTCGATGGCAACAACCGGCGTGTTCGGCTTGATGCGACCACGGGCAATACGGCCAACGCCGATAACACCCAGGAAGCTGTTGTAGTCCAGTGCGGAGATCTGCATCTGGAACGGGCCGTCACGGTCAACAGCTGGCGCTGGAACGTGGTCGATGACAGCCTGGTACAGGGCAGTCATGTCTTCGCCCATTTCGGTGTGGTCCAGACCGGCAATGCCGTTCAGGGCCGAGGCGTAGACCACTTTGAAGTCCAGCTGCTCGTCGGTAGCGCCGAGGTTGTCGAACAGGTCGAAGATCTGGTCCAGAACCCAGTCAGGACGTGCGCCCGGACGGTCAACCTTGTTGATCACGACGATTGGCTTCAGGCCGGCTTCGAAGGCCTTCTTGGTCACGAAGCGGGTTTGCGGCATAGGGCCGTCTTGAGCGTCGACCAGCAGCAGCACGGAGTCGACCATCGACATTACACGCTCAACCTCGCCACCGAAGTCGGCGTGGCCGGGGGTGTCGACGATGTTGATGTGGTAGCCGTTCCAGTTGATGGCGGTGTTTTTCGCCAGAATGGTAATACCGCGCTCTTTTTCCTGGTCGTTGGAGTCCATGACGCGCTCGTCGTTGAGCTCGTTACGCTCCAGAGTGCCGGACTGACGCAGGAGTTTGTCGACCAGGGTGGTTTTACCATGGTCAACGTGGGCGATGATGGCGATGTTACGCAGATTTTCGATCACAAGTGTATCTCGATCAGAGGATTCGGTTGCCGCCAGTGTAGGCGGCCAATATGTACTGTTTAAGGCTCAGCGGGCCCGGCGGTCGGGAGGGCGATGGCGGATACTGCCGCCAAACAGCCCCGGCGTCTTATGTCGGACGATAAACACGCACATTGGCATGTCCCTCACTGAGCAGATGGTGTGCGTGCAAACGGCTCATCACACCCTTGTCGCAATACAGCAAGTACTGGCGCGTCGGATCCAGATGCTTGAACTTGCTGTTGATGGCATAAAACGGCATGGCCTGGACTTCGATACCTTCCAGCACCAGGGGTTCGTCTTCCTGGGCATCGGGGTGACGAATGTCGATGACGATCTGGCCCGACAGTGCCTCGGCCACTTCCTCGATTTCGACATCCTTGCCCAGCTCGTCGATCACATGGTCGATGGAGATCAGCTTGGCGCGCTCCAGGGCGCGCTCCAGCACGGCCATGTCGAACTGCTTTTCTTCATGCTCCATGCGGTGGCGCTTGGCGTGAGTGGTCGGGTTTACCGAAATCACGCCGCAGTATTCTGGCATGTGCTTGGCGAAGTCGGCGGTGCCGATTTCGTTGGCCTGGTCGATGATGTCCTGCTTGTGGCTGGCCAGCAAAGGGCGCAGCACCAGCTTGTCGGTGGCCGAGTCGATGATCGACAGGTTCGGCAGCGTCTGGCTGGACACCTGGGAAATGGCCTCGCCAGTTACCAGGGCGTCGATCTCCAGGCGGTCAGCCATGTGCGCGGCGCCGCGCAGCATCATGCGCTTGAGGGTCACGCCCATGTAGCTGTTGTCGACCTTGTTGAGGATCTCGCCGACCACTTCTTCGAACGGCACGCTGATGAACAGCACGCGCTGGCTGCTGCCGTACTTCTTCCACAGGTAGTGGGCCACTTCCATCACGCCCAGCTCGTGGGCACGGCCGCCGAGGTTGAAGAAGCAGAAGTGGGTCATCAGGCCACGGCGCATCATCTGGTAGGCCGCCACGGTGGAGTCGAAGCCACCGGACATCAGCACCAGGGTCTGCTCCAGGGCGCCCAGCGGGTAGCCGCCGATGCCCTGGTGCTGGTTGTGGATCACGTACAGGCGCTGGTTGCGGATTTCGATGCGCACCAGAACTTCAGGCTTCTTCAGCTCGATGCCGGCGGCGCCACACTGCTGGCGCAGCTGGCTGCCGACGTAACGGTCGACGTCCATCGAGGTGAAGTCATGGTGGCCACCGCGCTTGCAGCGCACGGCGAAGTGCTTGCCGGCCAGCAGGTGGCCGAAGTGGTGCTTGCACTTGGCAACGATGTCGTCGAAGTCACCCAGCGGGTATTCCTCAACCTGCAGGAAGTGGGTGATACCCGGTGTGCAGGTGAGGCGCTCGATGATCTCGCGCTGGACCTTTTCGTCCTCGATGCGGGTGACCACTTCGAGATTGTCCCAGACACCATCGACCGCGAGCTCAGGATCGAGGTCCTTGAGCACGTTGCGGATGTTCTTGGCGAGCTGGCGGATGAAGCGCTTGCGCACCGGCCGGCTCTTGATGGTGATTTCTGGGAAGACTTTGACGATAAGTTTCATTGGTTAACAGCGCGCGCAGGGCCTGCCGAAAATGTGGGGCGCGAATTATAGCGGAAACTGCTCAGGATTTGACCAACTTTTGTACAGAAGGTTGGATTTATATTGCCTGTACTGGCCTCATCGCCGGCAAGCCTGCTGCCACAGGACTTCGGCAGGCCTCAAGATCTGCGCCCTCTCTGTGGGAGCCGGCTTGCCGGCGATGAGGCCCTTAAAGGAAGCACCCAACCCAACCAATGCACCCTATTGGTGCGTTGATGCCAAAAACCGCATCGTAAGGGTGCACTTTTCCCCGCCAACCCGCCGCCAAATGCCCGCAAACGCCTGCTTTTATCCTACCCTCGCCATTTTCGGGCACTGGCATGCAATTTGCTCCCTTGTGAGGCAGGTAAGCTTGGCCGACTATCCGCGCCCGGCAACACCCTTTTTCCAGGGCAGCGGCCCACCGCGCTCTAGACCCTCCGGAGGACAACATGTCGAAGTCGGTTCAACTCATCAAAGATCATGACGTCAAGTGGATTGATCTGCGTTTCACGGACACCAAAGGCATTCAGCACCACGTGACCATGCCGTCGCGTGATGCGCTGGACGAAGACTTCTTCGAAGTCGGCAAGATGTTCGACGGTTCCTCCATTGCTGGCTGGAAAGGCATCGAAGCTTCCGACATGATCCTGATGCCGGTTGACGACACTGCCGTCCTGGACCCGTTCACCGAAGAACCTACCCTGATCATCACCTGCGACATCGTCGACCCGTCGAGCATGCAGGGCTACGATCGCGACCCACGTGCGATCGCCAAGCGCGCCGAAGAGTACCTGAAGAGCACCGGCATCGGTGACACCGTATTCGCAGGCCCGGAGCCAGAGTTCTTCATCTTCGACGAAGTGAAGTTCCACTCGGACATCTCCGGTTCGATGTTCAAGATCTTCTCCGAGCAAGGCTCGTGGATGACCGGCGCTGACGTGGAAGGCGGCAACAAAGGCCACCGTCCAGGCGTGAAAGGCGGCTACTTCCCGGTTCCGCCGTTCGACCACGACCACGAAATCCGTACTGCCATGTGCAACGCACTGGAAGAAATGGGCCAGACCGTTGAAGTTCACCACCACGAAGTGGCGACTGCCGGCCAGAACGAAATCGGCGTCAAGTTCAACACCCTGGTGAAGAAAGCTGACGAAGTACAAGCCCTGAAATACGTCGTGCACAACGTTGCCGACGCTTACGGCCGTACCGCTACCTTCATGCCGAAGCCACTGTACGGCGACAACGGCTCGGGCATGCACGTGCACATGTCGATCTGGAAAGACGGCAAGAACACCTTCTCGGGTGAAGGCTATGCCGGCCTGTCCGACACCGCCCTGTACTTCATCGGCGGTATCATCAAGCACGGTAAGGCCCTGAACGGTTTCACCAACCCGTCGACCAACTCCTACAAGCGTCTGGTCCCAGGCTTCGAAGCCCCGGTAATGCTGGCCTACTCGGCTCGCAACCGTTCCGCCTCGATCCGTATTCCTTACGTCGGCAGCCCGAAAGCCCGCCGTATCGAAGCACGCTTCCCGGACCCATCGGCCAACCCGTACCTGGCCTTCGCGGCCCTGCTGATGGCTGGCCTGGACGGCATCCAGAACAAGATCCACCCAGGCGATGCTGCCGACAAGAACCTGTACGACCTGCCACCAGAAGAGGCCAAGGACATTCCGCAAGTGTGCGGCAGCCTGAAAGAAGCCCTGGAAGAGCTGGACAAAGGCCGTGCGTTCCTGACCAAGGGCGGCGTGTTCTCCGATGACTTCATCGATGCCTTCATCGAGCTGAAGTCGGAAGAAGAGATCAAGGTCCGTACCTTCGTGCACCCGCTGGAATACGAGCTGTACTACAGCTGCTGATCTGATCGGCGCCTCGCGCCGGTAAAATGATCACGACGGCCTCCTTCGGGAGGCCGTTTTCGTTTGCGCCCCACGCAGAACCCTCGCCACTCACGCTATGCTCTATCTTGGTGCAAGATTGAATGCAGTGCCCCGAATTGCTCCCCAATCTGGTTCACATTAAACGTTTCACCAAGACATTCTGATCCGAATTTGCGCAGATCCAGGCCTTTATCGGCAAATCCCGCTTCTTTTCGGAGCTTTGGTTTGTTTCTTGCATTTTTCTGTGGAGAGACTGGCATCAGCAGATGCACCCCGAGCCCGGACCTGGCCAAAGAAGTGCCAGGCAAGCGCCAAAAGAGGTCAACGACGCCTTATGACCATCAGCGATGCGCAGCACCGTCTGCTTCTGGACAACCTGACCACCGCCACGTTGCTGCTCAACGCCGAGCTGCGCCTGGAGTACATGAATCCGGCCGCGGAAATGCTACTGGCCGTCAGTGGTCAACGTAGCCATGGGCAGTTCATCAGCGAGCTGTTTACCGAATCGACCGAAGCGCTCAGTTCGTTGCGCCAGGCGGTGGAGCAGGCGCACCCGTTCACCAAGCGCGAAGCGCAGCTCACCTCGCTGACCGGGCAGACCATTACCGTCGACTACGCGGTAACCCCCATCCTGAACCAGGGCCAGACCCTGCTATTGCTGGAGGTGCACCCGCGTGACCGGCTGCTGCGCATCACCAAGGAAGAGGCCCAGCTGAGCAAGCAGGAAACCACCAAGATGCTGGTGCGCGGCCTGGCCCACGAAATCAAGAACCCCCTCGGCGGCATTCGCGGCGCAGCCCAGTTGCTGGCCCGCGAGCTACCCGAAGAAGGCCTGCGCGACTATACCAACGTGATCATCGAAGAGGCCGACCGCCTGCGCAACCTGGTCGACCGCATGCTCGGTTCGAACAAGCTGCCGTCGCTGGCCATGACCAACATCCACGAAGTGCTGGAGCGGGTATGCAGCCTGGTCGATGCCGAAAGCCAGGGTTGCATCACTTTGGTGCGCGATTACGACCCAAGCCTGCCGGACGTGCTGATCGACCGCGAGCAGATGATCCAGGCCGTACTCAACATCGTGCGCAATGCCATGCAGGCGATCAGTTCGCAGAACGAACTGCGCCTGGGCCGCATCACCCTGCGCAGCCGCGCCTTGCGCCAGTTCACCATCGGCCATGTACGCCACCGCCTGGTCGCGCGGGTGGAGATCATCGATAACGGCCCGGGCATTCCGCCGGAACTGCAAGACACCCTCTTCTATCCCATGGTCAGCGGCCGCCCGGACGGTACCGGGCTGGGCCTGGCCATTACCCAGAACATCATCAGCCAGCACCAGGGCCTGATCGAGTGTGAAAGCCACGCAGGCCACACCGCCTTCTCGATCTACCTGCCCCTGGAACAAGGAGCCACCGCCTCATGAGCCGAAGTGAAACCGTATGGATCGTCGACGATGATCGCTCCATCCGCTGGGTCCTGGAAAAAGCCCTGCAACAAGAAGGCATGACCACCCAGAGCTTCGACAGCGCAGATGGCGTGATGGGCCGCCTGGCACGCCAGCAGCCGGATGTGATCATTTCCGATATCCGCATGCCGGGCGCCAGCGGCCTCGACCTGCTGGCACAGATCCGCGAGCACCACCCGCGCCTGCCGGTCATCATCATGACCGCCCATTCCGACCTCGACAGCGCCGTGGCGTCGTACCAGGGCGGTGCTTTCGAGTACCTGCCCAAGCCGTTCGATGTGGACGAAGCCGTTTCGCTGGTCAAGCGCGCCAACCAGCACGCCCAGGAGCAACAAGGCCTGGATGTGCCGCAGAACCTGGCGCGCACACCGGAAATCATCGGCGAAGCCCCGGCGATGCAGGAGGTGTTCCGCGCCATCGGCCGCCTCAGCCATTCCAACATCACCGTACTGATCAACGGCGAGTCCGGTACCGGCAAAGAGCTGGTCGCCCACGCCTTGCACCGTCACAGCCCGCGTGCAGCGTCGCCGTTCATTGCCCTGAACATGGCGGCCATCCCCAAGGATTTGATGGAGTCCGAGCTGTTCGGCCATGAGAAAGGTGCTTTCACCGGTGCTGCCAACCTGCGCCGGGGCCGCTTCGAACAGGCGGATGGCGGCACCTTGTTCCTCGACGAAATCGGTGACATGCCCGCCGACACCCAGACCCGCCTGCTGCGGGTGCTGGCCGATGGCGAGTTCTACCGCGTTGGCGGCCATGTGCCGGTCAAGGTCGACGTGCGCATCATCGCTGCGACCCACCAGAACCTGGAGTCGCTGGTGCAGGCGGGCAAGTTCCGTGAGGACTTGTTCCACCGCCTGAACGTGATCCGCATCCACATTCCGCGGCTGGCCGACCGCCGCGAGGACATCCCTGCCCTCGCCCGCCACTTCCTCGCCCGCGCCGCGCAAGAGCTGGCAGTCGAGCCGAAGATCCTCAAGCCGGAAACCGAAGAGTTCATCCGCAACCTGCCGTGGCCAGGCAACGTGCGGCAAATGGAAAACACCTGCCGCTGGATCACCGTGATGGCCTCCAGCCGCGAGGTGCTGATCGGCGACCTGCCGCCCGAGCTGCTGAACCTGCCACAGGATGCCGCACCGATCACCAACTGGGAGCAGGCCCTGCGCCAGTGGGCCGACCAGGCGCTGGCACGCGGGCAGTCGAACCTGCTGGACAGCGCGGTGCCGAGTTTTGAACGGATCATGATCGAGACGGCGCTCAAGCACACCGCAGGACGGCGCCGGGATGCGGCGCTGTTGCTGGGCTGGGGGCGTAATACCTTGACGCGCAAGATCAAGGAGCTGGGCATGAATGTGGCGGGTGGGGATGACGAGGAAGGGGACGAGCACTGACTTATCGGTAAACCCGTAATCTCCCGGGGCTGCTTTGCAGCCCTTTCGCGGCACAAGGCCGCTCCTACAGGGGTTCGCGTTCTCCTTTAGGAGCGGCCTTGTGCCGCGAAAGGGCCGCAAAGCGGCCCCAGCTATTTCAGCCCCGATGCACCGATCCTGTGCCCAATGCACCTCCGGAAGGCACAAACCCCCTCAAAACCCGGCCAAATCCCCCTCAAAGCCCAACATTCACGGGCTTTGCAAAACTGGCACGCCCCCTGCAATAGCTAATACATACCCAGTTTCGGGGGCCCTGGTACAGGCAGGCCGGGTGAACCCCTCTTTTATTCGCAGCACCGCCCGTTTTGGGGACCTCGGTACAGGCAGGCCGGGTCATCCCCCCTTTATACGCAGTAACCCCTTTTGGGGACCCTGGTACAGGCAGGCCGGGATATCCCCTCTTTTATTCGTGCAGTTTCACCTGCACCCGCCAACGCCCATCGTCCTCTGCACCGGCCCACTCGCCGTGCAGGGGACGCGCGGCAATCACAGTCAGCAGCAACCCTTCGTCACTGTTCTGCACCCGCCAACTGACCGGTTTGCCTTGCAGGCTCAATTGCCCGTGCTGGCTCTTGCCCTGGGCCTGGAACAGCAGCGCAACCGTACCTTCCACATTCTCGCCATGCAGCTCGGGTTCTTCGTTGAACCACAACGTCAGGCCATCCTGCATCACCTCCACCTGCTGGAGCTCACGCTCGTCGGGCGCGGTCAGGCGGCCAATCATCAGCCCTACCATCAAACCGACAATCGCCAGTGACAGCATTACCCGAGGGAAGGCCTTCGAACGCACGTCCGGTTCAGGAGTAGAATGCCCGTCATCTTCACGCTTGGAGCCGTGCATGTTTCACGTCATCCTTTTTCAACCAGAAATTCCGCCGAATACCGGCAACATCATTCGCCTGTGCGCCAACAGCGGCTGCGACCTGCACCTGATCGAACCCATCAGCTTCGAACTGGATGACAAGCGCCTGCGTCGCGCGGGGCTGGATTACCATGAGTATGCCACGCTCAAGCGCCATGAGAGCCTGGCCGGATGCCTGGAAAGCCTCGGTAATCCAAGGCTGTTCGCCTTTACCACCAAGGGCTCGCACCCGTTCCATGAAGTGGCCTATCAGCCGGGCGACGCCTTTCTGTTCGGGCCAGAAAGCCGCGGCTTGCCGGCCGAGGTGCTGGTCAGCCTGCCGGCCGAACAGCGTCTGCGCCTGCCGATGCGGCCGGGGTGCCGTAGCCTGAACCTGTCCAATACCGTGGCGGTGACGGTGTATGAGGCCTGGCGGCAAAACGGGTTTGCCGGGAGCTGATTTCTTACCTGCAAGGGCCCTTTCGCGGGCTCGCCCGCTCCCACATTGAAATGTGTACGCCAATCCGTAGGGGGAGCGGGCAACAAAAAGCGCCCCGAGAGGCGCTTTCTTGATACCGGCAGTGATTACTGTACGGTCGGCACTTCGCCGGCTTCCTGCATGCGCTGCATTTCTTGCGCGTACAGGGCGTCGAAGTTGACCGGCGACAGCATCAGGGCCGGGAACGAACCACGGGTCACCAGGCTGTCCAGGGTCTCGCGGGCGTACGGGAACAGGATGTTCGGGCAGAACGCACCCAGGGTGTGGCTCATCGAAGCCGCATCCAGGTTGGCGATCAGGAAGATACCGGCCTGCTGCACTTCAGCAATGAAAGCCACTTCGTCACCGTTCTTGACGGTTACCGACAGGGTCAACACCACTTCGTGGAAGTCACCTTCCAGGGCTTTCTGCTTGGTGTTCAGGTCCAGCGCAACGCTCGGCTCCCAGGTCTGACGGAAGATCTGCGGGCTTTTCGGGGCCTCGAACGACAGGTCGCGCACATAGATGCGCTGCAGGGAGAACTGAGGGCTGTTGTCTTCTGCAGCAGCGCCGTTGGTCTGTTGGTCAGTCATGGCAGGTCCTTATCCTAATGTTTTTGAATGCAGTGCAAATCAGGCCGCCAGCAGCGCGTCGAGCTTGCCGGCGCGCTCCAGGGCATAAAGGTCATCGCATCCACCGACATGGGTGCTGCCGATCCAGATCTGCGGCACCGACGTACGGCCAGCCTTCTGGCTCATCTCGGCACGAACCTGCGGCTTGCCGTCGACCTTGATTTCCTCGAAGGCCACGCCCTTGCTCTCGAGCAGGTACTTGGCGCGCATGCAGTAGGGGCAGTAGTCGCTGGAATAGACGATGACGGGCTTCATATCACTTCACCAGGGGCAGGTTATCGGCTTTCCAGCTGGAAACGCCACCGCTCAGTTTGGCGGCGGTGTAACCAGCCTTGAGCAGTTCGCGGCAGTGGGTGCCGGACTGCTGGCCCATCGCGTCGACGACGATCAGGGTCTTCTCTTTGTGCTTGTCCAGCTCGCTCATGCGGGCGGCCAGCTTGTCCTGCGGAATGTTGATCGCACCGACGATGTGGCCGGCGGCGTATTCCTTGGCAGTACGGATGTCGATGACCAGGCCCTTGTCGGCATTGACCAGGGCGGTCAGTTGGCCATTGCTCAGGCTCTGGCCGCCGCGGCGGATTTCATTGAGCAGCAGCAGGACCAGCAGAACAACGAAGATCGCAACCAAGATGTAGTGATCTGTCGCGAATTGAATCAGGTGAGCAACCATCAGCGGTGTTCCAGGCGATTGAAAATGCCGGCCAGTATACACAGCCCCCCAGTACCACCAAAGCCCGACGGGCCGGCCGCAAAGGTACCTTCATGTTGCCGCATGGGCCGCGCTGGTCAGGGAACAGGACGAATATTCGCCGCAGGTGGCGTATTTGCCCTAAAATGCGTGTCTTTATCATCTTTGAACAACCGTGAGTTTGATTGATGACGAGCACGCCCAAACCCCTGGTCCTGATTATCCTGGATGGCTTCGGCCACAGCGAAATCCCCGAACACAACGCTATCTTTGCCGCCAAAACGCCGGTCTATGATCGCCTGCGCGCCACCCAGCCGCATGGCCTCATTTCCGGCTCGGGCATGGATGTCGGCCTGCCGGACGGGCAGATGGGCAACTCCGAAGTCGGTCACATGAACCTGGGGGCCGGCCGCGTCGTCTACCAGGACTTCACCCGCGTCACCAAAGCCATCCGCGATGGCGAGTTCTTCGAGAACCCGGTGCTCACCGCTGCCGTGGACAAGGCCGCCAGTGCCGGCAAGGCCGTGCACATCCTCGGCCTGCTGTCCGATGGTGGCGTGCACAGCCACCAGGACCACCTGGTGGCCATGGCCGAACTGGCTGCGCAGCGCGGTGCAGAAAAAATCTACCTGCACGCCTTCCTCGACGGCCGCGACACCCCGCCACGCAGCGCACAGTCGTCCATCGAACTGCTCGACGGCACGTTCGCCAAGCTGGGCAAGGGCCGCATCGCCACCCTGATCGGCCGCTACTATGCCATGGACCGCGACAACCGCTGGGACCGTGTCAGTGCCGCCTACAACCTGATCGTCGACAGCGCCGCCGAGTACACCGCCGACAACGCCCAGGCCGGCCTGGAAGCGGCCTACGCCCGTGACGAAAGCGACGAGTTCGTCAAAGCCACGCGCATTGGTGAAGCGGTCAAGGTTGAAGATGGCGATGCCGTGATCTTCATGAACTTCCGCGCCGACCGCGCCCGCGAACTGTCGCGTGCGTTCGTCGAAGCCGACTTCAACGAGTTCCCGCGTGCCCGCCTGCCAAAACTGGCGGCCTACATCGGCCTGACCCAGTACTCGGCCAAGATCCCCGCCCCCGCAGCCTTTGCACCGTCCAGCCTGAACAATGTGCTGGGCGAATACCTGGCCAAGAACGGTAAGACCCAGCTGCGCATCGCCGAGACCGAGAAGTACGCTCACGTTACCTTCTTCTTCTCGGGCGGGCGTGAAGAGCCGTTCGAAGGCGAAGAACGCATCCTGATCCCATCGCCAAAGGTTGCCACCTACGACCTGCAGCCGGAAATGAACGCACCAGAAGTGACCGACCGCATTGTCGAAGCCATCGAGCAGCAGCGGTACGACGTGATCGTGGTCAACTACGCCAACGGCGACATGGTCGGCCACACGGGCGTGTTCGAGGCGGCGGTCAAGGCGGTCGAAGCGCTGGATACCTGTGTAGGGCGCATTGTCGAAGCGCTGGACAAGGTGGACGGCGAAGCGCTGATCACCGCCGATCACGGCAACGTCGAGCAAATGGAAGACGAATGCACCGGCCAGGCGCACACCGCGCACACCACCGAGCCGGTACCGTTCATCTATGTGGGCAAGCGCAACGTCAAGGTACGCGATGGCGGCGTGCTGGCCGACGTGGCGCCGACCATGCTGAAGCTGCTGGGGCTGGAAAAGCCGGTGGAAATGACCGGTACGTCGATCCTGGTCGACGCTTGATTCGGTGTATCGGGGCCGCGAAGCGGCCCCAATTGCACATGAATTCCAGACCAACGCCCCCCTGCTCCCGCAGCGAGGCGTTTTTTTTGCCCGCCTGGGCGGGCATACTAGGCCAGTCTCCATCCTTGGTACGCCAAACCCCATGCTTCGCGCCCTGATCCTCCTAGCCCTGTCTTGCCTGCTCAGCCCGGCCTTCGCCGATGAGCGTGTGCAGACCCAGCAGCAACTGGACGCCACCCGCCAGGACATTGCCGAGCTCAAGAAGACGCTGGGCAAGCTCCAGGAAGAAAAGGCCGGTGTGCAAAAGGACCTCAAAGCCACCGAGACCGACATCGGCAATCTCGAAAAACAGGTGGAGGCTCTACAGCAAGAGCTAAAAAAGACCGAGGGCGATCTGGAGCGCCTTGAAACCGAGAAAAAAAAACTCCAGAGCGCCCGCGTTGAACAACAGAGACTGATCGCCATTCAGGCCCGGTCGGCCTACCAGAACAACGGCCGCGAGGAATACCTCAAGCTGCTGCTCAACCAGCAGAACCCCGAGAAGTTCGCGCGCACCCTCACCTACTACGATTACCTGAGCAAGGCGCGCCTGGAGCAATTGCGCACCTTCAACGAGACCTTGCGCCAGCTGGCCAACGTCGAGCAGGACATTGCAGGCCAGCAGCAACAGTTGCTGGCCCAGCGCGCCGACCTCGACAGCCGCCGCCAGGCCCTGGAAGCCGAGCGAGGCAAACGCCAGCAGGTGCTGGCCAAGCTCAATGGCGACATGAAGGACCGCGACCAGAAGTTGCAGGCCCGCGAGCAGGACCAGGCCGACCTGGCCAAAGTCCTCAAGACCATCGAGGAAACCCTGGCCCGACAGGCCCGCGAAGCTGAAGAGGCGCGCAAGAAAGCCTTGCTGGCCCAGCAGGAAGCGGAAAAACGCCGCCAGCAGGAGGCCCTGGCCGCTGCCGCTGCCCGCGAACGGGCCCAGGCACCTGTGGAGCCCGTGGAGCCACCGAAAAAGGCTCGTACCACCCTCGGCCCGATGGTTTCCACCGACGGTGCAAGCTACGGCGGCGCATTTTCTTCGGCGCGGGGAAAACTTCCATGGCCCGTGAACGGTCGATTGCTGGCACGCTTCGGTGATGCCCGCGGCAGCGACGCCCGTGCAAAGTGGGACGGGGTGATGATCAGCGCCAACCCGGGCACCCAGGTACGTGCGGTGCACGGCGGGCGCGTGGTGTTCGCCGACTGGTTGCGCGGCGCCGGGCTTCTGGTCATTCTCGACCATGGCAACGGTTACCTGAGCCTGTACGGCCACAACCAGAGCCTGCTCAAGAGCGCCGGTGATATCGTCAAGGCCGGTGAAGCCATTTCCACCGTTGGCGACAGCGGTGGCCAGGACGCGGCAGGCTTGTACTTCGCCATCCGCCAGCAGGGTCGGCCTACCGACCCTTCGCAGTGGTGCCGGGGCTAGTCAAATTTCTACGGCGTAGCCTGAATGCTGCGCCGATGCTCCCCAGGGAGCGCTTACAGGATCAGGAGTTCGTTCGACATGCTGCACTCGCCTCGTCTCACCCAGCTGGCCCTGTCCATCGCCCTGGCGGTCGGCGCGCCCCTGGCCACCGCCGCAGAGCCGGCCAAGGCCGCCGCAGTGCCAGCCACCGAGGTGACCGCCAAGGCACCGCTGCCGCTGGAAGAGCTGCGCACCTTCGCCGAGGTCATGGACCGCATCAAGGCTGCCTACGTCGAACCGGTGGATGACAAGACCCTGCTGGAAAACGCCATCAAGGGCATGCTCAGCAACCTTGACCCGCACTCCGCCTACCTCGGCCCCGAGGACTTCCAGGAGCTGCAGGAAAGCACCAGCGGCGAGTTCGGTGGGCTAGGCATCGAAGTGGGCCAGGAAGACGGCTTCATCAAGGTGGTCTCGCCCATCGACGACACCCCGGCTTCGCGTGCCGGTGTGCAGGCGGGCGACCTGATCGTCAAGATCAACGGCGCCCCGACCCGTGGCCAGACCATGACCGAAGCGGTCGACAAGATGCGCGGCAAGATCGGCGAGAAGATCACCCTGACCCTGGTGCGCGACGGCGGCAATCCGTTCGACGTGACGCTGGCCCGCGCGGTCATCCAGGTCAAGAGCGTGAAGAGCCAGTTGCTGGAGAACGACTACGGCTACATCCGCATCACCCAGTTCCAGGTCAAGACCGGCGACGAAGTGGGCAAGGCGCTGGCCAAGCTGCGCAAGGACAACGGCAAGAAGTTGCGCGGGGTAGTGCTGGACCTGCGCAACAACCCGGGCGGCGTGCTGCAGTCGGCGGTAGAAGTGGCCGACCACTTCCTGACCAAGGGCCTGATCGTCTACACCAAGGGCCGCATCGCCAACTCCGAACTGCGCTTCTCGGCCGACCCGGCCGACGCCAGCGAAGGCGTACCACTGGTGGTGCTGATCAACGGCGGCAGTGCCTCGGCCTCCGAGATCGTCGCCGGTGCCCTGCAGGACCAGAAGCGCGCCGTGCTGATGGGTACCGACAGCTTCGGCAAAGGCTCGGTGCAGACCGTGCTGCCGCTGGCCAACGACCGCGCCCTGAAACTCACTACCGCGCTGTACTACACCCCCAACGGCCGCTCGATCCAGGCCCAGGGCATCGTGCCGGACATCGAAGTGCGCCCCGCCAAGCTCACCGCCGAAGTCGACACCGAAAACTTCAAGGAAGCCGACCTACAGGGCCACCTGGGCAACGGCAACGGCGGCGCCGACCGCCCGACCGGCAGCAGCAAGCGCAAGGAACGCCCGCAGGACGATGATTTCCAGCTGAGCCAGGCCCTGAGCCTGCTCAAAGGGCTGAACATCACCTCGGGCAAATGATCCACACGATGCGTTACCTGCTGTGTCTGCTGTTCTGCCTGTTGGCCGGGGTCGCGCAAGCGGCGCCGGCCGGCAAGGCCTACATGAGCATCATCATCGACGACCTGGGCCAGAGCCCCGACCGTGACAGCCGAACGCTTGCCCTGCCTGGGCCGGTGACCATGGCGATCATGCCCGACACCCCGCACGCCAGCGACTTCGCCCGCCAAGCCCACAAGGCGGGCAAGACGGTGATCCTGCACATGCCCATGGACCCGGCCACCGGGCCCTATGCCTGGCACCCGGGCATCGCCATCGACGAACTGGCCCGCCGCCTGGAGGCGGCCTTGGCGAAGGTGCCCTACGCCGCCGGCATCAACAACCACATGGGCAGCCGCATGACGGCACAGCGCCAACCGATGGCCTGGTTGATGGGTGAACTGCAGCAACGCCACCTGTTCTTCGTCGACAGCCGCACCAGCGCCGCCACCGTGGCCGCAGCCGAGGCCCAGCGCATCGGCCTGGCCCACGTTTCGCGGGATGTGTTCCTCGACGATGTGCGCACAACCGAGGCGATCACAGGGCAGTTGCAGCAAGGCATCGCCCTGGCGCGCAAGCAAGGGTCTGCAGTATTGATCGGGCATCCTTACCCACAAACCCTCGAAGTGCTGGAACGGGCACTGCCACAGCTCAAGGCCCAGGGCATCGAACTGATCAGGCTCAGCCAGATGATCGCCGTGCGCAGCAACCAGGCGATGCCTGGGCATGGCAAGAATGGCCGCTACACCAATCGCTGAGAAGCTGGGGCTGCTTTGCAGCCCTTCGCGGGCACGCCCGCTCCCACAAGATTGTCACAGGGCCTGAAGCCTGCGCGATCCCTGTGGGAGCGGGCATGCCCGCGAAGGGCCGCAAAGCGGCCCCAATAAAAAAAACCCCGCTAAGTGAGCGGGGTTTTCTTTTGCATCAACAGCAATCAGCTGTACACACGCCCCAGCAACTGGCGGTGGCTTTCGAACTGATCCAGCACATCACGCACGATCTGCTCCGGCGCAAAGCCCATCAGGTCATACTCCTGGCTGCCGTCGTGCAGGTACACCTCGGCGCGGTAGTAGCGCTGACGCACTTCCGGTTCGCCTTCAACCGGCGCCTCGCTCGGCGCGGCCATGTAGCCGTCCAGGCTCACTTCGTAAACGAACGGGTTGCCCTCGTCCATCATCACCCGCAGGCCCATCATGTTGCGCGACTGGCCAACGCGGGTTTCCACCTCGAAGCCCAGGGTCTGCAACTGCGCGGCCGCTTCTTTCAGCGCCGGGCTGACCTGCTTGTCCATGAAGCGCTGCACCACAGCCTGGGTCGGTTGCAGCTCCAGCTGGGTCAGGCGCTCGCTGAAACCGCGACGGCCACGGGCGGCCAGCTCGGCGCGTTCGCTTTCTACTGCAACGTCCTGCTTCATGGCCTTGTACAGGCCGAACATGAACAGCACCAGCACCACCGAGAACGGCAGGCCCGCCAGCACGACCATGGTCTGCATGGCTTCGAAGTTGCCGGCAAACAGCAGGCCGATGGTGACCAGGGTGATGACCACCGACCAGAACACCACCATCCAGTGCGGGGCGTCTTCGTCGACCTTGCCGCCTTTGCACGACAGGTTGGCCATCATCACCGCACCGGAGTCGGCCGGGGTAAGGAACAGCACAAAGCCGACAAATACCGCCACACCAATCACGATCTTCGCCGCCGGGAAGTATTCCAGCAGCTGGTAGATCGACATTGACGGCTGTTCCAGCGCGGTCTTGCCCAGCTCCACCGCCCCCTGGTTGATCACCAGGTCCAGTGCGGTGTTGCCGAAGATCGACAGCCAGGCCAAGGTGAACCCCAGCGGGATCAACAGCACACCGCTGACCAGTTGGCGCACGGTACGGCCCTTGGAGATACGGGCAATGAACATACCGACGAACGGGCCCCAGGAGATCCACCAGGCCCAGTAGAACACGGTCCACAGGCCCAGCCAGCGCTCGGACTTGCCGGCTTCGCCTTCGTACACGTACAGGTCGAAGGTTTTCAGCACGATGCCGTTGAGGTAGTCGCCAACGTTCTGCACAAAGCCGTTGAACAGGTGCAGGGTGTTGCCCGCCAGCAGCACGAAGAGCAGCAGGCCGCTGAACAGCAGGATGTTCAGGTTGGACAGCCGGCGAATGCCGTTTTCCACGCCCGATACCGCTGCCACGGTGGCCACGCCGGCCATGACCAGGATCACCACCAACAGATTGGTCTGGCTGTGCTCCATGCCGAACAGGTACTCAAGGCCCGAGGACACCTGCATCGAGCCGATCCCTAGGTTGGTCACTAGGCCCAGCAGGGTCACGAACATGCCGAAGATGTCCACCGCGTTGCCGGCAGCACCCTTGACCCAACGCTCACCCACCAGCGGGTACAGCGCCGAGCGCAGTGCCAGCGGCTGGTTGTGACGGTAGGCAAAGTAACCCACGGCCAGGCCGACCAGGGCGTAGATCGCCCAGCCATGCAGGCCCCAGTGCAGGAAGGTCAGCTGCAGGCCCTGGCGCGCAGCTTCGAGGCTGGCCGGGGTACCTTCCGGTGGGTTGAAGTAGTGGTCCAGCGGCTCGGAAGCGCCGAAGTAGAGCAGCGAGATGCCGATGCCGGAAGAGAACAGCATGCCGGCCCAGGCGCCGTAGCTGAAGTCAGGCTGGTCGTCCTTGCCACCCAGCTTGAGCTTGCCGTAATCGGAGAAGGCCAGGTAGACGACGAACAGCAGGTAACCACAGATCACCAGCATGTAGTACCAGCCAAAGGTACGCGTCAGCCATTTCTGGGCCACGCCCAGCACCTGGCCGGCAGTATCGGGTACAGCGATCAGCAAGGCAGTCAGAACAAGGATCATCAGCGCGGAGGTGAAGAACACCACGCGGTTGACCCGTACCCTCTCGGCGGGGGGCTTGGTAAGTGAGGCAGAACTCATTGCACGAATGCTCCGGGCAGTACGGCTTTGTGGAGGCTAATCATTCTTTCCCGAGCAATTGGTGGAATATCCCCACTGCGTCAGGTGTTATAAAAGCACCCTGGAAACCGTGATCCCGAATCGATACGTTGCAAAAAAACAGACAGGTGGCCTGCTGTAAATGCCCACGCATCCGCAGAGGTGCGCGCATTCGTCACAGATCACCCCGCCCGCTCCAAGGGCCTGTCGCAGGGCCAGTGGCCGTACGGCAGAATCTGCATTTCGCATCGCTCATGCCCGTCAACGCCTTGTATTCCGGGGGTTACGCGATTTCCTGGGGTGTCAATCCGTGCCTTCTCGACCGCCTGAAAAACTGTCAATGGCACAAATTGTCGCAGAGCTTATTCTTTATTGATTGAACGTTCAATCAAAACAAAATAGACTGGCCTTCGCCGAGTCAGCCGCCCGTCGTCTGCTCGCAGGCCTGAGGAGATAGCAAGATGCCCAAGGTCGGTATGCAACCCATCCGCCGCCAGCAGTTGATCGAAGCCACATTGCAGGCGGTCGATCAGGTCGGTCTGGGGGACGCCAGCATTGCGCTGATTGCCCGTTTGGCCGGTGTGTCAAACGGCATCATCAGTCACTACTTTCGGGACAAGAACGGCCTGATAGCAGCGACGATGGGTTACATCATGAGCATGCTCAACGAAGGCGTCAGAGCACGCCGTCAGGCCCTGACGGACGACAGCCCGCGCGCTCACCTGAAAGTGATCATCGAGGGCAACTTCGATGCCAGCCAGGTGAACGGCCCGGCAATGAAAACCTGGTTGGCCTTCTGGGCTTCCAGCATGCACCAGCCCGATTTGCACAGGTTGCAGCGGATCAACGACCACCGCTTGTATTCCAACCTGTGCTGCCAGTTCCGCCGCGCCCTGCCGCTCTACCATGCGCGTAAGGCAGCCCGCGGCCTGGCAGCCCTGATCGACGGCCTGTGGCTGCGTGGCGCCCTGTCGGGTGATGCATTCGACACCGGCCAGGCGATACGGATTGCTTACGAATACATGGATCTACAACTGGCTAAACAGCACACCCTGGGCACAAACGACCAGGCCGCTGAACAAGCACGCACGGCCCTTGCCAACCCAGCAGGAGCGTGACGCGCAAGCCAAACCACACACTGCACTTGCGAGGACACTATGGCCCGTTTCGGAACGCAAAAACTCTACATTGATGGCGCTTACGTCGACGCTGGCAGCGATGCCACTTTCGAAGCCATCAACCCGGCTACCGGCGAAGTCCTCGCCCACGTGCAACGTGCCACCGAGGCTGACGTCGAGAAAGCTGTCGAAAGCGCCGAGCGTGGCCAGAAAGTCTGGGCTGCGATGACCGCCATGCAGCGTTCGCGCATCCTGCGCCGCGCCGTCGACATCCTGCGCGAGCGCAACGATGAGCTGGCCCAGCTGGAAACCCTGGATACCGGCAAGTCGTACTCCGAAACCCGCTACGTCGACATCGTCACCGGCGCCGACGTGCTGGAATACTATGCAGGCCTGGTGCCGGCCATCGAAGGCGAGCAGATCCCGCTGCGCGAATCGTCCTTCGTCTACACCCGCCGCGAGCCGCTGGGCGTGACCGTGGGTATCGGCGCCTGGAACTACCCGATCCAGATCGCCCTGTGGAAATCCGCCCCGGCCCTGGCCGCCGGCAACGCGATGATCTTCAAGCCGTCGGAAGTCACCTCGCTGACCACCCTGAAACTGGCCGAGATCTACACCGAAGCCGGCCTGCCAAATGGCGTGTTCAACGTTCTGACCGGCAGCGGCCGCGAAGTCGGCACCTGGCTGACCGAGCACCCGCGCATCGAAAAAGTCTCCTTCACCGGCGGCACCACCACCGGCAAGAAAGTCATGGCCAGCGCCTCCAGCTCCTCGCTGAAGGAAGTCACCATGGAACTGGGCGGCAAGTCGCCACTGATCATCTGCGCCGACGCCGACCTGGACAAGGCCGCCGACATCGCCATGATGGCCAACTTCTACAGCTCGGGCCAGGTGTGCACCAACGGCACCCGCGTGTTCATCCCGGCTGAAATGAAAGCTGCTTTCGAAGCCAAGATCGCCGAGCGCGTTGCCCGCATCCGTGTTGGCAACCCGGAAGACGAGAACACCAACTTCGGCCCGCTGGTCAGCTTCGCCCACATGGAAAACGTGCTGGGCTACATCGCCAAGGGTAAAGAAGAAGGTGCCCGCGTACTGTGCGGCGGCGAGCGTCTGACCGAAGGTGAATTCGCCAAGGGCGCCTTCGTGGCCCCGACCGTGTTCACCGACTGCACCGACGACATGACCATCGTCAAGGAAGAGATCTTCGGCCCGGTCATGAGCATTCTGTCCTACGAGACCGAAGAAGAAGTGATCCGTCGTGCCAACGACACCGAGTACGGCCTGGCCGCCGGTGTGTGCACCAACGACATCACCCGCGCCCACCGCATCATCCACAAGCTGGAAGCCGGCATCTGCTGGATCAACGCCTGGGGTGAATCGCCGGCCGAAATGCCGGTCGGTGGCTACAAGCAGTCGGGCGTCGGCCGTGAGAACGGCGTCAGCTCGCTGGCTCAATACACTCGCATCAAGTCGGTCCAGGTCGAGCTGGGCGGCTACAACTCGGTTTTCTAAGCCCTGTCTAGCCACGCCCGTGCCACTGTGCACGGGCGTTCCCGCTCCCTGATCACCGCCAACACGAGGGTACTTTCATGTCCCAAGAATTCGATTACATCATCGTCGGTGCCGGTTCGGCCGGTAACACCCTGGCTACCCGCCTGACCGAAGACGCCGGCGTCACCGTACTGCTGCTGGAAGCCGGTGGCCCTGACTACCGTTTCGACTTCCGCACCCAGATGCCAGCCGCCCTGGCCTTCCCGCTGCAAGGCCGCCGCTACAACTGGGCGTACGAGACCGACCCGGAGCCGCACATGGACGGCCGCCGCATGGAATGTGGCCGTGGCAAGGGCCTGGGTGGCTCGTCGCTGATCAACGGCATGTGTTACATCCGCGGCAACGCCATGGACTTCGACGGCTGGGCAGAGCTGCCAGGCCTGGAAGACTGGACCTACCTGGATTGCCTGCCGTACTTCCGTAAAGCCGAAACCCGTGACATCGGCCCGAACGATTACCACGGTGGTGAAGGCCCGGTCAGCGTTGCCACGCCAAAGGCCGGCAACAACCCGCTGTTCCACGCCATGGTCGAGGCCGGCGTGCAGGCTGGTTACCCGCGCACCGAAGACCTCAACGGCTACCAGCAGGAAGGCTTCGGCCCGATGGACCGTTCGGTCACCAAGAACGGCCGCCGCTCCAGCACCGCCCGTGGCTACCTGGACCAGGCCAAGAAGCGCCCGAACCTGACCATCGTCACCCACGCCCTGAGCGACCGCGTACTGTTCGACGGCAAGCGCGCCGTTGGCGTGACCTACCTGGTCGGCGACAGCGAAGAGCGTGTTGAAGCCCGTGCCCGCAAGGAAGTGATCGTCAGCTCCGGCGCCATCGCTTCGCCGCAGCTGCTGCAGCGCTCCGGCGTCGGCCCGCGTCACCTGCTGGAAAGCCTCGACATCCCGGTTGTACACGACCTGCCGGGTGTTGGTGAAAACCTGCAGGACCACCTTGAGCTGTACCTGCAGTACGCCTGCACCCAGCCGGTATCGCTGTACCCATCGCTGCTGTGGTGGAACCAGCCGGCCATCGGTGCCGAGTGGCTGTTCAACGGCACCGGCATCGGCGCCAGCAACCAGTTCGAGGCTGGCGGTTTCATCCGTACCCGCCCTGAATTCAAGTGGCCGAACATTCAGTACCACTTCCTGCCGGTGGCCATTAACTACAACGGCTCCAATGGCGTGAAGGAACACGGCTTCCAGGCGCACATGGGCTCCATGCGTTCGCCTGCCCGTGGTCGCATCCAGGCCAAGTCGAAAAACCCGCGCCAGCACCCGAGCATCCTGTTCAACTACATGTCCACCGAGCAGGACTGGCAGGAATTCCGCGACGGCATCCGCCTGACCCGCGAGATCATGGCCCAGCCGGCGCTGGACCCGTACCGTGGCCGCGAGATCAGCCCGGGCGCCGACGTGCAAACCGACGAGCAGCTGGACAAGTTCATCCGCGAGCACGCCGAAACAGCCTTCCACCCGTCCTGCTCGTGCAAGATGGGCACCGACGACATGGCAGTGGTCGACGGCGAAGGCCGCGTGCATGGCATGAAAGGCCTGCGTGTGGTCGATGCCTCGATCATGCCGCTGATCATCACCGGCAACCTCAACGCCACCACGATCATGATTGCCGAAAAGATCTCGGATAAGATTCGTGGCCGCAAGCCGCTGCCGCGCAGCACTGCCAAGTACTATGTGGCGGGCGATGCGCCGGTGAAAGGCAAGCCGATGCGTGAAGTGAAGCAGGGTTGAAACCTTGATCAGGGGCCGCACAGCGGCCCCTTTCACTTTTGCTCAGGTGGGCACCGCAAAGAAGGTGCGCATCAACGAGTCATCCTCACTGCCCAGTCGCACAGCCAGTGCCTGGCGGTCGAACAACATTCCGGAGCGCATCTCACGCACGGTATTCCCGCTTGGCGCCTGCGCCAGTGCCTTCAGGCACACCTCCGTAAAGTGATAGTTGTGCCCTTGAACGGCCGTTACCTTTTCCACTTGCAGGTAGCGCCCGGGCATCATCAAAGACTCTGCCTCATCTGGTCGCCTTGAAAAGGGCCCGATCGGCGTCGCCTGCATGTCCTCGCCTGGTTCCAATACATACACCAACGCATTTTCATCAAAAGCACTCCGGCCACTGACCTGGGTCTGAGGGTCATTGAAAACCTCCCAGAGGGCATAGGGGTTTTCCGTGAATGACGTGAAGTCGGTGGTCACCAGTACATCACCCACTTCAATGGCACCCTCACCAGATACCTGAAGACCCGTGCCCCGCAGGCTGGAAGCCGCCCGGTACAGCCTCACCTGATTACTGACGCCAATTTGCCCCAGTGCGCGGGCAAGGTCGTGGCTGCGCTGGATATTCCCGGCGCGACTGCCCTCTAGCGGCATGCCCCGCCACAGGTTGTTGTAGCGCTCCGGCGAGCTGGTGTACTCGGCAATGGCGGGCGAACCAAAGCCGTGCTCATCGCGATAGACGGGATACGGCTCACTGAATGCATCCAGATACTCGCCATTGGCCCCCACGGCATCGAGATCAGCGCACGGCACCGCGCCCAACAGGGCTTCCTGCCGCGCCAGCGCCTTATCCGACGTAGCCAGCAATTCGTCTGCCGCTGGGGCCATGTAAGGCCCCCATTCGACCTTGCCGGCAGAGGCTTGCGCCTGACCAGCCACACGCGGGGGGACGTGGCCATCGGTGAACAGCTCGCTGGCACGCATCATGGCTATATCAAGCAGAATGAACAGAATATCCGTCAGTACTGACCACCATGCAGCTGTGCGCCAGGCCTGCTTGCCATTGATTGCCCGGTCCAGGTGCAGAGCGAGGCTTGCGGTGCCCAGACCGAGCGATGCCAATATCACTGGCCAGCCAAGCGGCGTCATCGGCGCGATTATAAAACTCGCTGCTTGCAAGCCCGCCAGCCAATCGGCCTTGCGCAGTTGTGCGTTGGTGGTCAGCCGCTCATGAGCATCGCTGGCCAGATCATCCATGACCGCATCGCGCAGATGGACGAACAGGTCCCCTGCAATGGCCGGCCCGGAAATCATGGTGTCGCCCCGCGACTGCGCAAGCGACTTGAAGTAATCGCGTAAACGCGGGCGCAGCGACTGCGCCAGTACCCCGTCCCCGACGAACAACCTGACCAGCCGCTCTCGCCCCACATCCGTGGCTGCCTGGTCCGCCATCCATTCCTGAAACGCGTGGCGATCGTCGAATACCTGCACGACATCCTGTGCATCGGCAAGATAGAGGCACAACCTGCCAGTCTTCAGCTTACGCAGGAACAGCATCCTGGCGCTGATATCGCCGACGGCCAGTGCGCTCCATCCATGTTGGGTATTCGCTTCCTGGTCCTGTCGCAGGCCTTGCACGGTACTCGGCAAACCGGGTACAGCGACCGTTGCCATTACCAGCTCCTGGCGCTCAGGGTCGCTCAACGTGGATCGGCCCACAGCGGCAAGGAAGCGGGCGCGGGCCAAGACACAATAGTCTTCGCCATTGCGCGAGCGAAACTGGCGCAGTGCCTCGGCGTAGCGCCCCGCAAAATCCAACCGCCAGAACGCCGCCAAGACCTCCTGTGGGTCGAGCCGCACCTCGTTGCGCTCGTCATAGACCCTGTGGCTGGCATCGACCCGGTAGAAGCCACCGTAAATACTCAGCTCGTCAGCACTGGCCTGCTGCTGCGGGCTGAACCGCTGGATGACCAGCTCGGTCAGGCTCAAGGACCGCAGTGGCGGCCCGTTGTGGCACCAGCCAGTGAAGCTCGACGAACTGCTGGCCGCCGACTGGAACTCGTGCCAGTAAAGCCCGTCCGGATCCAGCCAGTAACCTAGCTGGCGGCGAAGCACATGGCCCGCCGCCTGGCGCGCCAAGTTGTGCAAATCAGGAAATTGTCCGAGCAGGCGCTGGGCCACCTGGGCCAGAGAAATGGGTGCTTTGACGTTCATGTTACGCGGCTGCCTGATAGTGGGCGCACCATTGCAGCCGCAAGCCGCAGCGACGATGCGGTATCGCTTTACAGCCTGCGCTGGCCTCGGGTTAGAATCGATTGGCACGCGACCTGCTAGCTTTTGCTGAAAAACGCGCTACCACGTCCCTTCCCGCCGCTGTCTCGGAGTACCTGCCTTTGGATGCAAGCACCATCAACAGCCTGTTCTTGATCGGCGCATTGCTGGTGGGTGCAAGTATTCTGGTCAGCTCGCTGTCGTCGCGGCTGGGCATCCCCATTCTGGTCATCATCCTCGCCGTCGGCATGGTCGCCGGTGTCGATGGTGGCGGCATCATCTTCAACAACTACCCGACCGCCTACCTGGTGGGCAACCTGGCACTGGCCGTGATCCTGCTCGACGGTGGCTTGCGCACGCGGGTGGCAAGCTTCCGCGTGGCGCTGTGGCCGGCACTGTCGCTGGCCACGGTCGGGGTAATGATCACCACCGCCCTCACCGGCCTGGTCGCCGCCTGGCTGTTCAACCTGAGCCTGATACAGGGCCTGCTGATCGGCGCCATCGTCGGCTCAACCGACGCCGCTGCGGTGTTCTCGCTGCTGGGCGGCAAAGGCCTGAACGAGCGGGTTACCGCCACCCTGGAGATCGAGTCGGGCAGCAATGACCCGATGGCGGTTTTCCTCACGGTCACCCTGATCGACATGATCGCCAGCGGCCAGACCGGCCTGCACTGGAGCCTGCTGGGCCACCTGTTGCGCGAATTCGGCATTGGCGGGCTGCTGGGCCTGGGTGGCGGCTGGGTGATGCTGCAGCTGGTCAACCGCATCAACCTGGCCGGTGGCCTGTACCCGATCCTGGTGGTAGCCGGCGGCCTGGTGGTGTTTTCGCTGACCAACGCCCTGCACGGTAGCGGCTTCCTCGCCGTGTACCTGTGCGGCCTGGTGCTGGGCAACAAGCCTATCCGCAGCCGCCACGGTATCCTGCACATGCTCGACGGCATGGCCTGGCTGGCCCAGATCGGCATGTTCCTGGTGCTGGGGCTGCTGGTCACGCCCCACGACCTGCTGCCCATCGCCTTGCCGGCGTTAGGCCTGGCATTGTGGATGATTCTGGTGGCGCGGCCGCTGTCGGTGGTCGCTGCACTGCTGCCGTTCAAGGCCTTCCATGGCCGCGAAAAGGGCTTTATCTCCTGGGTAGGCCTGCGCGGCGCGGTACCGATCATCCTGGCGGTGTTCCCGCTGATGGCGGGCCTGCCAGACGCCCAGCTGTTCTTCAACCTGGCGTTCTTCATCGTGCTGGTGTCGCTGTTGGTGCAAGGCACCAGCCTGCCGTGGATGGCCAAACTGCTGAAAGTGACCGTGCCGCCAGACCCGGCGCCGATCTCCCGCTCAGCCCTGGAAGTGCACATCACCAGCGAGTGGGAAATGTTCGTCTACCGCCTGGGCGCCGAAAAATGGTGCATCGGTGCCGCCCTGCGCGAGCTGAAAATGCCCGAAGGCACCCGGATTGCCGCCCTGTTCCGTGGCGAGCAACTGCTGCACCCCTCCGGCAGTACCGTGCTGGAAGTGGGCGACATGCTCTGCGTGATCGGTCACGAGCATAACCTGCCGGCGCTGGGCAAACTGTTCAGCCAGGCACCACAGCGTGGCCTGGACCTGCGGTTCTTTGGCGACTTCGTGCTCGAAGGCGATGCCGAACTGGGTGCGGTGGCAGCGCTTTACGGCCTGAAACTCGATGGCCTGGACGCGAAAATGCCGCTGGCGCAGTTCATCCGACAGAAGGTCGGAGGCGCTCCAGTAGTAGGTGACCAGGTCGATTGGCATGGCACGATCTGGACCGTGGCAACCATGGACGGGAACAAGATCCAGAAAGTAGGCGTCAGATTCCCCGAAGGAACGCGACCCGGACCAGGATTGTTCCTCTAAACTTCGTTTCTGCCGGATCCACAAGTAGTCTGCCTATGTCCCTGCGCGTGTACCTTCGCACAGCCCTGCTCGGGCTGTGCCTGTCCCTTTCCTTTGCGGCCACCGCAGCAGAGGCCCCGACCACCGCCAGCATCCAGAACAGCCTCGACAAGATTGCCGAGCGCAAACTGCCCGAGGCTGACCAGAAGGCCCTGCAGCAAGTGCTCGAACAGACGTTGAGCCTGCTTGCCAGCAAGGAAGACAACGAAAGGAAGCTCGCCGCGCTCAAGCAGCAGCTGATCAGTGCCCCCAAGGAAACCAGTGACAGCCAGAAGGAACTGGCCAGGCTCAAGGAAAGCAAGGCGCAGCCTGTCGCTCAACGCTACGCCGCCCTCAGCGTGCCACAGCTCGAGCAAATGCTCAGCGAACGTAACACCCAGCAGGGCGAGCTGCAGAAGGCGCTGTCCGAAGCCAACAGCCTGATCATCAATTCGCAAACCCGCCCGGAACGCGCCCAGGCCGAAATCAGCAACAGCCAGGCCCGTACCCAGCAGATCAACAGCATCCTCAAAACCGGCAAGGATGGCGGCAAATCGATCAACGCCGACCAGCGCAACCAGCTCAATGCCGAGCTGGCCTCACTCAACGCACTTACCTTGCTGCGCCGCCAGGAACTGGCTGGCAACAGCCTGCTGCAAGACCTGGGCAACGCCCGCCACGACCTGCTGATCGAGCGTGCCGCGCGCCTGGAGCAGGAAATCCAGGACCTGCAGACGCTGATCAACGATAAACGGCTGGCCCAGTCGCAAGAGGCGGTTACCCAGCAATCGATCGAGGCCCAGAAAGCCGGCGGCAGCAGCCTGCTGGCCAGCGAGAGCGCGGCCAACCTCAAGCTTTCCGACTACCTGCTCAAAAGCACCGACCGCCTCAACGAGCTGACCCAACAGAACTTGCGCACCAAGCAGCAACTCGACAGCCTGACCCAGGCCGATCAGGCGCTGGACGAGCAGATCAGCGTACTCAAGGGCAGCCTGTTGCTGTCGAAGATCCTCTACAAACAGAAGCAGGCGCTACCGCACCTCAAGCTCGACCGAGACCTGGCCGATCAGATCGCCGATATCCGCCTGTACCAGTTCGAGATCAACCAGCAACGCGAACAAATGAGCAGCCCGGTTACCTACGTCGACAAACTGCTGGCCAGCCAGCCGCAGGCAGACGTCACCCCGGCCTTGCGCAAAGCCCTGCTGGAGGTGGCGATCACCCGCAGCGATCTGCTTGAGCGCCTGAACCGCGAACTGTCGGCACTGCTCAACGAGTCGATCACCCTGCAACTCAACCAGAAGCAGCTGCTGGGCACCGCGCAGAGCCTGCGCACCACCCTCGACGAACAGATGTTCTGGATCCCCAGCAACAAGCCGCTGGACTGGGACTGGCTGAGCTATGTACCCCAGCGCCTGGCCGACCAGGTCGCCAACCTGCCGTGGGGTTCGGGCCTGAAAGAGCTGGCCGACGGCCTGAGCCAGCGCCCGCTGCTGTTCCTGCCGCTGTTGCTGGTCATCGGCGCCCTGTTGTGGCGGCGCAAGTACCTGTACCAACGGCTGGGCAAGGTGCACCAGGACATCGGCCACTTCCGCCGTGACAGCCAGTGGCACACGCCCCAGGCGATCCTTATCAACATCCTCCTGGCGATGCCGGTCAGCCTTGGCCTGGCGCTGTGCAGCTACGCCCTGCAGATCGACGCCCGCGGGCAAAACGCCAACCTCGGTGCCGCCCTCTGGCAACTGGCCCAGGCCTGGCTGGTGTTCTACACCGCCTACCGCATCCTGGCCCCCGGTGGCGTGGCCGAAATCCACTTCCGCTGGCACAAGCCGCAAGTCGAGTTCCTGCGTGGCTGGGTACGCCGCCTGGGCACCGTGGTGCTGGCGCTGGTGGGCGTGGTGGCGGTGGCCGAGCACCAGCCTTCGGCGCTGGCCGACGATGTGCTGGGTATCGGCGTGGTGCTGACCTGCTACGCACTGATGGCCTGGCTGCTCAGCCGCCTGCTGCTCAGCAGCCCCGCGCACCGCGACACCTCGCTGTTCCGCAGGGCAGTGGGCGTAGCGTTCACCGCACTGCCCATCGCCCTGTTCGTCGCCGTGTGTTTCGGCTACTACTACACCGCATTGAAGCTCACCGACCGACTCATCTACACCCTGTACCTGCTGCTGTTCTGGCTGGTGATCGAGGCGGCGTTCGTGCGCGGCCTGTCGGTGGCGGCACGGCGCCTGGCCTACCAGCGCGCGCTCAGCAAACGGGCAGCGGCCAAGGAAGGGCTGGATGGCGAAGTCATCACCGAAGAGCCGACGCTGGACATCGAGCAGGTCAACCAGCAGTCGCTGCGCCTGATCCGCCTGGCCCTGCTCGGCGGCTTCATCGCCGGCCTGTACTGGGTGTGGGCAGACCTGATCTCGGTGTTCGCTTACCTCAACAACTTCGTCCTGTACGAATACACCAGCGGCACCGGCGCCGCCGCCAGCATGGTGCCGATAAGCCTTGGCGACCTGCTGGGTGCGCTGGTGATCGTCGGCATCACCTTCGCCCTGGCCGGCAACTTGCCTGGCCTGCTGGAAGTGCTGGTGCTGTCACGCCTGAACCTGGCCCAGGGCAGCGCCTATGCCACCACCACGCTGCTGTCGTACACCATTGTCGGCATCGGTATCGTCAGCACCCTGTCGACCCTGGGGGTGAGCTGGGACAAGCTGCAATGGCTGGTGGCCGCGTTGTCAGTGGGCCTGGGCTTCGGCATGCAGGAAATCTTCGCCAACTTCATCTCCGGCATCATGATCCTGTTCGAGCGCCCGGTACGCATTGGCGACACCATCACCATCGGCAACCTGTCGGGCACGGTGAGCAAGATCCGCATCCGCGCCACCACCATCACCGACTTCGACCGCAAGGACATCATCGTCCCCAACAAGACCTTCATCACCGGCCAGCTGATCAACTGGTCGCTGACCGACACGGTCACCCGGGTAACGCTGAAGCTGGGCATCGACTACGGCTCTGACCTGGACCTTGTGCGCGACCTGCTGCTCAAGGGCGCACACGAAAACCCGCGCGTGCTCAAGGACCCGGAACCGATCGTGTACTTCCTCAACTTTGGTGAAAGCTCGCTGGACCACGAGTTGCGCATGCACGTGCGCGACCTGGGCGACCGCAACCCGACACTGGACGAGATCAACCGCTACATCAACCGCGAGTTCAAGGCTCACAACATCAAGATCTCGGTACGCCAGGTCGAGGTGTTCCTGATGGACCAGAAGGGCGGCAAGCAGCAGCTGATTCCGCTGGAGCAACCTAAACCGGATGGCACTGCACCGGCCTGAGTGGGCTCGAATGCTTTATTCTGTGCTGAATCTCAGGAGCAGCCCGTGAAAGCCCTCGACCAACTCACCTTCGACAACCGCTTCGCCCGCCTGGGCGATGCGTTCTCCACCCAGGTGCTGCCCGAGCCCATTGCAGACCCGCGCCTGGTGGTAGCCAGCGAGTCGGCCATGGCCTTGCTCGAGCTCGACCCCGCCCAGGCCGACCTGCCGGTGTTCGCCGAGCTGTTCAGCGGCCACAAGCTGTGGGAAGAAGCCGACCCACGGGCGATGGTCTATTCCGGCCACCAGTTCGGCTCGTACAACCCACGGCTGGGCGATGGCCGCGGCCTGCTGCTGGCCGAAGTACTCAACGACAAAGGCGAGCACTGGGACCTGCACCTCAAGGGCGCCGGCCAGACCCCTTACTCACGCATGGGCGATGGCCGCGCCGTGCTGCGCTCGTCGATACGCGAATTCCTTGCCTCGGAAGCCTTGCACGCACTGGGTATCCCAAGCAGCCGGGCGTTGTGCGTGATCGGCTCCAGCACCGCGGTGTGGCGTGAAACCCGCGAAAGCGCCGCCATGCTCACGCGCCTGGCGCAGAGCCATGTGCGTTTCGGCCATTTCGAGTATTTCTACTACACCAAGCAGCCCGAGCAGCAGCGCGTGCTGATCGACCATGTCCTTGAGCAGCACTACCCCGAATGCCGTGACGCCGAACAACCGTACCTGGCCATGTTCCACACCATCGTCGAGCGCAACGCCGAACTGATTGCCCGCTGGCAGGCCTATGGCTTCTGCCACGGGGTGATGAACACCGACAACATGTCGATCCTGGGCATCACCTTCGACTTCGGCCCTTACGCCTTCCTGGACGACTTCGACGCCAACTTCATCTGCAACCACTCCGACGACCGTGGCCGCTACAGCTACGCCAACCAGGTGCCCATCGCCCACTGGAACCTCAGCGCGCTGGCCCAGGCCCTGACCACCGTGATCGAAGTTGAGCCGTTGAAGGAAGCGTTGGGGCTGTTCCTGCCGCTGTACCAGGCCCATTATCTGGACCTGATGCGCCGGCGTCTGGGCCTGACCACTGCCGAGGACGACGACATGGCGCTGGTCGAGCGCCTGCTGCAGTGCATGCAGCGTGGCGGCGTGGACTACAGCCTGTTCTTCCGAAAACTCGGTGAGCAGCCGGTGGCCGATGCGCTGAAAGTGGTGCGCGACGACTTCATCGACCTGGCCGGCTTCGATGCCTGGGGTGCAGATTACCTGGCCCGCTGTGAACGTGAACCCGGCAATGCCGAAGGCCGCCGTGAACGGATGCATGCGGTGAACCCGCTGTATGTGCTGCGCAACTACCTGGCGCAGAAAGCCATCGAAGCGGCTGAAGCGGGGGACTACAGTGAGGTGCGGCAATTGCACCAGGTACTGACCAGACCCTTCGAGGAGCAGCCCGGGATGCAGGCCTACGCCGAGCGGCCGCCGGAATGGGGCAAGCACCTGGAAATCAGCTGCTCTTCCTGATTGATGATTGCTCTACCGGCCCTATCGCCGGCAAGCCAGCTCCCACAGGTAACGTGCCAGACTTGAGGCAAGCGGTACCCCTGTGGGAGCTGGCTTGCCGGCGATAGGGCCCGAACAAACAACACAAGGAATTGATATGTCCGACCCACTGGTAATCCCCTGCCCCCACTGCAACGGCCTCAACCGCCTCCCCGCCGAGCGCCTGGGCGATGCCCCGAAATGCGGCCGCTGCAAACAGGAGGTGCTGTTGAGCACCCCCTTCGAGCTCACCGAAGCCAGCTACGCCAGCCAGATCAAAGGCGACCTGCCGCTGCTGGTCGACATCTGGGCCGACTGGTGCGGCCCGTGCAAATCCTTCGCCCCCACCTTCGAACAGGCTGCCCGCCAACTTGCCGGCCGCTGCCGTCTGGCCAAGCTCGACAGCGAAGCCAACCGCAACCTCGCCGGGCAACTGGGCATACGCTCGATCCCCAGCTTGCTGCTGTTCAAGAACGGGCGCGAAATCAGCCGCCAGGCCGGGGCGTTTCCACTCCAGTCGTTGCTGGAGTGGGTGCGTAGCCAAGGGGTTTAAGCGTTCTCTTCGAGTAACGAATGCAACTCGACAAACTGCTGAGTCAGTTTGTGCCGCGGCTCCAGGTGAATCAGCGGCAGGCTGGCGTGGTGCGATTCGCGCATCTTCACCGAGCTGCCCAGGTACACCGGAAGCACCGGCAGGCCTTCGGCCAGCAGCTCGTCGAGCATCTGCTGCGGCAGGCTGGCACGCGACTGGAACTGGTTGACCACGATGCCTTCGACCATCAGGTCTTCGTTGTGGTCTTCCTTGAGGTCTTCGATCTCGGCCAGCAGGCCGTACAGGGCCTGGCGCGAGAAGCTGTCGCAGTCAAAGGGGATCAGCACACGATCAGCCGCGATCAACGCGGAAACCGCGTAGAAGTTAAGCGCCGGCGGGGTATCGATGTAGATACGCTCGTAGTCCTCGTCCAGCTCGTCGAGCAACTTACGCAGCTTGTTGATCTTGTGCTTGGCCTCAAGCTTGGGCTGCAGGTCGGCCAACTCGGCAGTGGCCGTGACCACGTGCAGGTTGTCGAACGGGGTTTCGTAGATGTCGACCTTGTTCTTCTTGCTGAACGGCCCGCTGGACAGGCTTTGCTTGAAGAAGTCGGCGATACCCATGGGGATGTCCTCGCCGGTCAGGCCGGTGAGGTACTGGGTCGAGTTGGCCTGGGCATCCAGGTCGATCAACAAGGTCCGATAGCCTTCATTGGCACTGACCGCCGCCAGGTTGCAGGCGATGCTCGACTTGCCCACGCCACCTTTCTGATTGAACACCACGCGCCGCATGATTGACCTCCGTGTTTCAACGAATGCCCGAGTATGTGGCGGCACTGCGGCAATGGCCAGCGCCATTTGGCCTGCATCACCCCTGGCCGACCACCTGCCCCGTCAACAGCTCGGCAAACGCCTTGGCCATCACCGAATTGCCGCGCTCGCGCTGCACCAGCCACACCGCCGACATCGCCCCCTCATCCAGCAGCGTGCGGTACACCACGCCTTCGATGCGCATGCGCTGGAACGACGCCGGTAACACCGACACCCCCAGCCCCGCCGACACCAGGCCGATGATGGTCATCGCCTCCCCGGCCTCTTGGGCAAAGTGCGGGCTGAAGCCTGCCTGCCGCGCCAGGCTGAGCAATTGGGCATGCAGGCCGCTGCCATAACTGCGCGGGAAGAATACGAACGGCTCGTGGGCCAGCGCCGCCATGTGCACCCCTTGCTCAGTGCTTTCAGCCAGCGGATGCGATGCGTTGATGACCGCCACCAGCGGCTCGCGGAACAACTCGGTGGCCACCAACCCTTCTGGCAACGGCATCGGCCGCATCAGCCCCACTTCGATGGACTCGTCGAACACCCCTTCGGCCACATCGCGGCTGCTCATTTCCTTGAGGTTCAGGTGCACCGCCGGGAAGCGCTGGCGGAAGGCATGAATGGCCTTGGGAATCTTCGAGGTGAACGGGGCCGACGAGGTAAAGCCGATCTTCATCTCGCCCAGCTCCCCCAACTGCGCGCGCCGAGCCACGTCGGCGGCCTTCTCCACCTGCGCCAGCACCTGACGGGCCTCTTCGAGGAACAGCCGCCCTGCCTCGCTCAGTTCCACCCGACGGTTGGTACGCTCGAACAGCCTGGCCCCCAGTTCCTGTTCCAGGGCCTGGATCTGCTGGCTCAGGGGCGGCTGGGAAATACCCAGTTGCTGGGCGGCACGACCAAAGTGCAGTTCTTCGGCCACGGCGATGAAGTAACGCAGATGACGCAGCTCCATGATCAGCTCCAAATGATTCGAAAAACGTCTTAAATAGGTCGAACAATATATTGGATCTAATCATTAGCCAGCTATATGCTTTTTTCATTGCGCCAGAGGTACCCGCCCGTGAAAACTGCTGTAGCCCCCCTTCCCGCCGAGCCAGAACCTGCTCTACTGAACGAAATGTGGATCGAAAAAGGCACCCCCGCCTTCATGAAGACCGTGCTGGCGCTGTTCAGCGGCGGCTTCGCCACCTTCGCCCTGCTGTACTGCGTGCAGCCGATGATGCCGCTGCTGTCGAAGGAATTTTCCATCAACGCGGCCCAGAGCAGCCTGGTACTGTCGGTGTCCACCGCCATGCTGGCGTTCGGCCTGTTGATCACCGGCCCCATTTCTGACCGTATCGGGCGCAAGCCGGTGATGGTCTTTGCCCTGGTTTGCGCCGCCCTCTCCACCCTGGCCAGCGCGGTGATGCCAAGCTGGGAACTGGTACTGGTCACCCGCGCCCTGGTTGGTCTGTCACTGAGCGGCTTGGCTGCCGTGGCCATGACCTACCTGAGCGAAGAAATCCACCCACAGCACATCGGCCTGGCCATGGGCCTGTACATCGGCGGCAACGCCATTGGCGGCATGAGCGGCCGGCTGATTACCGGCGTGCTGATCGACTTCGTCAGCTGGCACACGGCAATGCTGACCATCGGTGGCCTGGCCTTGGTCGCCGCACTGGTTTTCTGGAAGGTGCTGCCCGAATCGCGCAACTTCCGCCCGCAGATGATGAACCCGCGCAGCCTGCTGGACGGTTTTGTCATGCACTTCAAGGATGCCGGGCTGCCTTGGCTGTTCCTTGAAGCCTTCCTGCTGATGGGCGCCTTCGTCACCCTGTTCAACTACATCGGCTACCGCTTGCTGGCCGAGCCTTACCATATGAACCAGGCGCTGGTGGGCTTGCTGTCGGTGGTCTACCTGTCCGGCATCTACAGCTCGGCACAAGTCGGCGCGCTGGCGGACAAGCTGGGCCGGCGCAAGGTGTTCTGGGCCAGTATCGTGGTGATGGCGGGTGGCTTGCTAATGACCCTGGCCAGCACGCTGGCGATGGTGATTGTGGGCATGCTGGTGTTCACCTTCGGCTTCTTTGGCGCGCACTCGGTGGCCAGCAGCTGGATCGGCCGCCGGGCGCTGAAGGCCAAGGGGCAGGCATCGTCGCTGTACCTGTTCAGCTATTACGCAGGGTCCAGCGTGGCCGGTACGGCGGGCGGGGTGTTCTGGCACCAGTGGGGCTGGAACGGCATAGGACTGTTCATTGGCAGCTTGTTAGCCGTGGCGTTGCTGGTGGCGCTGCACCTGAGCAAGTTACCACCCAAGACAGCCTGAGCATGGGGCTGCTTCGCAGCCCAATCGCCGGCAAGCCAGCTCCCACAGGAACCCACAAGGCTCATGACCTGTGGAGTACTTGTGGGAGCTGGCTTGCCGGCGATTGGGCCATCAGATCAGTTGATGATCTCGACAATATCCACATCCACTTCCCGGCTCATCAGGTGCTTTTCCACCTCACCGGTCAGCTTCACCTTGGTCTTGTCGTTGAACGGCGTCGGTGGCAAGTCTTCGTCGTCGATTTCAACAGTGAGGGTGCCGGTGTTGTCCTTGAACTCGTACTTGTCGTCGTTGTTGATCTTCTTGGTCACATACCCCTGCAGCACCACAGGCGTGTCATCGGCGGCATCGTTGGCAGCCGCAACAGTGGTGACAGACTGGGCGCCAGGGCCGGTATAGGTTGCGGCCAGAGCAGCGGTGCTGAACAGAGGGGCGAGGATCAGGGCGAAATAACGTGCTTTCATGGGGATCGGGTCCTGTTTCGGTTTCGATGGGACCAGATTACCGACGATCGCTGAATTAAAACTTAATGCAACAAAAAGCCCGGTACAGGGCCGGGCTTTTTGTTTTCAGCATTCAACTCACAGGTGGTACTGCGCAGACAGCTCGTGAACGGCATTGATGAACACGCCAGCGTGCTCCGGGTCGACTTCCGGGGTAATGCCGTGGCCAAGGTTGAACACATGGCCGGTGCCGTGGCCGTAGCTGGCCAGGATGCGCGCCACTTCCTGGCGGATGGCTTCCGGCTTGGCGTAAAGCACGGTCGGGTCCATGTTGCCTTGCAAGGCTACTTTGTCGCCCACGCGGCGGCGGGCATCGCCGATTTCGCAAGTCCAGTCCAGGCCCAGTGCGTCGGCACCGGCTTCAGCAATGCTTTCCAGCCACAGGCCGCCGTTCTTGGTGAACAGGATCACCGGCACCTTGCGCCCTTCGTGTTCGCGGATCAGGCCGCTGACGATCTTGCGCATGTAGGCCAGGGAGAATTCCTGATAGGCCGCCGCAGACAGGTTGCCGCCCCAGGTGTCGAAGATCTGCACAGCCTGGGCGCCGGCAAGGATCTGGCCGTTGAGGTAGCTGGTGACTGACTGGGCCAGCTTGTCCAGCAGCAGGTGCAGGGCTTGCGGGTTGTCGTAGGCCATGGCCTTGGTCTTGCGGAAGTCCTTCGACGAGCCGCCTTCGACCATGTAGGTGGCCAGGGTCCACGGGCTGCCCGAGAAGCCGATCAGCGGCACGCGGCCGTTCAATTCGCGGCGGATGGTGCTGACCGCGTCCATCACATAGCCCAGATCTTTCTGCGGGTCGGGGATCGGCAACGCTTCGATGTCGGCCGGGGTGCTGATGACTTTCTTGAAACGCGGACCTTCACCGGTTTCGAAGTACAGGCCCAGGCCCATGGCATCGGGGATGGTGAGGATGTCCGAGAACAGGATCGCCGCGTCCAGCGGGTAGCGCTCCAGCGGCTGCAGGGTGACCTCGCAGGCAAACTGCGGGTTCATGCACAGGCTCATGAAGTCACCGGCCTTGGCGCGGCTGGCGCGGTACTCCGGCAGGTAGCGCCCGGCCTGGCGCATCATCCACACCGGGGTGACGTCTACAGGTTGCTTGAGCAGTGCACGCAGGAAACGGTCGTTCTTCAGGGCAGTCATGTCGGCATCCGGAAAAATAGTGCGGGCATTTTCTCAGACGCCAGCGCAAAAGGCACGGCCATGGCCATGCGTTTTGTCTATTGGATGCCACAGATCAAGCGTTTTTGTATACAAAAATGCCCTGGGGGCTGCTTTGCAGCCCTATTCGCGGCACAAGGCCGCTCCTACAGGGAATCGCATATCTCCTGTAGGAGCGGCCTTGTGCCGCGATGGGCCGCGAAGCGGCCCCAACAATGGATCAGACTTCCAGATAGTCCAGGATACCTTCCGCAGCCGTACGCCCTTCGAAGATCGCCGTCACCACCAAGTCCGAACCGCGCACCATGTCGCCACCGGCAAACACTTTCGGGTTGCTGGTCTGGTGCTTGAACTTGCCCTTCTCCGGCGCTACCACGCGGCCCTGGCTGTCCAGCTGGATGCCATGCTGCTCGAACCACGGCGCCGGGCTTGGGCGGAAGCCGAAGGCGATCACCACGGCATCGGCCGGCAGGATCTCTTCGGAACCCGGGATCGGCTCAGGGCTGCGGCGGCCACGGGCATCCGGCTCGCCGAGACGGGTCTCCACCACCTTCACACCTTCCACCTTGTCCTCGCCGACGATGGCGATGGGCTGGCGGTTGTAGAGGAACTTCACGCCCTCTTCCTTGGCGTTTTTCACCTCTTTGCGCGAACCCGGCATGTTGGCCTCGTCACGGCGATAGGCGCAGGTGACCGCTTGCGCGCCCTGGCGGATCGACGTGCGGTTGCAGTCCATTGCGGTGTCACCACCGCCCAGCACCACAACCTTCTTGCCCCGCATGTCGACGAAGTCTTCCGGCGACTTCTCGAAGCCCAGGTTGCGGTTGACGTTGGCGATCAGGAAGTCCAGCGCGTCATGCACGCCCGGCAGGTCCTCGCCCGGGAAGCCGCCCTTCATGTAGGTGTAGGTGCCCATGCCCATGAAGACTGCGTCGTACTCGGCGAGCAGCTGCTCCATGGTGATGTCGGTGCCCACCTCGGTGTTCAGGCGGAACTCGATGCCCATGCCGGTGAACACTTCACGGCGGTTGCTGAGCACGGTCTTTTCCAGCTTGAACTCAGGGATGCCAAAGGTCAGCAGGCCGCCGATTTCCGGGTTCTTGTCGAAGACCACCGGGGTTACCCCAGCGCGTACCAGCACGTCTGCGCAGCCCAGGCCAGCCGGGCCGGCACCGATGATGGCGACGCGCTTGCCGGTTGGCTTGACCTTGGACATGTCCGGGCGCCAGCCCATAGCGAAGGCGGTGTCGGTGATGTACTTCTCCACCGAACCGATGGTCACCGCGCCGAAGCCGTCGTTCAGGGTGCAGGCACCTTCACACAGACGGTCTTGCGGGCACACGCGGCCACACACTTCCGGCAGGGTGTTGGTCTGGTGCGACAGCTCGGCCGCAGCCAGGATGTTGCCTTCGGACACCAGCTTCAACCAGTTGGGGATGAAGTTGTGCACCGGGCACTTCCATTCGCAATACGGGTTACCACAGCCCAGGCAGCGGTGCGCCTGGTCTACGGACTGCTGCGGCTTGAACGGTTCGTAGATTTCCACGAACTCCTTCTTGCGCTGGCGCAGCAGCTTTTTCTTCGGGTCCTTGCGGCCCACTTCGATGAACTGGAAGTCGTTATTCAGACGTTCAGCCATTTTTCAAAACCTCTTTACAGCAGCTGCAAGCTACACGCTGCAAGCCGCAAGACGATCACTTAAGCCGGGCAAACCTCGTACTGCCTTTACGTGCAGCTTGAGGCTTGCCACTTGCAGCTGTTTTTACTGCGGGTTGGCACGGGTGCTGGACAACAGTTGCTTCAGGTTGGCTGCCTTCGGCTTCACCAGCCAGAAGCGCCGCACGTAGTCGTCCAGGTTCTCGGAGAGCTCACGCCCCCACTCGCTGCCGGTTTCTTCCACATACTCGCCAAGGACGCGCGCCAGGTGGCTGCGGTAGGCCTCCATCGCTTCACCACTGATACGCTGGATTTCCACCAGCTCGTGGTTGAGCTTGTCGACGAAGCTATTGTCCATGTCGAGCACGTAGGCGAAGCCGCCAGTCATGCCAGAACCGAAGTTGTAACCGGTCTTGCCCAGGACGCAGACAAAGCCGCCGGTCATGTACTCACAGCAGTGATCGCCAGTGCCCTCGACAACAGCGTGGGCGCCGGAGTTACGCACAGCGAAGCGCTCGCCCGCAGTGCCTGCGGCAAACAGCTTGCCGCCAGTGGCACCGTACAGGCAGGTGTTGCCGACGATGGCGCTGTGCTGGGTTTCGAACGGGCTGCCGGCTGGCGGCACGATGGTGACCTTGCCACCGGTCATGCCTTTGCCGACGTAGTCGTTGGCATCGCCTTGCAGGTGCAGGTTCAGGCCACCGGCGTTCCATACGCCGAAGCTCTGGCCGGCAGTACCCTTGAAGCGGAAGGTGATCGGGTTGGCGGCCATGCCCTGGTTGCCGTACAGCTTGGCGATTTCGCCAGAGATACGGGCACCGATGGAACGGTCGCAGTTGCAGATGTCGAGGTTGAACTCGCCACCGGCCTGATCGCGGATCGCCGGCAGGGCCATGTCCACCATCTTCTCGGCCAGCTCGCCTTTGTCGAACGGCGGGTTCTTGTCGACTTCGCAGAACTGCGGCTTGTCCGCAGGAATGTGCGAGCTGCCCAGCAGCGGCGACAGGTCCAGGTACTGCTGGCGCTCGGTATCGCCTGGCAGCATTTCGAGCAGGTCGGTACGGCCGATCAGCTCGCCCAGGCTGCGCACGCCCAGCTTGGCCAGCCACTCACGGGTTTCTTCGGCGACGAAGGTAAAGAAGTTGATCACCATGTCGACGGTGCCGATGTAGTGGTCCTTGCGCAGCTTGTCGTTCTGGGTGGCTACGCCGGTGGCGCAGTTGTTCAGGTGGCAGATGCGCAGGTACTTGCAGCCCAGGGCGATCATTGGCGCGGTACCGAAGCCGAAGCTTTCGGCGCCGAGGATGGCCGCCTTGATCACGTCCAGGCCGGTTTTCAGGCCGCCGTCGGTCTGTACCCGTACCTTGCCGCGCAGGTCGTTGCCGCGCAGGGTCTGGTGGGTTTCGGCCAGGCCCAGTTCCCACGGGGCGCCGGCGTACTTGATCGAGCTCAGCGGCGAAGCACCGGTACCACCGTCATAACCGGAGATGGTGATCAGGTCGGCATAGGCCTTGGCAACGCCAGCGGCGATGGTGCCCACGCCGGCCTCTGCCACCAGCTTGACGGACACCAGGGCCTGCGGGTTGACCTGCTTGAGGTCGTAGATCAGCTGGGCCAGGTCTTCGATCGAATAGATGTCGTGGTGCGGCGGTGGCGAGATCAGGGTCACGCCCGGTACCGCATAACGCAGCTTGGCGATCAGGCCGTTGACCTTGCCGCCTGGCAACTGGCCGCCTTCACCCGGCTTGGCGCCCTGGGCAACCTTGATCTGCAGCACTTCGGCGTTCACCAGGTATTCCGGGGTCACACCAAAGCGGCCGGTGGCCACCTGCTTGATCTTGGAGCTCTTGATGGTGCCGTAGCGGGACGGGTCTTCACCGCCTTCACCGGAGTTGGAACGCGCGCCCAGGCGGTTCATCGCCTCGGCCAGCGCTTCGTGAGCCTCTGGCGACAGTGCACCCAGCGAGATACCCGCGGAGTCGAAGCGCTTGAGGATGGCCTCCAGCGGCTCGATCTGCTCCAGCGCCAGTGGCTGGTCGGCCACTTTCACCTTGAGCAGGTCACGGATCATCGACACCGGGCGCTGGTCGACCAGCGTGGTGTATTCCTTGAACTTGGCGTAGTCGCCCTGCTGCACGGCGGCTTGCAGGGTGTTGACCACGTCAGGGTTGTAGGCGTGGTACTCGCCACCGTGGACAAACTTCAGCAGGCCACCTTGCTGGATCGGCTTGCGCGCGCTCCAGGCTTCGGCCGCCAGCAGCTTCTGGTCGCTTTCCAGGTCTACGAAGCGCGCGCCCTTGATGCGGCTGGACACGCCCTTGAAGCTCAGGCCGACCACTTCCTCGGCCAGGCCGATGGCTTCGAACAGCTGCGCACCGCGGTACGAGGCGATGGTGGAGATACCCATCTTCGACAGGATCTTCAGCAGGCCCTTGGAGATGCCCTTGCGGTAGTACTTGAACACTTCGTCCAGGTCGCCCAGCACTTCGCCGGTACGGATCAGGTCGGCCAGTACTTCATACGCCAGGTACGGGTAAACGGCCGAGGCACCGAAGCCCAGCAGCACGGCAAAGTGGTGCGGGTCGCGGGCGGTGGCGGTTTCCACCAGGATGTTGCTGTCGCAACGCAGGCCCTGTTCGGTCAGGCGGTGGTGTACCGCGCCAACGGCCAGCGATGCGTGCACCGGCAGCTTGCCCGGGGCGATGTAGCGGTCGCTCAGCACCAGCTGGGTCTTGCCAGCGCGCACGGCTTCTTCAGCCTGGTCGGCGATGTTGCGAATGGCCGCTTCCAGGCCGACGCTCTGCTCATAGTTGAGGTCGATCAACTGACGGTCAAAACCTTCACGCTCCAGGTTCATCAGCGAACGCCACTTGGCGGGCGAGATGACCGGCGAGCTGAGGATGACCCGCGAAGCATGCTCCGGGGACTCCTGGAAGATGTTGCGCTCGGCGCCCAGGCAGATCTCCAGCGACATCACGATGGCTTCGCGCAGCGGGTCGATCGGCGGGTTGGTCACCTGGGCGAACTGCTGGCGGAAGAAGTCGAACGGCGAACGCACACGCTGCGACAGCACGGCCATCGGCGTGTCGTCACCCATCGAGCCAACGGCTTCCTGGCCCTGCTCACCCAGCGGGCGCAGCACCTGGTCACGCTCTTCGAAGGTGACCTGGAACATTTTCATGTATTGCTTGAGCTGGTCAGCGTCGTAGCTGGCCGCGCCCTGGTCGTCGGTCAGCGTCGCCTGAATGCGGGTAGCGTGCTGACGCAGCCAGCGCTTGTACGGGTGGCGCGACTTCAGGCGGTTGTCGATGGCGTCGGTGTCGAGGATCTGGCCGGTTTCAGTGTCCACGGCGAGGATCTGACCCGGGCCGACACGGCCCTTGGCCAGCACTTCCTCAGGCTGGTAACCCCATACGCCGATTTCCGAGGCGATGGTGATGTAGCCATTGGTGGTGGTCACCCAGCGCGCCGGGCGCAGGCCGTTGCGGTCGAGCAGGCACACCGCGTGGCGGCCTTCGGTCATGACGATACCGGCCGGGCCATCCCACGGCTCCATGTGCATGGAGTTGTATTCGTAGAAGGCGCGCAGGTCGGCGTCCATGGTCTCGACGTTCTGCCAGGCTGGCGGTACCAGCATGCGCACGCCGCGGAACAGGTCGATGCCACCGGTCACCATCAGCTCCAGCATGTTGTCCATGCTCGACGAGTCGGAACCGACGCGGTTGACCAGCGGGCCGAGCTCTTCGAGGTCGGGAATCTGGTCATTGGCGAACTTGGTGCGACGGGCCATGGCCCAGTTGCGGTTGCCGGTGATGGTGTTGATCTCGCCGTTGTGGGCGAGGAAGCGGAATGGCTGTGCCAGCGGCCATTTCGGCAGGGTGTTGGTGGAGAAGCGCTGGTGGAACACGCAGATCGCGGTTTGCAGGCGCTCGTCACCCAGGTCTGGATAAAACGCCGCGAGATCGCGCGGCATCATCAGGCCTTTGTAGATGATGGTCTTGTGCGAGAAGCTGCAGATGTAGTGGTCGCTGTCGTGGGCGTTAGCCACCGACGAACGGCGACGGGCACTGAACAGCTTGATAGCAAATTCCTGGTCGCTCAGGCCTTCACCGCCGATGAACACCTGCTCGATCTGCGGCAGGCGCTCCAGGGCCAGGCGGCCGAGTACGCTGGTGTCGATCGGTACCTTGCGCCAGCCGACCAGTTTCAGGCCAGCGGCGAGGATTTCGCGGTCCATGTTGGCGCGGGCAGCTTCGGCTTTGACCGGGTCCTGGTTGAAGAACACCATGCCGACGGCGTACTGCTTGGGCAGTTCGACGGCGAAGTGTTCCTGGGCCACGGCTCGCAGGAATTGATCGGGCTTCTGCATGAGCAGACCGCAACCGTCGCCGGTCTTGCCGTCGGCATTGATACCGCCGCGGTGGGTCATGCAAGTCAGCGCCTGCATGGCGGTTTGCAGAAGGTGGTGGCTCGGTACGCCCGTCATATGGGCGATCAGGCCAAAACCACAGTTGTCCTTGAATTCTTCGGGATGGTACAGACCTGTTTTCATAGACACATTCTCACCAGGTTCACCTCTCAACGGAGGCAAATCTCTTTTTTAACAACCACTTACCATCCACGCCGATCAAACGCCAGCTTTTTTGCGGTGGTCATGGAAAACCATTGTTGCACAGCGACAGCGATGCCCACAAATTTTCATGTCTCACCATTGAAAATTTATGTCGCAATTTTGAATGTTTTTGCGCCATGCGCCGTGATAACGGCTTGGCTCGAGTCTGAGGCGTTTCAGCCATGACTGCAACTAGGGGCTTGTGGCCGGCAGTCTGGGACAGAAAAGCCTGCCGCGTTGAAACGCAGCAGGCTATTCGAAAGTCAGTAATCGCTCAGCAACTGGGCGGCGGGGTGATGCCGCCCGGAAGGTATCAGCGGGCCGTGGCCAGCTCTTGTTGGACGCTGCCGACGGTACGTGGCCAAGGTTTACCAGCCTGGACCTTCTCTGGCAAGTTCTTGATTGCCGCAACCGCAGCATCGCGGTTGGCGAAGCTGCCGTAGGTGACTACGTACAGCGGCTTGCCCTGCAGGTTTTTCTTGAAGTAGCGATAGTCGCCACCCTGGTTCTTGACGAACGCCTGGGCCGAGGCCTCAGAGCTGGTGCCCAGGATCTGCACCACGTAATTGCCCGGTTTCTGCGCGGAGTACCAGCCGCTGTTGCCGCTGCCACTGACGGCAGGTTTTTCGGCAGGCTTGGCGGCCGGCTTGGCAACGGCGACCTGGGTAGGCGCGGGTGCAGGCTTGGCAGGTGCAACCGGCTTCGCAGGCTGGGTTGCAACAGGCTTGGGCGCAGGCGCAACCGGCTGTACCGGCGCAGTAGCCACAGGCTGTGCAGGCACAGGTGCCGGGCCAGCTGGCACGCCTTGCGGCGGCGCAATGTTGGTCACGGTTGGCGGCGGGTTGCCAGGCTGCAGGGCAGTGTCACCCGCCGGGCTGCCTTCTTCACCCTCACCCATGCCCGCGGCCTGGGCCAGCGGTTCGCGCATTACAGGCTGGGACTGACCAACCAGCGGCAACGGCATCGGCTGGGAAGAGCCGGAGAACTCGATATTGGCACCCTGCTTGCCATCGCCAAGCGGCAACTGGGCCTGGGCGGCCGGCGCCTCAGCGGTTGGTTTGTCACCTTTCTTGGGCATCAACACCGCAGCCGCCACAGCGACCACGACCACAGCGGACAGCGCGAGCACATGTTTTTTAGGCATCTTGAACCCCATGGATGGTCGCTTGACCGTCGAACGGCTGGCGATCATGGCTTCGATCAAAGTGTCACGGGCGACCTGGTTGATGTTGCCAGGCCAGCCGTCGGAGTGTTCATGGATATCGACGATCTGTTCACGGCTGAACACCTCGATGCCCCGGCCAGCCCCTTCCAGGCGCTGCTCCAGGTACTCGCGGGTTTCTTCTTCACTGTAGGGGGCAAGCTCGATGATGTGGAAGCGTTCTTCCTCGACATTGAGCTCGTCCAGCCCGGCAATCAGTGAAGGCTCACCGAACAGGAACACGTGCGGGCGCCCTTCCGGTACCCCCGCCGCCAACTCCAGCAACGCTTGGAGTGCCGACTCGTCGAGTTGTTCCGCATCGTCCACCAGCAAATACACTTCCTGCCCGGTCAGTGCCAGCTGCACCACCTTGGACAGGATCGCCTGCACTTCGGGCTGGGCCACACCCAGGTCCTGCGCGACCTGGGCAAGCATGCTGGAAGCATCGCTGGCACTGCGGGCAGACACCACCACACTCTGCACAGCCTGCTTGTTGGTGCTGGCCACCAGGGCCTGGCGCAGCAGCGACTTGCCGCTGCCCAGCGGGCCGCTGACCACCAGCATCAGCTGGCTGTAGCGCGCCAGGTGGTGCAGTTGGCCAAGCACGGGCTTGCGCTGGGCCGGGAAAAACTTGAAGCCGGGCACACGGGGCGCGAACGGATCGTGGCTCAACTGGTAATGGTCGAGAAAGGCCTCATCGGCATGCAAACTGGTCATTGCGCTGTCACAACCTCAAAGCTGGGCCACGATCGCGCGGTAATCCGCCGACAGCGTGGCCTGAAGAATCTCTTTCGGATAGTCGTCGGTCACAACGGCTTCGCCCATCTGGCGCAACAGCACCAGACGCAAGCGGCCGTCGATCACTTTCTTGTCGACCGCCATGTGCTCCATGAAATGCGCCGGGGTCATTTCCTGTGGTGGCACCACCGGCAAACCTGCGTCCTGCAACAGGCGGATTCCGCGATCGCGCTCGGCCTGGTCGATCCAGCCAAGGCGCATGGACATTTCCAGGGCCATCACCGTGCCCGCTGCCACGGCTTCGCCGTGCAGCCACACGCCGTAGCCCATGTGGGTCTCGATGGCATGCCCGAAGGTATGCCCCAGGTTCAGGGTGGCCCGCACGCCGGACTCGCGCTCGTCGGCACCGACCACTGCAGCCTTGGCCGCGCAGGAGCGGCGGATGGCTTCAGTCAAGGCAGCCGAATCGAGGGTGCGCAAGGCCTGCATGTTGTCTTCAAGCCAGCCGAGAAACGGCTTGTCGCAAATCAGGCCGTACTTGATCACTTCGGCCAGGCCAGCAGACAGTTCGCGCGCCGGCAGGGTCTTCAGGCTGGTGGTATCGATCAGCACCGCATTGGGCTGATAGAAGGCACCGACCATGTTCTTGCCCAGCGGGTGGTTGATACCGGTCTTGCCGCCCACCGACGAGTCGACCTGGGAAAGCAGGGTGGTCGGTACCTGGATGAAGTCGACACCGCGCTGGTAGCAGGCGGCAGCGAAGCCGGCCATGTCACCGATCACGCCGCCGCCCAGGGCAACCACAGTCGTGCGACGATCATGGCGGGCTGTCAGCAGGCCGTCGAAGATCAGCTGCAGCGTTTCCCAGTTCTTGTGGGCCTCGCCATCGGGCAATACCACCGGCAGCACCGAGTAGGCACCCAGGGTCTTGCTCAGACGTTCGAGATACAGGGGCGCGACGGTCTCGTTGGAAACGATGGCGACCTGCCGGCCGGCAATGTGCGGTGCCAGCAGCTCGGGCTGGTCCAGCAGGCCTTCGCCAATGTAGATCGGGTAGCTGCGCTCGCCCAGGTCGACCTTAAGTGTCTGCATGTATCCCCACAATGTACTTGGGCGCGGCGCCATTCGGGCAACCCACGCGCTATCGTTGAACCTCGCCTCGGCGCTGGTGGCCGAGAATAGTCCCGGGTTAACGGGGCGGCAACTGCTGCAAGCGTTCGAGAATATCGATCACCACCATGCGCGGCGGCCGCTCGTCGGTTTCCACCACCACGTCGGCGATCTCGCGGTAGAGCGGGTCGCGGGCTTCCAGCAGGGCGCGCAGGGTCGCCTCGGGGTTGGCGGTGCGCAGCAGCGGGCGATTGCGATCACGCGCGGTACGGCCCACCTGCTGTTCCACCGAGGCATGCAGGTAGATCACCCGGCCGCCCCGGCGCAATGCCTGGCGGTTGGCTTCGCGCATTACAGCGCCACCGCCGGTGGCCAGGACCACGCCGTCAAGTGCGCACAGTTCGGCGATCATCGCCTGCTCGCGCTCACGGAAACCTGGCTCGCCTTCCTTGTCGAAAATCCACGGGATGTTGGCGCCGCATCGCAGTTCGATTTCCTTGTCGGAATCCTTGAACAGCAGGCGCAGCTCTTTGGCCAATAGGCGTCCGATGGTGCTTTTACCAGCGCCCATGGGCCCCACAAGTATCAAATTTCGCACAGAATCAACGACTCACAGCAATCGCCTGGTCACTCATGATACGCGGAGTCAGGAAGACCAGCAGCTCGGATTTTTTCTCTTGTAATGCATCGCGTCGAAACAGCCGCCCAACATACGGCAGATCGCCTAAAAATGGCACCTTGTCGACCACATTGTTTTGCGAAGTCGAGTACACGCCACCGATCACGATCGTTTCGCCGTCCGCCACCCGAACCTTGGCATTGACCTCGTTCTTGCGGATCGGCGGTACGTTGTTCAAGGCATTGACGTAATCCGGCTCGTCCTTGGTCACCCGGACCGCCATGATCACCTTGTTGTCCGGTGTAATCTGCGGGGTCACCTCCAGCGACAGCGAGGCTTCGCGAAAGGCGACCGAGGTGGCGCCGCTCTTACTGGTTTCCTGATATGGCACCTCGGTGCCTTTGAGGATCCTGGCCGTTTCCTTGTCGGCCGTGACCACCTTGGGCTGCGAGATGATTTCGCCGTTGCCGCTCTTTTCCATGGCGCTGAGTTCCAGGTCGAGGAGCACGCCGCCGCGCAGCAGGCCCAGGCCGACACTGCTGCCCGCCCGCTCCACGCCGAGGTCGATGAACAACTCCTTGCCCGGCCGCAGGTTTTCACCGTACAGCGGCCCACCCCAGCGCACCCCCAGGCTTTTCTCGTAGTCGACATTGGCCTCGACGATACGTGCCTCGATCGCCACCTGGCGCACCGGCACATCCAGCTGCGCGACCAGTTGTCGCAACTCGGCCAGTCGGTCGGCGGGCTGGTGCGCCACCAGGGTGTTGGTGCGCTCATCGACACCCAGGCTGCCACGAACGGCGACTCTGCTGTCATCCGCCAGGCTGGTCATCAACAGCTCGACCAGTTCCGCGGCGTTAGCATGGTGGATCGGTATCAATTCACGACGTAACGGCTGCAATTGTGCATCCGGCAACAGGCCGACATGGGCATCAAACGGCTGTGGGGCAAACGCTGCCGCAGGCGCCACCAGCAGCACATTGCCCTCTTGCTGCCGGGCAAGGCCCTTGCTGCGCAGCACCAGGTCAAGGGCCTGGTCCCAGGGCACGTCCTGCAACCTCAAGGTCACGCTGCCCTGCACGTCATCGCTGGCAACCAGGTTGACGCCCGCATAATCGGCCAGCACCTGCAGCACCGAACGCACCTCCACATCCTGAAAGTTCAACGACAGGGGTTCACCCTGGTAAGGCGTCGCCCACACCAGCGGGATCGGCAGCAGGGCTGCCAACATCCATTTCATCACTCTCTTCATTCTGGTTCGGGGCCTCCTTGCCCACGCGGTTTGCAAGGGTGATGAACGCCGTGCGCTCGTGCCACACCCCTGCCATGAATAGCCGTTCGTGCACTTCGACCTGGCCTTGATCAATCCGCGCCACCACACCGTGGTTACGCCCCAAGCGCTCACCTGCCCGCACGCGATAGAGCCTGCCAGCCGCCATCAACAGAGCCTCATGCGCCGCACCTCGCGACAGGCTGCCGACCATTTCCAGTTGCGCCAGCGGCACGCTGGCCAGCCCGGAGCCAGCCGTTCGCGTCGCCTCTGGCGCGAAGGGGTCGACCGCAGGCACTGGCGTCGCGGCCATGGCCGGCATATGCGCAAGCACGTCAGGTGCCGGTACGGGCGCGGTGGCCTGGAAGGCATCGACCCGCAGTTGCAGACGCAATAGGCCGGGCTGACCCTCGACTGCGGCCAGGTTCATGTAACCGCTGCGCAGCAGGCGTGCCTGGCCCAGCCAGTCGCCCAGCCACTGACGCAAGTCCACGTAACGCCCCACCACCTGTACTTCCAGCGGCACTTTCCAATAGCCTGCCTGTTGCTCGGCTTCTTGTACGTCGAACCGCTCGACCAGCAACCCGTGCGCATGCCCCGAAGCCGCCAGGCGCTCAAGCAGGTCGCTCATGCGCTCCCCTGCGGCCAGGTACCAGTGGGCCTCCAGCAACCGCCGCTCGGCAAAAACCAGAGACGCCTGCAATCGCTCCAACTCGACCATTTGCGCCGCACTGGCTGCCTGCTGCTCGTTCAATGTGGCGTGCCTGGCCGCCTCCTGCACCTGCTGCTGTAACCCTGGTGGCAGGCGAAACGCACAACCCAGGCCGAACACCAGCACAGCGACCAGCACTGGCGCGATACGCCTGATGCTTCTGGAACGCTCGGCTACCGCCAGCCAGGCAAGGATCGGTGCTGCATTCACGACCAGAACGCCGAAACGCGCGCAACGAGCAGAAATTCATCGCCACCCGGCATGCTCCTGACGCGCTTGAGCGCCAGATCGAGCAGAACACCCGACCGATCCAGATCGCGCATGAACTGCGCAACCACGGCGCCGGACGTAGCCAGCCCGGTCATCTGCAGATGGCCGTTTTCCAGGCTGAGGTCGAGAAGCTGGACCCCAACCGGTAGCGCCCTTTCGAGGTCAGCGAATACATCGCCTAGAACACCCTGCTGGGCACGCAAGCCCTCTAGCGCTGCCGACCGTGCGATGAGTGCCTCATGCTGTGCACGCACATCAGCCAGCGGCTGCAGTTGCCCGGCCAGCACCTCAAGGGCGGCATGGTGTTGGGCATTGGCCACCACCTGTTGCTGCCCGCGCTGACGGGCCAACTGGTCGACCAGCGTCACGGCGCACAGCGCCAGCAGTGCGCCGGCAATCAGCTGGCTACGAAAGCGCCGAATCGCCGCCTCGCGCTGCCGTTCACGCCAGGGCATCAGGTTAAGCCGCATCATGGGCGCAACCCTCCAAGTGCCAGGGCGCACGCCAGGAGCATCGTGCCGTCAACGTGTTCCAGCCCCTCCAGGCCAGGTAAATGTCTGCACGGCGTAGTCAGCTGGTGACCAAGGTTTTGCAACCAGGTTGGGTCCACCGATGAGCTGCTGGTAATCCACAGGCCACCAGGCAAATGCTCATCGGCAAGCAGCGCGTGCAGTTGCTCCGACAACTGCCCCATGTTGTTCAGCCCCTGCACTTGAAGCTCACGACGCTGGTAAGGCCGGTCGGGCTGCCAGTCATAAAGCACTGCGCTGTGCGCTTCGACCCGCAGCAGTGCCGAACCTTCGAGGCAGCCCTGAGGCAACATGCGGCACAAGGCAATGTTGTCGACCTCGATAGCCTCCAGTTGCAACCCGGCCTCTTTGACGATGGCATCAAGAGACGCCAACGCACTTTGCCGACACGCGGCCACCATCACCTCGGCGCACCCCGGTTGCGTGGGGGATGCCCCCAGGACTTGAAAGTCCAGGGCCAAGTCCTCCAACGGAAACGGAAACAGCCGCTCGGCGTCGGCCAGCAACTGCGTCTCCAGTTCTGCCCCGGCCTGCTCCATCGGCAAATGACACCGCTTGCAGATCACCTGGCTGGCCGGTAACGCCAACGCTACCCGACGCTGCCTCAGGCCGCTGCGCAGGTAGGCACGGCGCAGGGCTGCCACCACGGTAGCGGGCTCCGCGACCCAATCCTTGCCTGCCAGTAATTCGAACGGCTCTTGTGCCGATGCAAGCACCCGGCAGCGCCGGTTGCGCCGCTGAAGTTGCACAACACGAACAGCGTCAGGGGCAATTTCCACCCCCACGAGTGAACTGGCATCCTTGCCAAAGCGTCCTAACATGCGGCTTCCTTGCTGCCTGCTGCAGCGGTCGGTCGCAACCCCGCGTCAACACTAGGCCCGGCCAGCCCATCGAGGCGACGGGCAGCCTGGCCGGTAACCCGGAGAGGCGAAAAAATGCTTATAATGCCCAGCGCTTTCTGGTCCGCCGGGCCTGCGTGCTACCCACTCTCAACCTGGACACCGAAAAGCCTTGATACGTCTGCTGAAGTTCTTCTGGTGGTCTTCCGTCGCAGTCATTTGCGCGCTCGTACTCGGTGTGAGCGGTGCGTTTCTGTATCTTAGCCCCAGCCTGCCCTCGGTCGAGTCCCTCAGAAGCATCCAGTTGCAGATCCCCCTCAGGGTGTATAGCAGCGACGGCAAACTGATTGCCGAATTCGGCGAAATGCGCCGCTCGCCGATCCGTTTCGCGGAAATTCCGCCACAGTTCATTCAGGCGCTTCTGTCAGCCGAGGACGACAATTTCCTCAATCACTACGGTGTCGACCCCAGCAGCCTGATGCGTGCAGCGACCCAGCTGGTGAAAACCGGGCACATCCAGACCGGCGGCAGCACCATCACCATGCAGGTGGCGAAGAACTTCTTCCTCACCAGCGAACGCAGCTTCTCGCGCAAGACCAACGAGATCTTGCTGGCCCTGCAGATCGAGCGTGAACTGACCAAGGACGAAATCCTTGAGCTGTACGTGAACAAGATCTACCTGGGCAACCGCGCCTACGGCATCGATGCCGCCGCGCAGGTGTACTACGGCAAATCGATCCGCGACGTGAGCCTGGCGCAGATGGCGATGATCGCCGGCCTGCCCAAGGCACCGTCACGCTTCAACCCACTGGCCAACCCGGTGCGCGCCAAGGAGCGCCGCGACTGGATCCTCGGCCGCATGTACAAGCTGGGCAAGATCGACCAGGCCAGCTACCAGACCGCCCTGGCCGAGCCGCTCAATGCCAGCTACCACGTGCCGACGCCTGAGGTGAATGCGCCTTACATCGCCGAAATGGCCCGCGCCGAAATGGTCGGCCGCTACGGCAGCGACGCCTACACCGAGGGCTTCCGCGTCACCACCACGGTGCCTAGCGACATGCAGGACATGGCCAACAAGGCCATTCTCAAAGGCCTGTCTGATTACGACGAACGCCACGGCTACCGTGGCCCCGAAGCACGCTTCCCGGGCCGCACCCAGGCAGCCTGGCTGCAGGAGCTGGGCAAGCAGCGCATCCTTGGCGGCCTGGAGCCGGCCATCGTCACCCATGTCGACAAATCCGGCCTCCAGGTACTGACCCGGGACGGCCAGCAAGCCGAAGTTGCCTGGGACACCATGAAATGGGCGCGCCCGTTCATCAACAGTAACGCCCAGGGCCGCTCACCGCAGTCGCCGGCAGACCTGGCGCAGGTCGGTGACCTGGTGCGCCTGCAGCGCCTGGAAGATGGCAAGCTCAAGTTCAGCCAGGTGCCTGGCGCGCAAAGCGCCCTGGTCACCCTCGACCCTTACAACGGTGCCATCCGCGCGCTGGTTGGCGGCTTCTCGTTCGAGCAGAGCAACTACAACCGCGCCATGCAGGCCAAGCGCCAGCCTGGTTCGAGCTTCAAGCCGTTCATCTATAGTGCTGCGCTGGACAGCGGCTACACCGCATCCACCCTGGTCAACGATGCGCCGATCGTGTTCGTCGACGAATCCGTGGACAAAGTGTGGCGTCCAAAGAACGACACCAACACCTTCCTCGGCCCGATCCGCCTGCGCGAAGCGCTGTACAAGTCGCGCAACCTGGTGTCGATCCGCTTGCTGCAGGCCATGGGTGTAGACCGCACCATCGACTACATCGCCAAGTTCGGCTTCAACAAGCAGGACCTGCCGCGCAACCTGTCGCTGGCCCTGGGCACCGCCACCCTGACCCCGATGGAAATCGCCACAGGCTGGAGCACCTTTGCCAACGGCGGCTACAAGGTAACCCCGTACCTGATCGACCGCATCGAAAGCCGCAACGGCGAAACCCTGTTCACCGCCAACCCGCCCCGCGTACCGCAAGGTGCCGAGGACCAGGCTGGCCTGGCGGCACCCGAACAGCCGATCAGCACTGCTGCCATGCCAGGTGAGGCGCCATCCGCCTTCAACCAGCCGGCCGCTGCACCGCAAACGCCGGCTGTGGCTGAACAGATCGTCGACGGGCGCACCACCTACATCCTCACCAGCATGCTGCAGGACGTGATCAAACGCGGTACCGGCCGCCGGGCGCTGGCCCTGGGCCGCACCGACCTGGCGGGCAAGACCGGTACTACCAACGAGTCCAAGGACGCCTGGTTCTCCGGCTACAACGCCGATTACGTGACCACCGTATGGGTCGGTTTCGACCAGCCGGAAACCCTCGGCCGCCGCGAGTACGGCGGCACGGCGGCGCTGCCGATCTGGATGAGCTTCATGGGCGCGGCGCTCAAGGACAAGCCGGCGCATGCGCCAGCAGAGCCGGAAGGCATCCTCAGCCTGCGCGTCGACCCGATCAGCGGCCGCGCTGCCTCCCCGAGCACGCCGAATGCCTTCTTCGAGCTGTTCAAGGCCGAAGATTCGCCACCCTCCGTGGACGAACTAGGCAATGGCGCAGCACCGGGCAGCCCGCTGCCGGCCGATGAAGCGGCGCCGATGGACCTGTTTTAAGGCAGGGCGCCTGACTCAGGTTTTGCGTGGGCGCGTGAATCGAGCGCCGCGCGGGCGGCGCTCGATCTCATAGGCGCCACAAGTGCCCTGACGAACACATTTCAGCCCTGACACATTCCCAAGCCCCAACAAAAAGCCCCGGTTCAAAAGAACCGGGGCTTTTTCATGACAGCTACAGCGGCAATCAGCCGTTGAACACTTGATCCACGCTGGTCAGCGGGTAGTGCTTCGGATACGGCAGGGTAGCAACGCCGGATTCGATGGCGGCCTTGGCCACAGCGTCGGAAACGACAGTGATCAGGCGTGCGTCCAGCGGCTTCGGAATGATGTACTCACGACCGAACTCCAGGCCTTCGACACCGTAGGCTTCGCACACTTCTTTCGGCACTGGCAGCTTGGCCAGGTCCTTCAGGGCGATGGCGGCGGCGATCTTCATTTCTTCGTTGATGCGCTTGGCACGAACGTCCAGGGCACCACGGAAGATGAACGGGAAGCCCAGAACGTTGTTGACCTGGTTCGGGTAGTCGGAACGACCGGTGGCCATGATCACATCGTTGCGAGTGGCGTGCGCCAGCTCAGGCGAGATTTCCGGATCCGGGTTCGAGCAGGCGAACACGATCGGGTTGGCAGCCATCGACTTCAGGCCTTCAGGGCTCAGCAGGTTCGGGCCGGACAGGCCTACGAACACGTCAGCACCGTCGAGCGCGTCAGCCAGGGTGCGCTTGTCGGTAGCGTGGGCGAACTGGGCCTTGTACTGGTTCAGGTCGTCACGGCCAGCGTGGATGACACCGCTGCGGTCGATCATGTAGATGTTTTCGACCTTGCCACCCATGCTCACCAGCAGCTTCATGCAGGAGATGGCAGCAGCCCCGGCACCCAGGCAGACGATCTTGGCATCTTCGAGCTTCTTCCCGGCGATTTCCAGGGCGTTGATCATGCCAGCCGCGGTAACGATGGCGGTACCGTGCTGGTCATCGTGGAACACCGGGATGTCGCACTGTTCGATCAGGGTGCGCTCGATTTCGAAGCACTCAGGTGCCTTGATGTCTTCGAGGTTGATGCCACCGAAGGTGATCGAGATACGGCGAACGGTGTCGATGAACGCTTGCGGGCTTTCCGATTCGACTTCGATGTCGAACACGTCAATACCAGCGAAACGCTTGAACAGAACGCCCTTGCCTTCCATGACCGGCTTGGAAGCCAGTGGGCCGAGGTCACCCAGACCGAGGATGGCGGTGCCATCGGAAATCACCGCAACCAGGTTGCCTTTGCCGGTGTATTTGTAAGCCAGCTCTGGATCACGGCCAATTTCACGCACGGGCTCAGCAACACCTGGGCTGTAGGCCAGGGCGAGGTCACGGGCGGTGGCAGTGGGCTTGGAGAGTTCGACGCTCAGTTTCCCCGGACGAGGTTGAGCGTGGTATTCGAGAGCGGCGGTTTTCAGGTCTGACATGGTGGGCATTCCGCTATTTACTGTTCTGACGGACCGCCGAGGATACGCAAAGAGCCGGGGAGTCACAAGACTGGTCGGTCACTTGTGTCAAGGCCTTTAGCCTACGACTTTACGCTATAACCCACGGGGGCATACGGCTAACAGTGTGTACAATCCAATAGCGAAATGTCTACATCTTTTAGCCTGAAAAACGCTCCAACATGCTCGGATCGGTCAATTGCAACACCCAGCGTCCCTGCCCAGGCTTCAGGCCGCCCTTGCGGGAACGGTCCAGCACCCAGCCTCGCGCTTCGACCTGGCGTCCCTTGAGGTTATCGAAGAAGCTGGCGGGGAAGTTGCGTTGCAGACGAGCGGGAACCTGCAGCACCACAGTGTCGTCCAGGGTGAGCCAGACCCCACCACGATTGCGCTCGATACCCTTGATGCGGCCACCGACCACAGCGAAGCCCGACTGCCTGACATTGCCTGCAGGCACCACGGGCGAGCGTCGCCACACACCGACACCGCCCTTGCGCGCCGCTTGCTCGGCAACCTGCAGGCAGCCGCTGAGGCTTACATTGGGGGCAACTGCCACGCGGTAGCCCAAACCCTCGCTGAGCAACCGTGCTTCCATATTGTCGCCATTCAGGCCGTAGATATGCGCCAATGTGCGGCCATACTTGTCTTTTCCCTCAACGCCCGGCACCAGCCCGACGCGGCCGTCACTGGCATTGACCAATGCTTGAAGGCGTCGCCTGGCGGCCTCGGCATAGGGCTCGCTGCTGCGCCCTTTGCGGCCGACTTCCGGGGTATTGATGCCGATCAGGCGCACGCTGCGGCCATCGACCAGGCGCAAGGTATCGCCATCCACCACCTGGCGTACCTGCACTTGCTGTGGCTGCTCCGGCAGCGGGCAGAACGCCAGGGCAGGGAAATGCCAGATGACGCCCATAAAAAAAGCGCCCACAAGGGGCGCTTTTTTTTGCAGCAATGCGAAACCCGAGGGGTTCGCCATGCGCATGATTACTTCTTGGCACCGAACATGCCGAAGCGATCGGCGAACTTCTGTACGCGACCACCGGTGTCCAGGACTTTCTGCTTACCGGTGTAGAACGGGTGGCACAGGTTGCAAACGTCGATCGACAGGGTGTTGCCCAGGGTCGAACGGCTTTCGAACTTGTTGCCGCAGCTGCAGGTGACTGCAACTACTTCATAGTTCGGGTGGATACCTTCTTTCATGGTCGCTTCCTCGAGCTGCGTGCCGCCATCCAACACCAATTGTTGAATACCGCACGTAATTAGGCGGCAAATAATACCAGAGCGCTGCGCTAGTGCAAGTTGTCGCTTGCACCGACCGTCGTCTGCTAGGCTCGCCAGTCTTTGATACGCCCTCCGAGACCTTCCGCGTGCCCGACGTCATCCTGCGACTTGCCCTGCCCTCCCCGCTGCGTCGCCTGTTCGACTACAAGGCACCCGCGAGCATGGCGCGCCAGGCCTTGACCCCAGGCATGCGCATTCGCGTGCCATTCGGCCGCCGCGAGATGATAGGCGTGCTGGTGGAGGTGTGCGCACAGAGCGAGGTGCCCGCCGACAAGCTCAAGCTGGCCAGCGCCCTGCTCGATCCGGTATCGCCGATCCCGCCATCGCTATTCAAACTGTGCCTGTGGACCGCCCAGTACTACCAGCACAGCCTGGGCGATACCCTGAGCTGGGCCCTGCCGACGCTATTGCGCCAGGGCGAACCTGCCGAGATGCGCCAGGAGCGCTTCTGGCATATTGCCCCCGGTGCCCGCCTGGAAGACCCCCGGATCGCCCGCGCGCCGCGCCAGCGCGACGCCCTCAAGACCCTGGCCCAGCACCCGCACGGCGTGGCCCACAGCCTGCTGGCCAAGCTCAACCTGAACAAGGACAGCCTCGACCTGCTGCTGGCCAAGGAGCTGGTGCAGATTGAAGTCCGCCGGCACTCGCCGGCGCTACGCCACGAACACTGGCTGGCGCAGCCGGAACTGCCGCTCAACGATGAGCAGCGCGACGCCTTTGACGCTGTGCGCGAAGGCTTTGGGGGCTTTGGCGCATTCCTGCTGGCCGGCGTCACCGGCAGCGGCAAGACCGAGGTCTACCTGCAGCTGATTCGTGAAACCCTGGAAGCCGGGAAGCAGGCGCTGGTGCTGATCCCGGAGATCAACCTCGGCCCACAGACCCTGGCGCGCTTCGAGCAACGCTTCAACGCCCGCATCGCGCTGCTGCATTCGGCGGTGAACGACCGCGAGCGCCTGGACGCCTGGCTGGCTGCCCGGGACGGCGAGGCCGATATCATCATCGGCACCCGCTCGGCATTGTTCACGCCGATGAAAAACCCCGGCCTGATCATCATCGACGAGGAGCACGACGGCTCCTATAAACAGCAGGAGGGGCTGCGGTATCACGCCCGTGACCTGGCACTGGTGCGCGCCCACCAGGAGAACATCCCGATCCTGCTAGGTTCTGCCACGCCGTCGCTGGAAACCCTGCACAACGCCCTGACCGGTCGCTACCGCCTGCTGCGCATGAACCAGCGCGCCGGGGGCGCCCGCCCGCCGCGCATGCTGCGCCTGGACGTAAAGAGCCTGCCACTGGACAGCGGTATCAGCGGCCCGCTGCAGCAAGCCATCCGCCAGACCCTGGAGGCGGGCCAGCAAGTGCTGGTATTCCTGAACCGCCGCGGCTTCGCCCCGACCTTGCTGTGCCACGATTGTGGCTGGCTGTCCGAGTGCCCGCGCTGTGATGCACGCATGACCGTGCACCAGCGTTCTGGCGTGCTGCGCTGCCACCACTGTGGCTACGACGAACGCCTGCCGCACCAGTGCCCGCAGTGCAACCACGTGGATCTGCGCCCGGTCGGCGCGGGCACCGAGCGCGCCGAAGAACGCCTGAAGGTGCTGTTCCCGGACTACCCGATCCTGCGGGTGGACCGCGACAGCACGGCGCGCAAGGACGCCATGCACAACCTGTTCACTACCATACAGCGCGGCCAGCCGAGCATCCTGGTCGGTACGCAGATGCTTGCCAAGGGCCACCACTTCCCCCGGGTGACCCTGGTGGCCATCCTCGACGCCGATGGTGGGCTGTTCTCGGGTGATTTTCGCGCCAGTGAGCGCATGGCGCAGCTGATCGTGCAGGTGGCCGGGCGCGCCGGGCGGGCCGAAGAGCCAGGCAAGGTCATCATCCAGACCCACCTGGCCGACCACCCGCTGTTGGTGCAGCTTACCGAGCAGGGCTACTTCGCCTTTGCCGAACAGGCCCTGGACGAACGCCGCGCCGCCGGGCTGCCGCCCTACTCCCACCTGGCCCTGCTGCGCGCCGAAGCGCACAAGCCGGGGCAGGCCGAAGGCTTCCTTGACGAAGCCTGCGCCGCCGCCGAACGCCTGGTGGCCGAGCAGCGCCTGCCGGGCATCGAACTGCTGGGCCCGGTGCCGGCGCCCATGGAGCGCCGCGCCGGGCGCTTCCGCGCGCAACTGTTGATACAGGCCAATACCCGGGCGCCTTTGCATCGACTGATCAGTGCCTGGTTGCTAGTGTTGGAGCAGATGCCCAGCGGGCGGCAGGTACGCTGGTCGCTGGACGTCGACCCGGTCGACCTGTACTGACGTCTGGCGCTGCTTTGCAGCCCCAAAGGTTGGCAACCCGCTCCCAGCAACGGATAATGCCCAGTTTTTCCACCTGCGCATCCAGGCGCTCACCGCGCTTGCGGTCGAAAAGAGATCCCCATGAAAGACACCATTCGCCAGCTGGTCCAGCAAGCCCTCACCCAACTCGTCACCGACGGTGTGCTGCCTGAAGGGCTGTCGCCGGCGATCCAGGTGGAAAACGCCCGGGACAAGACCCACGGCGACTTCGCCAGCAACATCGCCATGATGCTGGCCAAGCAGGCAGGCATGAAGCCACGCGACCTGGCCGAAAAACTGATCAACGCCCTGCCGGCCAGCGCCGACATCAGCAAAGTGGAAATCGCCGGCCCCGGCTTCCTCAACTTCTTCCAGAACACCGACGCCCTGGCCAACCGCCTGGACGCCGCCCTGGCCGATGACCACCTCGGCGTGCGCAAGGCCGGCCCGAGCGAAAAGGTCGTCATCGACATGTCGGCGCCAAACCTGGCCAAAGAGATGCACGTCGGTCACCTGCGCTCGACCATCATCGGTGACAGCGTCGCACGCGTGCTGGAATTCCTGGGTGACAACGTCATTCGCCAGAACCACGTCGGCGACTGGGGCACCCAGTTCGGCATGCTGATGGCCTACCTGCAGGAAAACCCGATCACCAGCGACGAGCTGTCGGACCTGGAGAACTTCTACCGGGCGGCGAAGAAGCGCTTCGACGAATCGGAAGAGTTCGCCACGCGCGCCCGTGGCCTGGTGGTCAAGCTGCAAGCCGGCGACCCTGAGTGCCTGGCCCTGTGGACCCGCTTCAAGGACATCTCGCTGTCGCACTGCCAGAAGACTTACGAGCTGCTCAACGTCAAATTGACCATGGCCGACGTGATGGGCGAAAGCGCCTACAACGACGACCTGGCCAACGTGGTGGCCGACCTCAAGGCCAAGGGCCTGCTGGTCGAAGACCAAGGCGCCCAGTGCGTGTTCCTGGAAGAATTCAAGAACAGCGAAGGCGAACCCCTGCCGGTGATCGTGCAAAAAGCCGACGGCGGCTACCTGTACGCCACCACCGACCTGGCCGCAGTGCGCTATCGCAGCAACGTGCTCAACGCTGACCGCGCCCTGTACTTCGTCGACCAGCGCCAGGCCCTGCACTTCAACCAGGTATTCGAAGTGGCACGCCGTGCAGGCTTTGTCGGCCACCCGATGCAGATGGAGCACATGGGCTTCGGCACCATGAACGGCGCCGACGGCCGCCCGTTCAAGACCCGTGACGGCGGCACCGTCAAGCTGATCGACCTGCTCACCGAGGCCAAGGAGCGCGCCTACGCGTTGGTCAAGGAAAAGAACCCGAGCCTGGCTGACGAAGATCTGCGCCACATCGGCGAAGTGGTTGGCATTGGCGCAGTAAAATACGCCGACCTGTCCAAGCACCGCACCAGCGACTACAGCTTCAACTTCGAGCTGATGCTCAACTTCGAAGGCAACACCGCCCCGTACCTGCTGTACGCCTACACCCGCGTAGCCGGCGTATTCCGCAAGCTGGGCAAGGGCTTTGACGAAGTCGAAGGCAAGATCGTGCTGCAGGCCGCCCACGAGCAGGACCTGGCTGCGCGCCTGGCGCAGTTTGGCGAAACCCTCAATAGCGTCGCCGAAAAAGGCACACCGCACGTGCTGTGCAGCTACCTGTACGACCTGGCCGGGCTGTTCTCCAGCTTCTACGAGAACTGCCCGATCCTCGCCGCCGAAACCCCGGAGCAACAGCAAAGCCGCCTGCGCCTGGCCGCCCTGACCGGCCGCACCCTCAAACAAGGTCTGGAACTGCTCGGCCTGGAAACCCTGGAGCGCATGTAAGTTGGCTGCCAAGAAAAAACCCGCCCCAAAACGCGGCGCCAGCCGCCAGACGGCACCGGCCAAACAGCCGATCCCTGGCTGGGTATGGATGGCCGTCGGCCTCACCGTCGGCGCGTTCATCGTGTTCCTGATGAAGCTCGAGCCGGGGGGCGATGACATCAAGCGTGCCAAGCCCGAGCAGCAGAAGACGGAAAAGGTGACCGAAGCCAGCAAGCCTGCGCAGGCCACCCCGCAGCAGCCGGTGAAGCCGAAGTACGACTTCTACACCCTGCTGCCGGAGTCTGAGGTGATCGTGCCGCCAGAAGCGGTACCGGAGAAGACGCCACCGGTACCGGCCCAGCCCGTGACCCCGGTGACGCCGGCAGAAGCGGCAAAAATCGACACCGCGCGGGCCCAGGCGGCGTTGCTGGGCCAGACCCCGCCACCGCCACCACCGGTGATCAAGCCGGCTGCGACCACCCAGTACTTCCTGCAGGCTGGCTCGTTCCGCAAGCAGGCCGATGCCGACAAGGTCCGTGCGCAGATCATCCTCCTGGGCCAGTCGGTGAAGGTGGAGTCGGGTACGGTCAAGGACGAGACGTGGTACCGCGTACTGGTTGGGCCCTTCAGCAACCGTGAACAGCTGACCGGTGCGCAGAAGCAACTGGCCGGGGCCGGGTTCAGCAACCTGCTGCTGCAACAACGGCAGACCCGGCAGTAACCCAGCCACAAAAAAAGGCCTTGCCGCTTCGGTGCGACAAGGCCTTTTTCATTACCCGCGAAGCATTTCAACGCAAGGCGTTGCGCTCGGACACCTGGCTGTTCAACGTCCAGAAGTCATACAGCACCCCCACCAGGAACAAGCCGCCGGTAAAGAAGTAAATGATCGCAGTGATCCACTTGCCCTGATACAGCCGATGCAGGCCAAACACCCCAAGGAAGGTCAGTAGGATCCAGGCGATGTTGTAGTCGATACGCCCGGACTGGAACCGCAGGTCTGCTTCACGGTCCATGGCCGGGATCAGGAACAGGTCGATCAACCAGCCAATGCCCAGCAGGCCCAAGGTGAAGAACCAGATGGTGCCGGTGATGGGCTTGCCGTAGTAGAAGCGATGCGACCCGGTGAAGCCGAAAATCCACAGCAGGTAACCGATGACCTTGCTGTGAGTGTCGTGATAGGGCGCCCCCTGTTGATAAGTATTCATTCATAGCCCTCGTGGGTTATCCGAAAATTTTCTAAAAAAAAATGTGACTTTCTTGTCGCAGGCCGACGTACGGCACCTGGGCAATCGACCAACGGATCAAAGATTGATCAAAAAGCTGTTATAAAGTTGCGCGCCCAACACATAACTATTCATAAGAGCTTCATCTATGCCGCCTTTGATCAAGACATGGCTGACCCTCTGCCTATTATTGCCCCTGGCCGCCCACGCCACCAATCGTGAGCAACGTCTTCCCAATGGTTTCACCGGCTACACCACCAATGCCTCGGTGAAACACGCGCCGGTCAAGCAGACCGCTCTACGCGCACGCCCAGCCAATGCCGCCAGCAACCGCGGCTTGCCAGTGGCTGCCATGTCGCCGAAGCAGAGCAGCGATGTGCTCAGCCGTGCCGTGAATGTGCTCGGTACCCCTTATGTTTGGGGTGGCAGCAGCCCGAAAAAAGGGTTCGACTGCAGCGGGCTGGTGAAATACGCCTTCAACGATGTCGCAGACGTCGACCTGCCGCGCACCTCCAATGCCATGGCCCAGGGCCATGGCGTCAAGGTGGCCAAGGGTGACCTCAAGCCTGGCGACCTGATTTTCTTCAACATCAAGAGCCGCCGGGTGAACCATGTTGCCATCTACCTGGGCAACGACCGCTTCATCCACGCACCACGGCGTGGCAAGCGGGTAAGCATCGACAACCTGAGCAAGCCCTACTGGCAGAAGCACTACGTAGTAGCCAAGCGGGTGCTGCCTAAGGAACAGCAGCAGCTGAACCTGGCCAAGCGCTGAGCAGGCCCGGCCCTTTCGCGGGTGAACCCGCTCCCACAGGGACCGCACAGTCTTCAAAGGCTGCTTCGTACTTGTGGGAGCGGGTTTACCCGCGAAGAGGCCAGAACAGGCACTATAGGTCTTTGATCAGCCCCTTCTCTCTCAGCTCCCGCATTGCCCCCTCCATCGTCCGCATCCCTTCTGCACCACCCGCCTGCATCACCGAACACAACTGCGCCATTCGCCCCTCCCGCACCAGGTTGCGCACCGCCGGCGTCGCCACCAGCACTTCCCGCGCCGCCACCCGCCCACCGCCCACACGCCTGACCAGTACCTGCGCCACCACCAGGCGCAACGACTCGGCCAACATCGCTCGCACCAAGGGCTTTTCCTCGGCAGCAAACACCTCCACCAACCGGTCAACGCTGCTGGCCGCAGACCGCGTATGCACGGTCGCCAGCACCAGGTGCCCGGTCTCGGCTGCGCGCAAGGCCAGGCGAACGCTTTCCAGGTCACGTAGCTCACCGATCATGATCACATCCGGGTCCTGGCGCAGCGCACTGCGCAGCCCTTGGGCGAAGCCGCCGCTATGGCGGCCAATCTCACGCTGGTTGATCAGGCTGCGCTGGCTGCTGTGGATAACTTCGACCGGGTCTTCGAGGGTGATGATGTGCAGCGCCCGTTCGCGGTTCAGCTGGTCGATCAACGTCGCCAGGGTGCTGGACTTGCCACTGCCGGTAGGCCCACCGACCAGAATCAGGCCATCAGTGCATTGCGCAACAGCTTGATACACATCCCCCAGGTCGAGCTCATCCAGCGTGGCGATCCGCCCCGGGATCAGCCGAAAGGTAGCCCCAGCGCCGTTCAGTTGGCGAAACAGGTTCAGCCGAAAGCGGCCAAGCCCGGGCAACTCCAGCGCCAGGTCCAGCTCATCGCCCTGGGCCCATTGCCGCCGTTGGTGTTCAGCCAGCAAGGGCGCCATGCCTTCGGCCAGGTCTGCCGGGACCAGAGCCGGCAAATTCATGCGTTGCAAGTCACCCTCAATGCGCAGCATCGGGATCTGGCCCGCCGCCAGGTGCAGGTCCGAAGCCCCCGCATCCACGGCCCGGGCCAACAGGTCGGTCACATCCATGAGACTCCCCAAAGGCCTTCAAGTAGGTAGAATGCCGCAGACCCTCTAGCCGCCGGCATCCATCCATGTCCACCCTAGCAGACAACCTTTCCGCTATTTCCGCCCGCATCGCCAGCGCTGCCCAGGCTGCCGGGCGCGATCCGGCCAGCGTCCAGTTGCTGGCCGTGAGCAAGACCAAGCCCGCCAGCGCCATTCGCGAAATCCACGCCGCTGGCGTGCGCGATATCGGGGAAAACTACCTACAGGAAGCGCTGACAAAGCAGCAGGCGCTAAGCGACCTGCCCTTGATCTGGCACTTCATCGGCCCCATTCAGTCGAACAAGACCAAAGCCATCGCCGAGCATTTCGACTGGGTGCATTCCGTGGACCGCCTGAAAATTGCCCAACGCCTGTCCGAGCAGCGCCCTGCCGGCCTGGCGCCACTGAACCTCTGCCTGCAAGTGAACGTGAGCGGCGAAGACAGCAAGTCTGGCTGCGCCCCCGCAGACCTTCCGGCCCTGGCCAAGGCCGTGGCCGGGCTGCCCAACCTGCGCTTGCGCGGGTTGATGGCAATCCCCGAGCCCACCGACGACCGCGCCGCCCAGGAAGCTTCCTTCGCCCGCTTGCGCCAGTTGCAGGAAAGCCTGGGCCTTGGCCTGGACACCCTGTCCATGGGCATGAGCCACGACCTGGAAGCGGCTATCGCACAGGGTGCGACCTGGGTACGCATCGGCACCGCCCTGTTCGGTGCCCGCGACTACGGCCAAAACTGACTCCATGCTTTACTCACTCTTCCCCACAAGGACCTGACATGAGCAAGACACGTATTGCCTTTATCGGCGCCGGCAACATGGCCGCCAGCCTGATCGGTGGTTTGCGTGCCCAGGGCCTGGACGCCTCGCAGATCCGCGCCAGCGACCCGGGCGCCGAGACCCGCACCCGCATCCAGGCCGAGCACGGCATCGAAACGTTCGAGAACAACGCCCAGGCCATCGACGGCGCCGACGTCATCGTCCTGGCGGTCAAGCCGCAGGTCATGAAAGCCGTGTGCCAGGCCCTGCAACCCAACCTGCAGGATGGCCAACTGATCGTTTCCATTGCCGCCGGCATCACCTGTGCCAGCCTGCAAAGCTGGGTGGGCGCTCGCCCAGTGGTGCGCTGCATGCCCAATACCCCTGCGCTGCTGCGCCAGGGCGTAAGCGGCCTGTACGCAACCGCTGAAGTGTCCGACACACAGCGCCAGCAGGCCGAACAACTGCTGTCAGCCGTGGGCACAGCCCTGTGGCTGGATCAGGAACAACAACTGGACGCCGTGACCGCAGTGTCCGGCAGCGGCCCTGCGTACTTCTTCCTGCTGATCGAGGCCATGACCGCAGCAGGCGAAAAGCTCGGCCTGCCACGTGAAACCGCTTCGCAGCTGACCTTGCAGACCGCCCTTGGCGCTGCCCGCATGGCGGTTGCCAGCGATGTCGATGCCGCCGAGCTGCGCCGCCGAGTCACCTCGCCCGCCGGCACCACCGAAGCTGCGATCAAGTCGTTCCAGGCCAGCGGCTTCGAAGCCATCGTCGAGCAGGCGCTGCAGGCTGCGGCTACGCGCTCCGCCGAACTGGCCGAACAACTGGGCAAATAAGGAGCTTTAGATGAATGCACTGTCCGGCGCCGCGATATTCGTGGTGCAAACCCTGGTCAGCCTCTACCTGGTGATCGTCCTGTTGCGTTTTGTCCTGCAACTGGTCAAAGCCAACTTCTATAACCCGCTGTGCCAGTTCGCAGTGCGCGCCACGCAGCCGCTGCTCAAGCCAATCCGCCGGATCATCCCCAGCATCGGTGGGCTGGACACCTCGTCGCTGCTGCTGGCGGTCATCATCCAGGCCCTGCTGATGGGCTTTGTGCTGATGGTCACCTACGGCACCTTCGGTGACGTCCTGCACCTGCTGATGTGGGCGATCATCGGTATCACCTCGCTGTTCCTGAAGATTTTCTGGGTGGCGATGATTGTCATGGTGATCGTCTCCTGGGTTGCCCCCAACAGCCACAACCCGGCCGCCGAGCTGGCCTACCAGATCAGCGAGCCGGTACTGGCACCGTTCCGCCGCCTCGTGCCCAACCTGGGCGGCATGGACATCTCGCCGATCTTCGCCTTCCTGGCGATCCAGGTGATCCAGTCGTTCGTCATGCCCCCGCTGGCCGCCTACGCAGGCATGCCACAAGAACTGTGGCGCATGATCTGACCCTGGTTGCTTCCAGCGGCAAGCCTTTGCTTGCCGCTGGGGGTAGCGCTCTTTAGACTTACGCCTCCGTCAAGCGTGAGCAGGGTCGATGTCCACTGTCTTTCCCGAAGATTCCGTCGGTCTGGTAGTACCGCAAACCGCCCGGTTCGATGAACCGCTGGCACTGGCTTGTGGCCGCTCCCTGGCCAGTTACGAGCTGGTCTACGAGACCTATGGCACCCTGAACGCCAGCGCGAGCAACGCCGTGCTGATCTGCCATGCCCTCTCCGGCCACCACCATGCCGCCGGCTACCATGCCGCCACCGACCGCAAACCGGGATGGTGGGACAGCTGCATCGGCCCTGGCAAACCGATCGACACCAACCGCTTCTTCGTGGTCAGCCTGAACAACCTCGGCGGCTGCAACGGTAGCACCGGCCCCAGCAGCGTCAACCCGGCCACGGGCAAGCCTTACGGCGCCGACTTTCCGGTACTGACCGTAGAGGACTGGGTGCACAGCCAGGTGCGCCTGGGCGAGCGCCTGGGCATCCAGCAATGGGCCGCTGTCGTCGGCGGTAGCCTGGGCGGCATGCAGGCACTGCAATGGACCATCAGCTACCCGGAGCGTGTGCGCCATTGCGTCGACATCGCCTCGGCACCCAAGCTGTCGGCACAGAACATTGCCTTCAACGAAGTCGCTCGCCAGGCCATCCTCACCGATCCCGAATTCCATGGGGGTTCGTTCCAGGACCAGGGCGTCATCCCCAAGCGCGGCCTGATGCTGGCGCGCATGGTCGGCCATATCACCTATCTGTCCGACGACTCGATGGGTGAGAAATTTGGCCGTGAGCTGAAAAGCGACAAGCTCAACTACGACTTCCACAGCGTCGAGTTCCAGGTCGAAAGCTACCTGCGCTACCAGGGCGAGGAGTTTTCTGGCCGTTTCGACGCCAACACCTACTTGCTGATGACCAAGGCGCTGGACTACTTCGACCCGGCCGCAGCCCAGGGCGGCGACCTGGCCGCCACCCTGGCCCACGTGAAGGCGCAATACTGCATCATGTCGTTCACCACCGACTGGCGCTTCTCGCCGGCCCGTTCGCGCGAGATCGTCGACGCGCTGATGGCTGCGCGCAAGAACGTCTGCTACCTGGAGATCGAATCGCCTTACGGGCACGATGCCTTCCTGATCCCCACACCTCGCTACATGCAGGGTTTCTCGAACTACATGAACCGCATTGCCATCTGAGGACAGCATGAGAGCCGATCTGGAAATCATCCACGACTGGATCCCCGCCGGCAGCCGGGTACTCGACCTGGGCTGCGGCAGCGGCGAACTGCTGGCCTCGCTGCGTGACCGCAAGCAGGTCACCGGCTATGGCCTGGAGATCGACGCCGACAACATCGCCGCCTGCGTGGCCAAGGGCGTCAACGTCATCGAGCAGGACCTGGACAAGGGCCTGGGCAATTTCGCCAGCAACAGTTTCGACGTAGTGATCATGACCCAGGCCCTGCAGGCCGTGGAGTACCCCGACCGCATCCTCGACGAGATGCTGCGCGTGGGCCGCCAGTGCATCATCACCTTCCCCAACTTCGGCCACTGGCGCTGCCGCTGGTACCTGGCGACCAAAGGCCGCATGCCGGTATCGGACTTCATGCCGTATACCTGGTACAACACGCCGAACATCCACTTCTGCACCTTCGCCGACTTCGAAGAGCTGGTGCACGAACGCAGGGCCAAGGTGCTTGACCGCCTGGCCGTCGACCACTTGCACCGCAACGGGTGGGGTGGCCGGCTTTGGCCTAATCTTCTAGGTGAGATCGGCATCTATCGCGTCAGCAGCCCGGGCCTGCCAGAGCACCAGCTCGCTGTCTGACGCCCACCGGAGGAATTGCCCCATGCGTCGCCTAGCCCTGTTCCTGATCAGCCTGTGCCTGGCATTGCCAGTACTGGCTGCCGATGCCGCCCGGCCCGAGCGCAAGGAAGTGTTTGGCGACGTGACGGTGCATTACAGCGCATTCACTTCGAGCATGCTCACACCCGAGGTGGCTGCAGCCACCGGGCTTGTGCGCAGCAAGAACCAGGGCGTGCTCAACATTGCCGTGCTCAAGGCCGGCAAGCCCACCCCAGCACTGGTCAGCGGCAAGGTCAAAGACCTGACCGGGCGCATCAGCCCGCTGTCGTTCAAGCAGGTTACCGAACCGGACGCGGTTTACTACATCGCCCAGTTCAAGATCGAACAAGCAGAAACCGTCACCTTCGACCTGACCATCGAAACCGGCGGCATCAGCAACTCCCTCAGCTTCAACCAGGAAGTGTTCCCAGGCGAATGATGAATTTCCAGCAACTCGTATTGGCCAGCCATAACGCCGGCAAACTCAAGGAACTCCAGGCCATGCTCGGCCAGTCCGTGCAGCTGCGCTCGATTGGCGAGTTCAGCCAGGTCGAGCCGGAAGAAACCGGCCTGTCGTTCGTCGAGAACGCCATCCTCAAGGCACGCAACGCCGCGCGTATTTCCGGCCTGCCGGCCCTGGCCGACGATTCTGGCCTGGCCGTGGACTTCCTCGGTGGTGCGCCGGGTATCTACTCGGCACGCTATGCCGACGGCAAGGGTGATGCAGCGAACAACGCCAAGCTGCTCGAAGCCCTGAAAGACGTGCCCGAAGCGGAGCGCGGCGCGCAGTTCGTCTGCGTCCTGGCGCTGGTGCGCCATGCCGACGACCCGTTGCCGATACTGTGCGAAGGCCTGTGGCACGGCAGCATCCTGTTCGAGGCCAGCGGCGAGCACGGTTTCGGCTACGACCCGCTGTTCTGGGTACCGGAGCGCAACTGCTCCAGCGCCGACCTGGCCCCGGCAGATAAAAACCAGCTCAGCCACCGCGCCCGTGCCATGGCCCTGCTGCGCCAACGTCTGGGCCTGGCATGATCGAAATGCTGTCCTCTCCCGGCGCGGCGGCCTTTACCAGCCTGCCGCCGCTGGCGCTGTACATCCACATCCCGTGGTGCGTACGCAAATGCCCTTACTGCGACTTCAACTCCCACGCTGCCGGGCCTGAACTGCCGGAAGACGCCTACGTCTCGGCCCTGCTGGACGACCTTGACCAGGAGCTGGCTGCCGTACAGGGCCGCCCGATCAGCTCGATCTTCTTTGGTGGCGGTACACCCAGCCTGTTCAGTGCCAACGCCCTGGGGCGGCTGCTGCGCGGCGTGGAACAACGCATCCCGTTCGCGCCAGACATCGAAATCACCCTGGAGGCCAACCCGGGTACCTTTGAGCAGGACAAGTTCAAGGCCTACCGGCAAACCGGCATCAACCGCCTGTCCATCGGCGTACAGAGCTTCCAGCCAGCCAAGCTGGAGGCGCTGGGACGCATCCACAATGGCGACGAAGCGGTCCGTGCTGCCGGTATGGCGCGTGCTGCCGGCTTCGACAACTTCAACATGGACCTGATGCACGGCCTGCCCGACCAGTCGCTGGATGACGCGCTGGGTGACTTGCGCCAGGCCATCGACCTGGGGCCGACGCACCTGTCGTGGTACCAGCTGACCGTGGAACCGAACACGGTGTTCTGGAACCAGCCGCCAGAGCTGCCCGAGGACGACATCCTCTGGGACATCCAGGAGGCGGGCCAGGCATTGATGGCCGAGCACGGGTTCCGCCAGTACGAGGTTTCGGCCTATGCCCAGGCGGACCGCGCCGCGCGGCACAACCTCAACTACTGGCGCTTTGGCGACTTCATCGGCATTGGTGCCGGTGCACACGGCAAGCTGACCTTCGCCGACGGCCGCATCCTGCGCACCTGGAAAACCCGCCTGCCCAAGGACTACCTGAACCTGGCCAAGCCGTTCAAGGCCGGCGAAAAGCTGCTGCCGGTCGACGAACTGCCGTTCGAGTTCCTGATGAACGCCCTGCGCCTGACCGATGGCGTGGAAGCCGAACTGTTCACTCAGCGCACTGGTTTGCCGCTTGCACAACTGCGCGAGGCACGCCGCGCCGCCGAACAAAAAGGCCTTTTACAGGTCGAACCGGATCGACTGGTAGCCACGCCAAGGGGCCAGTTGTTCCTCAACGACCTGCTGCAGTATTTCTTGACCTAAGGATGACCCATGGATCTGGTACTTGATCTACTCGCGACGGTTTCCCGCTGGAGCCGCGGCAACCTGTCGGAGATTTCACTCGCCTTGGTAGGCTGCCTGCTGGTGCTGTTCGGCAGCGATGTCAAAGCCTGGGCCGAACAACGCCTCGGTGGCCTGGCGGGTGCACTGAGGGTGCCGTTCATGGCGCTGATGGTGATGGTGGGCAGCGGTGCGGCGCTGATCTATGCCACGCCGTGGGTGGTGAAGGGGCTGGGCCAGTTCAACAACTACGCGCTCGCGCCGGTGTTGCTGGTGGTGCTGGTGTTGATTGGTGTGGTGGCCGATCGCAGGGGTTGATTCCACCTACAAAGGCCCTTGCAAGAGCAACTGCCTTACTCACAATCTCAAAGGTTGCGTAATTTCTGTGGGAGCGGGCATGCCCGCGAACACCGGCAAAGCCGGTGCCATCTACCGCGTCGCCTGCTTCGCGGGCATGCCCGCTCCCACAGATATGCCTTGGCCTCCGTGTTGGCGGGCCAATCTTCCAGCATCTAAAAGGCACTTCGATGCCTTCGAAAACTCTGGGACGTTTTCGGTGAAGTCCCAGAGCGAAGGATACTCAGTCCTGTCGCTCACAAAAAAACCGCCTTTCTCAAGGCGGTTTTTTTCGCCCGCATTTCTGCAAGCACCAGCACATCGAAAGGCCAGATCAGCCGATCAATCCGCCTTCTCGAACTTCAAGTCCCACACCCCATGCCCCAGCCGCTCGCCGCGGCGTTCGAACTTAGTGATCGGACGCTCTTCCGGGCGTGGCACGTAGGTGCCGTCGGTTGCACGGTTGCGATAGCCCGGGGCGGCGCTCATCACTTCCAGCATGTACTCGGCATAGGGCTCCCAGTCGGTGGCCATGTGGAACACGCCACCGGGCTTGAGCTTGCGACGTACCAGCTCGGCAAACTCCAGCTGGACGATGCGGCGCTTGTGGTGGCGCGCCTTGTGCCAAGGGTCTGGGAAGAACAGCATCAGGCGGTCGAGGCTGTTGTCCGCCACACAGCGGTTCAGCACTTCGATGGCATCGCAGTCGTACACCCGCAGGTTCTTCAGGCCCTGAGTCAGTACGCCGTTGAGCAGCGCGCCGACACCCGGGCGGTGCACTTCCACACCGATGAAGTCCTGTTCAGGCGCGGCAGCCGCCATTTCCAGCAGGGAATGGCCCATGCCGAAGCCGATCTCCAGGGTGCGCGGCGCCGAACGGCCGAACACCTGGTCATAGTCCACCGGGCTGTCGGCCAGCGGCAGGATGTACAGCGGGCCGCCCTGGTCCAGGCCGCGTTGCTGGCCTTCGGTCATGCGCCCGGCGCGCATCACGAAGCTCTTGATGCGGCGGTGTGGGCGGGCTTCGCCGTCGGGGGTGATCGGCGTATCGTGCGATTCAGTCATCAGGAGCTCTTACTTGATCAGACCATCCAGCGGCGAAGAGGCGCTGGCATAGAGTTTCTTCGGCATACGGCCGGCCAGGTAGGCCATGCGACCGGCGACAATGGCGTGCTTCATGGCTTCGGCCATGAGCACCGGTTGCTGGGCGTGGGCGATGGCCGAGTTCATCAGCACTGCCTCGCAGCCCATTTCCATGGCGATGGTGGCGTCGGAAGCGGTACCCACACCGGCATCGACCAGCACCGGCACCTTGGATTCTTCCAGGATGATCTGCAGGTTGTAGGGGTTGCAGATGCCCAGGCCGGTGCCAATCAGGCCAGCCAGCGGCATGACCGCGATGCAGCCGACTTCGGCCAGCTGACGGGCGATGATCGGGTCGTCGCTGGTGTACACCATCACGTCGAAACCTTCCTTGACCAGCACTTCGGCGGCCTTGAGGGTTTCGATCACGTTGGGGAACAGGGTTTTCTGGTCGGCCAGCACTTCCAGTTTCACCAGCGTGCGGGATTCGTGCGACTTGCGCCCGTCCAGCAGTTCACGAGCCAGACGGCAGGTGCGCACCGCTTCCACCGCATCAAAGCAGCCTGCGGTGTTCGGCAGGATGGTGTACTTGTCGGGCGACAGTACGTCGAGCAGGTTCGGCTCGCCCGCATTCTGGCCAAGGTTGGTGCGGCGTACGGCGACGGTGACGATCTCGGCACCCGAGGCCTCGGTGGCCAGGCGGGTTTCTTCCATGTCACGGTACTTGCCGGTGCCGACCAGCAGGCGCGACTGGAAAGTACGCCCGGCCAGGGTGAAGGGCTTGTCGCTACGAACGTTGCTCATCGTTGTTCCTCGGGAATAGGTTGCTGGGCTTGCTTGTAAACCGCCGGGCTGCTGTCAGCCACCACCGATGGCGTGGACCACTTCGACCTGGTCGCCGTCGTTCAGCAGCGTGCTGTCGTGCTGGCTACGCGGCACGATATCCAGGTTCAGCTCTACTGCCACACGGCGCCCGGTCAGCTCCAGGCGCGTGAGCAGGGCTGCAACGCTTTCGCCAGCAGGCAGTTCGTAAGGTTCACCGTTCAATTGAATGCGCATGCGCACGGCCACCATTGTTCTTTGGGGCCCGCATTCTAGCGCCGAACCCACCTGCAACCCAAGGCCGCTGCACGCCATTAGTCGCGATTGTGGACCACTCGGTCAGCCCAGCCGCCAGGCTGCCAGGCCCAGGCACAGCCAGCCGGCCAGGAAGCACAGGCCGCCGATCGGCGTGATGATGCCCAGCTTGCCGAGGCCGCTGAGGGTCAGCAGGTACAGGCTGCCGGAGAACAGCACGATGCCTAAGGCAAACAGGCCGCCAGCCCAGCCGATCAGGCGCCCGGGCAGGTGCACCGAGAGCACGGCGACACCGAAGATCGCCAAGGCATGCACCAGCTGGTAGGTCACGCCCGTGTGGAAGATCGCCAGGTAGTCTGCCGTCAGCCGGCTTTTCAGGCCGTGGGCAGCGAAGGCACCCAGGGCGACCCCGGTAAAGCCGAAAAAGGCGGCAAGCATCAGGAAGCTGCGAAGCATGGGACGACTCCTTGTATCGGGTCTGTATAATGGCCCCTTCCACCCGTACGGCCAAGCCATCGCCATGCTGCCAACCCTTCTCCGCCGACTTTCCCGTGCCCTGCTATGGTTCGCTGCCGGCAGCATTGTGCTGGTACTGGTGTTCCGCTGGGTGCCACCGCCCGGCACGGCCCTGATGGTCGAGCGCAAGGTGCAGTCTTGGGTGAATGGACAATCCATCGACCTGCAGCGCGACTGGGAGCCGTGGGAGAACATCTCCGATGAGCTGAAGGTTGCCGTCATCGCCGGCGAGGACCAGAAGTTCGCCAGCCACTGGGGGTTCGACATCCCGGCTATCCAGGCGGCCCTGGCCTACAACGAGCGTGGCGGCAGTGTGCGCGGTGCCAGCACCCTGACCCAGCAAGTGGCCAAGAACCTGTTCCTGTGGTCCGGGCGCAGCTGGTTCCGTAAAGGGCTGGAGGCCTGGTTCACCGCGCTGATCGAGCTGTTCTGGTCGAAAGAGCGCATTCTTGAGGTTTACCTGAACAGTGCCGAATGGGGCAAAGGCGTATTTGGCGCCCAGGCAGCGGCGCGTTATCACTTTGGTGTCGATGCCAGTCGTCTTAGTCGCCAGCAGGCGGCGCAGCTGGCGGCGGTGCTGCCTAGTCCGATCAAGTGGAGTGCCAGCCGGCCAAGCGCCTATGTGGCCAGCCGGGCGGGGTGGATTCGCCGGCAGATGAGCCAGTTGGGCGGGCCCAGCTACCTGATGCAGCTCGATACTTCGCGCAAGCTTTGAGCTTTTTGGGGCTGCTGCCCAGCCCATCGCGACACAAGGCCGCTCCCACAGGCGACCGCGATCCCTTGTAGGAGCGGCCTTGTGTCGCGATGGGCCGCAAAGCGGCCGCAAAATCTCACAGGCACAAAAAAGCCGCTCACCTTATCCAGGCAAGCGGCTCTGTTTGCAGCCAGGCTCGATCAGGCAGCGATCAGTGCCTTGACCTTGTTCATCGCATTTTTCTCCAGCTGGCGAATCCGCTCAGCCGATACGCTGTACTTGTCTGCCAGCTCATGCAGCGTGGCCTTCTCTTCCGCCAACCAGCGCTGATAGAGAATATCGCGGCTACGCTCGTCCAGCCCTTGCAGCGCTTCGTGCAGGTTGCTGGTGGAGTTATCGCTCCAGTCGGCATCCTCCAACTGCACCGCCGGGTCGTAACGGTGGTCTTCCAGGTAATGCGCAGGCGACTGGAAGGCGCTGTCGTCGTCAGCTTCCGCTGCCGGGTCGAAGGCCATGTCCTGGCCACTCAGGCGGCTTTCCATCTCACGCACTTCACGCGGTTCGACGCCAAGGCTTTCTGCCACGCGGTGCACTTCGTCGTTGTTCAGCCACGCCAAGCGCTTCTTCTGGCTACGCAGGTTGAAGAACAGCTTGCGCTGGGCCTTGGTGGTGGCCACCTTGACGATGCGCCAGTTGCGCAGGATGAACTCGTGGATCTCTGCCTTGATCCAGTGCACGGCGAACGACACCAGGCGCACGCCCATTTCAGGGTTGAAGCGCTTGACGGCCTTCATCAGGCCGACGTTGCCTTCCTGGATCAGGTCAGCCTGTGCCAGACCGTAGCCTGCATAGCTACGGGCGATGTGTACGACGAAACGCAGGTGGGCCATCACCATTTGACGAGCGGCCTCGACATCCTGCTCATAATAGAGACGCTCGCCCAGATCACGCTCCTGCTCGACCGTCAGCAGCGGGATGCTGTTGACCGTGTGCACATAGGCTTCCAGGTTTGCACCGGGTACCAGGGCATAGGCAGGTTGCAACGATGTGGTCATTCAAGAACCTCCGACTTACAAAACTCGCGCCTTGTGGGCGCTGCCAACATAGACCTGGAACGACGGTACAAGTTCCGTAGTGAACAAAATGTCAATGCTGGCACGTAAAAACTATCGCGGCGCCAGCTCGTTCAAATGACGAGCGACGGCAATCCATGCACCGATATACCCCAACAGCACCGCTCCGATCAAGAGCGACAGACCATCGGACGCCGGCACCCCGCCCAGGGCGAAGTCACTGCCGTACAGCCCGGAAAGCCCTACAACCGCGTCGTTGAGCCAATTCAGGCCAAACGCCAGGATACCCCACGCCAGCAGCCCCGCACCCAGGCCATACAAGGCGCCCATGTACAGGAAAGGCCGGCGCACGTAGGCGTCAGTGCCGCCTACCAGCTTGATCACTTCGATCTCGACACGGCGGTTTTCAATGTGTAGACGAATTGTGTTACCGATTACTAACAGCAGGGCAGAAATCAGCATCACGGCCAGGCCGAAGACGAAGCGGTCACCGAGTTTGAGGATGGCCGCCAGGCGCTCGACCCACACCAGGTCAAGTTGCGCCACTTCCACCCGCGGCAGCTCCGACAGGCGTTGACGCAAGGCATCCAGGGCGGGCTTGTCGACCTCGGTCGGGGTTACCACCACCACGCCAGGCAGCGGGTTGTCGGGCAGTTCGCGCAAGGCCTCGCCCAAGCCGGACTGCTGCTGGAATTCTTCCAGCGCCTGCTCGCGGCTGACAAATTGCGCGTCCGCCACCCCGGGCATGCCCTTGATCTCGTCGCGCAGGGCCTCACCATCGCGGCTGCCGGCATCGAGCTTGAGGTACAGGGAAATCTGCGCAGCACGCTGCCATGAGCCGCCAAGCTGCTCGATGTTCTTCAGCAGCAACGACAGGCCCATGGGCATGCTCAGCGCCACCGCCATTACCAGGCAGGTGAAAAAGCTGCCGATCGGCTGCTTGCCCAAACGACGCAGGCTGTCGGCCATGCTGGCACGGTGGCTTTCCAGCCAGGCATTCAGCAGTGTGCGGAAATCCGGGCCGTCATCGTCCTCGCCGCGTTTTTTCTTCTCCGGTTGCGGGTCGGCCGGCTTTGGCGCAACCCGCTCGGAAACCTTTGGCGTACGTATAGTGCTCATTGCCCGGCCTCCCCATCGCCGATCAAGCGGCCGCGCTGCAAGGTCAGCATGCGGTGGCGCATGCGCGCAATCAGTGCCAGGTCATGGCTGGCGATCAATACCGTGGTGCCCAGGCGGTTGATGTCCTCGAACACGCCCATGATCTCTGCTGCCAGGCGCGGGTCGAGGTTACCGGTGGGTTCGTCGGCCAGCAGCAGGGCCGGCTGGTGCACGATGGCGCGGGCGATACCCACGCGCTGCTGCTGCCCGGTGGACAGGTCGGCCGGGAACAGTTCGCCCTTGTCGGACAGCGACACACGCTCCAGCGCCGAATCCACGCGCTTGGCGATCTCGGCCTTGGACAAGCCGAGAATCTGCAGTGGCAAGGCGATGTTGTTGAACACCGTGCGGTCGAACAACAGCTGGTGGTTCTGGAACACCACGCCGATCTGCCGACGCAGGAACGGGATCTGCGCGTTGCTGATCTGGCCCAGGTCCTGACCGGCCAGCATGAGCTTGCCGCTGGTCGGGCGTTCCATGGCCAGCAACAAGCGCAGCAAGGTGCTCTTGCCGGCGCCCGAATGGCCGGTGACGAACAGGAATTCGCCCCGGCGCGCCCGGAAACTCAGCTCATGCAAACCCACATGACCATTGGGATAGCGCTTGGCAACCTGTTCGAATCGGATCATGGTCAGTCTCGCTCGGCGAACAGAGCCTTGACGAACGGCTCGGCTTCGAAGGTACGCAGGTCGTCGATGCCTTCACCGACACCGATGAAGCGGATCGGGATATTGAACTGCTTGGCCAAGGCGAAGATCACCCCGCCTTTGGCGGTGCCGTCCAGCTTGGTCAGGGCCAGGCCGGTCAGTTCGACGCTTTGGTTGAAGTACTTGGCCTGGCTGATGGCGTTCTGGCCGGTGCCGGCGTCGAGTACCAGCAGCACCTCGTGTGGCGCATCGGCGTCGAGCTTGCCGATCACCCGACGGACCTTCTTCAGCTCTTCCATCAAGTTGTCTTTGGTGTGCAGGCGGCCGGCAGTGTCGGCGATCAGCACGTCGGCGCCACGGGCCTTGGCGGCCTGCACGGCGTCGAAGATCACCGACGCGGAGTCGGCGCCGGTGTGCTGCGCGATCACCGGAATCTGGTTACGCTCGCCCCACACCTGCAGCTGCTCGACCGCGGCGGCACGGAAGGTGTCACCGGCAGCCAGCATGACTTTCTTGCCTTCCAGCTGCAGCTTTTTCGCCAGCTTGCCGATGGTGGTGGTCTTGCCGGCGCCGTTCACGCCAACCACCAGGATCACATAGGGTTTGTTCTGCGCCTGCACTTTCAGCGGTTGCTCGACCGGGCGCAACAGCGCGGCCAGCTCTTCCTGCAGCGACTTGTAAAGCGCGTCGGCGTCGGCCAGCTGCTTGCGGGCAACCTTTTGGGTCAGGTTCTGGACGATGGCCGAGGTGGCTTCCACACCGACGTCGGCCGTCAGCAGGCGCGTCTCGATTTCGTCGAGCAGGTCGTCGTCGATGACCTTCTTGCCGAGGAACAGGCTGGCCATGCCCTCGCCGATGCTGGCGCTGGTCTTCGAGAGGCCCTGCTTGAGGCGAGCGAAGAAGCCGGGTTTGGCTTGTTCGGTAACGGTTGCGACGGCTGCGGGAGCTGGCTCGGGCTCTGGTGCGACGGGCTCTGCCACCTGACGCTCGGGAATCGCTGGTGGGGCCTTTGGCTCCAGGTCTGGGACGAGAGCGACAGGTTCCTCGGCAACGGGCAGGACCAGGTTGCTGACAGGGGGTTCAACGGCTTGAGCAGCTACCGGCGCAGGGGTTTCGACCTGCAGAGCCGCAGGCTGCGCATTCGCGGGCACGCCCGCTCCCACAAGGGCCGGGGCAGGCTGAAGGGTCGGGACAACCTCTGGGGCCGGGGCAGGCTCGGGGGCCGGGGCAGGGACTGGGGCGGGTGCAGGCTCGAAGACCGGGGCGGCCACTGGGGTGGGCGCGGGCTCAAGGACCGGGGTAACCACTGGGGCAGTTGCCGGCTCGGCGGCCCGAGGCGCCTCGGTTGCAGGGGCGGGGGTTTCTGCAACCACCGGCTCGACCGGAGCAGCTTCAGGGCGCTCGACGGCGGGCTGCGGCGCTACAGGCTCTGCAGCCTGGGGCTCGGGGGCTTGTGGCTGTTCGGCGACAGGTTGCTGCGGCTTCTTGCGAAACCAGCTGAACAGGCCTTTCTTCTCGCCAGCCTCGGCCGGCGCTTTCTTGTCGTCGTTGGAACCAAACATGGAGGACGGCTATCTCAGGGTAGCGATGAGCCAGTAATGGCACATCGGGAATTCTCTCTACGCAGAACAGACTATCTTGAAGCCTGCTGGTTCATGCGCAACGTTTTGTCTTAGTGTCCTGCGGGCCAGAACGGCGACAGGCATGGTCGCCAGGCAACCGGATCAGTATCCTAGCACCTCCTGGCCCGCCGACGCTAAACCCAGCGGGCCGCCGAACAGGTTAAACACCTTATGAATGCTCTAGCCCGCCGCGCCGCTGGCCTGTTGCTCGGCACGCTCTGCCTGCCGCTCGCGGCCTTCGCCGCCGATGTGCAACCCACCCACGAATTCATCCTCGACAATGGCCTGAAGGTGGTCGTGCGCGAAGACCATCGCGCCCCGGTGGTGGTCTCGCAAATCTGGTACAAGGTCGGCTCCAGCTACGAAACGCCGGGCCAGACCGGTTTGTCCCATGCGCTGGAACACATGATGTTCAAGGGCAGCGCCAAGGTCGGCCCCGGCGAAGCTTCGCGCATCCTGCGTGACCTGGGCGCCGAAGAAAACGCCTTCACCAGCGACGACTACACCGCCTATTACCAGGTACTGGCCCGCGACCGCCTGCCGGTCGCCCTGGAGCTGGAGGCCGACCGCCTGGCCAGCCTGCGCCTGCCGGCCGACGAGTTCAGCCGCGAAATCGAGGTAATCAAGGAAGAACGCCGCCTGCGCACTGACGATCAGCCCAACTCCAAGGCGTTCGAGCTGTTCCGCGCCATGGCCTACCCGGCCAGCGGCTACCACACGCCGACCATCGGCTGGATGGCGGACCTGGAGCGCATGAAGGTCGAAGAACTGCGCCACTGGTACGAGTCTTGGTACGCCCCCAACAATGCCACCCTGGTTGTGGTCGGCGATGTCACCGCCGACGAGGTCAAGGGCCTGGCGCAGAAGTACTTCGGCAGCATTCCAAAGCGCGCCGTACCGCCGGCCAAGCTGCCACTGGAGCTGGCCGAGCCTGGCCAGCGCCAGCTGACCCTGCACGTACGCACCCAGCTGCCCAGCCTGATCTATGGCTTCAATGTGCCCGGCCTGCCCACCGCCAAGGACCCGCGCACCGTGCATGCCCTGCGCCTGATCTCGGCACTGCTCGACGGCGGCTACAGCGCCCGTATGCCGGCACGCCTGGAGCGTGGCCAGGAGTTGGTGGCTGGCGCCTCGTCCAGCTACAACGCCTTCACCCGCGGCGACAGCCTGTTCCTGATCTCGGCCACGCCGAACGTGCAAAAGCAGAAAACCCTCGACGATGTGGAGAAAGGCATCTGGCAGTTGCTTGAAGAACTCAAGACCACCCCGCCCAGCGCCGAAGAGCTCGAACGCGTACGCGCCCAGGTCATTGCCGGCCTGGTCTACGACCGCGACTCCATCAGCAGCCAGGCCACCACCATCGGCCAGCTGGAAACCGTCGGCCTGTCCTGGAAACTGATCGACAGCGAGCTGGACGAGCTCAAGCGCGTCACCCCGCAGGACATCCAGGACGCCGCGCGCACCTACTTCACCCGCGAACGCCTGAGCGTTGCCCATGTACTGCCCGAGGAGTCCGCTCATGAGTGATCGTCGCGCACCGCGCCCAACCTTGCTGGCCACGGGCATCCGCGCCCTGGCGCTGGCGGCAGTGCTGGCCGCCCCGGCCATGGCCGACAACGCCGCCAAGGCGGACACCAGCGCCGCCCGCCCGGCCAACACCTTGCAGTCGCTGGCCGAGCTGGATGGCAAGGCACCCAGCCGGCGCCAGCTGAACATCCAGCACTGGAGCACCGCTGAGGGCGCCCGTGTGCTGTTCGTGGAAGCCCGCGAACTGCCGATGTTCGACCTGCGCGTCACCTTTGCCGCCGGCAGCAGCCAGGACGCCGGAACCCCCGGCGTAGCGGCGCTGACCAACGCCATGCTCAACGAGGGTGTGGCCGGCAAGGACGTCACCGCCATCGCCGAAGGTTTCGAAGGCCTGGGCGCAGACTTTGGCAACGGCTCCTACCGTGACATGGCCGTGGCATCGCTGCGCAGCCTCAGCATCAAGGACAAGCGCGAACCTGCGCTCAAGCTGTTCACCGAAGTGGCCGGCAAGCCGACCTTCCCCGAGGACGCCCTCAAGCGCATCAAGAACCAGATGCTGGCCGGCTTCGAATACGAGAAGCAGAACCCCGGCAAAATCGCGGGCAAAGCGCTGTTCGGCAACCTCTATGGCGACCACCCCTACGCCCACCCAAGCGATGGCACCGCAGAAACCATCAACGGCATTACCCTGGCACAACTGCGCGCCTTCCACGCCAAGGCTTATACCGGCGGCAACGCAGTAATCGCCCTGGTCGGCGACCTCAGCCGTGCCGAAGCCGAAGCCATTGCCGCCCAGGTTTCGGCGGGCCTGCCCAAGGGCCCGGCGCTTGCCGCGCCAGCCCAGCCCAGCGAAGCCAAGGCCGGCCTGACCCACATCGACTTCCCGTCCAAACAGACCCACCTCATGCTGGCTGAGCTTGGTATCGACCGCCAGGACCCGGATTGGCCAGCCTTGTCGCTGGGTAACCAGATCCTCGGTGGTGGCGCCTTCGGTACCCGGCTGATGAGTGAAGTGCGTGAAAAGCGTGGCCTGACCTACGGCGTGTACTCGGTGTTCAGCCCCATGCAGGTGCGCGGCCCGTTCATGATCAACCTGCAGACCCGTGCCGAGCTCAGTGAAGGCACGCTCAAGCTGGTACAGGATATTCTTGCCGACTACCTCAAGACAGGCCCCACCCAGCAAGAGCTGGACGATGCCAAGCGCGAACTGGCCGGCAGCTTCCCGCTGTCCAATGCCAGCAACGCCAGCATCGTCGGCCAGCTGGGCGCAATCGGCTTCTACAATCTGCCGCTGACCTGGCTGGAGGACTTCATGCAGCAGTCCCAGGCCCTCACCGTCGAGCAGGTCAAGGCGGCCATGAACAAACACCTGTCAGCCGATAAACTGGTGATCGTCACCGTAGGCCCGAAAGTGCCACAAAAACCGCTGCCAGCCCCCACTGACAAGCCCTCCGAGCAAGCGCTCGGGGTACCGGAGCACTAATGCCAAGATCCACCCCTCCCGCCCGCCCGCAATCGGGCCAAAGCAAGGGCCAGGGCCACCTGCGCATCATCGCCGGCGAGTGGCGTAGCCGCCGCCTGGCGGTACCGGAAGGCGAAGGCCTGCGGCCAACGCCTGACCGCGTGCGCGAAACCCTGTTCAACTGGCTGGCGCCACACATCGAGGGTGCCCGCGTTCTGGATGCCTTCACCGGCAGCGGTGCCCTGCTGCTCGAAGCCCTGTCTCGCGGCGCCAAGGATGCCGTGGCACTGGACAGCAACCCGGCGGCGATCGGCAACCTGAAGAACAACCTCGAGATCCTGCGTTGCCCCCGCGGGCAAATCCTGCAAACCGATGCCCTGCGCTACTTGCAAGGCCCGGCCAAGCAACAGTTCGACGTGGTGTTCCTCGACCCGCCGTTCCACCAGGACCTGCTGGCCAACACCTGCAACCTGCTGGAGCAGAACCAGTGGCTGGGCGAACAGGCGCTGATCTACACCGAAAGCGAAGCGGCGCCCTCAACACTGCCGATGCCCGCCAACTGGCGGCTGCACCGCGAGAAGAAAACCGGCCAGGTGTATTACGCGCTCTGGCAGCGAGGATGACCCGATAAACCGGGTTTGGCTTACTTAGTTACCGCACTGCCGCCGCCTGCGTGGCTGAAGCTGCTCCTTTGTTTCTTGAAGGAGCACTTCAACCATGACCGAACGCCCCTCCTCGCCCACACCGGCTAGCCGGATAAGTGCTTTTACCCTCGCCAATGGCTTGCGCGTCTTTCTGCGCGAAGACCACCGCGCCCCGCTGGTCAGCGCGCAGCTGTGGTATCACGTGGGTTCCAGCTACGAGCCCGAAGGCCATACCGGCCTTTCACATGCCCTTGAGCATTTGCTGTTCGAGGGCAGCAGCAAACTGGCTGGGGGGCAATACTCCTCCCTCATGACCCACTTGGGTGGTGAGGCAAATGCATTCACCCTCCCCGATGCCACAGCCTTTCCGCTCACGTTGCCAGCCAGCCGCCTGGAGATCGCCCTGGAAGCCATGGCCGATATCATGGCCAGCGCCACCCTCAGCGATGCACCTTTTGCCCGCGAACTGGCGGTTGTCATGGCTGAGCGACGCGAGGACGTCGATAACGACCCGTGGTCGCAGGCCCTGGAACATCACCTGCTGCTGGCCTATGACAACCGCGGCTATGGCACGCCCACGATCGGCTACAAGACTGACCTCGGCCACATGACACCTGCCGCGGCACGCACGTGGTACCGGACCTGGTACCACCCCAACAACGCGACACTGGCAGTGGCTGGCGACATTACATTGGCGCAACTGCAAACGCTGGTAACGCGACACTTTGCAGCGATCCCCGCTCATCGCCTGCCGGCCCGGCAAATACCTGTAGAGCCCTCCAGCCTGGTTCGGCGCGTTCAAACCTTGCGCCAGCACGGCCTGCACACGGGCGTGATCATCAGTTTCAACCTACCCAGTCAATGCACCGCCCGGTCTGACTCACAAGCGTATGCACTGCGTCTGCTGCCCCAGATTCTTGCCCAAGGCCAGGCCAGCATCCTCCAGCGCCTGCTCGTGCGCGAAGAAACGGTACTGCAAGGTGTGTGGTCGGACTATGAGCCCTGGCAACGAGGGGACAGCCTGCTGACGTTTTACGCGTTCTGCAGCCCGCAGGTTGCACCCCAGGCGGCGGCAGAACGGCTGCTGATGGAAGTCGAAGCGTTCCGCCAGTCAGCGCCCAGCAAAGAAGACCTCCAGCGCGCCAAGGCACGGCTTCTGGCCGAGCAATTATTCGACAGGGACGATATCGGCAAGCAGGCAGAAGCCATCGGCAAGCAGGCCGCCTGCGGCCTGGACCCTGTTGCACTGGAGGATGAACGGCGAGCCATCGAAGCCGTGACAGCCGAGCAGGTAGGCCTGGCCGCTTATGACTTCCTGACCGAATCCCGGACCACCATCACCTTTACGCATCACAAGGAAAGCGCTGATGAATGACTCGAATTCATACCCCGCTGCAGACAGCCCTGTTCATGGTGGTCTGGTGTCGGCCCTGGGGGTTGATCTGGACCTCTTCGAACCCATTGATACCCACGTGCAGGCGTGGACAACGGATAGCGGCACAGCCGTGAAGTTCGTCGAAGCCCGAGGGCTGCCAATAGTCGATATCGTGCTGCAATTCAGGGCCGGTACAACCCAGGACACCGTACTCCCCGGCCTGGCATCCCTGGCGTTCTACATGCTCGACGAGGGCAGCCAGCAGCACACCGCCACCCAGCAAGCAGAGCAACTGGAGCGCCTGGGCGCTGTCATGGAAAAGCAGATCCGCCTGGAGCACGCGACCCTGAGCCTGCGAAGCCTGAGCAACGAAGCACTGTTCGACCCGGCACTGGCGCTTTTCATCGACCTTGTGGCACGCCCTGCCTTTACCGCTGACGCGCTAGCCAAGATAAAAAGCCAACTGCTGCGGCACAATGCATCTCGCGAGCAAAACCCCCGCTTTAGGGCGCGTAGCGAAGCCTTTCGTCATATGTTCAGTGGTCATCCATATGGCAACCCATCGGGCAGCACTCAGCAAGGGATAGACCAGGTTACCCCGGAGGATCTGAGGCGCTTCCACCAGCGTGCCTACTGCGCCAGTAACTTGAACATCGTAGTAGTGGGGGACCTTTCCCTTGCACAGGCTCAGGCCGTTTCACAACAGATCAGTCAGGCGCTCCCCCAAGGCTGGTCCGCAATCGAGCTGGCGGCCGCTGCTCCAGCAACCGGCACCACGCTCAGCGTCGAACAGCCTGGCGCAAGCAGCGTCGTCCTGATTGCATTACCCGTGAGCGTGCCCGCCAATCATCCGCAATATCCGGCCCTGGTGTTGGCGAGTGAAGTATTGGGGTCGGGAATCGCGTCACGCTTGATGAATGAACTGCGGCTGCGCCGCGGGTTGACGTATGGCATCTACACACGGGTAAATGCCTGGAGCGCAGGCGGCCTGTTCAGCGCCGAATGGGATATCGCGCCAGAGTACGTCGAAGGCTCTCAAGTACTGGTTGAAACGTTGCTGCGCGAGTTCATCGAACAAGGGCCAACCCAGGCCGAGCTGCAAGTGGCGCGCAAGCAACTGGCAGGGCAACTGTTGCGCGATGTGGCACAGAACAAGCTGCTGGCAGCCTTGCTCACACAAATTACCCAACAACGCCAGCCCGCCGACTTTCTCGGCAGCTGCATCGAGCGCCTCGCCAGGCTGACACCGGCAGATGTCCGCGCCGTCATGCAGCGTCAGCTCGATTTGAGCCAGGCAGTACGCGTCAGTGTCGGCCCACCTACCGCGCAACAACCACTGCCGGCCACCGACCAATAGCGCAGGTACTGTGGCGCTTTTTCATGGCACTCTAGGCAAGCACATCATGAGTTGCCCAGCATGCCCAGCCCAAGCGCCACCTTCCGTCCGGCCATCGGCCTGTCCAATCCCCACCTGCAGACGCTGTGGGGCCCCTTGTGGCGCAAGCTGCCTGAGCTGCAGCGCAACCGCGAGCGCCTGTGGCTGGCCGACGGCGATTTCATCGATCTCGACTGGCATGGCCCACATCAGGCACAGGCGCCACTGGTGCTCGTGCTACATGGGCTGACGGGCTCGTCCCATTCACCCTACGTCAAAGGCTTGCAGCTAGCGCTGCAAAACCGCGGCTGGGCCAGCGTGGCGGTGAACTGGCGTGGTTGCTCAGGCGAACCCAACCTGCTGCCGCGCAGCTACCATTCCGGCGCCAGCGAAGACCTGGCCGAAATTGTCAGCCACCTGCGCGCCCAGCGCCCGTTGGCGCCGCTGTATGCGGTGGGTTACTCGCTGGGTGGCAATGTGCTGTTGAAATACCTGGGCGAGAGCGGCGTTGCCAGCCAGCTGGAGGCGGCAGTTGCCGTGTCGGTGCCCTTTCGCCTGGACCACTGTGCCGACCGTATCGGCCAAGGCTTTTCCAAGGTGTACCAGGCACATTTCATGCGCGAGATGCTGGCGTATGTTCAGCTCAAGCAACGGCACTTCCACGAGCAGGGCGAGCATGAACGGCTGGCGGCGCTGGAGCGCCTGGGGCAGCTGAGCAACCTGCGCACGTTCTGGGACTTTGACGGCAAAGTCACGGCACCCCTCAATGGCTTTCGCGATGTGCACGACTACTATCGCCGCTCATCGAGCCACTTCTTCCTCGGCCAGAACCGCACGCCGACGCTGATCATCCATTCCAGCGATGACCCGTTCGTGGCCGGCCAGAGCCTGCCTACGGCCCGTGAACTGGCACCCCAGACCCGCTTCGAACTGCACCGCCGCGGTGGCCATGTGGGGTTTGTCGATGGCAGCCTGCGCAACCCGGGGTACTACCTGGAGCGGCGGATTCCACAGTGGCTGGTAGACGGCCAGTGACTGAAGACCTGCCCGACACCCTGTGGGAGCGTACACCGCGAAGAATCCGGCGCGGAGGATGGCACCGGCTTCGCCGGTGTTCGCGGGTAAACCCGCTCCCACAAGAGCCAAGATAGCCTTGCAGAGCGCGCTTGCTTACTCGCCGGTGGCCACGGCATGCTGCGGGTTGTTGATCCACTCGCTCCACGACCCGGCGTACAGCTTGCCCAGCGGGTACCCCGCCAGTGCCATCGCAAACAGGTTATGGCAAGCCGTCACCCCAGACCCGCAGTAAGACACCAACTGCTCCGGTGCCCGCCCGGCCAGCTTTTCGGCAAAGCGCTGCTTGAGTTGATCCACAGGCAAGAAGCGCCCATCAGCCCCCAGGTTGTCGGTAAACGCCGCGCACTGGGCCCCGGGAATATGCCCCGCCACCGGGTCGATCGGCTCTACTTCACCGCGAAAACGCGGCAAGGCACGCGCATCGATCAAGGTCAGGTCAGTGCTGCCCAGGCGCTTGCCCAGGTGCTCGGCATCGATCAGCAACTTGGCATCGGGCTCACCACTGAAGGTGCCTTCGCGTTTGGACGGTGAGTCCAGGCTCAACGGCAAGTGCGCCGCATGCCAAGCCTTCAGGCCACCATCGAGGATCGCCACGCCGTTGCGCTTGCCAAGCCAGGCCAGCAGCCACCAGGCCCGGGCGGCAAAGGCGCCAGGGCCGTCGTCGTACAGCACCACCTCGCTGTCGTTGTCCAGGCCCCACTCGCGCAGGCGCTCCACCAGCCGGTGCGCATCGGGCAGTGGATGGCGCCCGGTGCGCCCCTTGCTCACCGGCCCGCTGAGGTCGCGGTCCAGGTCGGCAAAATGCGCCCCGGCAATATGCCCCTGGGCATAGCTGCGTTGGCCATAGTCCACATCCTCGAGGGCAAAGCGACAGTCGAGGATCACCAACTTGGGCGAGCCCAGACGCTCGGCCAACTGCTGCGGGGTGATCAATTGCGCAAGGGGCATGACAATCTCCTGATCGATGGCACTAGGGCCCTGGGTCAATGTTCCAGAGCCTGGTTGAACGGTACATGGAATTCCTGGCACAGGGCGTCCACAGCACTGCGCGCACGGTCGGTGACGTAGCCGAGTTCCAGCACCAGTACCTGGTAGACGCCCCGCTTGAAGGCTTCTTCACCCAAGTGCGCGGAATGTTCACGCGTAGTGCTGAGGAAACGGACCCAGGACGTCAGCACGATCCAGGCATTGATGGTCAGCGATTCGATCTGCGCCGGCGCCATGGTCAGGATGCCCGCCTCGACAAAGCCGCGGTAGATCGCCTGGCCCTGGCGCAGGCAGCGCTCGGAAAAACGCCGGTAACGGGCGGCCAGCTCCGCGTCGCTGTCCAGCAGGTGCTCCAGGTCGCGGTGCAGGAAGCGGTAGTTCCACATCGCCGCCAGCAAGGCCTTGAGGTAGAAGCGCTTGTCCTCCACGGTTGCCTGGCGGCCTTGCGGCGGGCGCAGGAAGCTGTCTACCAGTTCTTCATACTGGCTGAACAACAGGGCAATGATCGCCTGCTTGTTGGGGAAGTGGTAATACAGGTTGCCGGGCGAGATTTCCATGTGCGCGGCAATGTGGTTGGTACTGACACTGCGTTCGCCCTGCTGGTTGAACAGCTCCAGGCTGTTCTGCACGATGCGCTCTCGGGTCTTCATGCGCGGGGCCATGCTCAGCTCCCAGTCTGCGGGCTTTCATCAAAGGGTCATCTTACGGCGTATTACAGGTGGAATGCACCGTTCGGCGGCGCGGAAAAATTCGCACCATCGTCCCGATTAGAGTATAGGCTCTAGACATTTCCTGCCCGGATCAAACGCCGCCATGAACGCGCCCAGTGCCTTGACCCCTGTGCAATCCGACCTCGACCTTGCGGCGATGTTCGCTGCCCAGCGCCAGGCCTTCGCCGGCAACCCCCTGCCGCCTGCGGCCCAGCGACTGCAATGGCTGAGAACCCTGCGCGAAGCCTTGCTGGCCAACCAGGCTGGGTTGATCGAGGCCATCAGCGAGGATTTTTCCGGGCGCAGCGCCGACGAGACCCTGCTGGCCGAGCTGCTGCCCTCGGTACAGGGCCTGCGCCACGCCGAAAGGCACCTGCATCGCTGGATGCGCGCCAGCCGGCGACGGGTCGGTCTGGCCTTCCAGCCGGCCAGCGCGCAGGTGCGTTATCAGCCGCTGGGGGTGGTGGGCATCATCGTGCCGTGGAACTACCCGCTGTTTCTCGCCATCGGCCCGCTGACCTGCGCCCTGGCCGCCGGCAACCGGGTCATGCTCAAGCTCAGCGAAGCCACGCCCGCCAGTGCCCAGGCCTTGAAACAACTCTTGGAGCAGGTATTTCCCTCCGATCTGGTCAGCGTGGTGCTGGGTGAGGTAGCGGTGGGCCAGGCCTTCGCCCGCTTGCCCTTCGACCACCTGCTGTTCACCGGCGCCACCAGCGTGGGCCGGCAGGTCATGCTGGCGGCGGCGCAGAACCTGACCCCGGTTACCCTGGAGCTGGGCGGCAAGTCACCGGCCATCGTGTCGGCCGACGTGCCACTGGACAGCGCCGCCGAGCGCATCGCCTTCGGCAAGACCCTCAACGCCGGGCAAACCTGCGTCGCCCCCGACTATGTGCTGGTGCCGCGCGAACGGCTGGCGGCCTTCAGCGACGCCTACCAGCGCGCCGTGCGCCGCCTGTACCCGCGCATTGCCGACAACCCCGACTACACCGCCATCATCAACCCCCGCCAGCTGCAGCGCTTGCAGCACCTGCTGGACGATGCCCACAACAAAGGTGCGCAGGTGCTTGACCTGTACCCAGGCGAAACCCGCCAGGGCCGGCGCCTGCCACCGCACCTGCTGCTGGACGTGAACGACAGCATGCAGGTGATGCAAGACGAAATCTTCGGCCCGCTGCTGCCGCTGGTGCCCTACGACAGCCTCGACCAGGCGCTGGCCTACATCAACCAGCGCCCGCGCCCGCTGGCGCTGTACTACTTCGGTTATGACCGGGCGGGCCAAGAGCATGTGCTGCGCCACACCCACTCCGGCGGGGTATGCCTGAACGACACCCTGCTGCATGTCGCCCAGGACGACCTCCCCTTCGGCGGCATCGGCCCTTCGGGCATGGGCCACTACCATGGCCACGACGGTTTTCTGACCTTCAGCAAGGCCAAGGCCGTACTTGCCAAGCAACGTTTCAACGCCGCACGGCTGATCTACCCGCCTTATGGCAAAGCCTTGCAGCGCTTGGTCTACAAGCTGTTCATCCGCTGAGCGCCGGCCAGTGCACCGCCGCGACCTGCTGCGTTTCAGCCTTGGCGCCAGCGCCTTTCTGGCGGGCGCCAGCCTGGTTGGCTGCAGCGCACAAACAGCGGCGTCGGGCTATCAGGTACTGCGCGACGACGACCTGCCGCTGCTGCGGGCGCTGATCCCGGTGGTACTGGCCGGTACGCAGGCCTCCGAGCACTTGGTGCTGCACAGCCTCGACCACAAGCTGGCGGCGTTGTCGCCGGAAATGCTCAAGCTCACCCGGCAATTGTTCGACGTGCTCAGCCTGCCACTCACCCGTGGCCCCCTGACCGGTGTCTGGGGCGCCTGGGCACAGGCCAGCCCTGCGCAAGTCACGGCCTTCCTGCAGCGTTGGCAGGACAGTTCGCTGAACCTGCTGCGCATGGGCCACGCCTCGTTGCTGCAGTTGCTGCAGATGGCCTGGTACGAACGCCCCGAGTCCTGGACCGCCTGCGGCTACCCCGGGCCACCAAAAATCTGAAAACAACAAGAGCATCGCCAATGCCTGTCCCCGACCCGTTTCGCCAAGGCCTCGAACGCGGCTGGATCACCCATGACGCTTCGCGTCTGGCGCAGGACCTTGCCCTGGAGGCCGACGTTGCCGTGATCGGCAGCGGTGCTGGCGGTGCCACCAGCGCGCAGATGCTCAGCGCCGCAGGCTTCAAGGTGCTGCTGATCGAAGAAGGCCCGCTCAAGACCAGCAACGATTTCCACCTGCTGGAGAGCGAAGCCTACGCCAGCCTGTATCAGGAGGGCTTGGGGCGCATGAGCAAGGATGGCGCCATCACCATCCTGCAGGGCCGCGCCGTGGGCGGCACTACGCTGGTGAACTGGACCTCGAGCTTTCGCACCCCTCCCCAGACCCTGGTGCACTGGGCTTCAGCCCACGGCGTGACTGGGCTGGGTGAGGATGAGCTGCGGCCCTGGTTCGAACGCATGGAGCAGGAACTGGGCATTACCCCCTGGGCCCTGCCGCCGAATGCCAACAACGACGTGCTACGCCGGGGCTGTGAGCAGTTGGGCTACCGCTGGGCGGTGATACCGCGCAACGTGCGCGGCTGCTGGAACCTGGGCTACTGCGGCATGGGCTGCCCGGTGAATGCCAAACAATCGATGCTGGTGACGCGCATTCCCGCCACCCTCGAACAAGGCGGCGAACTGCTGTACCTGGCCCGGGCCGAGCGCTTCACGCACAACGGCGAGCGCATCGAGGGCCTGACCTGCCAGGCCCTGGATGCCCAAGGCGTACATCCCACCGGCAGGCAGGTCAGCGTACGCGCACGCCATTACCTCCTGGCTGGCGGCGGCATCAACAGCCCGGCCCTGCTGTTGCGCTCCGCCGCGCCCGACCCACATGGCCGCCTGGGCAAACGCACGTTCCTGCACTTGGTGAACTTCAGCGCAGCACGTTTCACAGACCGTATCGACCCCTACTACGGCGCCCCGCAGTCCATCTACAGCGACCACTTCCAGTGGCAAGGCGGCACAGATGGCCCGGTCGGCTACAAACTGGAAGTGCCACCGCTGCACCCTGCGCTGGCGAGCACCCTGCTGGGTGGGCACGGCCACGAAAATGCCAGGCGCATGGCCGAGCTGCCGCACACCCATGTGATGCTCGCGCTGCTGCGCGACGGTTTCCACCCCGAGAGCCAGGGTGGCGCCGTGGAGCTGCGTGGCGACGGTTCACCGGTGCTCGATTACCCGGTCACCGACTACCTGCGCGACGGCTTGCGTCGCGCCTACCGCAGCATGGCGCAGATCCAGTTCGCGGCCGGGGCCATGCAGGTGACCCCCGTGCACAGCGACGCCAGCGCTGCTTCCAGCCTGGAACAGGCGCTGGGCATGATCGACGCCTTGCGCCTGGAGCCCTTCAGGGCGCGCCTGGGCAGCGCTCATGTGATGGGTGGCTGTGCGTTGGGCGAAGACCCGCGTCAGGCCGTGTGCGACAGCCTGGGCCGCCATCACCAGCTGGAAAACCTGTCGGTGCACGACGGCTCGCTGTTCCCCACCAGCATCGGCGCCAACCCGCAACTGTCGGTGTATGCCATCAGCGCCAGGCTCACCGAAGCCCTGATTGGCCGCCTGGCACACAGCGCATGACAACGAATACGGCGCCTGTCTATAGTGCCATCAGCTGGCCGCATGACTTGGCCGGGCGCAATCGCTGCGCTACCATCCGACTCCCCAACGCACTCCAGCCAGGATGACGCGATGAACCGAGTGTTGTACCCGGGTACTTTCGACCCCATTACCAAAGGCCATGGAGACCTGGTCGAGCGCGCCTCGCGCTTGTTCGACCACGTGATCATCGCGGTGGCGGCCAGCCCGAAGAAAAACCCCCTGTTCCCCCTGGAGCAGCGGGTGGCGCTAGCCCGTGAGGTCACCAAGCACCTGCCCAATGTCGAAGTCATCGGCTTCTCCTCCCTGTTGGCGCATTTCGCCAAGGAACAGGGCGCCAACGTCTTCCTGCGTGGCCTGCGTGCGGTGTCCGACTTCGAGTACGAGTTCCAGCTGGCGAACATGAACCGGCAACTGGCCCCCGATGTCGAGAGCCTGTTCCTGACGCCGTCGGAACGTTATTCGTTCATTTCCTCGACTTTGGTCCGGGAAATCGCCGCTCTGGGCGGTGATATCAGCAAATTCGTCCACCCGGTGGTGGCCGACGCGCTGACTGAACGCTTCAAGAAATAAGCCCGATCGCCTGATTATCGCGCCCGCGTGCACTGCGGGCGCGAATGCGGCACAATTGTGCCCACCGCGTTGAACATGCCCGGGCCATGAGCCCCGGCCGGAGTCCCCATGTCCCTGATCATCACCGACGATTGCATCAACTGCGACGTCTGCGAACCCGAGTGCCCGAACGAGGCCATCTCCCAAGGCGAAGAGATCTACGTGATCGACCCTAACCTGTGCACCCAGTGCGTGGGCCACTACGACGAGCCGCAGTGCCAACAGGTCTGCCCGGTCGACTGCATCCCGCTGGATGAGGCGCACCCGGAGTCCGAAGAACAGCTGATGGCCAAGTACCGCCGCATTACCGGCAAGGACTGATCGGCGCCTGGCAAGGGCTTCGCCCTTGTTCGCGGGTAAACCCGCTCCCACAGGTAACTCACTGGCCTACAGGCCTGCACCGTACCTGTGGGAGCGGGTTTACCCGCGAATTGGGCCGCAAAGCGGCCCCCAGCCTTACCGCTGGCAGCGCGGGCAATACACGCTCGCCCTTTGCCCCAGCTTCACCTCGCGCAACTCCGTGCCGCACACCTTGCACGGCTGCCCGCCTCGCCCGTAGACGAACAATTCCTGCTGGAAGTACCCCGGCTGCCCATCGCCACCGATGAAGTCGCGCAGGGTGGTACCACCGCGCTCGATCGCCGCCGCCAGCACCCGCTTGATCTCGATTGCCAGCTTCAGGTAGCGCGCCCGTGAAATTCCGCCCGCCTCGCGCCGTGGGTCGATGCCTGCGGCAAACAGCGCTTCGGTGGCGTAGATGTTGCCCACCCCCACCACCACCGCGTTGTCCATGATGAACGGCTTGACCGCCATCGACCGCCCACGGGACAGCTGGAACAGCCGCTCACCGTCAAACAGGTCCGTCAGCGGCTCAGGCCCGAGGCGCAGCAGCAGCTCGTGGTTCAGCGGGTCCAGGCTCCACAGCATGGCACCAAAGCGGCGCGGGTCGGTGTAGCGCAGCATCAGCCCCGACTCCAGCTCGATGTCGACATGTTCATGCCTGGCCGCAGGCAAACCCAGCTCGACCAGCCGCAAGTTGCCCGACATGCCCAGGTGGCTGATCAGCGTACCGACCTCGGCATTGATCAACAGGTACTTGGCGCGCCGCTCGACACTGACAATGCGCTGCCCCGACAGGCGCACATCCAGGTCCTCCGGGATCGGCCAGCGCAAGCGCCGGTCGCGCACCACCACGCGGCTGACGCGCTGGCCTTCGAGGTGGGGCGCAATACCGCGCCGGGTGGTTTCTACTTCTGGCAATTCCGGCATGTGTCAGTGCCCGCTCAGCTCGCGAATGTTCTGCTTGAGGTTTTCGAAATCGTATTCCGACAAGCCTATGTAATCGAGCACCAGCGGGCCGACCACGTTCCATTCGTGGTCCACCGCCTGGTTGCCCAGCACCCGGTAGGACGCGCAGATGTGCTCGGCCATCTTCAGCACCGCCAGCAGGTTTTTCAGCTGGCTCTGGGTATTGCGCGCGCTCTCGTCACGGAACACGGCCAGGGCGTTGTGGTGGTTGGCGATGGCTGCCGTGAGGTGCTCGGGCAGGCGCCAGGACTTGGCGGTGAAATAGCCGACCACCGAATGGTTGGTGTTGAACACGCGGTTTTCGGTGTCGACCACGCGCGTTTCTTCGTCGGCCTGGGCATAGGCCTGCACCAGCACATCCATGTAGTCCGGGAAGCGCTTGAGCATCAGCGGCACCCCACAGTCATGGAACAGGCCCAGGGTGTAAGCCTCGTCTGCGGCCTGGACACCGGTGCGTTTGGCCAGGGTCAGGCAGGTCATCGCCACATCCTGGGCGGTATCCCAGAAGCGGTTGAGGGTAACGATGGTCTCGTCGCTCATCTCGCCCTTGATCGACTGGGCGTTGATCAGGTTGATGATTGAACGGCTGCCCAGCAAATTTACCGCGCGCTGAATCGAGCCGATCTTGTTGGACAGGCCGAAGTGCGGGGAGTTGACCAGCTTGAGCAAGGCGCCCGAGAGGCCCGGGTCCTGGGAAATCAGCTTGGCGATGGTTTCCAGGTCCGGGTCAGGCATGTACTGCTCGAACTGCAGGTCAACCATGATCTGCGGTTGCGGCGGAATGGTGATGCCTTGCAAGGCTTGCTGGATCTGTTCGGCGCTGAGTTCTTGGGACATACGTGCACACTCGTTTAGGACCGGCGATTTTAACCCTCTCTGCGCATGCCGTGACAGGTGCAGCGCCTGGAAAATCGAGCGCCGTGCGGGCGGCGCTCGATCTCCCAGGCGCTGCACCTCTAAAGGCGAAAGCACCGCAGACACGTTATACTCCCGCTCTTTTTTCCGGAGCGACGTCATGTCCCTGCCCAGCCTTCGCCTCAAAGCCAATGCCGACCGCCGCCTGCGCGCCGGCCACCTGTGGGTCTACAGCAACGAAGTCGACGTCACCGCGACCCCGCTGCAAGGCTTCCAGGCCGGCCAGCAGGCCGTTCTCGAGGCAGCCAACGGCAAGCCGCTGGGCATCGTCGCACTCAGCCCGAACAACCTGATCTGCGCCCGCCTGCTGTCGCGCGACATCAAGCTGCCGCTGGACAAGTCGCTGCTGGTACACCGCCTGAACGTCGCCCTGTCGCTGCGCGAGCGCCTGTTCGACAAGCCGTGCTATCGCCTGGTCTACGGCGATTCCGACCTGCTGCCGGGCCTGGTGGTCGACCGCTTCTTCGACATCCTCGTGGTGCAGCTGGCCTCGGCCACCATGGAAGCGCACAAGGACGATGTGATCGCTGCCCTGGTGCAGGTGCTCAAGCCTGGCGGCATCCTGTTCAAGAACGACTCCGCCGCGCGTGACGCCGAAGGCCTGCAGCGCTATGTCGAGACCGTCTACGGCGAAGTGCCCGACTGGGTGGCGCTGGAAGAGAACGGCGTCAAGTTCGAAGCCCCGGTGCGTGAAGGCCAGAAGACCGGCTGGTTCTACGACCACCGCATGAACCGCGCGCGCCTTGCGCCGTACGTGAAGGGCAAGCGTGTACTCGACCTGTTCAGCTACATCGGTGGCTGGGGCGTGCAGGCCGGCGCGTTCGGCGCCAGCGAAGTGTTCTGCGTCGATGCCTCGGGCTTTGCCCTGGATGGCGTGGAGCGTAATGCTGCCCTGAACGGCATCAGCGAGAAGCTGACCTGCATCGAAGGCGACGTGTTCGAAGCCCTGCGCGAGCTCAAGGCTGCAGAAGAACGCTTCGACGTGATCATTGCCGACCCACCCGCCTTCATCAAGCGCAAGAAAGACCTGAAAAACGGCGAAGCGGCCTACCGCCGCCTGAACGAACAGGCCATGCGCATGCTGAACAAGGACGGCATCCTGGTCAGCGCCTCGTGCTCGATGCACCTGCCCGAGGACGACCTGAACAACATCCTGCTGACCAGCGCCCGCCACCTGGACCGCAACATGCAGCTGCTCGAACGCGGCGGCCAGGGCCCGGACCACCCGGTACACCCGGCCATCGCCGAGACCCGCTACATCAAGAGCATCACCTGCCGCTTGCTGCCAAACAGCTGAAATCTGCTGCAAAGGGCCGCCTGGCGGCCCTTTCCTGCTGCAATCTCCCCGCCAACCATCCACATCTGCATTCCCTCACCGCGCCAGCGGTGTAGAATCGGCCTATTCATCGCCAGTCATCCCCGGCGGGTTTATGAGCTCTGGCCAAGCACGCGGCGATCCCGTGGTGTCTTCGGCCCCATCCGTGCCAGTGGCAACAGGCCTGCGGCACAAAGGACAAGAGAAGCTCACTCCCCTTTATGTGACCTGATTAAGCCGCCAGGAGTGTTTCATGCCTGATTATCGTTCCAAGACTTCCACCCATGGCCGCAACATGGCCGGCGCCCGTGCCCTGTGGCGCGCAACCGGGATGAAGGACGAAGATTTCAAGAAACCGATCATCGCCATCGCCAACTCGTTCACCCAGTTCGTCCCGGGCCATGTGCACCTGAAGGACCTGGGCCAGCTGGTTGCCCGCGAGATCGAGCGCGCCGGTGGCGTGGCCAAGGAATTCAACACCATCGCGGTCGATGACGGCATCGCCATGGGCCACGACGGCATGCTGTACTCGCTGCCAAGCCGCGAGATCATCGCCGACGCCGTGGAATACATGGTCAACGCCCACTGCGCCGACGCCATCGTGTGCATCTCCAACTGCGACAAGATCACCCCCGGCATGCTGATGGCCGCCCTGCGCCTGAACATCCCGGTGATCTTCGTTTCCGGCGGCCCGATGGAAGCCGGCAAGACCAAGCTGGCCAGCCACGGCCTGGACCTGGTCGACGCCATGGTCATCGCCGCCGATTCCACGGCTTCCGACGAAAAAGTCGCCGAATACGAGCGCAGCGCCTGCCCGACCTGCGGTTCGTGCTCCGGCATGTTCACCGCCAACTCGATGAACTGCCTGACCGAGGCCCTGGGCCTGGCCCTGCCTGGCAACGGCTCGACCCTGGCCACCCACGCCGACCGCGAGCAGCTGTTCCTCACCGCCGGCCGCACCATCGTCGAGCTGTGCAAGCGCTACTACGGCGACAACGATCAGTCGGTACTGCCGCGCAACATTGCCAACTTCAAGGCGTTCGAAAACGCCATGATGCTCGACATCGCCATGGGCGGCTCGACCAACACCATCCTGCACCTGCTGGCCGCAGCCCAGGAAGGCGAAGTCGCGTTCGACCTGCGTGACATCGACCGCCTGTCGCGCAAAGTGCCGCAGCTGTGCAAAGTGGCGCCGAACATCCAGAAGTACCACATGGAAGACGTGCACCGCGCCGGCGGCATCTTCAGCATCCTCGGTTCGCTGGCCCGTGGCGGCCTGCTGCACACCGACCTGCCGACCGTGCACAGCGCCAGCATGGAAGAAGCCATCGCCAAATGGGACATCACCCAGACCGATGACGAAGCCGTGCACACCTTCTTCAAAGCCGGCCCTGCCGGTATCCCGACCCAGACTGCGTTCAGCCAGTCGACCCGTTGGGAAACCCTCGACGACGACCGCGAAAACGGCTGCATCCGCAGCTTCGAGCATGCCTACTCGCAAGAAGGCGGCCTGGCCGTGCTGTACGGCAACATCGCCCTCGACGGTTGCGTGGTGAAAACCGCCGGTGTTGACGAATCGATCCACGTGTTCGAAGGCAATGCCAAGATCTTCGAGAGCCAGGACAGCGCCGTGCGCGGCATCCTCGCCGACGAAGTGAAGGCCGGCGACATCGTAATCATCCGCTACGAAGGCCCGAAAGGCGGCCCGGGCATGCAGGAAATGCTGTACCCGACCTCGTACCTGAAGTCCAAAGGCCTGGGCAAGGCTTGCGCCCTGCTCACCGACGGCCGCTTCTCGGGCGGTACCTCGGGCCTGTCGATCGGCCACGCCTCGCCGGAAGCGGCTGCCGGCGGCGCCATCGGCCTGGTGCGCGACGGCGACAAGGTATTGATCGACATCCCTAACCGTTCGATCAACCTGCTGGTCAGCGACGAAGAGCTGGCCGAGCGCCGCATCGAGCAGGACAAGAAGGGCTGGAAACCCGCTGAAGTACGCCCACGCAAAGTGACCACCGCGCTGAAGGCCTACGCCCTGCTGGCGACCAGTGCCGACAAGGGTGCGGTGCGCAACAAGGCGATGCTGGAAGGCTTGTAGGAAGCCTCTGAAAAAGACCCACCGGCGCCCTGTGCGCCGGTTTTTTTTGTCAGTCGCGCACATACTTCTGGCCACTATGAAAACCAGAGGCAGTGGCTGTTATGAACTGGGCAGGCTCGCTCTACATGCTGACCTTGGGGTGCTTTTTTCTGCTCACGGCTCTGGCCCAAGGCCAGGAGCGTAAAAGCACTGGAACCGTTTCCTTCAGTGGTTCGATCTTCACCCCTGGCTGCCGCTCGGCCTGGAGTGCCGAGCATGAGCGCGTACAGGCCAGAGAATGCCCTGATGCCCTGGATTCCAAAGTCAGCACGCCCCACGTAGAGGCCGTGAACGTCTTCTCTAGAGCGTCGCTCAGTGTGGTGCACGAATATACTGCGGCAGGTTCGGAATTCGCGCTCCTCGATAGCGAGGGTAACCCTGTTTCAACAGGCAGCTACAGGATTACTTTGCACGTACCTTAGGTCGAATATTCCATAAAGTAATAACTAAATACCATTTAGGTATAAATACATGCAATTTCACGCTGTTAGCATTTCTGTTCGAAATCGCACACAGAGGCGATGACTCATTTTCTGATTTTCGGAGCTTCAATGAACCTGCCGCTGTCACTTAACCTGCTGGCGTTCCTGGCCCTGTTGCTGGGCCTGGCACAAACCCGCCGCACCGACTGGAGCCTGGCCAAGAAGGTACTGCTGGGCCTGGTGCTGGGCGTAGTCTTCGGCTTGGCCCTGCACACGATCTACGGCGCTGGCCACCCCGTGCTCAAGGCCACCATCGCCTGGCTCGACCTGGTCGGCAACGGCTATGTCGGCTTGTTGCAGATGATTGTCATGCCGCTGATCTTCGCCTCGATCCTCAGTGCCGTGGCGCGCCTGCACAATGCCTCGTCGCTGGGCCGCATCAGCGTGCTGAGCATCGGCACCCTGCTGCTGACCACCGCCATTGCCGCGCTGATCGGCATCGTGCTGACCAACCTGTTCGGCCTGAGTGCAGAAGGCCTGGTGGCCGGTGTGCAGGAAAGCGCCCGCATGCAGGTTATCCACAGCGACTACGCCGGCAAGGTCGCCGACCTCAACATCCCGCAGCTGCTGCTGTCGTTCATCCCCAGCAACCCGGTGGGTGACCTGGCGCGGGCCAAGCCGACGTCGATCATCAGCGTGGTGATCTTCGCCGTGTTCGTCGGCCTGGCCGCGCTGCAGCTGATCAAGGACGATGCCGAGAAAGGTGAGCGCGCCCTGTCGGCCATCGACACCCTGCAAGCCTGGGTGATGCGCCTGGTGCGGGTGGTAATGAAACTGACCCCGTATGGCGTGCTGGCGTTGATGACCAAGGTGGTTGCCAGCTCGAACATGGAAGACATCCTCAAGCTGGGCAGCTTCGTGGTGGTGTCGTACCTGGGCCTGGGGCTGATGTTCGTGGTGCATGCCCTCATCCTGGCGGCGACCGGTGTGAGTCCGCTGCGCTTCTTCCGCAAGGTGTGGCCGGTGCTGACCTTCGCCTTCACCAGCCGCTCCAGCGCTGCCAGCATTCCGCTGAACATCGAAGCACAAACCCGCCGCCTGGGTGTGCCGCAGTCGATTGCCAGCTTCAGCGCATCATTCGGCACCACCATTGGCCAGAATGGCTGCGCTGGCCTCTATCCCGCCATGCTGGCGGTGATGGTGGCACCGGCGGTGGGCATCGATACCTTCGACCCGCTGTGGATCGCTACCCTGGTGGCCATCGTCACGCTGAGTTCTGCAGGGGTTGCCGGCGTGGGTGGCGGGGCCACTTTTGCCGCACTGATCGTGCTACCAGCAATGGGCTTGCCGGTGGAGCTGGTGGCGTTGCTGATTTCGGTGGAGCCGCTGATCGACATGGGGCGTACGGCGCTGAACGTGAACGGTTCGATGACTGCGGGCGTGGTGACCAGCCAGCTGTTGAAAGAGACCGACAAGGACGTGCTGGCGGGCGATGAGCATGCCGAATTGAGCCACTCCTGACCGATCGCAGGGGGCGCTTCGCGCCCCCGACAATCTCAAACCTTGTCCCAAACCTCGAAGTGATAAGCAGGCTTGCCTTCCTCAGCCTGTGCCTCACTCGACTCCAGCTTCCAATGCGCCTCATCAAACGCAGGGAACCAGGCATCGCCTTCCGGCGCCATTTCTACCCGCGTCAGGTACATCCGGCTGACCAGCCCTTGCTCCAGCGCCTGCCGATACAACTGCGCCCCGCCAATCAGCATCAGCTCTTCAACGCCTTGCTCGCGCGCCCACTGCTCGGCCCGCACCCGCGCTTCTTCAAGCGATGCAAATACCTCCGCACCTGTCAGTTCAAGGCCCCGCTGGCGGCTGACGACGATATTCAACCGCCCAGGCAGCGGCCGCCCCAGCGAGTCCCAGGTCTTGCGCCCCATGATGATCGGCTTGCCCAGGGTGGTGGCCTTGAAGTACTTGAAGTCCCCCGGCAAATGCCAGGGCATGGAATTGTCGATGCCGATCACGCGGTTCTCGGCGTACGCCGCGATCAGGCTGAGGGGGAGTGATGTATTCATGCCAGCGAGGATAGCACCGGGCGTGTGGGTTATGCTTCTGCCCTGACCTGTGCAATGGAAGACCATGTGACTGAACCGACTCCACTGGACAAGCGCTGGCTCACCGAAGCGGTACGCCTGCGCGAGGAACACGCCGGCCCCCTGGAAGATCAGGAAGCCAACCGTCGCGCCCGCCAATTGGGCGGCGACCTGGCGGCCCGCATCGAAACCCGTGCACTGTTCCTGGCCGAACGCGATGGCATGAGCACCGCCCTGCGCCACTGGAAGCAAGGCGCGCGCCTGGCGCTACTGGCCTTGCTGCTGATGGCCGTGCTCAGCGGCGCGGGCTTGGCCCTGGCCGCCCTGGGCGACGGGCAGCGGCCGGTGAACGTGTTCTGGGCCCTGGGCAGCCTGCTCGGGCTGAACCTGCTGATGCTGCTGGGCTGGGCCATCGGTTTTGCCGTAAGCGGCGAGCATGGCGCAGGGCTGGGCCGCTTGTGGCTATGGCTGAGTGAACGCTTTGCCCGCGATGCCAAGGCCGCACACCTGGCACCTGCGCTGCTGGTGCTGCTGCAACGCCAACGCCTGAACCGCTGGCTGCTCGGCCTGCTGGTGCATGGCCTGTGGCTGCTGGCCATGCTCACCGCCCTGGGCATGCTGCTGGCCTTGCTGGCGACCCGGCGCTATGGCTTTGTCTGGGAAACCACGCTGCTTGCCGCCGACCCGTTCATCCACCTGACCCAAGCCCTGGGCGCCCTGCCTTCGCTGCTGGGCTTTGCCGTGCCTGACGAAGCCATGATCCGCGCCAGCGGCGACACCTTGCCGGCCCTGGAGCAAGCCCGACAGGCCTGGGCCAGCTGGTTGCTGGGGGTGGTGCTGGTGTATGGCCTGTTACCACGCCTGGTACTGGCTGCATTGTGCCTGTGGCGCTGGCGCCAGGGCCGCGAGCGCCTGGCACTGGACTTGAGCCTGCCCGGCTACGCGCAACTGCGTGATGCACTGATGCCGCGCAGCGAACGCATCGGCGTGCAGGATGCCGCACCCGAGGCCCTGCCACAGTTTGCCGCCGGCCAGCTGGAAAGCGGCAGCAGCGGTGCCCTGCTGGTGGGCCTGGAACTGGACGACCAGCGCCCCTGGCCGCCCGCCCTGCCGAGAAGCGTGATCGATGCTGGCGTGCTCGACAGCCGCGAATCGCGCAACCGGCTGCTCGAACAACTCAGCCGCTTCCCCCCGGCACGCCTGGCCATCGCCTGCGACCCCCGGCGCTCGCCCGACCGCGGCAGCCTGGCGTTGCTCGCCGAACTGGCGCGCAATGCCGGCGCAACCCGTATCTGGCTACTGCAGTCGGCACCCGGGCAGGCTGTTGATGCCCAGCGCCTGGGCGATTGGCACGAAGCCCTTGACCGCCTTGGCCTGCAGCACGCCGACACCTCACCATTGACCTGGCTGGAGCATGGCCATGACTGAGCCACTGAAACTGGCCGTGGTCGGCCATACCAACGTCGGCAAGACCTCGCTGCTGCGCACGCTGACCCGCGACGTAGGCTTTGGCGAAGTGTCCCACCGCCCCAGCACCACGCGCCATGTAGAAGGTGCGCGCTTGTCGGTGGACGGCCAACCCTTGCTGGAGCTGTACGACACCCCGGGCCTGGAGGATGCCATCGCGTTGCTCGACTACCTCGAACGCCTGGAACGCCCGGGCGAGCGCCTGGACGGCCCGGCCCGCCTGGAGCGCTTTCTGCAGGGCAGCGAAGCGCGCCAGCGTTTCGAGCAGGAGGCCAAGGTGCTGCGCCAGTTGCTGGCCAGCAATGCCGGCCTGTACGTGATCGACGCGCGCGAGCCGGTGCTGGCCAAGTATCGCGATGAACTGGAAGTGCTGGCCAGCTGCGGCAAGCCGTTGCTGCCGGTGCTCAACTTCGTCGCCAGCCACCAGCACCGCGAGCCGCAATGGCGTGAAGCCCTTGCCCGGCTTGGGCTTCACGCGTTGGTGCGGTTCGACAGCGTGGCCCCGCCCGAAGATGGCGAGCGCCGCTTGTATGAAAGCTTGGCCCTGCTGCTGGAGGATGCTCGCCCGGCCCTGCAGCGGCTGATCGACGACCAGCAGGCACAGCGCCTGGCCCGCCAGCACAGTGGCAAGCGGCTGATTGCCGAGTTGCTGCTGGACTGCGCCGCCTGCCGGCGTAGCGTCGAGGCCGAGCCAGCGGCCGAAGCCAAGGCCATAGAGGCGCTGCGCCAGGACATACGCCAACGTGAACAGCGTTGCGTCGAAGCCCTGCTCAAGCTGTATGCCTTCCGCCGCGAGGATGCCCATGCCAGCGACCTGCCGTTGCTCGATGGCCGCTGGGGCGATGACCTGTTCAATCCTGAAACCCTGAAGCTGCTGGGCGTGCGCCTGGGCAGCGGCGTGGCGGCCGGCGCTGCAGCCGGGGCCGGGGTCGATCTGCTGGTCGGCGGGCTTACCCTCGGCGCGGCAGCGCTGGCAGGGGCGATTGCCGGCGGTGCGCTGCAGACGGCGCGTAACTATGGCTCACGGTTGATAGGCAAGCTCAAGGGCAAACGCGAGCTGACCGTGGACGACTCGGTATTGCGCCTGCTGGCTTTGCGTCAGCAGCAGTTGATGGTGGCGCTGGATAACCGCGGGCATGCGGCGCAAGACAGCATCAGGCTGGGTGAGCTGGATGAGAAGGCCTGGCGCGAGGGCAAGTTGCCAGAGGCACTGGTGAAGGCGCGGGCGCACCCACAGTGGTCCACCCTCAACCCAGGGGCGAAGCTGAATCAGGCTGAGCGGCAGGAACAGCTGGAGGCACTGGTTTCACAATTTTGAGTCAGCAGGCCTGGCCTCTTCGCAGCACAAGGCTGCTCCTACACGCGGACGCAATACCTGTAGGAGCAGCCTTGTGCTGCGAAGAGGCCGGCACAGGCAGCCCACATCTCAAAGCAGTGCCAGCGCCCTCTGCTTCAACCCATCCAGATCAACCACCGGCACCCCCACCTCCTTGGCCCGCTCATCCCACTCCCGCATCCGCAAGCTCACCTCGAACAGCGGATCCCGCTCGAATGCATCCGCCTCAGCCTCGCTCATTACACCCCCCTGATACTCCAGGGTCCGCCGGCTCGCCTCGCTCAGGCGCTGGTAATACCCCGCCTGGCGCAACGTCAGGTAACGCTTGGCCTCCACGTGATACTCCACCAGTTGCGCCATGCGCTCGCCAAAGCCGCAACGGCGCAGATACTCGGCGCCGATGCGTTCATGGCTGACCACGCCGTAGCCGCCCATGCTGGCGTCACCGCCACACAGGTGGCCGATGTCGTGGAAGAACGCCGCCAGCACCACCTCATCGTCGAAGCCTTCGGCCATGGCCAGTTGCGCGGCCTGTGACATGTGTTCGAGCTGGGTGATGGCTTCGCCGATGTAGTCGTCGCTGCCATGGCGCGCGTACAGGGCGAAGGTGCTGTCGACGATCTGTGCTGGGGTGGGCATCGGTAGCTGATCCTGGCTTGATGATGAGTTGGCTTCTTCGCAGCACAAGGCTGCTCCTACAGGTATCGCGCGCCCTGTAGGAGCAGCCTTGCGCTGCGAAGTGGCCGGTACAGGTTACTGCTGGGCCACCTTCTCCGACTTGCCGTCGTAGCGCTTGCGCCACTCGGCCAGAATCTGGTCACGGTTCTTTGATGCCCACGCAAAGTCGTTCTTGATCAGGCGCTGTTCATAGTCCGCAGGCAGCTCGGTCTGTGGCTTGGCAATACCCGGCGCGGCCAGCACGGCGAAGTTTTCCTTGTACAGCTCCATCGCCGCCGGGCTGGCCGAGAAATCTGCCAGGCGCTTGGCCGCATCCGCCTTGGGCGAGCCTTTGATTACAGCAGTCGCCTCGATCTCCCAGCCCAGGCCTTCCTTCGGCAACACGATGTCCAGCGGCGCGCCCTGGCGCTTCAGTTGCACAGCCGGGTATTCGAACGAGATACCGATCGGGAACTCGCCCGCAGCTGCCAGCTTGCATGGCTTGGAGCCGGAGTGAACATACTGGCCGATGTTCTGGTGCAGTGCGTCCATGTAGGCCCAGCCTTGCGGCTCGCCAAAGGTCTGCAACCAGGCACTCACGTCAAGGAAGCCGGTACCCGACGAGGCCGGGTTCGGCATGACGATCTTGCCTTTGTATTCCGGCTTGGTCAGGTCCTGCCAGCTCACCGGCTTGCTCAGGCCCTGCTTCTCGGCCTCGATGGTATTGAAGCAGATGGTTGCGGCCCACACGTCCATGCCCACCCACGCCGGCGGGTTGGCAGCGTCCCGGTAGTTGCCGGAGATCTTGCCCAGGTCCTTCGGTGCATAGGCTTCCAGCATGCCGTTCTGGTCGAGGATGGCCAGGCTGGACGCTGCCAGGCCCCATATCGCGTCGGCTTGCGGGCGGTCTTTCTCGGCCAGCAGCTTGGCAGTGATGATGCCGGTGGAATCGCGTACCCACTTGATCTCGATGTCCGGGTTGGCCTTCTCGAAGGCCTGCTTGTAGCTCTTCAGCTGCTCGGCTTCCAGCGCGGTGTAGACCGTCAGCTGGGTACCCGCGGCCGAAGCCTGCAGGCTGAATACGGCAGAAACGGCAGCGGCAAGTGCAAGGTGCTTGTACATGAGTAGGTTCCTTACAGGTCAGACGGTCGCGGCGCGTTGGCGCCAGGCTTGGGAGCGGCGCAGCAGGCCGCGTGAGGCTGCGGCCAGCAGCAGTGAAGCGCTGGCACTGGTCAGCAGGATCAAGGTGGACATGGCAGCAGCACCGCCAACGTTGCCGGCATCGTCCATGTTCAGCACGGCAACGGCAGCCAGGATGGTGTCGGGGCTGTACAGGAAGATCGCCGCCGACACCGTGGTCATGGCCGAAACGAACAGGTAGCGGATGATGTCCAGCAGCGCCGGCAGGCAGATCGGCACGGTCACCCGCAGGAAGTGCTTGTACAGCGGCGTCTTCAACGACAGCGCAGCGGCCTCGAACTCGCCATCAAGCTGGCGCAGCGCGGTGGTTGCGGTCATCTGCGCGGTGGTCAGGTAATGGGCGATGGTGCACACCACCAACAGCCCCATGCTGCCGTACAGCACATGCAGCGGGTTGCCGTTCAGGTTGAAGAAGAAGACGTAGCCCAGGCCCAGCACCAGGCCCGGCACGGCCATGGGGATGAAGCTGAGCAGGCGCAGCGCCTGGTTGAGCAGGCGTTGGCCCTGGGTTTTCTCCATCAGGTAGGCACCGGTGAAAATCACGATGCTGCCGATCAGCGCGGTGCCGATGGCCATGGTCACGCTGTTCCGGTAGGCCAGCCAGCCGCCACCGGCGGTGTCTTCGAACATGTAGTGACGCAGCGACAACGACAGGTTGTATGGCCAGAAAGTGACCAGCGACGAATACACCGCCATGCCGATCACCAGAAGCAATGCCGCGCACACCAGCAGCACGAGGGCCAGGAAGCAGGCATCGCGGCCACGCGATGGCTTGGGTTCGAACACCTGGGCACGGCCGCTCATGGCCTCGCCCTGGCGCCGGCGCAGCCAGGCGTCGACGCTGAAGCTGAACAAGGCCGGCAACAGCAGCACCATACCGATCAGCGCACCACGGCCGAACTGTTGCTGGCCGACCACCGCCTTGTAGGCCTCCAGCGCCAGCACCTGATAGTCGCCACCGACCACCACCGGCACACCGAAGTCGGTGATGGTCAGGGTGAACACCAGGCAGAACGCCGCAAACACCGCCTGGCGCGTGGCCGGCCAGGTGATGCTGGTGAACGCACGACCTGGGCCGGCGCCCATGCTGGAGGCGGCATCGAACAGCCGAGCATCGGCCAGCGACAGCGCCGATAGCAGGATCATCAGCGCATGCGGGAAGGTGTAGATGGCCTCCCCCAGCACGATGCCCCAGAAGCCGTAGATATTGTCGCTGAGCAACCCGCGCAGCAGCCCCTGGTTACCGAACAGGTAGACCAGGGCGATGGCCGGCAGCATTGACGGCGCCAGCAGCGGCAGCAGGGAAATCCCCCGCCACAGGCCCTTGGCCGGGATCAGCGTACGTTGCAGGGCATAGGCAAACAGGTAGGCCAACGGCACCACGATGGCCGCGACGGTGAAAGCCACCGACAGGCTGTTGCCCAGCAACCAGTGGAAGTTGTCGCTGGCGAACAGCTCCCGGGCTGCCAGCAAGCCGCCACCCTGGCCCGCGTCCGCGCTGAAGCCACGCCAGAAGATCGCCAGCAGCGGCATCAGCACGGCCAGCACCAACAGGATCAGCAGCAGGCTCTTGCCGCCGACGACGAACAACCGGTCGCCCAGGGCAACGCCAGCACGCGGCGCGGCTTTGGCCTGGCTCAGCGGCAGGGACATTGGCGCGGCCATCTCAGGCAAACACCTGCAGGCTCTGCGGTGGCAATGCCACCCAGATGTCCTGCGAACCCAGGCGCGGCATGGCCTCGGGGGCCACCTCGGCCAGCAGGGCATGGCCTGGTAGGGCCTTGAGTTCAAAACTCATGCGGCAGCGGTTACCGAGAAAGGTGATTTCGCGGACCATGGCCGGGAACAGGTTTTCTTCGTGTACCACCGGGTTGACCGTGATCGCCTCCGGGCGGCAGAACAGCCGGCCACTGCTGGCCTGGGCCGAACCCGGCGCCAGGCGCATGTTCATGCCGCCAACCTGGGCATGGCTGTCGCCGCTTCGCTGGAATGGCAGCCAGTTACCCTGGCCGACGAACTCGGCAACGAACGGCGTGGCCGGTTGGTCGTAGATTTCCTGCGGGGTGGCGTACTGCTCGACCTGGCCGTTGTTCATCACCGCAATGCGGTCGGCCATCAGCATGGCTTCGTCCTGGTTGTGGGTCACCATCAGGGTGGTGATGCCCAGCTGGCGTTGCAGCTGGCGCAGCTCGGTGCACAGGTGCTCGCGGACCCGGGCGTCCAGCGCCGACATCGGCTCGTCGAGCAGTAGCAGGGATGGCGACGGCGCCAGCGCACGGGCCAGGGCCACACGTTGCTGCTGGCCACCGGAAAGCTGGCCTGGGTATTTCTTCTCGCTGCCAGAAAGGCCTACCAGTTCGAGCATTTCAGCCACCCGCTGGCGGACCTGCTCGCGGCCACTGCCGGTCAGGCCGTAGGCGATGTTGGCTTCGACGGTAAGGTTGGGGAACAGCGCGTAGGACTGGAACAGGATGCCGTAGTCACGGGCCTGGGGCGGCAGCTCGGAGATATCGCGCTCGCCGATATACAGCGTGCCGCGGTCCTGGCGCTCCAGGCCGGCGATGCAGCGCAGCAGCGTGGTCTTGCCACAGCCGGACGGGCCGAGCAGGCACACCAGTTCGCCGGCGGCGATGTCCAGCGAGACATCGTTGAGTGCCGTGAAGGCACCGAAGCGCTTGTGGATGTTGCGCACTTTCATCTGTGCGCCGGGGGTGGTGTGGTTCATGGCAGGGCCTCATCGAAGAGATGGGGCCATGCTAGGAAGGCTGTGCGAAGGTTCTGTGGCTTTGAGGCAAAAGCCGGTGATAGTGGTATAGGCAGATTTTGTATTAGCCTGTGTTGGCCTCTTCGCGGGCTTGCCCGCTCCCACAGGATATCTACAAAACTCAGACCCTACGCAGTACCTGTGGGAGCGGGCAAGCCCGCGAAGAAGCCAACACAGGTCTAGAAATGCGAACCGGCCACTTCTTGCGCTACACCCATGAACGCGGCCGGCAACCTGGCCTGGCGCCGTTCCTTCAGGCAATACAGGTACTCATGCATCACCGGCGCATTCTCCAGCACGAGCACCCGCAGTTCGGGGTTGTGCGGCACCTCATGGCGGGCAATCACGCTGATGCCGATGTTGCGCAGCACCGCCTCGCGGATCGACTCGCGGCTGCCGATTTCCAGCAAGGCCCCGGCCGTCACCCCGGCCTCCTGCATCATCTGCTCGGTCAGCTTGCGCGTGGTTGAGCCCTTCTCCCGCATCAACAGGCAATGCCCGGCCACCACATCGATGGACACCGTCTGGCGGTGGGCCAATGGGTGGTTGCGGTGCACCGCCACCACCAGCGGATCGGTGCCCAGCACCCGTCGCACCAGCCGGGTGTCCTCCAGCAGCTGCGACGAAGCGGCGATATCCACCCGGTAGTCCTCGAGCATTTCCAGCACCTGCTGCGAGTTGCCGATCTCCACCGCTACATCCACCTGCGGCAAGCGCTCGCGGTAGATCTTCACCAGGTCGAGAATGTAGTAAGGCGCCGTGGCGGCGATGCGCAAACTGCCTTGGGCCTGGCCGCTGTTGCGCAGCTCGAACTCGATTTCGGCCTCCTGTTGCAACAGCGCCTTGACCATCGGCAGCAGTCGCACGCCCTCTTCGCTCAACACCAGGCGCCGCCCGCCACGGTAGAACAGCTCGACCGTGTAGTGGCTTTCCAGGTTGCGGATCTGCGTGGTCACCGTGGGCTGGCTGAGCCCGAGCTTCTTTGCCGCCAGGGTGATGCTGCCCAGGCGGGCCACCATGTAAAAGGCTTTAAGCTCCGAACTCAGCATGCACGTCCTCTATTTGCGCAAAAGGCGCAAGCCGTTGAACACCACCAGCAGGCTCACGCCCATGTCGGCGAACACTGCCATCCACAGGGTGGCCATGCCGGCAAAGGTAATCGCCAGGAATATCGCCTTGACGCCCAACGCCAGAACGATGTTCTGCATGAGGATCGCCGCACTTTGGCGCGACAGCCTGACGAAGGCCGGGATTTTCCGCAAGTCGTCGTCCATCAGTGCCACATCGGCGGTTTCAATGGCGGTGTCGGTGCCGGCAGCGGCCATGGCAAAACCGATCTCGGCACGGGCCAGGGCCGGGGCGTCGTTGATGCCGTCACCGACCATGCCCACCCGATGGCCCTGTGCGTACAAGGCTTCGATGGTTTTCAGTTTGTCGGCAGGCAGCAGGTTGCCCTCCGCGCGGTCGATACCCACCACGGCGGCGATGGCCTGCGCGGTATGCGGATTATCACCGGTCAGCATGACAGTCTTGATGCCCAGCTCATGCAGCTCGGCAATGGCCTGGCGGCTGCTGTCCTTGACCGTATCGGCCACTGCGAAAAGGGCTAGCGGGCCACTGCGGTCAAGCAGCAGGACCACGGTCTTGCCCTGGCGCTCCAGCGCATCCAGCTGGGCTTCCAGCTCGGGTGAGCACAGCCCCAGTTCTTCCACCAGGCGGTGGTTGCCCAGGTGGTAGACCTCGCCAGCGATGGTGCCACGCACGCCGCGCCCGGCCAGGGCAGCGAAGTCATCGACCTCGCTCAAGGCCAGGCCTTGCTCCTTGCCGAACTGGGCAATGGCGCGGGAAACCGGGTGATCCGAACGTTCGCCCAAGCTGGCAGCCAGGGCTTGCGCACGGCCTTCGAACCCCGGCTCCAGTACTTTGGCGTCGGTCTGTACCGGCTTGCCGTGGGTGATGGTGCCGGTCTTGTCCAGGGCCAGGTAATCCAGGTGGCGGCCGCCTTCCAGGTACACACCGCCCTTGATCAGGATGCCTTTGCGCGCAGCAGCGGCCAGCCCGCTGACGATGGTCACCGGGGTCGAGATGACCAGGGCGCACGGGCACGCGACCACCAGCAGCACCAGGGCGCGGTACACCCAGTCGAACCAGCTTACGGCCATGAACAGCGGCGGGATCACCGCCACTGCCAGGGCGATGGCAAACACCACCGGGGTATAGATACGCGAAAACTGGTCGACGAAGCGCTGGGTAGGCGCCCGCGCGCCTTGTGCTTCCTCCACGGCCTTGATGATCCGCGCCAGGGTCGATTGGCCCGCGCCAGCGGTAACGCGAAACTCCAGCGCACCCGCCTGGTTGATGGTGCCGGCGAACAGTTTGTCGCCTACGGCCTTCTCCACAGGCAAGCTTTCGCCGGTGATCGGCGCCTGATCGACGCTGGATTGCCCACTGGTCACTTCGCCATCCAGGCCGATGCGCTCGCCGGGGCGCACCCGCACCAACGCGCCGATGGCCACTTCGCGCACATCCACTTCGCGCCATTGGCCATCTGCCTGCTGCACCGTGGCCATGTCCGGGGTCAGCTGCATCAGCCCGCTGATGGCATTGCGTGCGCGATCCAGCGAGCGGGCTTCGATCAGCTCGGCAACGGTAAACAGCACCATCACCATGGCCGCTTCCGGCCACTGGCCGATCAGCACAGCACCGGTCACGGCGATGCTCATCAGCGCATTGATGTTGAGGTTGCGGTTTTTCAGGGCAATCCAGCCCTTCTTATAGGTGCCCAGACCGCAACCAAGAATGGCTGCCAGCGCCAATGCCGCCACCAGCCATTCCGGCGCCAGCGCGGCAAAGTGCACGATTTCGGCGGCGATGGCGGCAACACCCGACAATGCCAGCGGCCACCAGCGGGTCTTGGCCGGTTGGGGCGCGGCGGCGATACCGTCGCCTTCGGCACCAAGCGGCTCGGCCTTCATGCCCAGGCTGTCGATGGCACGCTCGATGTCGCCAGTACCGTCCAGGGTGTGGCGTACGCCAAGCACGCGGTTGATCAGGTTGAATTCCAGCTGCTCGATACCGGCCAGCTTGCCCAGCTTGTCCTGGATCAGGGTCTGCTCGGTCGGGCAGTCCATGGCGTCGATGCGGAAGCGGCTGAGCTGTGCCTGGGCACTGGCCGTTTCAGTCAGCTGCACCAGCGCCGGCGCGGCTTTGGCCCCGCAGCAGCTGTGGCCGTGGGCGGCGTGCCCATGGTCGTCATCGCCATGGGCGTGATCGTGCGGATGCTTGTGTTCGTGGCTGACAGGCTGGTTCATGGGGTCGTCCTTAAAGTGAGCCTGTTGCCAAGTGAACACCCTGTAGCCACTATAGGGTCAAGCCACTTGCTGGAGATTTCGTGATGAAGATCGGAGAACTGGCCAAAGCCACCGACTGCGCGGTGGAAACCATCCGCTACTACGAGCGTGAACACCTGCTGCCCGAGCCTGCCCGTACAGAAGGCAACTACCGGCTGTATACCCAGGCCCACGTGGAACGGCTGACCTTCATCCGCAACTGCCGCACCCTGGACATGACCCTGGAAGAAATCCGCAGCCTGCTACGCCTGCGCGACAGCCCCGACGACTCGTGCGGCAGCGTCAATGCGCTGATCGACGAACATATCGAGCATGTGCAGGCGCGGATCGATGGCTTGGTGGCATTGCAAGAGCAGCTGGTGGAGCTGCGACGGCGCTGCAACGCGCAGGGGAGCGAATGCGCGATCTTGCAGCAACTGGAGACGAACGGGGCGGTATCGGTGCCGGACACCGAGCATTCGCATGTGGGGCGCAGTCACGGGCATTGAGCCAAAAGCTTCGCGGGTGAACCCGCTCCCACAGGGACCGTACACGACTTAGGCCTGTGCAATACCCTGTGGGAGCGGGTTCACCCGCGAAGAGGCCAGTTCAAACAATGGAGATCTATCAGACCGCCATCGGCGCTGTCATCGGCGCATGGTGCTCATAGCCTTCCAGCCAGAAATCACTCGGCTCGATCTTCTCCAGCCAATCCGGCTCATACTTGCCCGTCTCGGCAAACGCCGGCACGCGGTCGCTGATCATCAGCTTCGGCGCTTCCAGCGGCTCGCGCTTGAGCTGCTCGTTCAGCATGTCCAGGTGGTTTTCATACACATGGGCATCGCCGATGAAGTAGGTGAACCAGCGTGGGGTGTAACCGGTCAGGCGGCCGAACAGCGACAGCAGCGCCGCGCCTTCGGTGAGGTTGAACGGTGTGCCCAGGCCCAGATCGTTGGAGCGGATGTAAAGGGTCAGGGAAATTTCCTTGGTCTCTACATTCGGGTGGAACTGGTACAGCAGGTGACACGGCGGCAGGGCCATCTCGTCCAGCTGCGCGCAGTTCCAGCCGTGGAACAGGATGCGGCGGCTGCCTGGGTCGTTGGCGATGGTGTCCAGGCACTGGCGCACCTGGTCGATGGCCTTGTACAGGACCACGAACGCCTGGCCGTCTTCTTCGTCCTGGGCAATACGGCGGAAGCCGGCCTTCTCGGCCATTTCGACAGCGGCCGGGTTGCTAAGCGGGATGCGCTTGTAGCCCGGCCACTGGCGCCATTGCACGCCATAGATCTCGCCCAGGTCGTCATGGCCCTGGCGGAACGGGTTGGCCAGCCACTGGGCGTTTTCGTTGGCGTTCTGGTCCCAGACCTTGCAGCCCAGCTCACGGAATTCACCGGCGTTTTTCACGCCCCGCAGGAAGCCGACCATCTCGCCGATCGCCGACTTGAACGCCAGCTTGCGCGTGGTGATGGCCGGGAAGCCCTTCTGCAGGTCGAAGCGCAGCATGGCGCCCGGCATGCTGATGGTACGGATGCCGGTGCGGTTGCCTTGCAACGTCCCGTTCTCGATGACTTCACGGACCAGATCTAGATACTGTTTCATGACTTTCCTGTAACAAGAACGGCAGGGGGATCGCCCCTGCCGTGAAAATCATACGGCTGGTTTTGCCGTAGGTTTGCGGTTGTAGGCCAACCAGATCAAGAAGATACCGCCGACGATCATCGGCAAGCAAAGCAACTGACCCATGGTCAACCAGCCGAAGGCAATGTAGCCAAGCTGGGCATCAGGCACCCGCACAAACTCCACGATAAAGCGGAAAATGCCGTAGAACAGCGCGAACATGCCGGAAACGGCCATGGTCGGGCGAGGTTTGCGCGAGTACAACCAGAGAATCACGAATAATGCCACACCTTCCAGGGCAAACTGGTACAGCTGCGACGGATGACGGGGCAACTGGGCAGGGTCGCTGAACGGCGGGAACACCATCGCCCACGGCACGTCGGTCGCCTTGCCCCACAGCTCGGCGTTGATAAAGTTGCCGATACGCCCGGCACCCAGGCCGATCGGCACCAGCGGGGCAACGAAGTCCATCAGCTCGAAGAACGACTTGTTGTTGCGCTTGCCGAACCACAAGGCCGCCAGCATCACGCCGATGAAGCCGCCGTGGAACGACATGCCGCCCTTCCACACCTCGAAGATCAGCGTCGGGTTGGCCAGGTAGGCATGCAGGTCGTAGAACAGCACGTAACCCAGGCGGCCACCGACGATCACCCCCATCGACAACCAGAACACCAGGTCGGAAAGCTTCTCGCGGCTCCAGGTGGGGTCAAAGCGGTTCAACCGGCGCGAAGCCAGCAGCCAGGCGCCGCCGATGCCGATCAGGTACATCAGCCCGTACCAATGGATTTTCAGCGGCCCGATGGCCAGGGCCACGGGGTCTATCTGCGGGTAAGGCAGCATGGAACTTCCTCTCGATTCAAATCAAAAAGCTGAGGCCGACACAGAACAGCAGCGCTGCGAACAGGCGTTTCAACAAACGGGGCGACAGCTTGTGCGCCAGACGCGCGCCAAAGCGGGCGAAAAACATGCTGGTCACGGCAATGCCGACCATCGCCGGCAGGTAGACGTAACCCAGGCTGTGGGCCGGCAGGTGCTCCTCGTGCCAACCCAGCAGCATGAAGCTCAGGGCACTGGCCACGGCAATCGGCAGGCCACAGGCCGAGGACGTGGCCACCGCCTGCTGCATGGGCAGGCTGCGCCAGGTCAGGAATGGCACAGTCAACGAACCACCGCCAATGCCGAAAATGGCCGAGGCCCAGCCAATTACCCCACCGGCCCCGATCAAGGCGGGTTTGCCCGGGATGCCGCGACTTGCCTTGGGTTTGAGGTCCAGGGCCATCTGCGCGGCGATAACCAGGGCGAACACGCCGATGATCTTCTGCAGCAGCGGGCCCTGGATCAGCGAGGCGGTCTTGGCACCGACACCGGCCCCCAGCAGGATGCCGAGGGTCATCCAGGCGAAGATCGGCCATTGCACCGCGCCCTTGCGGTGGTGCTCAAGCACGGCGTTGATCGACGTGAACACGATGGTTGCCAGCGATGTGCCGACCGCCAGGTGGGTCAGCACCGAGGCGTCGAAGCCCTGCAAGGTGAAGCTGAACACCAGCACCGGCACGATGATGATGCCACCGCCCACGCCGAACAGCCCGGCCAGCACACCGGCACAGGCGCCCAACAGCAGATAGAGCACGAATTCCATTCGGCTTCCCCGAAAAATCAATCCGGCATGGTAACGGAAGCCGGCCTCGGGGCTCTAGTGAACTCTGTGTCAGGATGGATCGGCCACGCCGCTGTGGGTACAGTGGCAGAAAACACAGAGGCCAAACCGATGTGCCTGATCGTATTTGCCTGGAGGCCGGGGCATGCCCTGCCGCTGATCGTCGCGGCCAACCGCGACGAGTTCTATGCCCGCCCCACTCAACCCTTGGCGGCCTGGGAAGATGCGCCCGGAGTGCATGCCGGGCGCGACCTGGAGGCCGGTGGCACATGGCTGGGCGTGGGGCCGCAGGGGCGGTTTGCGGCGCTGACCAATATCCGCGACCCGGGCCAGGCACTGGGGTCGCGCTCGCGTGGTGAACTGGTGGCGGCGTACCTGCAGGGTGAGCTTGGGGTCGAGGCTTACCTGGACCAGGTAGCCAGCCGCAGCGGGCAGTATTCGGGCTTCAACCTGCTGGTGGGTGATGCGCGGCAGCTGGGTTATCTGCATGCCCGTGACGCTACGCCCTGCCTGCTGGACGCCGGGGTGTACGGGTTATCCAACGCCGGGCTGGATACCCCGTGGCCGAAGCTGGTGAAGGCACGTAGCGGGCTGGAGGGCCTGCTGGAAACGCCCGAACCGCGCCGGTTGCTGGATTTGCTGGCCGATAACGAGACGGCAGCTGATGGTGACCTGCCCGAGACAGGCGTGGGGCTGGCGACCGAGAAACTGCTGTCGAGCGTATTCATCGCCAGCCAGAACTACGGGACCCGGGCGAGTACGGTGCTGATCGTGGATGATCAGGGACAAAGGCGGCTGATCGAGCGCAGTTTCGGGCCCTTTGGCGGGCATTTGGGGGAGGTTGAGTTAAAGGTTTGAGGGCCATGGGGCTGCTGCGCAGCCCATCGCGGCACAAGGCCGCTCCTACAGGGCTACGCGATCTCCTGTAGGAGCGGCCTTGCGCCGCGAAAGGGCCGCAAGCGGCTCCGAAAAATCAGAGGGTTTTGTTGGCCCCTGGGCCGATCATCCGCGCCAACCCGAGGTTTTTAAGGGCCAGCTGCAACGAGCTGTGGATAACTTGCGGGTTGTCATGGCTCAGGGCCTCGGCCAGCAGTTCCTTGGCCTTGCTCATGTTCACCTGGCGCAGCATCCACTTCACCTTCGGCAGGTTGGTGGCGTTCATCGACAAGCTGTCGAAACCCATGGCCATCAGCAGGATCGCCGCCGCCGGGTCACCGGCCATCTCACCGCAGATGCTCACTGGCTTGCCTTCACCATGGGCATCGCGCACCACCGTGCTCAAGGCTTGCAGCACCGCCGGGTGCAGGTAGTCGTACAGGTCGGCAACCCGCGGGTTGTTGCGGTCCACCGCCAGCAGGTACTGGGTCAGGTCGTTGGAGCCGACCGACAGGAAATCCACCTGCCGCGCCAGTTCCTTGGTCTGGTACACCGCCGCAGGTATTTCCACCATCACGCCCACCGGCGGCATCGGCACATCGGTGCCTTCGTCACGCACCTCGCCCCAGGCGCGGTGGATCAGGTGCAGCGCTTCTTCCAGCTCGTGGATGCCGGAAATCATCGGCAGCAGGATGCGCAAGTTGCTCAGGCCCTCGCTGGCCTTGAGCATGGCGCGAGTCTGCACCAGGAAGATTTCCGGGTGGTCGAGGGTGACGCGGATGCCGCGCCAGCCCAGGAAGGGGTTTTCTTCCTTGATCGGGAAGTACGAAAGCGCCTTGTCACCGCCGATATCGAGGGTACGCATGGTTACCGGAAGCGGGTGGAAGGCCGCCAACTGCTCACGGTAGATGGCCAGCTGCTCTTTCTCGCTGGGGAAGCGCTGGTTGATCATGAACGGCACTTCGGTGCGGTACAGGCCTACCCCTTCGGCGCCGCGCTGCTGGGCACGGGCCACGTCGGCCAGCAAGCCGGTGTTGACCCACAGCGGCATGCGGTGGCCGTCGGGGGTGACGCATGGCAGTTCGCGCAGGGCGTCCAGGCCCTGGGCCAGCTGGCGCTCTTCCTCGACCACTTCGCTGTACTGCTTGCGCAGCACTTCGCTGGGGTTGGTGAACACCTCGCCCTTGTAGCCGTCGACAATCAGTTCGATACCGTCGACCTTGGAGTACGGCAGGTCGACCAGGCCCATCACCGTGGGGATGCCCATGGCGCGAGCAAGGATGGCGACGTGGGAGTTGCCCGAACCCAGTACCGAGACCAGGCCCACCAGCTTGCCTTCCGGCACTTCGCCGAGCATGGCCGGTGTCAGCTCTTCACTGACCAGAATGGTGTTGTCGGCATACACCAGCGACTGCGAGCGGGCTTCCTGCAGGTAGGCCAGCAGGCGCCGGCCAAGGTCCTTGACGTCGGAGGCGCGCTCGCGCAGGTAGTCATCGTCCATCAGCTCGAAGCGGCTGACGTGCTCGCCAACCACCTGGCGCAGGGCGCCCTGCGCCCACTGGCCGGTCTTGATGACTTCGGTCACCTCGCCGCCCAGGGCTGCATCTTCGAGCATCATCAGGTACACATCGAACAACGCGCGCTCTTCAGGGCGCAGCTGGGTGGCCAGCTTGGCCGACAGCTTGCGCATGTCGTCGCGCACGCCTTCAAGGGCGTTCTGGAACAGCTTGAGTTCGGCGTCGATGTCATCGACGGCCTTGTCCGGCACCACTTCCAGGTCGGCCGGCGGCAGCATCACCACCGCACGCCCCACGGCAGCGCCAGGCGAACCAGGGACACCGACGAAGCGGGCCTCCTGGATACCCTTGCCCTGGCGGCCAAGGCCACGGATCGAGCCAGTGGCTTCGGCGTGAGCAATTACCCCGGCAAGCTGGGCGCTCATGGTGACCAGGAAGGCTTCTTCGCCCTCGTCGAACTGGCGGCGCTCCTTTTGCTGAATGACCAACACCCCGACCACGCGGCGGTGGTGAATGATCGGTGCACCCAGGAAGGAGGCGAATTTTTCTTCACCGGTTTCAGCAAAGTAGCGGTAACGCGGGTGGTCGGCGGCGTTTTCCAGGTTCAGCGGCTCTTCCCGGGTCCCGACCAGGCCAACCAGGCCTTCGTTGGGGGCCATGCTGACCTTGCCGATGGAGCGCTTGTTCAGGCCTTCGGAAGCCATCAGCACGAAGCGGTTGGTTTCCGGGTCGAGCAGGTAGACCGAGCAGACCTGGCTGCCCATGGCCTCCTTGACGCGCAAGACAATGATCCCCAACGCCGACTTGAGATCTTTGGCGGAGTTTACTTCCTGGACGATCTTGCGCAGCGTATTGAGCATGGCTCGGGGTCGAACTCCGTCGTCAGTCGCGCGTCAGCAGACGCGGTGCTAGCTCTTTCAGGGCGCGTCGGTACACCTCGCGCTTGAATGTCACAACCTGGCCCAGCGGATACCAATAGCTCACCCAGCGCCAGCCGTCGAATTCCGGCTTGCCGGTCAGGTCCATCCGCACCCGCTGTTCATTGCTGACCAGCCGTAGCAGGAACCACTTCTGCTTCTGGCCGATGCACAGCGGCTGGCTGTGGGTACGTACCAGTCGCTGGGGTAAACGATAACGCAACCAACCGCGGGTGCAGGCAAGAATTTCCACATCATCGCGTTCAAGGCCAACTTCTTCGTTCAGCTCGCGGTACAGGGCATCTTCCGGCGTCTCGTCAGGGTTGATACCCCCCTGGGGAAACTGCCAGGCATCCTGGTTGATCCGGCGAGCCCATAGCACCTGCCCGGCATCATTCGTGAGAATGATCCCGACATTGGGGCGAAAACCATCCGGGTCGATCACGGCAGCAACCTCGCAAACGCATGTCACCGCATTGTTCCACAAAGCTTGCGAGCGCAGCAACGCGCCCGCCAAGCTTATGTGCAGCCGGGTGAAAACTCCGTATTCTGCGGGCCTACCTGTAGCTGATGCGAGTGACCGCAATGCGCCTGGCTTTATTCGACCTGGACAATACCCTCCTCGGTGGCGACAGCGACCATGCCTGGGGTGATTACCTTTGCGAGCGCGGCATTCTCGACCCGGTCGCCTACAAGCAACGCAACGATGGCTTCTACCAGGACTACCTCAACGGCACCCTGGACCTGCAGGCCTACCTGGCCTTTTCCATGGAGATCCTGGCGGCAACGCCTGTGGCCCAGCTCGACGAATGGCACCGCGACTTCATGCGCGACTGCATCGAGCCGATCATCCTGCCCAAGGCCCTGGCCTTGCTGCAGCAGCACCGCGAGGCGGGCGACCAGTTGGTGATCATCACCGCCACCAACCGTTTCGTGACCGCCCCGATTGCCCGGCGCCTCGGGGTTCGGGTACTGCTGGCAACCGAATGCGAGATGCACGACGGCCGCTGTACCGGCCGCAGTACCGATATACCGTGTTTCCGTGAAGGCAAGGTGACACGGCTGGAACGCTGGATGCTGGAAAACGGCTTCGACCTGGAAGACAGCTACTTCTATAGCGACTCGATGAACGACCTGCCGCTGCTGCAACGGGTGACGCATGCGGTGGCGGTGGACCCGGACCCGAACCTGCGGGCCGAGGCCGAGAAGCGCGGGTGGCCGGTGGTTTCGCTGCGAGATTGAGGTTTTCCTGGGCCGGCCCTTTCGCGGGTGAACCCGCTCCCACAGGTACTGCGCTGCCCTCAGGCCTTGTGCAGTCCCTGTGGGAGCGGGTTTACCCGCGAAGAGGCCGGTACGGGCAACCCAGGACTGTCAGACTGGCTTGGCGCCCATCAGCCCGGCAATGGACAGGAAGCAGACCCCGCTGAACACCGCCAGCGCCAGGGTAAACCGCAGCCCCACCGCTTCGGCCTTGCGCAGCCGGTTCAGCCGTACCAGCAGCCACCACACGGCAAAGGCGCCGAAGGTATAGATGACGCTGGACGCCAGCACCCAGGTCTGCCCCAGTGGCCAGCCCACCAGGTGCACCAGCCACCAGCCGGTGAACGGCATGCTCACCAGGCACAGGCCCATCACCAGCCAGACAAACACCAACGGCCGGCGCAACAGCTTGGCGTAGGCCTCGGCATCGCCTTTGCGGCGAGCGCGCACCGTCCACACCGCCAGGCCCAGGGCGCCCAGTAGCAGCAGGGCGGTGGCGATGATGTGCAGGGTCTTGAGGGTGGTCAGGTGTTCCATGTCTTCACATCCTTGAGCGATAAGCCAAGCTTAGCCGCTCAGCCCAGGAACAGCTTGTACGCCGGGTTTTCGGTTTCGTCCCAGTAGGGGTAGCCGATCTTGGCCAACGCGGCTGGCACCAGGTGACGCTCGTCCTCCGGCACCTGCAAGCCCGCCACCACGCGCCCGTCAGCCGCGCCATGGTTGCGGTAATGGAACATCGAGATGTTCCAGCGCCCGCCCAGCTTATTGAGGAAGTTGAACAACGCCCCTGGCCGCTCGGGGAATTCGAAGCGCAACACCATTTCATCGCTGGCACCGGCCGAATGGCCGCCAACCATGTGACGAATGTGCAGCTTGGCCAGCTCGTTGTCGGTCAGGTCGGTAACCGGGAAGCCCTGCTCGGTCAGATGCTGCACCAGCGCCGCACGTGGGTCGTTTTCCGGGTGGGTCTGCACGCCAACGAAGATGTGCGCCTCGTCGGAGGTGTGCTTGCGGTAGTTGAATTCGGTGATCTGCCGCTTGCCGATAGCCTCGCAGAAGGCCTTGAAGCTGCCCGGGCGCTCCGGGATGGTCACGGCGATGATCGCTTCGCGCTTCTCACCCAGCTCGGCACGCTCGGCCACATGACGCAGGCGGTCGAAGTTGACGTTGGCGCCGGAGTCGATCGCCACCAGGGTTTGCCCGGTCACGCCGTACAGCTCGACGTACTTCTTGATGCCCGCAACGCCCAAGGCGCCGGCAGGTTCGGTGATCGAGCGGGTATCGTCATAGATATCCTTGATAGCTGCACAGATCTCGTCGGTACTGACCGTCACCACTTCATCCACATGGTGGCGGCAGATATCGAAGGTGTGCTGGCCGATCTGCGCCACCGCCACGCCGTCGGCGAACAACCCGACCTGTGGCAGCACCACGCGCTCACCGGCTGCCATGGCCGCCTGCAGGCAGTTGGAGTCGTCGGGCTCGACACCAATCACCTTGATTTCCGGGCGCAGGTACTTCACATAGGCGGCAATGCCGGCGATCAGGCCACCACCGCCCACGGGCACGAAGATCGCGTCCAGCTGGCCAGGGTGCTGGCGCAGGATTTCCATGGCCACGGTGCCCTGCCCCGCAATGGTGTGCGGGTCGTCATAAGGGTGGACATAGACAAAGCCCTTCTCGTCGACCAGCTTCAGCGAATAAGCCAGCGCTTCTGGGAACGAGTCGCCATGCAGCACTACCTTGCCACCGCGCGAGCGCACGCCTTCGATCTTGATCTCCGGGGTGGTCTTGGGCATCACGATAGTGGCCTTGATGCCCATCTCGCGCGCAGCCAGGGCCAGGCCCTGGGCGTGGTTGCCAGCCGACGCGGTGACCACGCCACGGGCCAGCTCTTCCGGGGTCAGCTGGGCCAGTTTGTTGTACGCCCCTCGAATCTTGAACGAGAACACCGGTTGCAGGTCTTCACGCTTGAGCAAAATCTGGTTGCCCAGGCGCTTGCTCAGCTGCCCGGCGCTCTGCAGCGGGGTTTCGACGGCAACGTCATAGACGCGCGAGGTGAGGATCTTCTTGACGTACTGTTCGAGCATCGGGAAAGCATCACTGGGCCGCGGGACGAGGGCTGCGAGTCTACCCCAGCGCTACGTCGGGCGACCACAGCAAAGCCGCCCAAGCCGTTATACTAGGCAACTTTGAAAACCGCCCTGCCCCTTTTCGGAGCCCGCATGACCCAGGACCAACTCAAACAGGCCGTCGCCCAGGCCGCTGTCGACTTCATTCTGCCCAAGCTGGATGAAAAGAGCGTCGTCGGCGTCGGTACCGGTTCGACTGCCAACTTCTTCATCGACGCCCTGGCTCAGCACAAGACTGCCTTCGACGGCGCAGTCGCCAGCTCCGAAGCCACCGCCCAGCGTCTGAAGGGCCATGGCATCCCGGTCTACGAGCTGAACAGTGTCAGCGAGCTGGAATTCTACGTGGACGGCGCCGACGAGAGCGACGCGCACCTGAACCTGATCAAGGGCGGCGGTGCGGCCCTGACCCGCGAGAAGATCGTCGCTGCTGTGGCCAAGACCTTCATCTGCATCGCCGACGGCAGCAAACTGGTGCCAGTACTGGGCGCTTTCCCGCTGCCGGTCGAAGTGATCCCGATGGCGCGCAGCCATGTGGCCCGTCAGCTGGTCAAGCTGGGCGGCGATCCGGTGTACCGCGAAGGCGTGGTCACCGACAACGGCAATGTAATCCTCGATGTGCACAACCTGCAGATCACCAACCCGGTGGAACTGGAAGCGCAGATCAACGCCATCGTCGGCGTGGTGACCAACGGCCTGTTCGCGGCGCGGCCGGCGGACTTGCTGCTGCTGGGTACCGCTGAAGGTGTGAAGAGCCTGAAGGCCGAGTAATCTTCGGTGAGGGCTTTGCCCTCGTTTCGCAGCACAAGGCTGCTCCTACAGGGGTACGCGATTACCTGTAGAAGCAGCCTTGTGCTGCGAATGGGCTGCAAAGCAGCCCCACCTGCTCACTCCGCCGCCTGCTTGAACACATAGAACAGGTTAGGCTCACTGACCAGATAGATGGTCCCCGTCTCGTCCATCGCAATCCCCTCCGCCTGCGGCACTGTTGCCCGCAACCCCTGGAAGCCCTTGCGCAACGACAAGGTGCTCAGCGGCCGACCTTCAACATCCAGCTCCAGCACCAGGCGCGACTCGTCCGACAGCGCCAGCAAATGCCCACTGCGCTCATCGAACTGCAAACTCGACAGGTCCCGCACAAACAGCCGTGAATCACGCTTGCGGTCCTGCACCACATGCACGGCGTAGGGCTTTTCCGGGTTGTCATGCGGGAAGCCATGCACCTCATAGATCAGCATCGGGTCACGCTCCTTCGCCACGAACAGGCGCTTGCCCGCCGAATCGTAGGCCAGGCCCTCGAAGCCCTTGTTGCCGTTCAGGCCAATGCCCAAGCTGAGCTGTTCGGCATCAGCGGCATCGAGGAACATCGTGTCGTCTTCCAGCCGTACACGAATCAGCCGTTGTTGACGCTCGTCGGTGATCACGTAGCTGTTAGGCCCTACGTATTCCACGGCCTCCGGGTCGCCGAATCCCGTCAGCGGCACCCGCCGCAGGATGCGGCCGTCCAGCGACAACTCGATCAGTTCCGAGCGGGCGTTGGTGACGGTGAACAGGGTCTTGCGGTCAGGGTCGTAGGTCAGCGCGGAGATATCGTCATCCAGCCCTTCGACCGGCTGCGCCTCCACCACCACCCGGTAGCGGTCCAGGCCGATGCTCTGCCCGGCGGGCTGCCACCAGGTCTTCAGGTTGAACCAGCCACGCTCGAACAGGCGAAACTCCTGCCCGGCCCAGCCGAGCAGGAGCAGACCGATAACGGCCAGGGCAAGAAACAGGCGAACAAGAAGACGCATGGGGCAGACTCGACGTGGGGGTGGCGAATCTAACCATGTACAACTGAAATAAAGCTTAATGCCAGCATCAGAAACGTCGGATGTTGGGGTCAGTTCTTTCTGAAGCGATAAAACAGGGCCGGCTCGCTGACCATGTACAGGTTGCCCTTGTCGTCCATGGCTACACCTTCAGCGCGCGGAATGGTGTCTTCAAGCCCGTTGAAGCCGCCCAGCAAGGTCATGAAGCTGACTTGCTGGCCCTGCTCGTCCAGCTCCAGCAGCATGTTGGAGTCGGCCGAGAGCACCAGCAGGTGGCCCGTACGCGGGTCGACACCCAGTGCAGACAGGTTGCGCAGGTCGAGCTCTTCGCTAGGCAACGGCTGCTTCTGGCCCTTGAGAGGGCTGCGGCCATCGGTGTTCCAGGTGTACAACTTGGGCGGGCGCTCCTCGCCGATGACCAGGCGCTGACGCAGCGGGTCCCAGGCGATGGCCTCGAAGCCCTTGTTGCTCTTCACTGACGGGCCCAGGTCGTGGCTCTGGAAATCGGCGTGGTTCAACGCCGAGGTCTGCGCATCCACCTTGACCACGGTCAGGTCATGCAGGCGCTCGTCGGTGATGGCCAGGTAGCCATCCTCCAGCACGGCGACGCCTTCCGGGTTGTTCCAGCCGTTGAGCGGGATCTTGCGCAGTACATCGCCCTCCAGGCTCAGCTCGACCAGTATCGGGTTCTTGCCCATGACCGCGAACAGAGTGCGGGTATGCGGGTTGAAGGCCAGGTCCGAGGCTTCGTCATCGTCCATACCCGGTAGCGGCTTGGCATCGATATCGACCTGATAGTCCGGCAGCCACACGCTTTCGCTGCGCTCGGCGGTGCTTTCAAAGCTTTCCTTCAGCCACAGCGCGCCGCGGTCATCCCAGTGCATGGCCACCGCGACGCCATAACCAATCACCGCCGCCACGGCCAGGCCGAAGGGCCAGCGCAGGTAGAAGCGACGCTTGGGAGTTGCAGGGGCGCTGGAGGGTGATGGCATGCGGGTGTCCTGGGGAATGGGCGTAGGTCCGCGCATTATCCGGATAGGGTGTGAAAAAAGGGTAAACAGGGCCGGCCTCTTCGCGGGTAAACCCGCTCCCACAGGTTCAGCACAGTATTCAAGGCCTGTGCAGTACCTGTGGGAGCGGGCGAGCCTGCGAAGAGGGCGACGCGGTTTCGGGTTAAAGCACCCGGCTTTCGAAGCGGCTCACGCCCGGCAGCTCCAGCACCAGTTCGTCACCGACATTGAACGGCCCCACACCTGCCGGGGTGCCGGTGAGGATCACATCCCCGGCCTGCAGCGAGAAATGCGCCGCCATGTACTGGATCATCGGCACGATCGGGTTCAGCATCATCGCGCTGTTGCCGTCCTGGCGCACCTCGCCGTTGACGGTGAGGCGCACCGGGATGTCGGCCACGTCCTCGAAGCTGGCAGCGGAGACGAACGGCGGCAGCACGCAAGCGCCATCAAAACACTTGGCCAGTTCCCACGGCAGGCCCTTCTCTTTCAGCTTGGCCTGCACGTCGCGCAGGGTCAGGTCCAGCGCCGGGGCATAACCGGAAATGGCGTCCAGCACCTCTTCCTCGCTCGGATGGGTCGACAGCGGCTTGCCCAGCAGCACGGCAATTTCGGCCTCGTAGTGCACCGCACCACGCTCGGCCGGGATCTTGAAGCCGCCCTCGGCAGGCACCACGCAGCTGCCCGGCTTGATGAACAGCAGCGGCTCGGTGGGGATCGGGTTGTCCAGTTCCTTGGCATGCTCGGCATAGTTACGGCCAATACACACCACCTTGCCCAGCGGGAAGTGAATGCGCGTGCCGTCTACGTACTGGTGCTGGTAACTCATGGCCGACTCCTCTGGATACTGCTTTTTATTCAGGTGAAAAGATCTTACCCGGATTCATGATGCCGTCAGGGTCGAAGACGGCCTTTATTGCCTTCATGCAGGCGATTTCTTCCGGCGAGCGGCTGTAGCCTAAATAGTCGCGCTTGGTCATGCCCACACCGTGCTCGGCCGAGATCGAGCCGTTGTAGTGCTTGACGATATCGAACACCCACTTGTTGACCTTGGTGCACGAGGCAAAGAAGTCGTCCTTGCTCATGTGTTCGGGCTTGAGGATGTTCAGGTGCAGGTTGCCATCACCGATGTGGCCGTACCACACGACTTCGTAATCCGGGTAGTGCTCCGCGACGATGGCATCGATATCACGCAGGAACGCGGGCACTTTCGACACGGTGACGGAAATGTCGTTCTTGTAGGGCGTCCAGTGCGAGATGGTTTCCGACAGGTACTCGCGCAGCTTCCACAGGTTTTTAAGCTGGGTGTCGCTCTGGCTCATCACCCCGTCCAGCACCCAGCCCTGCTCCACGCAATGCTCGAAGGTGGCCAACGCTTCGTTGGCGACTTCATCAGTGCTGGCTTCGAACTCCAGCAGTGCATAGAACGGGCAGTCGGTCGCGAACGGGGCGGGTACATCGCCGCGCGCGAGGATCTTGGCCAGGCCCTTGTCAGAGAAGAACTCGAAGGCTGTAAGGTCCAGCTTGCCCTGGAAGGCGTGCAGCACCGGCATGATCGAGTCGAAGTCCGGTGTGCCAAGCACCATGGCAGTGAGGTTGCGCGGGGCGCGGTCCAGGCGCATGGTGGCCTCGACCACGAAGCCCAGCGTGCCTTCGGCGCCAATGAACAGCTGGCGCAGGTCATAGCCGGTGGCGTTCTTGATCAGGTCTTTGTTCAGTTCCAGCAACTCGCCCTTGCCGGTGACCACTTTCAGCCCGGCCACCCAGTTGCGGGTCATGCCGTAGCGAATCACCTTGATGCCGCCCGCGTTGGTGCCGATGTTGCCGCCAATCTGGCTGGAGCCGCTGGAAGCGAAGTCCACCGGGTAATACAGGCCCTGCTCTTCGGCGTAGGTTTGCAGCTGCCGGGTGATTACCCCGGGCTGGCAGACCACGGTGCGGTCGAAGGCATTGAAGCCGAGAATCTGGTTCATGTAGTCGAAGGAAACGACAACCTCGCCGTTGGCCGCCACTGCGCCGGCAGAAAGCCCGGTGCGCCCACCCGATGGCACCAGGGCCACCTTGTGCGCATTGGCCCAGCGCACAATGGCCTGCACCTGTTCTACTGTTTTGGGGAAGACGATGGCGCTGGGCGCCGGGGGGTAATGCTTGGTCCAGTCCTTGCCATACGCTTCGAGGGAAGCCGCGTCGGTCAGGACCTTGCCAGGGTCGACAAGGGTCATCAGTTCTTCAATAACAGCGGGGTGGGTCATCGCTGGAACTCTCGACTTATTCATAGTCACCCTGAGCACTCTTCACCTGTCGGGATAAGCTCAGATTGTGTCGCGTATGCTAGCATAGCCCTCCCGCTGTTCATGCTAAGGCTGCCCTTGCGCCTGGCATCACCCCTCGCCATTTTTTCTCCGGGATACAGGTTTACGCAGATGAGCAAGACTTCTCTCGACAAGAGCAAGATCCGGTTCCTTCTTCTTGAAGGTGTGCACCAGAACGCGGTCGATACCCTCAAGTCCGCCGGCTACACCAACATCGAATACCTCACTGGTTCGTTGCCGGAAGCCGAGCTGAAGGAAAAGATCGCCGATGCCCACTTCATCGGCATCCGTTCGCGCACCCAGCTCACCGAAGAGATCTTCGACTGCGCCAAGAAACTGGTAGCCGTTGGCTGCTTCTGCATCGGCACCAACCAGGTCGACCTGGAAGCTGCCCGCGAGCGCGGTATCGCCGTGTTCAACGCGCCATACTCCAACACCCGTTCGGTAGCCGAGCTGGTGCTGGCCGAGGCCATCCTGCTGCTGCGCGGCATCCCTGAGAAGAACGCCTCCTGCCACCGTGGCGGCTGGATCAAGAGCGCGGCCAACTCGTTCGAAATCCGCGGTAAAAAACTGGGCATCGTCGGCTATGGCTCGATCGGTACCCAGCTGTCGGTCCTGGCCGAGAACCTGGGCATGCAGGTGTACTTCTACGACCCGCTGACCAAGCTGCCACTGGGCAACGCCGTGCAGGTCACCAGCCTGAACGAGCTGCTGGGCCTGGCCGACATCGTCTCGCTGCACGTGCCTGAGCTGCCATCCACCCAGTGGATGATCGGCGAGAAGGAAATCCGCGCGATGAAGAAGGGCGCGATCCTGATCAACGCCGCCCGTGGCACCGTGGTCGAGCTGGACCACCTGGCCGCCGCCATCAAGGACAAGCACCTGATCGGCGCCGCCATCGACGTGTTCCCGGTCGAGCCACGCTCCAACGACGAAGAGTTCGAGAGCCCGCTGCGCGGCCTGGACAACGTGATCCTGACCCCGCACATCGGTGGTTCTACTGCCGAAGCCCAGGCCAACATCGGCCTGGAAGTGGCCGAGAAGCTGGTCAAGTACAGCGACAACGGTACCTCGGTGTCCTCGGTCAACTTCCCGGAAGTAGCCCTGCCGGCCCACCCAGGCAAGCACCGCCTGCTGCACATCCACGAAAACATCCCAGGCGTGCTCAGCGAGATCAACAAGGTCTTCGCCGAGAACGGCATCAACATCTCCGGTCAGTTCCTGCAGACCAACGAGAAGGTCGGTTACGTGGTGATCGACGTCGACGCCGAGTACTCGGACCTGGCGCAAGAGAAGCTGCAACAGGTCAAGGGCACCATCCGTTCCCGCGTCCTGTTCTAAGTTTGCTTGCAGCATGAAAAAGGGAGGCCATGGTGGCCTCCCTTTTTTTATTTCACGTCAACAGTGATCTTCTTCGACTCTACGCTTGGCTTGAACGGCACGTGATACTGGTCACCCAGGATCAGTTGCAGGGTGTGCTTGCCCGGCGTCAGGGTGATGCTGGTTTCGGTCTGCGCCTTGCCGAAGTGCAGCACTTGCGGGCCCGCCGGCAGTGCGGTGCCAGCTTCTGGCATCAGGCTGGTCGGCAGCGGCATGTCGGCCACGGGTTCTTTGTCCACATCCACCAGCAGGTGGTGGTGCCCGCTGTGCGGGGTCTGGTCACCCGCTGGCTTGAGTGCCATACCCTCGATGCCGAACTTGACGGTGAAGGTCTTGTCGACCGTTGCGCCATCGGCGGGGGAAACGATGAAGACCTTGGCATCCTTGGGCGGCTCCTGGCTCTTCAGGGCGTCCGCAGCAACGGCGAAAACCGACGCTCCCATCAGCAGACCGGCAACGGCAGCGCGCGAAAATAGGCTGTTCATTCACTTCTCCTGTGATTCACTTATTGACCGCCGCCCTTCATCCGGCGGCGACGGTAGTTCACCTTAGTTGAAATAATCGCCAAGGTGTTCACATTGCCTGACAGAAATATTTCGGTCAGGGTTAAACAATGCCGAGGCTTCAAGGTCATAGGCTGCGCTCGATCACGGCGAGGAAGAAAGCCGTGGCGAAAGTTATTCATCTGCTAAAAGAAAAGGGGCAATCATGCGTTCGACCATAGGGGTACTGCTGGCAGTACTGATCAGTCCATTGGCCCAGGCGGAGCTGATCGACGAAATCGCCGACCGGGGCGAACTGCGCATTGCCGTACAGGCTGACAATTCGCCGTACGCGTTCAAACAAGACGACCACCTGACGGGTTTCGACATCGAATTTGGCCAGGACCTGGCCAGGGAACTGGACTTGCGCGCCGAGTTCGTCGAAGCCCCGGCTGCCGAAGTATTGAGCGGTGTCGAGAGTGGCAAGTACGACGTCGCACTCACGCCATCGAGTGAGGCGCCCAAGGGCGACGGCCCGCTCGATGTGAGCCTGCCGTTTGGCGAGAAGAAGCTGGTGATCCCGTTCCAGAAGGACAACCCGGCGTTCGAAAGTGCGGTGAACAATGCGCTGCAACGCTTGAAAGACAGTGGCCGCACGGCCGAGCTTGAGCAGAAGTGGTTCAAGGGTGTGCAGGAGACTGCAGCCGGGCAGTAAGATTTTTATCGCCTGTGCCGGCCTCTTCGCAGCACAAGGCTGCTCCTACAAGGGTACGCGATCCCTGTAGGAGCAGCCTTGTGCTGCGAAGAGGTCGGTACAGGTTTACCCCAAAGCCCGCTGCGCCTGTTCCAGCTCCAGCTCGCTGAACACCTGCACCCCAGCCCGCCGCAACAGCGCCGTGGTCACCCCTTCCCCCGCCACCTTCACCCCACTGAACGTGCCGTCGTAGGTCAGCCAGTTGCCACACGAGGGGCTGCCAGACTTGAGCACTGCCACACGGATGCCATGCCGACGCACCAGCTCCAGCGCCAGCTGCGCCCCGGCCAGAAATTCGGCACTGACATCTTCGCCCGTCACCGTCAGCACCTGTGCAGTGCCATCAAGCACCTCGCCGCCCTGCCCGCCCGGTATCTCCGCTGGCGGGCGCGGGGTGGGCAAGCCACCGGCCACCTCGGGGCACAACGGCACCACGCGCCCTTCGGCCTGCCATAGCTGCAACAGGTCAGGGTGCCCGCTGGCCCGGCCGTCATAGCGCACCGGCTGCCCCAGCAGGCAGGCGCTGACCAGCACCTTGGGCAAATCAGAACGGGTCATTGCCACGTCGCCTGAACCAACCCGTCAACGACAACCGTTCACGGCCGGCCGGGAGCACTTCGTGGGGCACTTCACCCGACAGAAACACCACCAGGCAACCCGCCACAGGCTCGACGTCGAGCGCCACGTCGTCTGCCAGGAACATGCGCAACTGGCCACCGTCCTGCGGCTGCCAGCCTTCATTCAGGTACAGCACGGCCGAGACCATGCGCCGGTCATCGTCGCGAAAGCGGTCCAGGTGCCGGCGATAAAACGCCCCCGGTGGGTACAGGGCAAAATGGCATTCGAAGTCTTCCAGGCCCAGAAACAGGCCCTGGTTGATGGCCAGGCGCAGTTGGTCCATGGCCGACAGATACTGGTCGCAGGCCTCGGCCTGCCCCGGATCGATCCACTGGATCTGGTCGCCGCGAATGGCTTCGCGCACCTCCTGGGTAACACCGCGCCCAACTCCCGCAGGGTTGAGCTCGCCTTCGGCATCACGCCGCCGGCATTCGGCCGCCAGCGCGCGCACCAGTTCGCCAGGCAGAAAGAGTGCCTGCCGGGACCAGCCATGGGTGGCCAGATCGTCGACGACGGCCGCAAGCATCGGGTGTTCAGGGGAGATGTGCATGGCGCGCATCATATCCATTAGCCATGCCGGCGCACAGCGCCACTTGGCCGAGAAACACGCGGATATCTCGACAAACCGGCGCCGGGGCAAGGACAATAGCCACCTGCCGACAGGAGTCCTGAATGCGCCGTCTGTTTTCCCTGATTCTGCTGATGATCTGCACCATGCCTGTCTGGGCAGACAACCTGGATCAACTGTACAAGGCCGCCGGCTGGCCCGACCAGCGCGCCCACTTCAACGATGCCCTGAGCGCTGCCCAGGAACGCTACCGCAACAGTTTGCCACCCGCCGTGTACCAGGCGCTGGTCAACAACAGCAACCAGCGCTTCCAGGCCCAGGCGGTGGACCGTCGTGCCCAGGCAAAGCTGCGCGCCACCCTGGCCAACCCGGCCCCGGCCCTGGCGTTCTTCCAGTCACCGCTGGGGCGCAAGGTGGTGGCCGCCGAACTCAAGGCCACCCGCAAGGACGAGCTGGCCAAGAACGCCAAGGGGCTGCCGAAGATCCAGGCAAGCGACGACCGCCTGCTGGTTATCGGCCACCTGGCACAGGCCCTGCCGGCGCGTGAGGCTGGCGCCGAAGTGAGCCTGGCCATCGCCGGTGTCGCAGCCGATAGCCTCAGTTCGATGATCCCCGGGCTGTTCGGCGGCGGCCAGGCCCAGGGCCTGCTCGACGGCCAGCGCCAGCGGTTGATGGGGCAGATTGGCGAAGACCTCAACAACACGCTGCTGTACGTCTACCGCGATCTGTCCGACGCCGAGCTGGAAGAATTTGCCACCTTCGCCGAGTCCCCCGACGGCAAGGCTTACTACCAGGCGGCCCTGGCCGCTGTCCGCGCGGGCCTGGCGGTTGGCCAGAGCACCAACGACCTGAAGTGATCAGCCCAGGCGCTGGTCGATGAAGTCGAAGTAGCGCTGGCGAATGCCCGGCAGCTCGTTGGCCAGGTGGTGACGGGCTTCGGGCAGCATCAGGATCTGCGGCTCGGCAAACTTGGCCTTGAGCACTTCAAGGTTGTAGGGCCAATCCACCGTGCCATCGGCCTCCCCCTGCACGATCAACGGCCGCCGCGAACTGCGCGGCGCGGCCTCGATGCGTTTGACCCAGGCGATCAGTGCGCCCACCCAGGCAGTTGGCAGGCGACGGGGTTGCAGCGGGTCGGCCTCCAGAAACGGCAGGAAGGCCGGGTCGTTGGTGTTCTCGCTGAAGCGCCGTTCGATCCCGTTGACGAAATGCCGCAGCACCCGGTAGCTGAACTTCGACCAACGCCAGGAACACGGCCGCACCAGCGGTGCCAACAGGATGACCTGGCCATCGATGGGGCTGCGCGCGCCTTGGTGCAGCAAGTGATCCACCGCGATGGCGCCGCCCGTGCTCTGCCCGCACAGGTGCCACGGGCGCGGCAGTTGCAGCGTGGGCACCTGTTCGAACAGCGCCTCCAGCACCTGCTGGTACACCGCGAAATCGCTGATGCTGGCCCGCTCGCCGCTGGACAGGCCGTGGCCGGGCAGGTCGCAGCTGATTACGGCGAAACCCTGCTTGAGTGCCCACTCGATCACATGCCGGTAGAGGCCCATGTGGTCGTAGTAGCCGTGCAGCAGGAACAGCGTCGCGGTTGGCTGGTCAGGCAACCAGGCCTGCCCGACCAGGTCGAAGCCCGCCGCCTGGAAACCGCCCAGCCAGCTGTGTACCGACAGGTTCAGGCCATAGAAGCGCTGGTAGTCCTGTGCCTCGACCGACAACGGCTGGCGAGCAGTTAACGGCAAAAGGCTGAGGCGCAGGTAGTCGGGGTGAAAAGCAGCGGGCATCGAGCACATCCACATTGATGCAATGTATTGACCTGGAATCTTCAGCTCTGGCCGGCGCCATGGCAAGCTTGGGCTATGTGTCACCTGAACTGGCCCTATCGCCGGCAAGCCAGCTCCCACAGGTATCCTCGGCCCTGAGGTCAGCGGATAACCTGTGGGAGCTGGCTTGCCGGCGATAGGGCCAGTGAACCCACCACAAGATATCCGCAGACATCCATGCAGACGCGACTCGTCAAACCAATCTTGATTGCCCTTGCCCTGCCACTCTGCACCGCTCTGGCCTGGCAGGCCTATACCACCTTCCAGGCCCGCTACCTGCGCCCGTTCGACAACCAGACCACGCTGTTCGACGGCAGCCAGCTGCAACTGCCTGCCGAGCTGGCCGGCCCCGGCCCGGTTCGTGTGGTGCATTTCTGGGACCCGGCGTGCCCGTGCAATGTCGGCAACCAGCAACACCTGGGCGACCTGGTAAACCAGTTCGCAGGCCACGGCGTTACCTTCCACGTGCTGCAAAAGCCCGGCAGCCACGGCCAACTACCCGCCAACCTCGCCGCCCTCAAGCCCATCGCCAACCTGCCGGGCAGCGAACACCTGCCGGCCTCCCCGGCCGTGGCCATCTGGGACCGGCAAGGCCGCCTGGCCTACTTTGGCCCGTACAGCGAAGGCGCCGTGTGCAATGCCAGCAACAGCTTCATCGAGCCAATCCTCAAGGCCTTGCTCGACAGTCGCCAGGTCAGCGCCTCCAATACCCTGGCAGTGGGCTGCTACTGCCCTTGGGCGGGCTGACGCACCCGTGCCGGGTTACCTACTACCGTCGCACCCGCCGGCACATCCCGCGTCACCACACTGCCGGCGCCCACCACGGCGTTGTCGCCAATGGTCACCCCCGGCAGGATGATCGCCGCACCGCCAATCCACACGTTGTTGCCAATAGTCACCGGCCGCCCACTCTCCAGCCCACTGCGTCGCACCTCGGGGTCAAGCGGATGGTCGGCGGTGTAGATCTGCACATTGGGCCCAATCTGGCAATCGTCGCCGATATGCACCTGCACCACGTCAAGGATCACGCAGTTGAAGTTCATGAAGGTATTGCGACCGACGCTGATGTTGTAGCCGTAGTCGCAATAGAACGGCGGGCGGATCACCGCGCCTTCGCCAACTTCATTGAAGTGTTCGGCCAACAGCCCGTGACGCGCATCGTTGAGCAGTTCGACGCTGCTGTTGTAACGGTGCATCCAGTGCTTGTTGGCGATCTGCTCGGCCTGTAGCTCGGGGCAGCCAGCGTGGTAGAGCTGGCCGGCGAGCATTTTCTGTTTTTCGCTGAGGGACATGGAAACTCCTTCCTGGGGCTATGCTCTGTTCGCGAATCCGCCGATGATCGGACCACATTTTCCGCTTGAACGCACAAGGAGTCTGCATGAAGCGCAGCCTGACCCTGTTGGCCGTGGTTGTGGCCGTGGCCACTGGCGCCGGTTACTGGTACGTGCAGGGCAAACTGCCACAACGCGAGGGCGAGGTGGCCATGGCCGGCCTGCAGGCGCAGGTCACTGTGCGCTACGACGGCCGCGGCGTGCCGCACCTGCAGGCGCAGAGCGAACCAGACCTGTATCACGCCCTGGGCTATGTGCATGCCCAGGACCGGCTGTTCCAGATGGAGATCCTGCGCCGGCTGGCCCGTGGTGAACTGGCCGAGGTGCTGGGCGACAAGCTACTGCCCACCGACACCCTGTTCCGCAGCCTGCGCATTCGCGATCAGGCCGCACTGATGGCCAAGCGTCAGGACCCGCAATCCCCTGCCTGGCAGGCCCTGCAAGCCTACCTCGACGGGGTCAACAGCTGGCAGGCCAGCCATGCCAAGCCCATGGAGTTCGACCTGCTCGGCATCACCCCGCGCCCTTTCACCGCCGAAGACACCCTGAGTATCGCCGGTTACCTGGCCTACAGCTTCGCGGCCGCGTTTCGCACCGAGCCCGCGCTTACCTACATCCGCGACCAGCTAGGGCCTGAATTCCTGAACATCTTCGACCTCGGCTGGCAGCCCGAAGGCGCCTTGGGCACGCCACTGGCGGCTGCCGACTGGCAAAGCCTGGAGGCCCTTGCCCGGCTCAGCCATGAAGCACTGGGCGACGCCGGTATCCCGCAGTTCGAAGGCAGTAACGCCTGGGCGGTGGCCGGCAGCCATACCCGCAGCGGCAAGCCGCTGCTGGCCGGCGACCCGCATATCGGCTTCGCGGTGCCGGCGGTGTGGTACGAGGCCGAACTGTCGGCGCCCGGCTTCAACCTGTATGGCTACTTCCAGGCGCTCAACCCGTTCGCCTTGCTGGGCCATAACCGCGACTTCGGCTGGAGCCTGACCATGTTCCAGAACGACGACGTCGACCTGATCGCCGAGCGCACCAACCCTGCCGACGCCAACCAGGTCATGGTCGACGGCAAATGGCAGGCGCTGGAAAAGACCGAACAGCAGATTGCGGTGAAAGGCGAAGCGCCGGTCACTCTCAGCCTGCGCCGCTCGCCCCATGGCCCGATCGTCAACGACGTGTTGGGCGCCACGGCCGGGCCCACGCCAATCGCCATGTGGTGGGCATTTCTGGAAACCGAAAACCCGATCCTCGAAGGGTTCTACCAGCTCAACCGTGCCGATACGCTGGGCAAGATGCGCGAAGCCGCTGCCAAAGTTCACGCGCCGGGGCTGAACTTTGTCTGGGCCAATGCCCGTGGCGATATCGGCTGGTGGGCGGCGGCAAAGCTGCCAATCCGCCCAGACGGCGTCGACCCGGCGTTCATCCTCGACGGTGCCAGCGCGCAGGCCGACAAGCTCGGCTTCTACCCCTTCAACGCCAACCCACAACAGGAAAACCCGGCGCGCGGCTACATCGTTTCTGCCAACTACCAACCGCCGGCAGCGGTGCCGATACCGGGTTACTACAACCTGCCCGACCGTGGCCGCCAGCTCGACCGCCAGCTGGCCAACCCTGAGGTGAAATGGGACACGCACAACAGCCAGTCGCTGCAGCTGGACACCGCCAGCGACCATGGCCCGCGCACCCTTGCACCACTGCTGGCAACGCTGCGCGCGGTGGCCGAAGGTGACGAAGAGAAGGAACTGGTCGAGCAGCTGGCTGCCTGGCGCGGCGACTACCCGCTGGACTCGACCAGCGCCACCCTGTTCAACCAGTTCCTCTACGAACTGGCATTTGCTGCCCTGCATGACGAACTGGGTGACACGTGGTTCCCGGTACTGATCAGCACCCGCGCCATCGATGCCGCCTTGCCGCGCCTGGCGGCGGATGCCGATTCACCCTGGTGGAACACCCGCGCAGGCAACCTGCGCACCGACCGTACCGCAGTCGTGCGCACGGCTTGGCAGAGCAGTTTGAAGCACCTGCGTGACACCCTGGGCAGTGACCCGGCCAGCTGGCAATGGGGCAAGGCGCATACCCTGACCCACAACCACCCGCTGGGGGTGAAAAAGCCGCTGAACCTGCTGTTCAACGTCGGGCCGTTCGCCGCACCCGGTACCCACGAAGTGCCGAACAACCTCTCGGCGAAGATCGGCCCGGCGCCGTGGCCGGTCACCTATGGGCCGTCGACCCGGCGGCTGATCGACTTTGCCGATGCCGGGCAGGCACTGACCATCAACCCGGTCGGCCAGAGTGGCGTGCCGTTCGACAAGTATTATGCGGACCAGGCCGAGGGGTATGTGCAGGGGGAGTATCAGCGGGCGCAGATGGGGGTGATTCCGGCGCAAAGTACCCTGAGGCTGGTACCGGGTGGGTGATCGATGGGGCTGCTTTGCAGCCCATTCGCAGCACAAGGCTGCTCCTGCACAAGACCGCGCAATCCTGTAGGAGCAGCCTTGTGCTGCGAATGGGCCGCAAAGCGGCCCCAATCACACGGTCAGGCCTGCCACTTGCCGCCTTCGACGATCACGCTTTCCGGCTTGGTGTCATCGCTCAGTTCCTTGCGCACATACTGGTCATACAGCTTCAGCAGAAACTTTTCTTCCCCCAGCTTGGCCAGCTCGGCATTCACCCAGTCACGCAGCTCGGTGTTGCCCTTCTTCACCGCTGGCGCAATCGGTGCTTCGTCACCCAGCAGCTGCGGCAGCACGCGGTAGCCCGGGTTCTGCTTGGCCCAGCTGAACAGGATCAGGTTGTCCTGGGCATAGGCATCGCCACGGCCGGTGGCCAGGGCCTGCAGCGACTCGCTGTTCTTCTCGAACTTGAGCAGTTTCCAGTCAGGGTGATTTTTGGTCAGCCAGATATCTGCCGTGGTGCCGGTGGTGACGATGATGGTCTTGTCGGCCAGGTCGTCGAGCTTCTGTACCGAGCTGCCATCAGCCACGATGGCCTGCACGGCAACGCGCAGGTTGGGGTTGGTGAAGTCCACCGCTTCCTTGCGCTCCGGGGTCACGGTCATGTTGGCGAGGATCAGGTCGACCTTGTCGCTCTGCAGGAACGGAATGCGGCTGGCCGGTTCCACGGCAACGAATTCGACCTTGTTTTCATCACCCAGCAGGTCCTTGGCCAGGCGCCGGCCAATGTCGGTGTCAAAGCCCACATAGCGGCCTTTTTCATCGACGAAGCCGAACGGCGGCTTATCGGTGAACACCCCGACAATCAGCTTGTCGCGGGCCTTGATGGTTTCCAGGTAGCTGGTGGCTGGCGATGCCGCTGCCGGCTTGGGCGGTTCTTCGGCCTTGTTGCAGCCGGCCAGCAGGGCCAGGCCAAACAACGGCCCCAGCAGTTTGGTGAGGTTGGCAGTTTTCATGACAGTTCCTTGTGCAGTGTCTTTGGCAGGCTTTCTACGAAGGAGAATTTCTCCAGGAACTGCTGCGCGCGTGCGGTCTGCGGTCGGGTGAAGAAGCTCTCGGGGTCGCCCTGTTCAAGGATCCTGCCGGCCTCCATGAACACGATGCGGTCGGCCACCGCGCGAGCGAAGGCCATTTCGTGGGTAACGATGAGCAAGGTCATGCCGTCGCGGGCAAGGCCCTGGATCACCTGCAGCACCTCCTTGACCATTTCCGGGTCGAGTGCGGCGGTAACCTCGTCGAACAGCATCACCTCGGGTTTCATGCACAGCGAGCGCACGATGGCGATGCGCTGTTGCTGGCCGCCGGACAATTGCCGGGGGAAGGCGTCGCGTTTGTCCAGCAGGCCGACCCGCGCCAGCAGCGCCTCGGCCTGGGCCTGCGCTTCGGCTCGTTCGCGTTTTTGCACCTTGAGCGGGCCGAGCAGCAGGTTGTCGATCACGCTCATGTGGCCGAACAGGTGGTAGCTCTGGAACACCATGCCAACCCGCTGGCGAACGTCGCGCCAGTCGGTGCGCGGGTCAAGCAGCTCTTGCCCGGCCAGGCGCAGGTGGCCGCCATGGGCCTGCTCCAGGCCGTTGAGGCAGCGCAGCAGCGTGCTTTTGCCGCAACCGCTGGGGCCGAGGATGACCACCACTTCGCCGGCCGCCACCTTGAGGTCGACGTCCTTGAGCACTTGTTGCTCGCCAAAAAATTTGTTGAAACCCCGGAATTCGATCAATGCGCTCATGAGTGTGCCCAACGGCGTTCCAGCACGCGTGAAGCGGCGGACAGCGGATAACAGACGATGAAGAAGAACAGGAACAAGGCGCCATAGATCAGCACCGATTCGTAGGTGCGTTCGATGATCTGCTGGCCGGCCTTGATCACCTCGACCACGCCGATCAGCACCGCCAGCGAGCTGGTCTTGATGATCCGCGTGTAGATGTTGATAGTCGGTGGGGTCATACGCTTGAGCGCCTGCGGCAGCAGCACATAGCCGTACAGCTGCCAGCCGGCCAGGCCGATCGACAACCCGGCCTCGCGCTGGCCCCGCGGCAGCGAGGCCAGTGCACCGCGCACCACCTCGCCTACCTCGCTGGCGCCCCACAGGGCCAGTACCAGCACGGCGCACCAGAAGCTGGGGATGCTCAGGGCAAAGAAGATCGGCAGGCCGAAGAACACCAGGTACAGCCAGACCAGCACCGGGATGGCGCGGAACAGCTCCAGGTACACCTGCAAGGCGATGTTCAGGGCACGGTTGCCCAGGGTTGCCAGCACGCCGTACAGCACGCCACCCAGCGTTGCGAACAGAATACCCAGCGCCGAGATGGCCAAGGTCTGCGCGGCGCCGCCGGCGAGCTGCGGCAACACCTGCAGCAACAGGTCAAATCCCGAACTGGCCATGTTGCAGCCTCCTTTCCGCATAGCGCAGCAGCAACGACAGCGGCAAGAACAGCAGCACGCAGAGCAGGGTCAGCACGGTGAGCATTTCGTAGGTCTTGTAGTACAGCGCGATGTAGTTCTTGGTGGTGTAGAGGATTTCCGGCACGGCCACCGCCGACACCACAGTGGTTTCCTTGAGGAGGAAGATGAAATTGGCGAACAGTGCCGGCAGGCTGAGGATACCGGCCTGGGGCAGCACCACATGGCGCAGCAGTTGCCCCTCGGACAGGCCGATGGAACGCCCGGACTCAAGCTGGGCACGGGGCACGGCTTCGATGCCTGCCCGCAACACTTCGGTGAGGTAGGCACCGCCCATGAAGGTCATGGTGATGATCGCAGCGGAAAAACCGGAAATCTTCAGGCCCAGGCTCGGCAGTGCGAAGTAGACGAAGAACAGCTGGATCAGCAGCGGCGTGTTGCGGGCCAGCTCCACGTAGGCTTTGACCAGACGCCACAGGTAGGGGGTGCGTAGTACCAGCAGGGTGGCATTGACCAGGGCAACCAGTAGCGAGGTGGCGATGGCGATCAGGCCTACCTGCAAGGTCACGCCCACGGCCTTGAGGAAGGCGGGTAGCGTGCTGAGGATGAATGCGGTGTCGAGGGTCATGGGTAAAGCAAGTCTGCGGGGTGCGCGGGGGCACGATTGCTAGACTGTAATGATCTAAAAACTTTTTAATAAATATCTTTATTGCATATGCATAGTACCGGCAAACACGCCCTTTGCAGGAGCGGCCTTGTGCCGCGAAAGGGCCGCAAAGCGGCCCCGGCAATGGCAGGTGAATTGCAAAAATCCTGGGGGCGCTCCGCACCCCTTTCGCGGCACAAGGCCGCTCCTACAGGGGATCGCATCTCACCCAAATGCATAATCCCGAAATGAAAACGCCGACACAGGGGTGTCGGCGTTGGGTTATGCAGGGTATCGCAAGCGAATCAGAACGCCGGCAGCACAGCGCCCTGATACTTCTTGGCGATGAATTCCTTCACCTCCGGGCTGGTCAGGGCCTTGGCCAGTTTCTGGATGGCTTCGCTGTCCTTGTTGTCCGGGCGGGCAACCAGGAAGTTCACGTACGGCGAGTCGGCACCTTCGATCACCAGCGCATCCTTGGCCGGGTTCAGGCCGGCTTCCAGGGCGTAGTTGGTGTTGATCATGTCCAGGTCGACCTGGTCCAGCACACGCGGCAGCATGGCCGACTCAAGCTCGCGGAACTTCAGCTTTTTCGGGTTCTCGGCGATGTCCTTGGGGGTGGCCAGGGCATTCTTCGGGTCTTTCAAGGTGATCAGGCCAGCCTTCTGCAGCAGGATCAGGGCGCGGCCGCTGTTGCTGCCTTCGTTAGGGATGGCAACGGTAGCGCCTTCCTTCAGCTCGGACAGGTTCTTGATCTTCTTCGAGTAACCACCGAAGGGTTCGACGTGTACGCCAATGACCGTTTCCAGGTGGGTGCCTTTACCTTCGTTGAAGCTCTTCAGGTATGGCAGGGTCTGGAAGTAGTTGGCGTCCAGACGCTTCTGGTCTACCTGCACGTTCGGCTGTACGTAGTCGGTAAAGACCTTGATCTGCAGGTCCACCCCCTCTTTGGCCAAGGTCGGTTTGATCAGCTCAAGGATTTCGGCGTGCGGTACCGGGGTAGCGGCAACCACCAGTTTCTCGGCAGCGGCGGCCAGGCCGGAGAACGACAGGGCAGCGGCCAGGGCGGTGGTCAGCAGGGTCTTCTTCATGGTGGTCCTTGTTCTGAATCTGGGCCATCGGCGATGGCGAATCGGTTGCCCAACCGGTTCACCAGCGGGCGTGAAACGGACAATACCTAGATTTTTTATTCCGTAACAATATCTTTTATTTAGCTGCTTATTCCAAAAGCAAACTGCCACCAGCCACTTTGCTTATGAGCGATGTCTAGCGTGCGGTGTTGGGCAAGTCGAGGTCCTCTGCCTGGATCTCTTCGCTGTCATTCACCAGCAAGGCAAAGTGAATGACGTTCTCCAGTTCGCGGGTATTGCCAGGCCAGAAATGCGCCTCCAGTACCTGCTGCGCCGCCTCGCTTACCAACGGCACAGACCGCTGCAGGCGTACGCTGTAGATGCCCACGAAGTACTCGGCCAGCGGCAGGATATCGCCCGGCCGCTCGCGCAGTGGCGGCAGTTCCAGCGCGCCCTCGCGCAGGTACTGGTACAGGCGCTCGTTGAAGCGCCCCGCACGTACCACCCGTGCCAGGTCGATGCTGGTGGCGGCGACCAGGCGCACATCCACCGGCTGTGGCTGCTGCGCGCCCACCCGGGTGACCTCGCGGTTTTCCAGGGCCGCCAGCAGCTTGCCCTGGATGGCCAGCGGCAAGTCGGCAATTTCGTCCAGGTACAGCGTGCCGCCGTTGGCCGAACCGAACCAGCCAGCGCGGCTGCTGGCCGTACCGCCATGGCTGCCGGCGCTGTAGCCGAACAGCTCGGCATCGGCGTAAGTGGGGCTGATGGCCGCGCAGTTGACCGACACGAACAGCCCTCCACGGTCGCTGGCACGGTGGATCTGCCGGGCCAGCAACTCCTTGCCGGTGCCGGTTTCGCCACGGATCAGCACAGGCAAAGGTTGCGGCGCCAAGCGCTCGAGGTCTTCGCGCAACTGCTGCGAACGCGGATCAATGAACACCAGGGCCTTGGCACGGATGCTCAGCGGGCTTTTGTCCAGCTCGGGGAAGGTCAGCAGTGGCTGGCCAAACGGGTTTTGAAACGTCATGACGAACTCCCGCCCCAGGCCTTCATTGGCCGGGCGTCAGGTAAACGGAAAACGCTAAGGCCTATCAGGCGCGACGCAGTGCGCGCTGCTCGACCCGGCTTTGCAAGCGATACAAGTAGGCGAAGCCTTGTTCCCAGCGCTCATGGCCGGACTTGACGTTGATGTGCCCGGCATTGCTCAGCAACCCCGCTTCGGCGCCCCACCTCTGGGCCAGGTGCAGGGCCCGCGGCACGCTCACGGCAGGGTCGTTGTCAGAGCTGACGACCTGGCTGGGGAATGGCAAGGCTTCGGTCGGGATCGGCGCGAAGTTGCGCAGGGCCGGCGCGCAGGTCGGCCGTTCGACGTCTGCCGGTGCCACCAGCAGTGCACCCCGCACCTGCCGCCGCAAGGCCGGGCTGGCCTGCGCAGCCCAATGGGCGACAGTGACGCAGCCAAGGCTGTGGGCAATCAGGATCACCGGCGAGGGCTCGGCGGCAATCGCCTGCTCCAGCGCCTGCACCCAGTCCTGCCGTTGCGGGGTGAGCCAGTCGTGCTGCTCGACCCGCGCACTGTTGGGCAGGGTGCGCTGCCAGTGACTTTGCCAATGGTTGTCTGGCGATCCTTGCCAGCCCGGCACAATCAGGTAACGAATCGACTCATTGCGCATGGGGACGCCTCCAGTAAGTTTGCGTGCTTGGAGACAAGTATAGGGAGGGAGTTATATTCGTAAAGGAATAAGAAGCTATTTATTAATAACCAAAAAACCAATAGCTTGTGCGATCCCTGTGGGAGCGGGCATGCCCGCGAAGCAAGCACCGCGGTGGATGGCACGGGCTTCGCCCGTGTTCGCGGGCACGCCCGCTCCCACACGGATCACGCAAAAAAAAGAGGGCCATCCCCTGCCAAGAGATATGGCCCCAACGCACTTGCGAGAGTCACTTGCCTGAAGAGGTTTTGCAGGTATCAGCGCGCGGTTATCACCGCCAGTTTGCTAATACCCGCACGTTCGATGGCTGCCATGGCCCGCGCCACTTCGCCGTAGTTCACGCCGTCATCGGCCTGCAGTTGCACGCGCACGTCCGCGTCCTTGTCCTTGGCCGCCTTGAGGTTGGTTTCCAGCAGGTCGGGCTGGATCTGGTCCTTGTTGATGAACAGCTTGCCTTCACCGTCAATGCTGACCACCAGCGGGTCCTTCTGCTCCACCGGGGCCACGGCCTCGGTCTTGGGCAGGTTGATAGGGATGGCGTTGGTCAGCAGCGGCGCGGTGACGATGAACACCACCAGTAGCACCAACATGACGTCTACCAAAGGCGTGACGTTGATTTCACTGAGGACTTCGTCGCTGTCCTGGGTCGAAAAGGCCATATCAGGACGCCTCCTTCACGGGTTGGGTGAAACCAGGCTGGGCTTTTTGCACAGCAGGGTGCACCAGCACACGGAAGGCACTCTTCTGCGCCAGGCTGTAGAAGTCGTGGGCGAAGTCATCCAGGTCGGCAGCCGTCAGCTTGAGGCGACGCAGGAAGTAGTTGTACACCAGCACTGCCGGCACCGCGACGGCGATACCCACACCGGTAGCCACCAGTGCCGCACCGATGGGCCCAGCAACAGTTTCCAGGCTGGCGGAGCCGGCCGCACTGATGCCCTTGAGCGCTTCCATGATGCCCCACACGGTGCCGAACAGGCCGATGAAGGGCGAGGTGCTGCCGATACTGGCGACCACCGCCAGGCCGGTTTCCAGCGAGCGGCGCTCACGCACGATCTGCTGACGCAGGGCGCGCTCCAGGCGGTCCTGATGGTTGATGGCGTGGCTCAGGTCATTGGCCTGGGTATCACCAACGGCAATCGCGGCATAGCCGGACTGGGCAACGCGGGCCGCCGGGCCGGGCAGCTCATGGCTGAGTTCGGCAGCCGAGTCCAGGCTGGAGGCAGCCCAGAACTGCTGGTGGAAGCGCTTGTCCTGGTTTTTCAGCCGCACGAACTGCGCGACCTTGACCAGGGCCAGGCCCCAGGTGACGACAGAGAAACCGACCAGCAGCCAGATGACTGCGCTTTCAACGGATTCGAGGGGGGATGCCAGCAGGCTCATGATGGTGTCTTCCTGTGTTCTGCGAAATAGTTAGCGAAACTTGAAATCGATCGGCACGCTGACCCAGCCGGTCTGGGCCACATCGCCCTGCTTGGCGGGCACGAAGCTCCAGCGCTTGACCGCGGCCAGCGCGGCAGCGTCGAGGGCGTCACGGCCACTGCTTTTCTGTACCTGGATCTGCCCGGGCTTGCCGCTTGGCAGCACCTCTACGCGCAACAGCACGGTGCCTTCCCAACCACGGCGCTGAGCCATCTGCGGGTATTCCGGTGCCGGGTTCTTCAGGTATGCGGCGTTGGCCGATGCCGGGGTTATCGGGGCCGGCGCGGGTGGCGCTGGCGCAGGCGGTGCGGGGGCGGCCACCGGCGCTGGCGGTGGTGCCTCCACCGGTTTGGGCTGTGGCTTGGGCGCTTGCTTGACCACAGGCTTGGGCACGGGCTTTGGCTTGGGTTTGGGCTTGGCGGCCAGTTCGTCGACTACCGGTGGTGGCGGTGGCGGCTCGACCACAGGCGGCGCGGGCGCTGGCGGCGGTGGTTCGACCACGGGCGGCGCTGGCGCTGCGAACTCGATGGTCATGGGCGGCACCTGTGGCGGCACCACTGGCAGCTCGGGCGTTGGCGCCTGGCTGACCCAGTACGCTGCAGCGCCATGCAGCACCAGCACCAGCAGGCCCAACACCAGCTTGTCGCGCCGCTTGAGCCCGCTGACGGGCGTGCGTTGCAGGCGCAGCTGGCCAAGCGGGAGGCGAAGCGTGCGTCCAAGCTCGACCAGGTCACCCGGGGCCGGGCGCCATGGCTGGTCGTAGGCCCTGACGGCCGACTGGACATTACCCATTGATCAAACTCCTGGGGTCTCGATTCAGGTGTGTGGCTGAATCATCGGGGCCAGAGGCTTATCTCTTAAAGTAATGTTTAAAATTATGGTTAGAACTGGATTGAATATTGTTTTTTAGGGGGAGCGTGAAACCCGCGAATTGCGCGGCCTGCGGCTTTCAGGGATAAGTGCGATGCATTGTCGGCATGCAAAATATTCGCGCAAGGCATGAGAATGCCGCGAGGGCTGCGCCCTCGATCGCCGGCAAGCCAGCTCCCACATTTGGCCGCGGCACACAGCCCCGGCAATCTGTCAGGCGAAAAAAAGCCCGGAACCAAGCCCGGGCTTTTTCATCTTCAACGGCGGCTCAGATATCCGCCACCTTCTGCCAAACCTTCGGCCGGAAGAACAACGTCTCGCCCCGTGCCAGCCCGGTCAGGCTGTCATGGTCCTTGACCACCTCGGCCTCGATCAACTCGCTCTGCCCTTCCACCTTCAAGGTCACCCGCGTGGTAGCGCCCAGCGGCCGGATATCCCGCACCTCGGCAGCATGGTGCCCTTCGGTCTCATGCCGCGACAGCGACACCTCGTGCGGGCGGAACAGCACATGGTGCCCTTCGCTCACCGCCAGGCGGTTGGAATCGCCCAGGAAGTGGTAGACGAAATCGTTGGCGGGCTTTTCGTACACCTCGCCCGGCGAGCCGATCTGCTCGATCACGCCCTTGTTCATGACCACGATGCGGTCAGCCACTTCCATGGCCTCTTCCTGGTCGTGGGTGACGAACACCGACGTCAGGTTGATGTCTTCGTGCAGCCGCGCCAGCCAACGGCGCAGCTCCTTGCGCACCTTGGCGTCCAGCGCACCGAACGGCTCGTCCAGCAGCAGCACCTTGGGCTCCACGGCCAGGGCGCGGGCCAGGGCGATACGCTGGCGCTGGCCGCCAGACAGCTGCTCCGGGTAGCGGTCGGACAACCAGTCCAGCTGCACCATGTTCAGCAGCTCGTGCACTTTCTCGGCAATCTTGCTCTCGCTCGGGCGCTCGCCCTTGGGCTTCATGCGCAGGCCGAAGGCGACGTTGTCGAACACGCTCATGTGGCGGAACAGCGCGTAGTGCTGGAACACGAACCCGACGTTGCGGTCACGCACGTCGTGGCCGGACACATCCTCGCCATGGAACACGATGTTGCCCTGGTCCGGGGTTTCCAGGCCGGCGATGATGCGCAGCAGGGTGGTCTTGCCACAGCCGGACGGGCCCAGCAGCGCCACCAGCTCGCCGCTGTTGATGTCCAGGTTGATGTTGTTCAGGGCCTGGAAGCTGTTGAAGCGCTTGCTGACATTACGAACTTCGATCGACATGAATCATTCCTCCGCGGCGCTGTGGCGCAGGCGGTTAATACGGTTCTCGCTCCACTGCTTGAGCAGCAGGATGAAGAGCGCCAGGATCAGCAACAGGCTGGCCACGCTGAAGGCTGCGACGTGGTTGTACTCGTTGTAGAGGATCTCTACGTGCAGCGGCAAGGTGTTGGTCACGCCACGAATGTGGCCCGACACCACCGACACTGCGCCAAACTCGCCCATGGCCCGTGCAGTACACAGCACCACGCCATAAATCAGCCCCCATTTGATGTTGGGCAAAGTCACGTGCCAGAACATTTGCCAGCCATTGGCGCCGAGCAGGCGCGCGGCCTCCTCTTCTTGCGTGCCCTGCTCCTGCATCAGCGGGATCAGCTCACGGGCCACGAATGGCACGGTGACGAAAATGGTCGCCAGGACGATGCCCGGCAGGGCGAAGACGATCTGGATGTCATGGTCCTGCAGCCAGGGCCCGAACAGCCCCTGCGCGCCGAACATCAGCACGTAGACCAGGCCGGCGATCACCGGCGATACCGAGAACGGCAGGTCGATCAGGGTGACCAGGATACTTTTGCCACGGAAGTTGTACTTGCTGACGCACCAGGCGGCGCTGACACCGAACACCAGGTTCAACGGTACCGAAATGGCTACGGCGAGCAGGGTCAGCTTCAGCGCCGACAAGGCATCAGGCTCGAAGATCGCCTCGAAGAAGGTGCCAAAACCGTTCTTCAGCGCCTGCGACACCACGATCACCAGCGGCAGCAGCAGGAACAGGGCGAACACCAGCCAGCCAAGGCCGATGAGAATACGCCGCGAGGTAGCACTGCCACGGCGGGCTGCGTTGGCGGCGGCGCTTGCACTCAGGGATGAACTGGACATGCCGGCCTCCTTCAAGGGGTTTCGATGCGGCGCTGCAGCAGGTTGATCAGCAGCAGCAGGATGAAGGAAACCACCAGCATCAGCACGCCGATGGCAGTCGCGCCGGTGTAGTCGTACTGGTCGAGCTTGACCATGATCAGCAGCGGCAGGATCTCGGTCTTCATCGGCATGTTGCCGGCAATGAAGATCACCGAACCATACTCGCCCACGCCGCGGGCGAAGGCCAGGGCAAAGCCGGTGAGCCAGGCCGGCAGCAGGGCTGGCGCCAGTATGTGGCGAAACACCTGCAGCGGCTTGGCTCCCAGGCAGGCCGCGGCCTCTTCCACTTCACGCGGGATATCGGCCAGTACCGGCTGCACCGTGCGCACCACGAAGGGCAAGGTGACGAAGGTCAGCGCCAGGGTGATGCCCAGCGGGGTGTAGGCAATCTTGAAGCCAAGGTCGGTGGCGAACTGGCCAACCCAGCCCGCAGGCGCGTACAGGGCAGTCAGGGCGATACCGGCAACGGCGGTGGGCAGGGCGAACGGCAGGTCGATCATCGCGTCGATGACCTTGCGCCCAGGGAAGGTGTAACGCACCAGCACCCAGGCCAGCAGGGTGCCGATCACCCCGTTGATGATGGCGGCGAACAGGGCGGTGCCGAAACTCAGCTTGAGCGCGGCGATCACCCGCGGCGCACTGATGATGTTCCAGAACTGCTCCCAGGTCAGCTGCGAGGCATGAATGAACATGGCTGCCAGCGGTATCAGCACGATCAGGCTGAGGTACACCAAGGTGTAGCCCAGCGTCAGCCCGAAGCCGGGTATGACGGGGGAAATACGACGCGACATAAGTGTCCCTGGTTGAATGCACTTGGCCCAGTATCGATCCGGGGCCGGTGCAGGCTTCTGAATCCTGGGGCTGCTTTGCAGCCCATTCGCGGCACAAGGCCGCTCCCACAGGGATCGCGGTTCCACAGGGGATCGCGGCTCTGTGTGGGAGCGGCCTTGTGCCGCGAATGGGCCGCAAGGCGGCCCCCGCTTTTCCCTGGCGTTTACTGTGCCTGATAGATCTGGTCGAACACACCGCCATCATTGAAGAATTTGGGTTGTGCAGTTTTCCAGCCACCGAAGTCCTTGTCGATGGTTACCAGGTCCAGTTTCGGGAATTGCTTGCCGAATTCGGCGGCGACCTTCTCGTCACGCGGACGGTAGAAGTTCTCGGCGGCAATCTTCTGCCCGGCCGGGCTGTACAGGTGCTTGAGGTATTCGGTGGCAATGTCGGTATTGCCCTTCTTCTCGGCGTTCTTGTCCACCACCGCCACGGGCGGTTCGGCCAGGATCGACAGCGACGGTACGACGATGTCGAACTTGTCGGCGCCACCGTCTTCCTTCAGCGCCAGGAAGGCTTCGTTTTCCCAGGCCAGCAACACATCGCCCTGGCCGTTGTTGACGAAGGTGATGGTCGAGCCACGGGCGCCGGTATCCAGTACGGGTACATGCTTGAACAGCTCCTGCACATAGGCTTTGGCCTTGTCTTCGCTACCACCGGCTTTCAGGCCATAGGCCCAGGCCGCCAGGAAGTTCCAGCGCGCACCGCCGGAGGTTTTCGGGTTCGGGGTAATGACCGAAACGTCCTTCTTGATCAGGTCGCCCCAGTCCTTGATGCCTTTCGGGTTGCCCTTGCGCACCAGGAACACGATGGTCGAGGTGTACGGGGTGCTGGCATCCGGCAGGCGGGTCTGCCAGTTGTCCGGCAGGGTCTTGCCGAGCTTGGCCACTTCGTCGATGTCGCCGGCCAGGGCCAGGGTCACCACGTCGGCGCGCAGGCCGTCGATCACCGCACGGGCCTGCTTGCCCGAGCCACCATGGGATTGCTGGATCTTCACCTTGTCGCCCGGGTGGGCCTGCTGCCAGTGCTTGATGAACTCGGCGTTGTACTGCTGGTACAGCTCGCGGGTCGGGTCGTAGGACACATTCAGCAGTTCGTAGTCCTTGGCGATGGCGGAACCGGCAAAAACAGCACTGGCCAGAGCGGCAAGCGCATAACGGCGAATGGACATGGTGAAGCTCCCGATTGGCATTTTTCTAATTTTGGAGGTGAGGCGCGATCAGCCGGACTTGTTGCCGGGCTGTTGCAGGCGGAACTTCTCCTTGCGCTCGATCTGTACGACCTGAGCGTTGTGCACAGTGATCTCCACCGCACCAAACCGCAGGTCGCGCAAGGCGCTCTGGATTTCACGCAGAATGGTGGCTTCGTCCTGACCGTCGATGCTACGCAGAGATGCACTCATGCTCGTTCTCCTTGGAGTGAGGGTGCCGGGCAGAGGTTTGAAGGGGATTTGCGCCTGGCTTGAGGGCAATAGTAGTGAGGCGGAGTTATTCTTAAAAATACTGTTTAAGAATGTTTATATAACCAAATTCAAATCGTGATTTTACAGGTGCTCAAATGCCTCTGTGGGAGCGGGCGTGCCCGCGAATGCGACAGTGAATCCACCATCGCATTCGCGGGCACGCCCGCTCCCACAGGGTTCAGTGTTGGGTTTTAGTGCTGTTTTCAGGCTCGCGGATCTTGTACCAGGCCACATACAAGGCCGGCAGGAACAGCAGCGTCAGCAGGGTGGCAACGATGATCCCGCCAATCATGGCGTAAGCCATCGGCCCCCAGAACACCTCGCGGGCAATCGGGATCATGCCCAGGCTGGCCGCCGCCGCAGTCAGCAGGATTGGCCGGCGCCGATGGTTGGTGGCCTCCACCACCGCATCCCAAGGCGAGAAGCCCTGGGCTTCGAACTCGTCGATCTGGGTCACCAGAATCACCGAGTTACGAATGATGATGCCCGCCAGCGCCAGGATGCCGAGGATCGCCACGAAGCCCATCGGGGTACCGGTGGGCACCAGCGCCAGCACTACACCGATCAACCCCAGCGGCGCCACGCTGACCACCAGGAACAGCTTCTGCACGCTGTGCAGCTGGATCATCAGGAAGGTCGCCATCAGGAACAGCATCAGCGGAATGACCTTGGCGATCGGGCCCTGAGCCTTGCTGCTCTCCTCTACCGTACCGCCAGTGGCCACTTCGTAACCGACCGGCAGCTGGCTGGCGAACTCATCGATCTTCGGCTTGAGCTGCGCCACCAGGTCGGTGGGCTGGATCTCGCCAGTGACCGAAGCCTTGAGGGTGATGGTCGGCTTGCGATCCCGACGCCACACCAGCGGCTGCTCCAGCTCGTAGCGCACGGTAGCGAATGACAGCAGCGGGATCGAAGTTCCATTGGGGGTGAGAATCTGCAGGTTCTGCAGGGTATCGGGCGAGCCGCGCTCACTGTCTTCGGCCCGCGCGACCACGTCCACCAGGTAGATGTTGTCGTTGACCTGGGTGATCTGCACGCCACTGACGATGCTGTTCATCACATTGGCCACGTCTTCCGACGACAGCCCCAGCTGGCGTGCCTTGTCCTGGGCGATTTCCACCCGCAGCACCTTACCCGGCTCGTTCCAGTCGTAGATCATCTCGCCGATGTGCTTGTTCTGGTCAAGCAAGGTGGCCAGTTCGATCGCGTGCTTGCGCACCTGATCGATATCAGGACCACTGACCCGGTACTGGATCGGCCGCCCTACAGGCGGGCCCATTTCCAGCGACTGCACATTGGAGCCAATGCCGACGAACTCTTCATGCAGGATCTTCTGCAGACGCTCCATCATGCCCTGGCGCTCTTCGAAGCCTTTGCTGACAATCACCAGCTGCGCGTAGTAAGGGTTCTGCAACTGCTGGTCGAGGGGCAGGTAGAAGCGGACCGCCCCCTGACCAATGTAAGTGCTCCAGTGCACCAGGTCCGGGTCGTCCTTGATCCGCGCCTCGAAGCGGTCGACCACCTTGCGCGTTTCCTCGATCGAGGCGTTCTGTGGCAGGTTGAGGTCGACGAGAATTTCCGGGCGGTCCGAGGACGGGAAGAACTGGTTCTGCACGAAGCGCATGCAAAAGAGCGCCAGCGCGAACAGCACCACGGTACCGATGATGGTCAACCAGCGGTTGCGCATGCACCACAGCAACCCGCCTTCAAATGCCCGCCCGACACGGCCAGGCTCGGCCTCATGGGCCTTGACCTTGTCGCTCTTGAGAATATGCACCCCTAGCACCGGCGCAAAGAACACTGCCACCACCCAAGACACTATCAGGGCCACGGCGATCACCGCGAACAGGGTGAAGGTGTATTCACCCGCGGAGCTGGCGTTCAGGCCGATAGGCACAAAACCCGCCACGGTCACCAAGGTGCCGGTCAGCATGGGAAAGGCTGTGGAGGTGTAGGCGAATGTCGCCGCCTGCTCCTTGGTTTCGCCCATTTCCAGCCGCGTGACCATCACCTCCACGGTAATCATCGCATCGTCCACCAGCAGGCCAAGCGCAATGATCAACGCCCCCAGCGAAATCCGCTGCATGGTGATGCCGCTGTACTCCATGAACACGAACACCATGGCCAGCACCAGCGGGATCGAACAGGCCACCACAAGGCCCGCACGCACGCCGAGGCTGACAAAACTGACGGCCAACACAATCACCACTGCCTCGAACAGCGCACTGGTAAAGCCGCCGACCGCTTGCTTGACCACCACGGACTGATCCGACACGGTGTGTACGCCGACACCTATCGGCAAGTCCTGGACCACTTTGTCCATGCGCTTTTTCAGCGCCTCACCGAACACCTGGATGTTGCCACCGGCCTTCATGCCGATGGCCAGGCCCAACGCCGTCTGGCCATTGTAGCGGAACATCGGTGAAGGCGGGTCGACGTAACCGCGCTCGATGTCGGCGATGTCGGCCAGGCGGAAGAAGCGGTCGTTGATCCTCAGGTTGACGGTTTGCAGGTCCTTTTCCGAGGCAAACTGGCCGGAGGTACGCACCGAAATACGTTCCGGGCCGGCCTCGATGACGCCAGCCGGGGTCACCGCGTTCTGCGATTGCAGGGCCTGCATCACCTGGCGCTGGTCAATGCCCAGGGCGGCCAGCTTGCGGGTGGAGAAGTTCAGGTACAGCACTTCGTCCTGAGTGCCGACCAGCTCGATCTTGCCGATGTTGGGCACATCGCGCACCTCGGCCCGGGCCTGTTCCACGTAGTCACGCAGTTGGCGCAAGGTCAGGCCGTCGGCGGTAAAGGCATAGATCGAGCCGAATACATCACCGAATTCGTCGTTGAAACCCGGGCCCTGGATGCCCGCCGGGAATTCGCCACGAATGTCCTGGATCTTCTTGCGCACCTGATACCAGATATCCGGAATGTCCTTGGCCTTGGTGGTGTCGCGCAGGTAGACGTAGACCGTGGATTCACCGGGGCGGGTGTAGCTCTTGGTGTAGTCGAGCGAGTCGAGTTCTTCGAGCTTCTTCTCGATGCGGTCGGTGACCTGGTACAGGGTTTCGTCCTGGGTCGCACCGGGCCAGCGGGTCTGGATGACCATGGTTTTGATGGTGAACGACGGGTCTTCCTCACGCCCGAGGTTGAAGTACGAAAAAATCCCCATCAGCAGGCCAACGAACATCAGGTACCACACGAATGACTGGTGCTTGAGCGCCCATTCGGAGAGGTTGAAGCTTCCTTTCATTGCGCATCCTCGTCGAAGGTGACCTTCTGGCCAGGCTTCAGGCTGTTCACACCTGCGGTAACGACGCGCTCACCGGGCTGCACGCCCGACGTCAGCACGATGCTGTCGGCGGTGCGTTCGATCAGCGCCACGTCACGGGTTGCAACGGTCTTCTGCTGCGTATCGATCACCCACACCTGGGTCTTGCCGTCACGCTCGAGCAAGGCACTGCGGGGCAGTTCGCTGCGGGGCGTGACTTGCGAGCTCAAGGTCACGCTGATCGCGGTGCCCAGGTGAAAGGCCGCAGGCGTGCCGGCCAAGGTCAGGCGGGCGCGGCGGGTGCGGGTGGTGGCGTCGGCCTGAGGTTCCAGTTCGCGCAGCGTGGCGGTGGTGTTGATGGTGGGGTCGAGCTGCGAGGCGACGGTGAAGGTCAGGCCACTGCTCAGTTGTTCGGCCAGGCCGATGGGCAGGTCGATCACCGCTTCCTTCACGTCCGGACGGGCCAGGGTCACCACGGCCTGGCCGGCCGTTACGGTTTGCCCGGCTTCGGCCTGCCAGGCGGTAATCACGGCGGCGTGGTCGGTGCGCAGGGTGCTGTAGTCGAGCTGGTCACGGGCCTGGCTGAGCGCAGAGCGCGCCTGCTCCAGCGCTGCGCTGGTGGTTTTCAGGTTGGTCTGGGCGATATCCAGCTGGGCCTGGGCGCCAACGCCGCGGTCATACAGCTGTTGCTGGCGACGGGCATCGGCCTGGGCGTTGATCCACTGCGCCTGCACCTTGGCCAGGTCGCCTTCGGCGGCGCGCAGCTGGTTCTGCTGGTCGGTCGGGTCGAGGGTGGCCAGGGTGTCGCCCGGCTTCACCTGGGCGCCCACATCCAGCCAACGCCGGGCAATGCGTCCGGAAACACGAAAGCCCAAGGTACTTTCAAAACGCGCCTGGATACTGCCGGCGAAGCGGCCCAGTTGCGACTGCACCTGGGGTTCGACCTTGACCGACAGCACCGGCCGAATCGGCTCTGGTGCTTCTTCTTCGCTACTGCAGCCAGCCAGCAATACGCCGGCCGACAGCATCAGCAGCAGGCGTTTCATAGCTCACCCCCTTGGGCCTTGGCGTCGACCTTCTGCACCTGCATGCCGGGGTGCAGCAACTGCCCGCCAGTGACCACCACGGTTTCGCCGCCCTTCAGGCCGCTGGCGACCACAATCTTGCCGGTGAGATAACGGCTGACTTCGACTTTGCGCAATTCCACCTTGTCGCCCTCGCCCACCACCCATACGGCGGGGTCATGCAGGGCCTTGGTCAGCGCCGACCACGGCAGTTCGACGCTGGGCCGGCCCTGGGCATTGGTGGAGGCGGTGACTGGTGCACCCAGTTGCATGCCGGGTGGCACGTCTTTAAGGCCCACCTTGACCTGCACCGTGCCGCTTTGCGCCGACACCGTGGGCGTGATTTCGCGCACGAAACCCTGCGCCTGGACCTTGGGGTCGTCCAGCAGGCTCACGACTACCCCGGCATCGCTGGGCGGCGCCACCAGCAGCGACTCGTAGACATTGAACACCGCATCGCGGTCGCCATCCACGGCCAGGCTGAAGATCGGCATGGTCGCCTGCACCACCTGGCCGACTTCGGCCTGGCGCTCGGTGATCACCCCGGCGGCCTCGGAGACCAGTGCGGTGTAGCTGAGTTGCTCGTTGGCATTGGCCAGTTGCGCCTGGGCGGCCTTGAGCGCGCTCTGATTGCTGCGCAGCGCGGCCTCGGCAGCATCGTATTCGCTCTGGCTGGTGTAACCCTTGGGCAGCAGTTTTTGCTGGCGCACGAAGGCGGCGCTGGTCTGGGTGACCCGCGCCTGCGCGGCGAATACTTCGGCCTTGGCCGAGTCGACGTTGTTCTGCAGGTCTTTCGGGTCCAGCCGGGCCAGCACCTGGTTGGCCTTGACGTGATCGCCAACATCGACGCTGCGCGAAATGATCTTGCCGCCGACACGGAACGACAGATCAGTCTGCACCCGCGCCTGCACATCGCCGGTCAGGGTGACCCTGGCAGCGAAATCGGTGGACTGGACCTGTTGCACACCCACCCGAGGCAGCGTCTCGGGGACCTCTTCCTTGCTACAGCCGGTGAGCATGTAAAGCAGCCCCAGGCAGACGACCGACAGCGGACGCATCAACGCCATGCTGGCTCCTTGCTCGTGCACAAATGATTTGTGGAATGCGACTGTGAGCGTAGTTCAGGGTTCGATAAACATCACTGACGCGGATCAGTTCGGCATTTTCAAAGCCTGTGCCGGCCTCTTCGCGGGTGAACCCGCTCCCACAGAGATCGTGCATATGCTGAATCCTGTGCAGTACCTGTGGGAGCGGGTTCACCCGCGAAAGGGCCGGTCCTGCCATATCCAGAAATCATCTGCTTCCCTGGGGGTGCAACACAGCCACTACCTTGGGATGTTGATCTCTATTCAAGGAAGAACCTGATGCCCAGGGCCCAATCCCATCTGCTTCGTCGTGGTCGCTATTCAGAACTTGACAGGCTTTATCTGCTGACCACTGTTACCCATCAGCGCAAGCCGCTATTCGATGACTTCCACCATGCCCGGTTAGTCATTCACCAATTGCGGCAAGCCGATCAGGACCACGCCTGCCGCTCACTGGCGTGGGTGCTGATGCCAGACCATCTGCATTGGCTGATCGAGCTGAAAGGAACAACACTGGCTACCCTGATGCGCAGGTTCAAGTCCCGCTCCAGTCTCGCATTACATCAGGCAGGGGTTAGGCATGACCCGGTATGGCAGCCTGGGTATCAGGACCGGGCATTGAGAACGGAGAAAAGCATGGTGCATGTAGCCCGGTACATTGTTGCCAATCCATTGAGGGCTGGATTGGTCAGAAGTGTCCGGGAATATCCACACTGGGATGCAGTATGGCTTGGATTCGATGCTGGAGCCTTCGCGGCGGTTCGGCGCGAAAGGGCCGAACCGCCGCGAAAGGGCCGGGTCAGGCCGACGCAGCTACCTGTGTCGGGCGCTTGACCTGCGGCTGCGAAGCATTGGCCGCGGCGCCTTCCTCGATCGCCTGCTGAATCGCCTTGCGACGACGCTCTTCGCTGCGGCGGCTGAAGTACCAGACAAAGAAGGTCACCAGCGACACCGACAGCAGGATCAGGCTGGCCACGGCGTTGATCTCTGGCTTCACGCCCAGGCGCACTGCCGAGAACACTTCCATCGGCAAGGTGGTCGAACCCGGGCCGGACACGAAGCTGGCCAGCACCAGGTCGTCCAGCGACAGCGCGAACGACATCATGCCGCCCGCCGCCAGCGACGGCGCGATCATCGGGATGGTGATCAGGAAGAACACCTTCCACGGCTTGGCACCCAGGTCCATTGCCGCTTCTTCGATCGACAGGTCCAGCTCACGCAGCCGCGCCGATACAACCACCGCCACATACGCCGCACAGAACGTGGTGTGGGCGATCCAGATAGTGACGATACCGCGCTCCTGCGGCCAGCCGATCATCTGCGCCATGGCCACGAACAGCAGCAACAGCGACAGACCGGTGATCACTTCAGGCATTACCAGCGGCGCGGTGACCAGGCCACCGAACAGCGTACGGCCCTTGAAGCGGGTGACCCGGGTCAGCACGAAGGCCGCCAGCGTACCCAGCGCCACCGCCGCCACCGCCGTGTAGCAGGCGATTTCCAGCGAGCGCATCACCGACCCCATCAACTGGGTGTTGTCGAGCAGGCCGACGTACCACTTGATCGACCAGCCACCCCACACCGTCACCAGTTTGGAGGCGTTGAACGAGTAGATCACCAGGATCAGCATCGGCAGGTAGATGAACAGCAAGCCGAGCACCAGCATCAGCTTGGAGAAACTGAAGCGTTTCATGCGCGGCCCTCCATTTCTTTGGCCTGGCTGCGGTTGAACAGCAGGATCGGCACAATCAGGATCGCCAGCATCACTACCGCAAGCGCAGAGGCTACCGGCCAGTCACGGTTGTTGAAGAACTCCTGCCACAGCACTTTACCGATCATCAGGGTTTCCGGGCCGCCGAGCAGTTCAGGGATCACGAACTCGCCCACCACCGGGATGAACACCAGCATGCAGCCGGCGATGATGCCGTTCTTCGACAGCGGCACGGTAATTTTCCAGAAGCTGTTGAAGGTGCTCGAACCCAGGTCGGATGCAGCCTCGAGCAGGCTCGGGTCATGCTTCACCAGGTTGGCGAACAGCGGCAGGATCATGAATGGCAGGTACGAATAGACCACACCGATGTACACCGCCAGGTTGGTGTTGAGGATCTGCAGCGGCTGGTCGATCAACCCGGTCCACATCAGGAAGCCGTTGAGCAGGCCGTTGTTGCTGAGAATGCCCATCCAGGCATAGACGCGGATCAGGATCGCGGTCCAGGTCGGCATCATGATCAGCAGCAGCAGGACGGTCTGGGTTTCCTTCTTGGCGTTGGCAATGGCGTAGGCCATCGGGAAGCCGATCAGCAGGCACAGCAGGGTGCTGAAGAAAGCCATCTTCAACGAGCCCAGGTAAGCCGAGAGGTACAACTCATCCTCGGTCAACAAGCCATAGTTGGCCAGGTTGAGCACCAACTGGATCTTGTCTTCGACGTAGCTGTAGATCTCGGTATACGGCGGGATCGCCACGTCGGCTTCGGCGAAGCTGATCTTCAGCACGATGAAGAACGGCAGCATGAAGAACAGGAACAGCCAGATGAACGGCACGCCGATCACCACGTGCCGCCCCCGCGGGGTCAGGCGCTGGAAGGCTCGCTTGAGCTTGCGCAGTTTCATGACCGCAGTACCACGCCGCTGTCGTCTTCCCACCACACGTACACTTCATCGCCCCAGGTCGGGCGGGTACCCTGGCGCTCGGCGTTGGCGACGAACGACTGCACAACCTTGCCGCTCGGCAACTCCACGTAGAACACCGAGTGGCCACCCAGGTAGGCGATGTCGTGCACCTTGCCGCGCGACCAGTTGTGCTCGAAATCCGGCTGTTTGGTGGTTACCAGCAGCTTTTCCGGGCGCAGCGCGTAGGTGATGTGCTTGTCTTCCACCGAGGTGGTGATGCCGTGGCCCACGTAGATCTTGCGCTCAAGCTCCGGGCTGGCAATGATCGCGTAGCCTTCGGCATCATCGACCACATCACCTTCGAAGAGGTTGACGTTACCGATGAACTCGCACACCAGGCGGCTGGTCGGCGTTTCGTAGATATCCACGGGCGAGCCGATCTGGGCAATCCAGCCCAGGTGCATGATGGCAATGCGCTGGGCCATGGTCATGGCCTCTTCCTGGTCATGGGTCACCATCACGCAGGTCACGCCCACGCGTTCGATGATCTCTACCAGTTCCAGCTGCATCTGCGAACGCAGTTTCTTGTCCAGCGCACCCATCGGCTCGTCGAGCAGCAGCAGCTTGGGGCGCTTGGCCAGGGAGCGGGCCAGGGCTACGCGCTGACGCTGTCCACCGGACAGCTGGTGCGGCTTGCGCTTGGCGTACTGGGTCATGTGCACCAGCTTGAGCATCTCGGCCACGCGGGCGTCGATGTCAGCCTTGGGCAGCTTGTCCTGCTGCAGGCCGAAGGCGATGTTCTGTGCCACGGTCATGTGTGGGAACAGGGCGTAGGACTGGAACATCATGTTGATCGGCCGCTCGTAGGGCGGCATGTCGGTGATGTCGACGCCGTCGAGCAGGATCCGCCCTTCGGTAGGGCGCTCGAAGCCTGCCAGCATGCGCAGCAGGGTCGATTTGCCGGAACCGGAGCCACCCAGCAGGGCGAAGATCTCGCCTTTGCGGATTTCCAGTGACACATCGTCTACGGCGATGGTTTCGTCGAACTTCTTCGTGACCCGGTCGATTTTGACCAGCACCTGCTTGGGTTGCTGGCCACCCTCGAGGGCTTTCTTATAGGCACCGGAGGCAACTGCCATGAGTGAAACTCCCAACAAGATTTGTGTGCCCGCCCCTGCTTGGGCGGCGGGCCTGGATTGTTACTTGCCCGACTTGACCTTGGTCCAGCTACGGGTCATCAAACGTTGCACCTTGGGCGGCAACTCTGAATTCACGAACATCTTGTCCAGCACTTCCTGCGGTGGGTAAACCGCAGCGTCAGTCCTCACGGCCTGGTCCATCAGGTCGCCAGCCTTGGGGTTCGGGTTGGCGTAACCGACGTAATCACTGACCTGGGCGATAACCTCAGGTTTCAGCAAATAGTTGATGAAGGCGTGGGCCTCTTTGACGTTCTTGGCGTCGGCGGGGATCGCCAGCACGTCGAACCAGAGGTTGCCGCCTTCCTTGGGAATGGCGTAGGCCAGGTTCACGCCCTTCTTCGCTTCTTCAGCGCGGGCCTTGGCCTGGAAGATATCGCCCGAGAAGCCTGCCGCGACGCAGATGTCGCCGTTGGCCAGGTCGGTGATGTACTTGGACGAGTGGAAGTAGGTCACGTACGGGCGCACGGCCAGCAGCTTCTGCTCGGCTTTTGCATAGTCCTTGGGGTCGGTGCTGTTGGGGTTGAGGCCCATGTAGTTGAGCACCGCCGGCAGCATTTCGTCCGCCGAGTCGAGGAAGGCCACGCCGCACTTGGAGAGTTTCTTCATGTTCTCGGGTTCGAACAGCACGGCCCAGGAGTCGATGGTGTCCACGCCCAGCGCGGCCTTCACCTTGTCGACGTTGTAACCGATGCCGTTGGTGCCCCACAGGTAAGGCACGGCGTACTGGTTGCCCGGGTCGTTCTTTTCCAGGCGTTTCATCAACGCCGGATCCAGGTTGGCATAATTGGGCAGCAGGCTCTTGTCGAGCTTCTGGAACGCGCCCGCCTTGATCTGCTTGCCGAGGAAATGGTTGGACGGCACTACCACGTCATAGCCGGTGTTACCGGCCAGCAGCTTGCCTTCCAGGGTTTCGTTGGAGTCGAACACGTCCTGCACGGGCTTGATGCCCGTTGCTTTCTCGAAGTCCGCGAGTGTGGTCGGGCCGATATAGTCGGACCAGTTGTAAAAGTGCACCGTAGGCGCCGCTTGGACGCTGCATGCCAGCGTCAGGCCCGCACCGGCCATCAAGGCCTTGCGGAATACAGAAATAGACAAGTGGGTGCTCCTCACAATCAGTGCCTGGGTCGCGACAATGCTGCCGCACACGCAAAACCGGCGCGCAACTTACCTTCGCAGCTTCGATGCCGCAATCAACAATTGCCTTTCACTGGCTCTGGGCCGGCAAAGCCCGGCCCAGAGGTGTCGCATCGGGCTTATTTGCCCGATTTGATCTTGGTCCAGCTGCGGGTGATCACACGCTGCACAGAAGCGTCAGGCGCAGCGATTGCGTACAGCTGCTTCTTCACTTCGGCAGGCGGGTAAATGCTCGGGTCACCGCTGATGTCTTTATCCACCAGCGCAGTGGCAGCCTGGTTGCCGTTCGGGAAGCGCACGGCGTTGGTGATCTCGGCCATGATTTCCGGCTGCAGCAGGAAGTTCATGAACTGGTAGGCCTCATCCTTGTGCTCGGCATCTTTCGGGATGGCGACCATGTCGTAGAAAGTACCGGCGCCTTCCTTCGGAATGACGTAGTCCACTTTGACCTTGTCGCCGGCTTCGTGGGCACGTGCCTTGGACTGCTCCAGGTCACCCGAGTAACCGACGGCTACACAGATGTTGCCGTTGGCCATGTCGCCGATGTACTTGGAGGAGTGGAAATAGGTGATCGAAGGACGAATCTTGAGGAACAGGTCCTCGGCGGCCTTCAGGTCTTCTTTCTTGGTGCTGTCGCTCGGCAGGCCCAGGTAGTGCAGCGCGGCCGGGATCATTTCGGTCGGTGCATCCAGGAAGCTCACACCGCAGCTTTTGAGCTTGGCAATGTTCTCAGGCTTGAACACGACGTCCCACGAGTCGATCTTGTCCACGCCCAGCGCGGCCTTGACCTTCTCCGGGTTGTAGCCGATGCCGATCGAGCCCCACATGTACGGGAAGGCGTGCTTGTTGTCCTTGTCGCTGGCATCGCCAACGGCTTTGAGCAAGTCCGGATCGAGGTTTTTCCAGTTAGCCAGCTTGGAACGGTCCAGTTCCTCGTAAACCCCCGCCTTGATCTGCTTGGCCAGGAAGTTGTTGGACGGCACCACGATGTCGTAGCCCGACTTGCCTGCCAGCAGCTTGGCTTCGAGGGTTTCGTTGCTGTCGAAGACGTCGTACTTGACCTTGATACCGGTCTGCTTCTCGAACTTGGCGATGGTGTCCGGCGCGATGTAGTCCGACCAGTTGTAGACGTTCAACACCTTGTCGTCAGCCTGTGCAGCAGTAGCCATGGCACCCATCAGGGCTGCGGCCAGCAACGTCTTGCCCATTTTATTCATGCGTCATGCTCCAGAATTTTTATTTAGCCATCTGTTCAGCAGCCAGGACCTACGGTGCAGAGCGCGCGGCGACTGAATCAGTCGCTAGTCTGGCAAGTTACGAGGCTCTGTTTCAAGGAAAGCAGAGCCTTGTAACGACTTAATGTCACATCGCTAGCCTAGCAAATGCCTACCGAATCGCCTCAAGGGTCAAGTCGAGGCATTTGCGTGCCTTTTCCACCAGTTCGTCGATTTCCGCATGGCTGATGACCAGCGGCGGCGCGATGATCATGGTGTCACCCACCGCACGCATGATCAGGCCGTTTTCGAAGCAGAAGGTGCGGCAGATCATGCCCACGCCCTTGCCCTCGTAACGGCTGCGGGTGGCCTTGTCTTTCACCAGCTCGATCGCGCCAAGCATGCCAAGGCCGCGCACTTCACCCACCAGCGGGTGGTCCTGCAGCTCACGCAAACGCTTTTGCAAATACGGTGCCGCTTCAGTACGCGCCTTCTCGACAATTTGCTCGTCGCGCAGGATGCGCAGGTTTTCCAGGCCCACCGCCGCCGCTACCGGGTGGCCCGAATAGGTGAAGCCGTGGTTGAAGTCACCGCCTTCGCTGATCACCTTGGCCACTTTGTCACGCACGATCACACCGCCCATTGGGATGTAACCGGAGGTCAGGCCCTTGGCGATGGTCATCAGGTCGGGCTTGAGGTCGTAGTAATCAGAGCCGAACCACTCGCCGGTACGGCCGAAACCACAGATGACTTCGTCGGCAACGAACAGGATGTCGTACTTGGCGAGAATCTCCTTCACCTTCGGCCAGTAGGTTTCCGGCGGGATGATCACGCCGCCTGCGCCCTGGATAGGCTCGGCGATGAAGGCGGCGACGTTGTCTTCGCCGACTTCGAGGATTTTCTTCTCCAGCTGTTCGGCCGCCCAGATACCGAACGCATCCGGGGTCATGTCACCGCCTTCGCCGAACCAGTACGGCTGCGGGATGTGCACGATGCCCGGAATCGGCAGGCCGCCCTGCTCGTGCATGCCGCTCATGCCGCCCAGGCAAGCACCGGCGAAGGTGGAGCCGTGGTAGCCGTTGATACGGCCGATGATGGTCTGCTTGTGCGGCTTGCCCTTCAACGCCCAGTAGTGGCGCACCATGCGCAGCACGGTGTCGTTGCCTTCGGAGCCGGAGCCGGTGAAGAACACATGGGTCATGCCCTCGGGCGCCACATCGGTAATGGCCTTGGCCAGTTCCAGTGCAGGCGGGTGGGCCGTCTGGAAGAACAGGTTGTAGTACGGCAGCTCGCGCATCTGCTTTTCTGCTGCCTGCACCAGCTCTTCACGGCCGTAACCGACCGCCACGCACCACAGGCCCGCCATGCCGTCGAGGATCTTGTGCCCCTCGCTGTCCCACAAATGCACCCCCTGGGCCTTGGTGATGATGCGCGGCCCCTTCTCCTTCAGCTGCTTGTAGTCACTGAAAGGTGCGAGATGGTGCTCCCCGCTCAGGTTTTGCCATTCACGGGTTTGCGGGTTGTTGGTGCTCATGTGCTTCTCCGTTGTTCGACAGCCGCGCTCCAGCGGCCCCAGGGTTTATCAGACAGCGAACAGCAGGAACTCTCGCTCCCAGGAACTGATGACACGCTTGAAGTTTTCATGCTCGGCGCGCTTGGTTGCGACGTAGCCGGTGATGAACTTCTTGCCCAGGTACTGCACCAGCGCCCGGCTGTTTTCCATGCGCTCCAGGGCGTCTTCAATGGTCAGCGGCAAGCGCAGGTTGCGGCGTTCGTAGCCACGGCCCTGTACCGGCGCGCTGGCCTGAATGCCTTCGACCATGCCGATGTAGCCACACAGCAGGCTGGCAGCAATGGCCAGGTATGGGTTGGCGTCGGCGCCCGGCAGGCGGTTCTCGACCCGGCGGCTTTGCGGGCCGGCATCCGGTACGCGCAGGCCGACTGTGCGGTTTTCTTCGCCCCACTCCACGTTCACCGGCGCCGAAGTGTCGGGCAGGAAGCGGCGGAACGAGTTGACGTTGGGGGCGAACAGCGGCAGTGCCTCGGGGATGAACTTCTGCAGGCCACCGATGTGGTGGAGGAACAGCTCGCTCATGCTGCCGTCTTCATTGCTGAAGATGTTCTTCCCGGTGGCCACGTCGACCACGCTCTGGTGCAGGTGCATGGCACTGCCCGGCTCGCCGGTCATCGGCTTGGCCATGAAGGTGGCAGCCACGTTGTGCTTGAGGGCCGCCTCGCGCATGGTGCGCTTGAACACCAGGATCTGGTCGGCCAGGTGCAGGGCGTCGCCGTGACGGAAGTTGATTTCCATCTGCGCCGTGCCGTCTTCGTGGATCAGCGTGTCCAGGTCCAGCTGCTGCAGTTCGCACCAGTCGTAGACGTCTTCGAACAGCGGGTCGAATTCGTTGGCGGCTTCGATCGAGAACGACTGGCGGCCGGTTTCCGGGCGGCCCGAACGGCCTACCGGGGGCTGTAACGGGAAGTCCGGGTCTTCGCTGCGCTTGGTCAGGTAGAACTCCATCTCAGGCGCGACAATCGGCTGCCAGCCCTTGTCGGCGTAGAGCTTGAGGACTTTCTTCAAGACGTTGCGTGGCGACAGTTCGACCGGGTTGCCCTTCTTGTCGTAGGTGTCGTGGATCACCTGCGCAGTCGGCTCGATGGCCCACGGTACAAGGAACACGGCATTCTCGTCGGGGCGGCAGATCATGTCGATGTCGGCCGGGTCGAGCAGTTCGTAATAGATGTCGTCGTCGACGTAGTCGCCGGTCACAGTCTGCAGCAGCACGCTCTCGGGCAGGCGCATGCCTTTTTCGGCGATGAATTTGTTGGTGGGCGAAATCTTGCCGCGCGTGATGCCGGTCAGGTCACTGATCATGCATTCGACTTCGGTGATCTTGTGCTCTTTCAACCAATCGGTGAGCTGGTCGAGGTTGTTACTCATAAATACCTCAGGAGGTAAGGTGGGCCGCGCATTGATTCTGGATGGAGTAGATTGCTAAAGCAAAAACCCCCGCGCAGCGCCGCAGTGGATACACTGAAAACAAGTGTGTCCGTAATGAGTTCGAAGGGCAGGAAGACGAAGCGAAGGGCGGCAAGCCGCTACGAGGGCGGGCCCGGAAACGCCAAACGTCAATTATTGCGGCCAGGGCGACCACGCCATTGACGAAGCTTGCAAAAACGACAGAGGTACCCGTTGGCACTGCGCAGGCAGTGCTTTCAGGTCGCGGCAAGCGGACCATGTGACCCTCGTATTATTGTGTTCTGGGTTGTGACCGAGCTTAGCCTTGTTCATTTTTTTACACAACACCCGCGTAAAAAATAAAAGACGGTACGCTTGAGATAGCCCTTCACACGTGAAATAGCGGATAATGGCACGCCCCGATTTGCAGCAAATCTGCCGTAGATGTGCCATTTCAGGGCATCATGGGGTTGGCTTGACATCAGTATGGCTTTTCGATTGACTGGTCCTGCAAGCCCCCCTTGATTGATATTTTTAACAACAAAGGTGTTGCATCATGTCGGTACCCCCGCG